>JAESGF010000082.1_pt1 | contig 88268 bp, 78 predicted proteins | sample 9269621 | NCBI WGS metagenome assembly JAESGF01 (sample SAMN14515066, study PRJNA621663) | algae metagenome | isolation source: Tolypothrix carrinoi HA7290-LM1 and co-occurring heterotrophs from dry rock... | place: USA: Makauwahi cave, Kauai, Hawaii | collected 2011-01-06
GTCGGCCCGTAGAACTCGCGATGCTCGTTCGGCTCCTCGGACGGTTTGAAGGTGCCGATCGCCGCGTGATAGGCGAGCGAGGCCGTGATGCCACCGCCCCAGTGCGGGTTCGTGAACACGGTCCCGAGAAGCTGGCCCTTCATGATGAGGTCGACCGCTTCCGGGTTGCCGTCGTAGGCGGTGATCGGCATGTCGGTGATGCCTTCCGCCCGCAGCGCCTCCAGCGCACCGTAAGCCATCACGTCGTTCGCGCAGTGGACGCCCTTGATCGCGTCGCCGTAGCGCGTGAGGTACTGCGACATGAGCTCCGCCGCCTTCTGCGTGTCCCAGTCTGCCGGCTGGGAGTCGAGGAGCTCGATGTTCGGATAGTCGGCCATCGCGTTTTTGAGGCCCTGCAGCCGCTCGACGGCCGGGTTGTTCGCCGGGATGCCGCCGATGTGGACGACGCCGCCCTCCCCGCCCATCGCGTCGAAGAGGATCCGCGCGAGGTCCTCGGACGGCTTCAGGTCGGACCACGTCATGTGGCTGACGTAGTTGTCGCCGAAGTCCCAGGGGTGGAGATCGTCCGTCTTGTTCCAGATGGTCGAGATGTAGGCGTTCGCCGCCGCAACAGCCTCCACCACCGGCCGCGCGTTCGGGCTGTCGTTGGCATCGCACGCAATCGCGCAGTTGCCGCCGGTTGCCTGCAGGAACGTCACGATGTCGGCGAGCGACTTCTCGGACGATCCCTCGTTGATGAGGTTGACGAGCGCGCTCTTCGGCCGGCCGAGGCTTTCCACGAACGCCTCGCCGCCCGAGACGATCGCAAGCCAGTACGGGCTCGCACGGTCGCGGTAGCTCCAGGCGACCTGCGGGTCGGTGAGCTGCGCCCGCGCCCGGTCGAACCCGAGGGCCCCGGGCAGCATGATCGAGCCGACGCCCGCAGCGGATGCGAGCAGGAAGTTGCGCCGGCTGATCGTAGCCCGCGCGATGGTGTCCCGGATGAACGTCGACATCGTGTCTCCTCCCGTCGTTGTCGCTGCCCTTTGCGGCCGGCGTCCTGGCCGACGGCCGTCTTGTGATCGGCTCTCTCCGGAGCCTGCCGCGCGGCCGCGCTGACGCCCGAACGCACTAACTAGTTACTTGCATGAGGAGCGCGACGTCAAGTCTCGTCTCGGCCATTGACGCGGGGTCGCGTCCGGCCTTCCTCTCCTTGCGGCGGCGCGGACGGTGCGGCTGCCGCTCTTGCAGCGAGGGAAGCGCGGTGACGCGGCTCGAGAAGGTGGCGGACGCAGCGCCGAGGACACGGGTCCGCGACTCGGAGGCGACCCGCGCGCGCATCCTCGACGCGGCAAAGAAGGAGTTCGCGAAGAGCGGGCTCGGCGGCGCGCGCGTCGACGTGATCGCCGAGCGGGCCAAGGCCAACAAGCGGATGATCTACCACTACTTCGGCTCGAAGGAGGGGCTGTTCCAGACCGTCCTCGAGCAGGCCTACCTCGACATCCGCACCGCCGAGCAGAAGCTCGACCTCGACCATCTCGACCCGCGCACCGCGCTCGAACGGCTCGTCCGCTTCACCTGGACGTACTACCTGAAGAACCCCGAGTTCATCACGCTGGTGAACAGCGAGAACCTGCATCGCGCCCGGCACCTCAGGAAGTCAGAGGTGGTGAAGGTCGCGAACCGCAGATTCGTCGAGATGGTGGGCGAGATCCTCGAACGTGGCGTGCGCGACGGCGTCTTTCGCCCCGGCGTCGACCCCGTGCAGCTCAACATCACCATCGCCGCGATCGGGTATTACTACCTCACGAACCGGTTCACGGGGGCGATCGTCTTCGAGCGGGACCTGATGACGCCCGAGGCGCTCGAGGAGCGCCTCCGGTTCAACATCGAGACGATCCTTCGCCTCGTGTCGGCCTGAAGATCGTCAAAGCGTCCAGCCGAGCCCTTCGGCACCGAGCGCCGTCTCGGCGCACAGGATGTCCTCGTGGTCCTTCGCGCCGGATACGCCGATTCCGCCCACCACAACGCCGCCGTGAACGATCGGCAGCCCGCCACCCCAGGCAAGGAGGCGGTTTCGGGTCGAGAGGCCGAGCCGGAAGCCCGGCGCGCTATCCATCCGCTCGGCGAAGGCCTGGGTGGAGCGCCGCATGGTCGCCGCCGTGAACGCCTTGTCCTGCGCGAATTCGAGGATCGGCGGGGGCACGCCGTCCATCCGCGCCGCGGCGAGGACGACGCCCGCCGGGTCGGTGACCGCGACCGCGATGCGCCACCCCGACCCTGCCGCACATCGACGACACGCCCGACCAGTCGTAGCGCCGTCGTGCTCGAGAGCTGAGGCAGAACAACGACGCGCGGATCGGCGGCTTCAGGGCTGTCGGCTGTCATGGACGCTCCGGGCTGGTGACGGCATCGCCGTCGAGACTGCGCGTCGGACGCCTACAAGGTCCACCGCAGCGCGCCAATCCCTCGAGGCTCTTGCAGCTCCGCTCCAAGGTGCACCGCGGGCGGGCAGGATGCCGCCGTAGTGTGCGGCCCGCCGCCCGTTCTGCCGCGGAAATCGCGTTGACAACCCACCGGCCTTCGATGAGCATCGTGCTCGCGGTGCTGGACCTCAATGACGAGGGAGCCGCAACAACAATTGACCGAGATAGGCCGCGGTGGCGGCCGGCAACGCAGCCTCTCGTGCCGCACGGCACCGGGAGGCTTTCTCGTTTTGAGGGCAGTCGATGACGCGGGCGGTTCCCGTCGGCCTCCTCTTCTCGCGGTCCGGCTCCTATGCACCGGTCAGCGAGGCCATGCGCGCGGGAGCCCTCCTCGCGCTCGAGGAAATCAACGCCGCCGCCGGCCCGGTGCGGCTGGAGCCCGTTGAGGCCGATCCCGGCGGGGATCCCCGCGCCTACGTCGATGCCGCCCGCACGCTGCTGGAGCGGGAGCGCGTCCGCCACGTCATCGGCTGCTACACCTCCTCCAGCCGGAAGGAGGTCCTGCCCTGGTTCGAGAAGCACGACGCGCTCCTCTGGTACCCCTCGCACTACGAGGGCTTCGAGACGAGCGACAACGTCATCTACACCGGCGCCGCGCCGAACCAGCACGTCATCCCGCTCGCCCGGCACGTGCTCGACCGCGGCTGGTCGCGCGCCTTCTTCATCGGCTCCAACTACATCTGGGCGTGGGAGAACAACCGCATCCTGCGCGACGTGCTCGCGACCGCCGGCGGCACCGTGGTGGCGGAGCGCTACCTCCCCGTCGGTGACACGGACCTCGACGCGCTGATCGCGCAGGTCGTCGACAGCCGGCCCGACTTCGTCTTCAACACGCTGATCGGCGAGACCGCCTACGCCTTCTACCGCGGCCTCCGCGCGGCGGTGCCCCGCCAGGCGGAGATGATGCCGGTCGCGAGTTGCAGCCTGTCCGAACCCGAGCTCGCCATCATCGGCCCCGACGCGGCCGACGGGCACCTGTCGTCGAGCGTCTACTTCTCGACCGTGGAGACGGCGGCGAACCGCCGCTTCAAGGCGGTCTGGCGCGAGCGCTTCCCGGCTCTCGGCGAGACCTCGGCCGACGCGGAGGCGTCCTATGTCGCCGCGCACCTCTTCGCGAAGGCGGTTGGCGCGGCGGGGTCGACGGCGCTCGATCCCGTGCGCCGCGCCGTCGCCGGGCTCGCCTTCGATGCGCCACAGGGGCGCGTCACCATCGACCACGACAACCGCCACGCCATCATGAAGACCCGTATCGGTCGATCCACACGCGTCGGCACGTTCGAGATCGTGGCGGAGAGCGCCGCGCCGGTCCGCCCGGACCCTTACCTCGTCTGGGAGGAGGAGTTCCGCGCCCGGCGAAGCCCGCCCGCGAGCCTGAGGCTCGTGCGATGACGGCGCCCGTCATCCAGAACTTCCGCGGCGCCCGGGCCCTCGTCTGCCACGCGGAGGATGCCTCGCGCGTGAAGCTCGCGGCAACGCTCGCGCGGCTCGGCCTCGCCGTGGTCGTCCGCGAGCCGGGATCGGCCGAGCCGCATCCGACGACGATCGACGTCGTCTTCTTCGACGCCGACGAGGAGCCGGAGACGGTGCCGGAAGCGCTCGACGTGCCGCTCGTCGCCCTCATCGGCGTCGAGGCGCCGAGCCGGCTCGCCCGCGTCGTCCGACGCCGCGCCGCCGCCTACATCGTCAAGCCGGTGCGCACGACGGGCGTCTACACCGCGCTCGTCGTCGCCTTCTCCGAGCACGCCCGCCGCAAGGCCGAGGCGGAGGAGCGCGAGGCGATCGCCCGCCGCCTCGCCGGCCGGCGCGACCTCTTCCGCGCGCTCCTCCACGTCATGCGGACGGACGGCCTCGACGAGGACGCCGCCTTTCGCCACCTCCGCCGCGAGAGCATGCGCCGCCGCGTGCCCGTGGAGGACCTCGCCCGCGAGATCGTCGCCGCACTCGGCGAGATCGGGACCGCCGTCGCTGACGGACACGGCCCCGCAGAAGAAACCGTCATCAAAAAGAGGATCTGAGGAAGCATGACACACGTCTTCACCCTCGGCCGGACCGTCGCCGCGGCGGCGCTCCTCGGCGCCTTCACGCTGCCCGCCGCGGCACAGGATCCGATCAAGATCGGCGTGCTCGAGGACCAGTCCGGCGACTTCGCCGCCGCCACGATCGGCAAAGTCCATGCGATCGAGCTCGCCGCGGAGGAGATCAACAATGCGGGTGGCATCGCCGGCCGTCCGATCGAGCTCGTCGTCTACGACACGCAGTCCGACAACCGGCGCTACCAGGAGTTCATGCGCCGCGTCCTCCAGCGCGACCAGGTGGACGTCGTGTTCGCCGGCTTCTCGTCCGCCTCGCGCGAGGCGTACCGGCCGATCGTCAACCAGTTCGACGGCCTCGCCTTCTACAACAACCAGTACGAGGGCGGCGTCTGCGACGCCAACATGATCGTGACGGGCGCGGTGCCCGAGCAGCAGTTCTCGACGCTGATCCCGTGGATGATGGAGACCTACGGCCCGAAGGTCTACACGATCGCCGCCGACTACAACTTCGGCCAGATCTCGGCCGAGTGGGTCCGCAACATCGTCGCCGAGAACGGTGGCGAGATGGTCGGCGAGGAGTTTATCCCGCTCGGCGTGTCGCAGTTCTCGCAGACGATCCAGAACATCCAGGCCGCGAACCCGGATGTCGTCGTGACGCTCCTCGTCGGCGCCGCGCAGGCGTCCTACTACGAGCAGGCGGCCGCCGCGAACCTCGGCAAGCCGATGGCGTCGTCGGTCAACGTCGGCCAGGGCTACGAGCACAAGCGCTTCACGCCGCCTTCGCTCGCGCAGATGCACGTGACGACGAACTACATCGAGGAGGTCGACACGCCCGAGAGCAAGGCCTTCATCGAGAAGTTCCGCGCGAAGTTCCCGGACGAGCCGTACATCAACCAGGAGGCGGCGAACTCCTACATCGCGATGAACCTCTACAAGCAGCTCGTCGAGCGCGCCGGCTCCACCGACCGCGAGGCGATCCGCAAGGTGATCGCCGAGGGCGACGTCTGCTTCGACGGTCCGTCCGGCAACGTCTGCCTCGACCCGAAGAGCCAGCACATGTCGCACACGATCTTCCTCGCGAAGGTCGAGGACGACCACTCGATCACCTTCCCGACCGTGTGGGAGGACATCAAGCCGTACTGGCTCGGTGACGCGGGGTGCGACCTCACGCAGGACGACCCCTCGGCCCAGTACACGCCGTCGAGCCCGCCGCCGGCGCGCTGACCGGCCGACCCCGCAAGCGGCGCCGGGCGTCCGGCGCCGCGTCCCCTCACAAGAACCCCGGGCTGCGCACGTGGATCTCCTGTCGAGCGCCTTCTCCGTCCTCTACCAGTTCGGCGACGCCTTCGCGTTCCTCGTCCTCTCCGCGGCGGGGCTCGCGGTGATCTTCGGCATGATGGGCGTCATCAACCTCGCCCACGGCGAGTTCATCATGTGCGGCGCCTACGTGACGGCGGTGACGGCGCGGGCGGGCCTGCCGCTGCCGCTCGCGATCGTTTCCGGCGCGCTCGCCGCGGCCGTCGTGGGCCTCGTGGTCGAGCGGCTCGTGATCCGGCACCTCTACCACCGGCCGCTCGACTCCATCGTCGCCACCTGGGGGATCAGCCTGATTGCGACGCAGGGCGTCCTCATCCTCCTCGGCTCGACGATGCAGGGGATCGGCACACCGCTCGGCAGCGTCGTCGTCGGCGACCGCTCCTACTCGGCCTACCGCCTCGTCCTGATGGCGTCCGCCGTGGCGCTCCTCGTCGCGCTGTGGCTCCTCTTCTACCGCACCCGCTACGGCGTGACGGCCCGCGCCACCATCGCCTCGCCCAACATGGCCCGGGCGCTCGGCGTCGACACGCGGCGGGTGTACGCGCTCACCTTTGCGCTCGGAGCGGCGCTCGCCGGTCTCGCGGGCGGGCTCTACGCGCCGACGATGACGATGGTGCCGACCATGGGCGCGACATTCATGGTGGAGAGCTTCGTCACCGTGGTTGTAGGCGGGGCGGACATCTTCCTCGGCGCGGCGCCGGCGGCGGCGATCCTCGCCGTCATCCGGTCGAGCCTCACCGCATGGCAGGGGCTCCTCTTCGGCCAGATCGGCCTCCTCGTCGCCGTGATCGTCGTCGTGCGGGTCCTTCCGAACGGGCTGTCCGGGCTCCTCCTCGGAGGCCGGCGATGACGGCGGACGTCGCGCCGACGGCTATCGTCGACGGCACGCCGCCCGCCCGCGGCCGTCTTCGCCGCTGGGTCTCGCGCCTCGAGGGCCCGCAGACGATGGGGCGCGGCTGGGCGTTCTGGCTCCTCTTCGCCCTCGTCGTCGCCGCCGCCTGCGTCTACCCGGTGTTCGCCGACGGCTGGACGGTGGGCAACGCCGCCTACTTCCTCGTCTGGACCTTCATGGCGATGGGCCTCGGCCTCGTCTGGGGCTATGCCGGCGCACTCTCCTTCGGGCAGACGGCGTTCTTCGGCCTCGCCGGCTACACCTACGGCGTCCTCACCCTCAACATCGGCGAGGCGTACGGCTTCACGCTGGTCGCGCTCGTGGTCGCCGTCATCCTCGCCGCGGCATTCGCGGCGGTCCTCGGCTACTTCATGTTCTACGGCCGCATCCGCGGCGTCTTCGTCGGCATCGTGACCCTCTCCGTCACCCTCGTCTTCGAGACCTTCATGGCGCAGACGGCCGGCCCGCAGTGGGCAATCGGCGAGGCGCGCCTCAACGGCTTCAACGGCATGAGCGGGATGCCGCCGCTCACCGTCCCGTGGTTCGGCGGCGACGTCGCGCTGTGGCCGGACAGGCCGCTCTACTACGTCCTCCTCGCCCTCACCGTGATCGTCTACCTGTGGCTCCGGATCCTGCTGAACTCGCCGTTCGGCAACGTCCTCGTCGCGATCCGCGAGAACCCTGAGCGGGCGGAGATGCTCGGCTACGACGTCCGCTTCTACCAGCTCCTCGCCTTCGTGATCGGCGGCGGGCTCGCGGGGCTCTCCGGCGTCCTCTACACAGCGTGGGGGCAGTACATCACGCCGAACTCGATGGGCCTCACCGCGGCTGCGCTCCCTGTCGTGTGGGTCGCCGTCGGCGGGCGGCGCGACGTGACGGCGACGCTGATCGGAACGCTTCTCGTGCTCGCGCTCTTCCAGCAGCTCACCATCTACGGCAGCCAGTACGCCCTCGTCGCGATGGGGGCGCTCCTCGTCCTCGTCGTCCTCCTCGCGCCGGAGGGCGTGGTCGTCGGCCTCGCACGGCTCTTTGGACGCCTCGGCCGGAGACGGGCGCCATGACGGCGATCCTCGAGACACGCGGGCTGAAGAAGAGCTTCGGCGGCGTCCACGTCGCGCGGGGCATCGACTTCGCGCTCGAGCCCGGCGAGATGCACTGCCTCATCGGCCCCAACGGCGCGGGCAAATCCTCGTTCTTCCGCCTCGTCCTCGGGGAGTACGCGCCCGACGGCGGGACGGTGCACTTCCTCGGCGAGGACATCACGCGGCTGCGCCCGTTCGCCCGCATCCGTCGCGGCATCAGCATGAAGTTCCAGGTGCCGGGGATCTTCAAGGCGCTGTCGGTGCGGCAGAACCTCGAGATCGCCTTCCAGCACCACCTCCACGGCCACTCGCTGGAGGGCACCATCGCGCGCATCCTCGACTTCACCGGACTTGCGGGCGTTGCGACCGAGCCGGCGGGGACGCTCAGCCACGGCGAGCAGCAGTGGCTCGAGATCGGCATGGCGGTCGGCGTCGAGCCGAAACTCCTCCTCCTCGACGAGCCGACGGCCGGCATGTCGCCCGACGAGACGCACCGGACGGGCGAGATGCTGAAGGCGCTCAACGCGAACGGCATCACCATCCTCGCCGTCGAGCATGACATGGCGTTCGTCCAGCAGATCGCGCGCCGCGTCACCGTCCTCCACTTCGGCGCGATCTTCGCGCAGGGGACGGTCGCCGAGATCATCGCCCACCCCGGCGTCGCCGACATCTACCTCGGCTCGCCGGCCGCGGCTGAGGCGCCGGCCCATGGCTGATCCGATCCTCACCGTCTTGGGCCTGCGCGGCGGCTACGGCGGAAAGCCGGTGCTGCAGGGCATCGACCTCACCGTCGGCGCGGGCGAGATCGTCGCCGTGATCGGCCGCAACGGCGTCGGCAAGACGACGCTGATGAAGACGCTGATCGGCCTTCTCGCCCCGATAGCGGGGACGATCCGCTTCGGCGGCGAGGATGTGACCGCGCTCGCCGCCGACCGTCGCGCCAAGCTCGGCCTCGCCTACATCCCGCAGGGGCGCGACGTGTTCCCGCGCCTCACCGTCGCCGAGAACCTCATGGTCGGCGAGACCGCCGGCGCCGGCCGCGCCGCGCCGGACTACGCCCGCGTGCACGACTTCTTCCCGATCCTGAAGGAACGCGCGCGGCAGGCGGCGGGAACGCTGTCCGGCGGCCAGCAGCAGCAGCTCGCCATCGGCCGCGCGATGCTGGGCGCGCCGCGGCTGATGCTCTTCGACGAGCCCTCCGAGGGCATTCAGCCCTCCATCGTCCAGGACATCGCCCGCAACGTCCGCCGGCTCAACGCCGAGACGGGAGTCGCGGTCCTCCTCGTCGAGCAGAACCTCGACCTCATCGTGTCGCTCGCGCGGAGCGGCTACGTCATGGACAAGGGCCGCATCGTGGCCCACCTCGGCCCGGACGAGATCGCCTCGCGCGATACCGTCCGGCGCTACCTCGCCCTCTAGAGCAGGAGAGAACAGTGAGCTGGTTCGACACGTCGCTGATGGCAACGCACGGTGTGGCGAAGGGCGCGACCGGCGCCTCGCACGCCGTGACGATCGCCGATCAGGGCCGCTTCCACTACGTTTACGGCCCCTATGTCGACCCGGTGATCGAGGTCGAGCCGGGTTCCGTGGTTACCGTCGCGACCCACGACGCCTTCGAGGGCAAGATCACGTCGGAGAGCGACAAGCCGTCCGCGATCCTGAATTTTCCGTACCTCAACCCGCAGACCGGGCCGATCGCCGTCAAGGGGGCCGAGAAGGGCGACGCGCTTGCCGTCCGCATCCTCTCCATCAAGCCGCGCGGGCCGCAGCCGGTCGGCACCACCTGCCTCATCCCGGAGTTCGGCGGCCTCGTCGGCACAGGCCATACCGCGCTCCTCAACGCGCCGTTGCCGGAAAAGGTGAAGAAGATCCGCGTCGACGAGAACGGCGTCTACTGGTCGGATAGGATCACCCTCCCCTACGAGCCGTTCATCGGCACCATCGGCACGAGCCCGGAGATCGAGGCGATCTCCTCGCTCCAGCCCGACTACTACGGCGGCAACATGGACCTCCCGGACGTGGCGCCGGGGTCAGTGATCTACCTCCCCGTCAACACGAAGGGCGCGCTCCTCTACCTCGGCGACTGCCACGCGGTGCAGGGCGACGGCGAACTCTGCGGCGTTGCGCTCGAGATGCCTGCAACCGTGGAAATCCAGGTCGACCTCATCAAGGGACACACGATCGGCTGGCCGCGGCTCGAGAACGAGCACTTCAAGATGACGATCGGCAGCGCCCGCCCGCTGGAGGACGCCGCGCGCATCGCCTACCGCGAGCTCGTCCGCTGGGTGGCGCACGACACCGGGATGGACGAGCACGAGGCCTACATGCTGCTCACGATGTGCGGCAAGGTCCGCCTGGGGAACATGGTGGACCCGAAGTACACCGTCGGCGCCTCGATCTCCCGCAAGTATCTCGGCTGAGGAGCAAGCATGGATCTCGGACTGAAGGGGCTCAAGGCGGTCGTCACCGGCGGCACTAAGGGGATCGGCCGCCACACGGCGGAGATCCTCGCGGCGGAGGGCGCGGACGTTGCCGTCTGCGCCCGGAACGCCGGCGAGGTGGAGGAGACGGTGGCTGCCCTGAAGGCGAAGGGCGTCAACGCCTTCGGGCAGGCGGTGAACGTCGGCGACAAGGCGCCGTTCGAGGCGTTCGTGGCAGCGTCGGCGGAGGCGCTCGGCGGGATCGACATCGTGGTCGCGAACGTCTCCGCGCTTGCGGTCGGCGATGACGAGGCGGCGTGGGAGGCGGGCTTCAACGTCGACCTCATGCACACCGTCCGCCTCGTCAACGCGGCGATGCCGTGGCTCGAGAAATCGTTGGCGGCGGCGATCGTCGCGGTGTCGAGCGTGTCGGGCCGCGAGACGGACTTCACCGGCTATGCCTACGGCGCATACAAGGCGGCGCTCGTCCACTACATGCACGGCCTCGCGGTGAAGCTCGCCGGCAAGGGCATCCGGGCCAACACTGTCTCGCCCGGCAACACCTACTTCGACGGCGGCATCTGGCAGCAGATCGAGCGCGGCAACCCCGAGCTCTTCGGGCAGGCCCTCGCCCGCAACCCGACCGGCCGGATGGCGAAACCGGAGGAGATCGCGCGCGGGATCGTCTTCCTCGCGAGCCCCGCCTCGTCGTTCACGATGGGCACCAACCTCGTGATCGACGGCGCCCTGACGCGAGGCGTCCAGCTCTAGGGTCGGCCTTGACCGGCATCGCCGCTCCTGCGCGCCTACCTGCGGAGGGCACCGGGATCAAGGCGGCGTCGGCGCCAAGAAGCGCGAGGCCGCGTGCCGGCTGAGCAACGCGAGCTTCGTCGTGCTCGGGCGACACGCTGGAGTTCTTCGGCACCGAAGGACGGCAGATGGGGCAGACGCTCAGGCGTGATCCGCTCCCGGTCCGGGGGCGGGCGTTGATGACGAGGCGGGGATCATCACACGCGGTCCGCGGAGCCCTGCGCGACGAGACGGGCAAGACTGGCCGCCAGCTCCTCCTCCCGGTAGGGTTTCGTCAGCCGGGGCAAATCGACGTCAACGACGAGCTCGCGCTCGGAGTAGCCGGAGACGAGCAGCGCACGGACATCGGGCCGTCGGGCGCGGACGGCGCGGACGAGGTCGACCCCATTCATGCCGGGCATCAGGTGGTCGGTGACGAGAATGTCGAAGGCGTCGCCGCGGTCGATCATCCGAAGCGCGGCGGCCGCGGATGAGGCCTCGAGGACGGTGTAGCCGAGCTCCGTCAGCATGTCCGCGGTGCTCGTCCGCACCAGAAACTCGTCGTCGACGAGAAGCACCGTCCCGGCCCTCGCAACCGGTGCGGCATCGTCCGCGGCCGACCTCGACGGTTCGGCCGGATGCTCGCACCGGGGGATCCACAGCTCGACGTTCGTGCCGAGGCCCCGTCGGCTCTCGATCACGAGCGCGCCGCCGAGCTGCAGGGCGAGCCCATGAACCATCGAAAGGCCGAGCCCGGTCCCGCGGCCGACCCCCTTCGTCGAAAAGAACGGCTCGACCGCCCGCGCGACCGTCGCCTCGTCCATCCCGGCGCCGGTGTCCGCGACAGAGATGCGGAGGTAGACGTCGGGTTCGAGCCTCGTGCGATGTCCAGGCCCGACCCGGTCCGCCGATGCCGTGATCCGCAAGGTTCCGCCGTCCGGCATGGCGTCGCGGGCGTTCACCGCGAGATTGAGGAGCGCCATCTCGATCTGGTTCGGAGCGGCGAGCGCGGCCGGCAGGTCTGACGGCGCGTCCACGACAACGCGGATCTGAGGCCCCGTGGTGCTCGCCACGAGCTCGCCCATTCCGGACACCAGCGCAGCGATGTCGACGGGGATCGACTGCAGCGGCTGCTGCCGGGCGAAAGCCAGCAGCCGCTGGACGAGCGTCCTCGCGCGATCGGCCGATAGGGCGGCTCCCGCGACGAGGCGCTGCTCCCGCTCGCCGCCGAGCTTCTTGCGCTGCAGGAGGTCCAGCGTGCCGACGATCGGCGTCAGGAGGTTGTTGAAGTCGTGAGCGACGCCGCCGGTGAGCTGACCGATCGCCTCCATCTTCTGCGACTGGCGCAGCGCCTCCTGGGTCTGCTTGAGCGCGGTGATGTCGCGTCCCTCCGCAACGATCGAGACGACGGCCCCGGCGTCGTCGAGGACGGGCTTGAGGGAGAAGTCGATCGTCGCCCGCACGTCGCGCGCCCCGCGCATGACGTGTTCGGCGCGCACCGTCTCTCCCCGCGCGGCGCGGCGGATCTCGCCCTCCACAGCGGCCTGGAGCGCGGGATCGTCCCGCATCGGCGCAGCGCGCCAGAACGCCAGCCCGATGATATCGGCCGCCTCGATCTCGCTCCAGGCGAGGGCCGTCCGGTTCACCTCGAGCACCGTGCCGTCGGGCGCGAGGAGCGCCATGAACTGGAACGCCGAATCGAAGATGCTGCGGAAGCGGCGCTGGCTTTCGGTCAGCTCGGCTGTCCGTTCGACGACACGCTGCTCCAGGGTCTCCGCGAGTTCGCGCAGCCGCTCCTGCGCCTCGCGGGTCGGAGTGACGTCGCGGGAGACGGCGAGAAGTCTCTCGGGTTCTCCTGCCGCGTTGCAGATCGGCGTGACCGCGACATCCCACCAGCGCGGGTTGCCCTTCGCCGTCGGCGCCCGCCCCTCGAAGCGGGCCGTTCGCCCCGCCTTCCCCTCGTCCAGGGCCGCGAGCACCTTCGGCCGCTCGGCCTCCGGCCAGAGGTCGGTCCACATCGTTCCGAGCACGTCGCGCGGGTGAGACAGCTCGAGAAGATCCGAGCTCGCGTCGGAAATGAAGTCGACTCGTCCGTCGAAGCTGACCACCTTGATGCAGTCGGCCGAGCTCTCGAGAATCCTGCGGGTGAACTCCTCACTCTCGCGCAGGGCAGTCTCGGCACGCTTCGCTTCCGTGATCTCCTCGGCCGAGACGATGATGCCGACGACCGAGTCGGACGCGTTCCGCAGGGGCAGGAAGTTCTCGCGCCAGGTCCGCACGACGCCCGGCAACGCCGGAGTTTTGCCCACGACCTCGAGGCCGATCAGTCTCTCACCGTCGAGGACCCTCGCCATCGCCGCGATCGCCTGCTCGTCGAGGTCGGGCACGATCTCGCGCACGGTTCGGCCGACATGGTCGGCGGCCGGGATGCCGTTCATCTCGGCGAGCCGCTCGTTGATGCGGACGTAGCGCATCTCCCGGTCGAACACGCAAAGCCCGACCGGTGCGGCGTCGAAGAGAGCCTCGATCTCGCCGGCGCGCGCCCGGGCGACGGCCTCGCTGGCGCGGAGCGCCTCGTCCGCCGCGCGGCGCTCGCTGATGTCCTCGATCGAGACGACCACGCGGCCCGGCTCGCCGGGAAGCGGGGCGCTCGCGAGTCGTGCCGGGAACACGCTGCCGTCGCGCCGGCGATATTCCTTTTCGTAAGGCCGCCACCATCCGCGCTGCCGAGCCTCGAGCACAGCGCCCGCATCCCGCTCCAGATGCTCCGGCGTGGTGAACTCGCGCCAGTCCCAGCGGCCCTCCTCGAAATCGGCGCGGGTATGACCCGTCATCGCGAGGAAGCGGTCGTTGATGGCGAGCGTCTCGCCGGTCGTCAGATCGAAAATGGTGAAGCCCATCAGGTCCGAGTTGAAGACACCCTCAAAACGGGCAAGGGCCTGCCGCCGCTCCGTCACATCCTCGGCCGCGCCAACGTAGCGCCGCGATCCGGACTCCCGGACCGGGAAGGCGCGATCGTGGATGACGCGGATCCCGCCGTCGGGCCGGACGATCCGGTATTCCACCTCGAACGCCTCTCCCGCCTGCTGGAGCGTGGCAAACTCCGCGACCCGTTCGCGGTCTTCCGGGTGAATGCTCTCCAGGAACACGCGGGTGTCCGCGACGAGGTCGTGCGCCGGGCGACCCCAGATGCGCTCGTAGGCGGGGCTCAGGTAGAGGATCCGGAGCGGGTCGAGGTCAGCCACGTAAAACACCTGGTCGATCGTCTCGGCGAGTTGCCGGAACTTCTCCTCGCTCCCGCGCAGGGCCCGTTCCGCCTCCCGCCGGGCGATGTCGGCCCGCATGCGGACCGCCACCTCCCGCACAAAGGCGATCTCGTCGCTCGTCCAGACCCGCGGCGTAGCGGAGTGCACGAAGACGACAGCAGCCATGTGGCCGTGCTCGATCACCGGCACGTCGAGGAACGCGCCGACCCCGAGGGACCGGAACCGGTCGAGTTGCCCGCTCGTCCGGTGATCCAGGTCAACGTCGACAACGGCCACGGTCTCGCCGCGGAGAAGCTCGTCGACATAGCCGCCGTAGTCGCGAAACCGGTGGCGCCCGACGACGCTCGTCGCGCCCGCAGCGTCCCAATTGCGCTGCACTTCGATCGTTCGGGCCTCCGAGTCGACGACGCCATAGCCGACACGGGTCGCGCCGAGAGCCTCTCCGAGGAGCTGGGAGGCGACGAAGGACAGCTCGCGGGCGTCGTCGAGATCCTTCAGCCGTTCGTCGAGCATCAGCAGCGCCTCACGCCGCTTCGTCGCGCGCACCTCGGCCGTCGTCTCGGCGCAGGCGCAGAACATGCCGGCCACCGTGCCGCTCTCGTCACGCACCGGCGAGTAGGAGAACGTGAACCACGTCTCCTCGTCGAAGCCCCTCCGATTCATGACGAGGGGCAGGTTCTCGCGGAAGGTCGCCTCGCCGGCGAGAGCGGCGTCGATCAGCGGCGAGATGTCCGGCCAGATCTCCGACCAGATGTCGAAGAACCGCCGACCGAGCGCCCGCGGATGCTTGGCGCCGAGGATCTCGGCGTAGGCGTCGTTGTAGAGGAATCCGAGCTCGGATCCCCAGGCGACGAACATCGGGAACTTCGAGCTGAGGATAAGGCCCACCACCGAGCGCAGCGACTGTGGCCAGGTCTCCGGCGTGTTGAGCGGCGAATCCGACCAGTCGTGCCTTCGCATGAGAGCGCCCGTCTCGCCGCCTCCGGCAAGAAACGCCGGGATCGACTCGCCGCCATCGCCGCTCATCCGTCGTCCCTCCGCGCAACCTCGGTCAGCAACCACCGCCGCGCCACGAAGGCACGACGCAGAGGCTGCTGCTGGCGCAAAGCTCTGCTTCGGGTCAACCGTTCCCGTCGAGCGGCAATCGCGCACGCCTGACCACGGCAGACCGGCGGCCCGGTGTGGCGATCGGCCTCGGCGTCGCCACCAGGCGATTTGCGAGGTACGAAGACAGGATCGCGAGGGCGATGCGGCAGGTGATCTCCCTCGAGCCGGACGCGGAGATGGGAATGCAGCATAACCGGGGCTACCGCCTCGACCTTAATCCGATAGAGACGATCGCCGGGGCGGGCCTCGAGGCAGCCCGGAGCGGTGCGGCGTGAGCGACGCGGCGACCCTCGAGGGAGACTACGACTACATCATCGTCGGCGCCGGGACGGCCGGATGCGTGCTCGCCAACCGGCTGACGGCGGACGGCCGCACGCGCGTCCTCCTCCTCGAGGCCGGCGGCAGTGACCGCTACGTCTGGGTTCAAATCCCGGTCGGCTACCTCTACTGCATCGGCAACCCCCGCACCGACTGGATGATGCGGACCGCGCCCGAGCCGGGCCTCAACGGCCGCAGCCTCGCCTACCCCCGCGGCAAGGTGCTGGGCGGCTGCACCTCGGTAAACGGCATGATCTACATGCGCGGGCAGGCCGAGGACTACGACCGCTGGCGGCAGATGGGCAACGTCGATTGGGGCTGGGATGACGTGTTGCCCTACTTCCTGCGGTCCGAGGACCACCACGGCGGCGCCGGCTCGTTTCATGCGATCGGCGGTGAGTGGAAGGTCCAGAAGCAGCGGCTCCGCTGGGACATCCTCGCCGCCGTGCAGGAGGGCGCCCGGGAGTTCGGCATCGAGCCGCGCGCCGACTTCAACGATGGCAGCAACGAAGGCTCGGGCTTCTTCGAGGTCAACCAACACGGCGGCGTCCGCTGGAACACCGCGCGCGGCTTCCTGAAGCCGGCACTCCGCCGTCCGAACCTGCGCGTCCTCACCCATGCGCTGACCGATCGGCTGACGCTCGACGGGACCCGCGCCACCGGCGTCCTCTTCCGCCGCGAGGGCCGGGAATGGAGGGCGACTGCCCGGCGCGAGGTGATCCTCGCGGCAGGGGCGATCAACTCGCCGAAGCTCCTCGAGCTGTCCGGCATCGGCGACGGCGCTGTCCTGCGGGACCTTGGCATCGAGGTGCGCCATCATCTCCCCGCAGTCGGCACCAACCTGCAGGACCACCTGCAGCTGCGCACGATCTTCCGCGTCAGGAACGCGCTGACGCTGAACACCATCGCAAACAGCCTCTCCGGGAAGGCGTGGATGGCGATGGAGTACGCGCTCCGCCGCTCCGGCCCGATGGCGATGGCGCCGAGCCAGCTCGGCCTCTTCACCCGCTCGGACCCGGCCATGGCGACGCCCGACCTCGAGTATCACGTCCAGCCGCTGTCCACCGACCGGCTCGGCGAGCCGCTGCACAGCTTCCCGGCCATCACGATGTCGGTCTGCAATCTCCGCCCCGACAGCGCCGGGACCTGCCACATTGCCAGCCCGCGCGCGGAGGACCAGCCGACGATCCGCCCCAACTACCTGTCGGCCGAGAGCGATCGCCGGGTGGCCGTCGTCTCGATCCGGCAGGCGCGCCGGCTGATGACCGCGCGCGCCCTCGCCCGCTACGCGCCGCAGGAAATCCTGCCCGGCGTCACCGTCGAGTCCGACGCCGATCTCCTCAAGGCTGCCGGCGATATCGGGACGACCATCTTCCACCCGGTCGGCACCTGCCGCATGGGCCCGGACACGGAGGCGGTGGTGCGGCCGGACCTCCTCGTGAACGGAGTCGGAGGATTGCGCGTCGTGGACGCCTCGGTGATGCCCCGGATCGTGTCCGGCAACACGGCATCACCCGTCGTGATGATCGCGGAGAAGGCGGCGGACCTCATCGCCCGGGCGACAGCGCCTGCCCTCGACGTGCGCGGCGCCCGTTCCGCGGCAAACACCCGGACGGCCAGGTCCGCGTAGCTGGCCGCCCACCCGCACCCGGCGCTCGCGTCGGCTCAATGCGCCTCGGCCCAGCTCGCCCCGGCGCGGGCGTCCACCTCGAGCGGCACCTTCAGCATCACCGCCGGCTCCGGCGCGTGCCGCATGACGCGGCGGATGACCTCGACCGCGCTCTCGACCTCGTCTTCCGGCGCCTCGAAGAGAAGCTCGTCATGCACCTGGAGGAGCATCCGCGTCCGGCAGTTGGCCTGCTTCAGCGCCGGCTCGATCCGCACCATCGCGCGGCGGATGATGTCGGCCGCCGTCCCCTGGATCGGCGCGTTGATCGCCGCCCGCTCGTAGAACGCGCGCAGCGACGGGTTCTTCGTGTCGATCTCCGGGTAATGCGCGCGCCGGCCGAACAGGGTCGTGACGTAGCCATGCGTGCGCACGAAGAGCTTCGTCTCCTCCATGTAATCGCGGATGCCCGGAAATCGCTCGAAGTAGCGCTTGATGTAGGCGCCCGCCTCCGACTGCGGGATGCCGAGCTGGTTTGCGAGCCCGAAGGAGGAGATGCCGTAGATGATGCCGAAGTTGATCGCTTTCGCCCGCCGGCGGACGTTGGGGTCCATCCCCTCGACCGGCACGCCGAACATCTCCGACGCCGTCATCGCGTGGATGTCGAGCCCGTCGGCAAACGCCTGCCTGAGCTGCGGAATGTCGGCGATGTGGGCGAGGACGCGCAGCTCGATCTGCCCGTAGTCGGCCGCAATCAGCCGCCGCCCGGGCGCCGCGACGAACGCGGTGCGGATCTTCCGACCCTCCTCCGTGCGGATCGGGATGTTCTGGAGGTTCGGGTCGTTCGAGGAGAGCCGCCCCGTGGTGGTGGAGGCCATCGCGAAGGTCGTGTGGACGCGGCCCGTCTCGGGGTTGATCTCCTGCTGAAGCGCGTCCGTGTAGGTCGACTTCAGTTTGGAGATCTGCCGCCACTCGAGGATCTTGACCGGCAGCGGGTAGCCCTCCGCGGCGAGGTCTTCCAGCACCTGCGCGCCCGTCGACCACGCCCCTGTCTTGGTCTTGCGCGCGCCGGGCAGGCCGAGCTTGCCGAACAGGATGTCCGACAGCTGCTTCGTCGAGCCGATGTTGAACCGCTCGCCGGCGAGGCCGTAAATCTCGTCCTCCACCCGCGCCAAGATCTGGCTGAAGTCCCCCGACATGCGGGAGAGCGTGTTGCGGTCGACGACGATCCCGGCTTCCTCCATCCGCGCGAGCACAGGGAGGAGCGGCCGCTCGAGCGTCTCATAGACGGCGTTGACGCGCTTCGCCACCGCCCGCTGGCGCAGGAGCGGCAGGAGGCGCACCGCGATGTCGGCCTCCTCGGCGGCATGCTGCGTCGCCGTCTCGATGGGGACGTCGCCGAACGGGATGCGCTTCTGGCCGGTGCCCATCACGTCACGGTCATCAAGCGGCGTGTGGCCGAGGAAGCGCTTCGAGAGGCCGGCGAAGTCGTGCAGGCCCGCCCCGGCGTCGGCGGCGTACGAGAGAAGGCCGATGTCGTCGAGGGGCACGACGTCGATCCCGGCACGGTGGAGGACGAGCCAGTCCTTCTTCATCTGGCCCGAGACCTTGGCGATGCCGCGGTCGGTCAGCACCTTCTGGAGCAGCGGCCGCGCCTCCTCCAGCGTCAGCGAGCCGTTGGTGCGCGCCATGAGGTCCGCCGCAGGGTCGACCAGCGGCACGTACGCACCGTGCCCGGCGCCGACCGCGATGCCGATGCCGGCGATGGGTGAGCGCATCGGCGGCCCGTCGACCGTGCGGACGGCAATCCCCAGCGTCCCCGTCAGCTCCGCCGCGCCGAGCCAGTCCTTCAGGCGGTCGAGCGTCGTCACCGTCTCGTAGGCGCTGCGGTCGAAGGCGCTGTCACGGAGGGCGGCCTCCATCTCGGCCGCCAGCGTCTCCGGTGTCTTCGGCGCGCCCGCCTCGGCGGCGACCGGCTCGTCGTGCGCACGGGCCTCGGGCGCCGTGCCCATCTTGAGGTAGCGCACGTCGGGCTTCACCTGCCCGTGGTCGGTGTCGAAATCCTCCGCCACGCGGCGGGTGAGCGTGCCGAAGTCGAGCGCCTTGAAGAAGGCGATCAGCGGCACCGGCTCGGGCGGCTGCAGCGTCAGTGCCTCCAGCCCCTCCGTGAGCTCCACGTGGTCATCGAGCCGGACCAGCGTGCGCGAGAGCCGCGCCTGCTCGGCGTAGGCGATGAGGTTCTCGCGCCGCTTCGGCTGGCGGATCTCGTTCGCGTTGGCGAGCACGGTGTCGAGATCACCCCACTCGAGGATGAGCTCGGCCGCCGTCTTCTTGCCGATGCCGGGGACGCCGGGGACGTTGTCGGTCGAGTCGCCGACGAGCGCTTGAACGTCGACCACCTTGTCGGGGGTCACGCCGAAATACTCGACCACCTCGGGCACGCCGATCCGCCGCTCGGCGCGGACGCCGATCTTGCCCTGCCCCGGCCGCCGCCCCTCGCCGGACGCGGGGTCGTACATGGAGACGCGCTCGTTCACGAGCTGCATCAGGTCCTTGTCGGCCGAGACGATCACGACGTCGGCGCCGAGCTCGCAGGCCTGACGTGCGTAGGTCGCGATGATGTCGTCCGCCTCGTACCCCTCCTTCTCGATCGGGGTGAGGCCGAACGCCTCGACCGCCGCCCGCATCAGCGGGAACTGCGGGATGAGGTCGTCCGGCGGCGCCGAACGGTTCGCCTTGTATTCGGGGTAGATCTCGGTCCGGAACGAGGCTTCCGACTTGTCGAAGATGATCGCGAGGTGGGTCGGCTGGACGTCGGCGGCGCCCTCGCGGATGAACTGGTAGATCTTGTTGCAGAAGAGCCGGACCGCGCCGGTCGGAAGCCCATCGGCACGGTAGTTGTACTTCCGGTCCTGGTTCATCGACTGGAAGTAGGCGCGGAAGACGAACGAGGAGCCGTCCACCAGGAAGACGGTGTCGCCGGGGCCGGGCATCCTGGGTTCTGGCATCGCGGTTTCCTCCGGTCGGCCGGCGGACGATTGCGCCCCCCGCCGCGAAGATCAAGCGCGCCGGTTCGCGGCCCCTGTGGTCAGAGCACCGGGCCCGCGAGGCGGGCGGCAGGGGCGAGGATCTTGACGCGCAGCGGGCGGCGGGCGTGGACGTCCTCGTCGTAGCGGATGGAGCGGGCGAAGTCCGCCTCCAGCATCGCCGCGGCCTCCGCGGTGAAGGAGGCATCGAACACCATCGCCGTCACCTCGAAGTTAAGGCGGAGCGAGCGGGAATCGAGGTTCACCGTGCCGATCGCGGCACCCCAGCCGTCCACCACCCACACCTTCTGATGCATGAAGCCCTCCGTGTAGCGGTAGAGCTTGATGCCCGCCTGCAGCGCCTCCTCGGCGTAGGCGTAGGCGGCGAACCAGACGATGGCATGGTCCGGCTTGTCCGGGATGAGGATGCGCACGTCGACGCCGCGGAGCGCCGCAAGCTTCAGCGCGGTGAAGACATCGAGGTCCGGGACGAAGTAGGGCGTTGCGATCCAGAGCCGCTCACGCGCGACGGAGGCGAGGTGGACGATCGCGAGCGTGCAGGCCGGCAGCCGGTCCGCGGGGCCGGTCGGCAGGATCAGCGTCGGCGCGCCGTCGTCCTCGGGAAGCTCCGCGCAGGTGGCGCAGGGGGTTGCCGGCATCGCGCCGCCGGCAAGAAGCCAGTCCTCCAGAAAGCACGCTTCCACGGCGACGGCGGCGGCGCCGGACAGCATCATCGCCGTGTCGCGCCACGGGCCGAAGCCGGGGTCGAGGCCGAGATACTCGTCGCCGACGTTGGGGCCGCCGACGAAGGCTATCCTGCCGTCCGCCACCACCATCTTGCGGTGATTGCGGAAATTGAGCCGCAGGAACCGCCCGAGCCCGCGAACCACCTCGAACGGGAACACCTCCACCCCCGCTTCGGCCAGGTCGCGCCAGTAGGACGAGGGAGCGTTGTGCGAGCCGATCCGGTCGTAGAGGAAGTAGACGGCGACGCCCTGCCGCGCCTTGGCGACCAGCCGCTCCTTGAGCCGCCGGCCGAGCCCGTCGTCGCGCACGATGTAGAACTGGACGAAGACGGTCTCCTTCGCCTCGTCGATCGCCTCGAACATCGCCTCGAATGCGGCGTTCATGTCCGTGTAGAGGCGCGGCCGCGGGGCCTCCAGCGTCGGCAGCGGGGCGAGCGCCTCCAGCGTGCCGCGACGGAAGCCCGCCTCCTCCGACGGATGGCTCTCGCGCGGCAGCGGCGTCGAGCCGATCCGGGCGAGCGCAGCCTTGCGCGCCGGCTGCCGCGCCGCCCACATTCTCTCCATGTCCGGCGGGCCGAAGATCGCATAGGCAGGGACGGCGATGTAGGGCATGAACACGAGCCCCAGCACCCAGGCCGCCGCCCCCTCCGCCGTGTGCGACCGGCCCGCCGCGTTCAGCGCGCAGACCACGCCGCTGATGTGAAAGAGAGCCGCGACCAGCGCGAGGGTGGCCGAGATCACGCGTCGTCGGCCAGGGAGAGCTCCGCCACCAGCGGCAGGTGGTCCGATGCGCGCCGCGCCGCGGGAGAGGCGTGAACGCGGCATTCCTCGATGAGGAGGTCGCGCGTTGTCACGATCCGGTCGAGGGCAGCGACGGGGAGCGAGGTGTGGAACGTCGGCATCGGCGGAGAGATATGATGCGTCGTCTCGAAACGCGAGAGGCACCCCGTCAGCGCCCGCCACTCATTCGTGTCGCCCATGATGACGGTCGGCCGGGGATGGTCGCGCTCGATCTCGTCGAGGATGGCCGCAACCTGCCGCATCCGCGGCCCGCCGGTGAGGCCGAGGTGCATCGCGACGACGCGCAGCGGCTGCCCGGCGATGGAGACATCGGCAATCGCCGCGCCCCGCGGCTCGAACGCCGGCAGGTCGACCCCGCGCGCCGCCTCGATCTCGACCGTGGGCCGCACCAGCACCGCGTTGCCGTGCCAGCCGATGCTCTTGGGCCGGAACGGCAGGTGGGCCGCCCGCCACCCTGCCCCCGCCAGCGCCTCGTCCGACAGGGTGCTCGCGCGGCTGCCGAAGCGCTTGTCCGCCTCCTGGATCGCAACGACGTCGGCGTCGATCTCGCCGAGCACGGCGAGGATCCGGTCCGGCCGGCGCTTCCAGTCGAGCCCGACAGCCTTGCGGATGTTGTAGGTCGCGACGCGGATGCGCCGGCCCGCCGCATCGGCGGCAGACTTTCCCGCCCGGGCGGCAGACGCCGAAAGGGCGCGGTCCCCCGCGCCCTCCCGCACGATGTTCTCGGCAGCTTCCACTCTCATCGGCCGCCTAACTAAGGCGGCTGGTCGCCCGCGGAAAGATCAAACGTCGCGCGCCTTCACGATGGCCGCCACGATGAGGCCGAAAAGCATGTGGCCGACGAGCGAGGCCCAGGTGAGCGGGATGAAGCCCAGGAACGGCGGCTGCCCTGCGAAGAGGTGCGCCATCACGTAGAGCGCGAACACCCAGAGGCCGACGCCGAAGCCGAGGCCGACGACCCACCATGGCAGGAACGGCGTCACCACACGAGCGATCGGACGGGCGACGAAGAGGTAGCCGAGCGGATAGAACACGGCGCCGACGATGAGGTGGATCGCCTCGGCGAGCGCCCAGCTCTGGAAGCCGAACACGCCCTGTATGAGGGCGGCCGGCTGCAGCGGACCGCCGACGAAGATCGGCGTGATGACCCGTGCCCAGATCTCCCAGACGATGTCGGCCGCGATGCCCGCCACGATGGCGGTAACGAAAACCGTCGCCGTCAGCGGCGGGAACAGCGAAGGCTTTTCGGCTGTGGTCACGATCGTCATGGTCTCCCCCTTCTACATTGACGACGATATCGCGGGCTGGCGTCTCGCGCGCACATGCCGATGCGTCATCGCGACCATGCACCTTAGGCATTGGCGCCGGCGGCGAGGTTCTGGGCTTGCTGTGTCCCGTTCGATCCGGCGCAGGGCTTGCGGCTTTGTCGGCCGCCGAGGAGACCGGCATGGAGACGCGACGCGAGAGCGTGCCGCACGTGGTGGTGGTCGGCGCCGGCTTCGGCGGCCTTGCTGCCGTGCGGGCGCTCCGGCGGGCGCCGTGCCGGATCACCCTCGTCGATCGGCGCAACTACCACCTGTTCCAGCCGCTCCTCTACCAGGTCGCCACCGCGTCGCTGTCGCCGGCCGACATCTCCTGGCCGATCCGCCACATCGTCAGCGATCAGAAGAACGTGCGCGTCGTGCTCGGCCGCGTCGCCGACGTCGACCGGGCGGCGCAGACCGTGCGGCTCGAAGACGGCGGGAGGATCCCCTACGATCGCCTCGTGGTCGCGACCGGCGCGCGGCACTCGTATTTCGGCCGCGACGCGTGGGAGGAGGATGCTCCGGGCCTCAAGAAGATCGACGACGCGACCGACATCCGCCACCGCATCCTCCTCGCCTTCGAGCGCGCCGAGCGGGCGAGCGACGAGGACGAGCGCCGCCGCCTCCTGACGTTCGCCATCGTCGGCGGCGGGCCGACGGGAGTCGAGATGGCCGGTGCGATTGCCGAGCTTGCCCGCCAGACGCTGGCAGACGAGTTCCACGCGATCGACCCGACCACGGCCCGCGTCGTCCTCGTCGAGGGCGGCGCGCGCGTCCTGCCGGCGTTCCACCCGACCCTCTCCGAGCGGGCGCGCCGCGACCTGGAGCGGCTCGGCGTCGATGTGCTCCTCGAGCGCCGCGTGACGGACGTCCGCCCTGACGGCATCGTCATGGACGGGACGGAGCTCGTCCCGGCGCGCACCGTGATCTGGGCGGCCGGTGTCGCCGCCTCCCCCGCGGGCCGCTGGCTCGGCGCCGAGACGGACCGCAGCGGCCGCGTCAAGGTCACCACCCACCTCACCCTCTTCGGCGACGACTGCGTGCACGTGATCGGCGATGCCGCCGCCGTCGCGACCGCGGGCGGCACCGTTCCGGGCGTCGCCGCCGCGGCCAAGCAGATGGGGACCTACGTCGGCCGCGAGATCGCCGGGCAGCTGGGCGGGCGGCCGGCGAGCCAGCCCTTCCGCTACCGCAACCCGGGGATCATGGCGACGATCGGCCGGAACAAGGCGATCGCCGAGTTTGGCGGCGTACGAATCGCCGGCTTCCCCGCGTGGGTCCTGTGGGCGACCGCCCACATCTACTTCCTGGTTGGCAACCGCAACCGCGCCCTGGTCGCGCTGAGCTGGCTCTGGACCTACCTCTTCAACACGCGCGGGGCACGGCTGATCACCGACCAGCCCGCTCCGCGCGCCGAAGCACCGGCCGAGTGAGGCGGCGATGTCAGGCCGCGTCTTCCACCTGCGAGGGATGGACGAGCGCGGCGAGCTTGTCGCCCCACGGATAGCGCTTGCAGGCGTGCACGAAGGCGCCAACCGCCGGCGCGTGCGGCCGGCCGCGCACGGTGACGAGGTGGATGTGCCGCTCCACCGCGGGCTCGATGAAGCGCCGCGTCGCAAGGTCCGGCAGCGTCACCGCGTACTCCGGGACGACGGTGAAGCCGAGGCCGGCGCGCACCATCGACTGCACCCAGTCGTCCCGCTCGCTCTGGTAGGCGATGCGGACGCGGATGCCGCGGCTCTCGCGATACTCGCGGATCGTGTCGCGGAACTCGCAATTGACGCGCGACAGGTACGCGTGCCCCTCGAGGTCGTGGACGCGCACCTCCGGCAACGCCGCGAGCGGGTGGTCCTCGGCGACCGCAATGAGGAAGCGCTCGCGGTAGAGCGGGAGAGCGTGGAAGCCGTCGCTGAAGGCGGTCGGCTTGCAGTACAGCGCGACGTCGATCTCGCCCGAAAGCAGGAGTTCCTCCAGCATGTTGGCCGGCCCGTCCTTCAGGTACAGCTCGACACCCTGGAAGGCCCTGTAGAAGTCGGCGAAGAGGTCGATGAGAAGGGCCGGGCCGATCGTACACATCATGCCGACGCGAAGCACCGAAGCGGAGAGCTGGACGAAATCCTGCGCCCGGCGGCGTGCCTCCTCCAGCCGGCCGAAAGTCTCCACGAAGTAGGGCTTCATGAGCCGCCCGAGCTCCGTGAGGTGGGTGTTGCCCCTCTCCCGCCGGATCAGCTGGCCGCCGAGCTTCTGCTCGAGGCTCTTGATCGCCCGCGTCAGCGCAGGCTGGGTCACGTTACACATTTCGGCAGCGCGCGTAAAATTCAGCGTTTCGCTGAGCGCGAGGAAGTAGCGGATCTCATGGAGCTCCATGACGGGCCCTCCTTTTCCCGGGAGGTGGCTGCGGGGGGCGTCTGCCGCACGGATTTCCGTCATGCGCCGATGTTATCGTTTCCAGAGTTGCTCGGCATTTTACGCTGACGGGCTGCCGTCGTCACATAGTACCGGTTCGGACTGTGCGAAGACGCTGCCGGACCCCTTCCGGGCGCCCCGCCCGGCAGGTCCTGGGAAGGGGGAAACCGATGCAAGCTCACGTCCGCATTGACGCCACCAAGCTCCGATCGCTCGAGGGGCGCGTCGCGATCGTCACCGGGTCGACCAGCGGAATCGGCCTCGGCATAGCCGAGGCGCTGGCGCTCCGCGGCGCCACCATCGTGCTCAACGGGCTCGGCGATCCGTCCGACATCGAGGCGACCCGAGCCGATCTTGCCGCGCGCCACGGCGTCGAGGTGCTGTTCCACGCCGCCGACATGCGGAACGCCGACGCGATCGCCGACCTGATCGGCTCCACCGCGGCCCGCTTCGCCGGGGTCGACATCCTCGTCAACAACGCCGGCATCCAGCACGTGGCGCCGGTCGAGGACTTCCCGCCGGAGAAGTGGGACGCAATCCTCGCGATCAACCTCTCCGCCGCCTTTCATGCAATCCGCGCCGCCGTGCCGCACATGAAGCGGCAGGGCTGGGGCCGCATCGTCAACGTCGCCTCGGCGCATGGCCTCGTCGCCTCGCCGTTCAAGTCCGCGTACGTGGCCGCAAAGCACGGCCTCGTCGGCCTCTCCAAGACGGTGGCGCTGGAGCTCGCCGAGACCGGCATCACGGCCAACGCGGTCTGCCCGGGCTACGTGTCGACGCCGCTGGTCGAGGCGCAGATCGAAGGCCAGGCAAAGGCGCACGGGATCGGGCGCGACGAGGTTGTAAAGAAAATCTTCCTCGCCAAGCAGCCGAACAAGCGATTCGTCACGGTCGACGAGCTAGGCGGCACGGTCGCATTCCTGTGCTCGCCGGACGCAGCGTCCACCACGGGAGCCGCGATCACCGTCGACGGCGGCTGGACGGCGGAGTAGGCCATGGCACATTCGCACCCCGGTTCCGACGCTGCCCCCAAGGGCGCCCGCACCACGATACCCGACGGGCCGGTGAAGACCATCAACCTCGCCCTCCAGGGCGGCGGCGCGCACGGCGCGTTCGCGTGGGGCGTACTCGACCGCCTGCTCGAGGAGCCGCGGATCGCCTTCGAGGCGGTCTCCGCCGCCTCCGCCGGCGCGATGAATGCCACCGTCCTCGCTTACGGCCTCTCCGAGGGCGGCCGCGAGGGAGCGAGGAAGGCGCTGGAGGGCTTCTGGCGCAGGATCGCCCACGCGGCCCTGTTCAGCCCGCTTCAGCCATCCTGGTTCGACCGTGCGAGCCACAACCACTCGCTCGACGCTTCGCCCGTCTTCATGATGTTCGACATCATGACGCGGATGTTCTCACCCTATCAGCTGAACCCGACCAACCGGAATCCGCTGCGGAAGATCCTCCTCGACACCGTCGACTTCGACCGCCTTCGCACCCGCGCCGACCTCAAGCTCTTCCTGTCTGCGACCAACGTCCGGACCGGCAAGGCCCGCGTCTTCACCTGCGACGAGCTGACGGTCGACCACGTCCTCGCCTCAGCGTGCCTGCCCTTCCTGTTCCATGCCGTGGTGATCGACGGCGAGGCCTACTGGGACGGCGGCTACATGGGCAATCCGGCCATCTACCCGCTGATCTACAATGCGCAATCGCGCGACGTCCTCATCGTGCATATCAACCCGCTGGAGCGCGAGGGCATCCCGCAGACCGCGCCGGAGATCCTCAACCGCGTCAACGAGATCTCCTTCAACTCCTCCTTGATGCGCGAGATGCGGGTGATCGGCTTCGTCTCCCGCCTCATCTCGGAGGGGACGATCGCGCCGGACCGGATGAAGCAGATGCTGATCCATTCGGTGTCGGACGACGGCTTCATGAACACCCTCTCGGTGTCCTCGAAGCTGAACGCCGACTGGGAGTTCCTGACGCACCTGCGCGATCGCGGACGGGCGCGGACGGAGGAGTGGCTCGCCGCCAACTTCGACGCGGTCGGCGAGCGCGCCACCGTCGACTTCGACACCTACCTGTAGGGTCCCGTGTCCGACCCGGCTGCCGTCGCCGCGCCTCTCACCCCCTCGCGCGACCTGCCGCGCGGGCTGGTGGTCGGAATCATCGGCTTCCTCACCCTCGTCGACCTGTTTGCGGCGCAGGCGGTGCTCCCCAAGCTGGCGGCGGGCTACGGTGTGCCCCCGTCGGCGGCGGGGCTCGCCGTCAACGCGGGGACGCTCGGGATGGCCGTCTCCGGCCTCGCCGTCTCCCTGTTCGCCGCGCGCGTCGACCGGCGGCGCTGGATCGCGCTCAGCCTCGCGCTCCTGTCGATCCCGACCGCCCTCCTGGCCGTCGCGCCGGACCTCGGCACGTTTGCCGCCCTGCGCGCGGCGCAGGGCGTGTTCATGGCCGCCGCGTTCGGCCTCACGATGACGTACATCGCCGAGCGTGGCGGGCCGGAGGGCACCGCCTCGGCGCTCGCCGCTTACGTGACGGGGGTCGTCGCCTCCAACCTCATCGGCCGGCTCGTCTCCTCCGCCGTGGCCGACGCGCTCGGCCTCTCCGCCAGCTTCGCCGTGTTCGCTGCCCTGAACCTTGCGGGCGGAGTCCTCGTCGCGCTGTGCCTCAAGCCGTCCATGAAGCTTGCCGCGGAGTGTCGACCGCCGCAGGCCCCGCTCGCCGCGTGGCGCCAGCACTTCGGCACGCCCGGTCTGAAGCCCGCCTTCGCGCTCGGCTTCCTGATCCTCTTTGTTTTCATCGGCACGTTCACGTACGTGAACTTCGAGCTCGTGGCCGACCCGATCGCCCTCACCCCGATCGAGCTTGGCCTCGTCTACCTCGTCTTCGCGCCGGCGCTGGTGACGACGCCGCTCGCAGGCCGGGTTGCCAAGCGGGTCGGCACGCCGGCGGCCGTCTCCGGCGCGCTCGGCGTCTGCCTCCTCGCCTTCCCGCTCCTCCTCCTGCCGAGCCTTCCCGCGATTCTCGCCGGGCTCGTCCTCGTCGCGGTCGGCACCTTCTTCGCCCAGGCCGCGGCAACCGGCTATGTCGGCCGCACCGCCCGATCCGACCGGGCGGCAGCGTCCGGTCTCTACCTTTCCAGCTACTATTGCGGGGGCCTCGCCGGCGCACTCGTGTTCGGCGAGGTCTACGACCGTGCGGGGTGGGAAGCGGCGGTCGCCGGCCTTGCCCTCGCCACCGCGGCCGGCATCGGCCTCGGGCTCCTGATGCGCGACCGATCCTGAACGACGGCCGGGCGCCAGCCCCGCGAGGGGCGCGCGCGGCGGAGACGACAACACCCTGAGGGAGGAACAAGCCCCATGCTCCGCCACGCCCTTGCGCTCGCCTTCGTCCTCGCCGCCGGGTCCGTCCCCGCCCTTGCGGACCCGGCGGACGAGGTGATCGCCGCCTACCGTGCGTTCGCCGACGCGCAGAACGCCCGCGACGACGCCCGCATCCGCGCCGCCTTCGCGAACCGGCCCGACGTGCTCTGGGTCTCGGACGGCCGCTCCTACACCGGCGCCGACACCATCGTCGCGCGCATGAGCGGCTTCCAGCGGGCGGAGGTCTGGCGCGTCGAGCCGGGGCTGGAGGAGGCGCGCGTGGTGCTGCTCGACGATGGCGCCAGCCTCCTCCACATGCCGCTCACCCTCGTGATCGGCCGCGCCGACAACCCGGACCGTCTCCCCTGGCTCGTCAGCATCCTCTTCGTGCGCGAGGCCACCGACTGGAAGATCGCGGCCCTCCTCACCACGGCGGCGAAGTAGAACGGAGCGAGCACGTGCGATGTCCGCAGTACATCGCCACCATGCGAAGAAGGAATTTCTGACGCGGTCTCGGAAACGGCATCCTGTCCGCGCGCCGCATGCCACCGCGGCGCCACCAACGGAGACGAGACCCATGTCGAAGTGGACCTTGCGGGCGATTGCTGCCTGCGCCCTCCTCCTCCCCACCGCCGCCGTCGCCGCGAGCTGCCCGGCGGAGCACGTCCTTACCGAGCCGCGCGAGATCGAGAACGCCCCCGACATCGGCATCGACCGCCCGGTGCTGGCAACGGTGGACCTCACCGGCTGGCGCGGCATGGGCAACTTCATGCTGCGCATGCGCCGCATCACCGTCGCGCCGGACGGCGTGGTGCCGACGCACTGGCACAACGACCGCCCGTCCATCGTATTCATCATGGAGGGCGAGATCATCGAGCACTCGACCTTCTGCGCCGTACCGATCCTGCACAAGGCCGGCGAGTGGACGCCCGAGTTCGGCCCCTTCCACGGTCACTGGTGGGAGAACAAGTCCGGCAAGCCCGTGGTGATCCTGTCGACCGACGTGGTGCCGTTCGAAAACAAGGACGACCCGAACATGTGAGCTGCCGGCCGGCGCCGGGCACCCGCTATTCCCGCGCGCCGGCTCCTCCGCAAGCCCTGCCCCAGCACTCTCGGTTACGACCTTCCCTGAGTGAGTGATGGGTTCGGGTGTTGGGGCGGGGATGCGGCTGATCGACGATCTGAAGACGACACAGAAGCTGCCGCTCCTCGTCGCGATCAGCGCAGCCGTCGCCGCCCTCGCGGTCGGCGGCCTCGCGTTCTGGACTGCGCGCGAGGCGCTGGTGAAGGCAGGCGAGGACGAGCTCGCAGCCATCGTGGAGATCCGCACGGCGCAGCTGTCGGAGTACCTGGGCACGATCGCCGGTGACGTGACCGAAACGGCTCAAAACCCCCTCACCGCCGCCGCGCTCCGCGACTTCTCGGCCGCCTGGCTCTCCAGCGGCGGCCGGTCGACGGAGGTGCTCCAGCAGCTCTACATCACGGACAACCCGCACCCGACGGGCCAGAAGCATCTCCTGAGCGACGCTGGCGACGGCTCGATCTACAGCCTCGCCCACGCTCGCCATCACGAGCGGTTCAAGACACACCTCGAAGCGCGCGGCTACTACGACATGTTTCTCTTCGATGCGTCCGGAAACGTCGTCTACACCGTCTTCAAGGAACCCGACTTCGCGACCAACATCCAGACCGGAGAGTGGCGGGACACGGGGCTCGGCGATGTCTTCCGCGCCGCCCTCACCGCCGACGGCCCGGCCTACGTGGATTTCGAGCCATACCCGCCGAGTGCCGACGCTCCGGCGAGCTTCATCTCGACGGCGATGCGCAACGAGGCCGGGGTCGTCACCGGCGCGCTCGCGATCCAGCTCCCGATCGACCGCATCAACGCAATCATGAACGGCAGCGCCGGCCTTGGCGAGACCGGCGAGATCATCCTCGTCGGGCGCGATGGCCTGATGCGGAGCCAGTCGCGCTTCACGGACGAGCCGAATATCCTTCAGACCCGCGTCGACGACAACGCGGTCCGCGGCGCCATCGAGGGCGGCCGCGACGTCACCGCCGTCGAGCGCGCCGGCGTGCCGGCGGTCGCCGCCTTCTCCCCGATCGACTTCCTCGGCACCCGTTGGGCCGTCGTCGGCGCCATGCAGGCGGGTGAGATCCTGGCTCCCGTCGCCGCCATGCGCGACCGGCTTCTCATCACCGTTGCCGGCTCGGTGATGCTCGTCACGCTCATCGGGGTCGTCGCCTCCCGGCGCGTCACCCGCCCTCTCGGCCGCCTTGCCGCCGCGACGGCCCGACTCGGAAGCGGCGTCCTTTCCGACCCGCTGCCGGAAACGCAGCGGAAGGACGAGATCGGCGACATGGCCCGCGTCCTCGAGGAGCTTCGCCTCGGCCGGATCGAGGCCGACGAGCGGGCCGCCGCTGAGGCGCGCGCCACCGCCGAGCGGCTCGCCCGGGCCCACACGCTGGAGGAAAGCGCCCGCGCATTCGATGCGGCTGTGTCCGCGACCCTCGCCGGGGTCGCCGACGCAGCCCGTTCCATGACCGAGAGCGCCGGCCAGATGGCGCAGGTCGCGAACGACACCTCACGGCGCGCCGACGGCATGTCTTCCGCCTCCATCACCGCCAGCGACACGATCCAGTCCGTCGCCGGCGCTGCCGAGGAGCTCGCGGCCTCGATCGCGACGCTGCGCGAAGACATCGAACGGGCCTCGACCGCCACCCGCACCGCGGCCGACGATGTCGCGAGCGCCAACGCCACCATCGAGGGCCTGATCGGCGCCTCCGCGGAGATCGAGGCGGTGGTGGAGCTGATCGGCACCGTCGCCGGCCAGACCAAACTCCTCGCTCTCAACGCGACCATCGAGGCCGCGCGCGCCGGAGAGGCAGGCCGCGGCTTCGCGGTGGTCGCGACCGAGGTGAAGTCGCTTGCCGACGAGACGAGCCACGCGACGGACGAGATCAACGGCAAGGTGCGGGCTGCGCAGCAGCTGATGCGGGCGGCCGTCGCAGCGGTGGCGACGGTCGGCACCACGGTGCGGACGGCGAGCGAAGCGGCAACCGCAATCAACGTCGCCGTTGAGCAGCAGAGCGGGGCGACGCAGGACATCAGCCGCAACACTGTTCTCTCCGCGTCAAGCATCGTGGAGCTGTCCTCGAGCGCGGCGGACGTGCTCGCGGCCGCCGAGGCAGCGGGCGAGGCGGCCCGCCGCGTCCTCGGCGCGGCCCGCCTCGTGGGCGATGGCACGGAAGCCGTCCGCGACGAGGTCAGCCGCTTCCTCGAGACGCTGAAGGCGGCCTGAGCCCCGGCTCCGATCGACCGGCGACGGCCGCCACCTTCGGCCCGCCTCGGCGACACCGCCCGACGCGCCGCGACGTCAGAGGAAAAAGGCTCTTACGCCGGGGCTTCGGCACCATCGCCGGACGCGCCGCGCCCTTCGAGCGGCGGGGGTCGCCACCTTCGGCCCCGTTGGCAACAGCGCAAACGTGCCCCGCCCGCAAGCGGCTGCGGGCGCCGCCTTCGGCCTGCCTGGCGACAGCGCACAACGCGCCGCGCACTCAGGCGGCCGACGCCACCTTCGGCCGCTCGGCGCAGCGCCGATGGCGCGCCGCGGCCTCAGGGTTGGTAGGGGCCGGCCTGCACGGCCTCGGGACGCTGCGGCTCGCCGAGCTTGGCGAGGGCGTCGGCGATCCGCGCCTCCGGGATGCGCAGCGTGAGGCGCACGCTGGCGCCCTCGTCGAGGCGCGAGAGCACCTCCGTGTTGCGATACAGCCAGGCGATCAGCGCGCCATCTGCGGCATCGACGGTCGCGTCCCGCACCTCCGCCCGACGGGCGAGCCGCCCCTCTATGGCGGCGAGGAGGTCGTCGATCCCCTCACCCGTCACCGCCGAGATGAGGACCGCGCCGTGACCTTCCGCGGCCGCGCGGCGCAGCGCGCGATCGTCCGGCGAAAGGCGGTCGGCCTTGTTCCACACCTCGAGCACCTCGCGGTGCCCCGCCTCGACGCCGATCGCGGAAAGCGTCTCGCCGACGTCGGCCGCCTGCGCTTCCGTCTCGGGATGCGACACGTCGCGCACGTGCACGATGAGGTCGGCGAGAAGCACCTCCTCCAGCGTCGCGCGGAAGGCGGCGACGAGGCCGGTCGGGAGGTTCGAGATGAAGCCGACGGTGTCCGACAGCACGGCCTGCCGGCCGTGCGGCAGCTCGAGCCGGCGGAGCGTCGGGTCGAGCGTCGCGAACAGGAGGTCGCGCGCCTCGACGTGCTCGCCGGCGAGGCGGTTGAAGAGGGTCGATTTCCCCGCGTTCGTGTAGCCGACGAGCGCCACCACGGGCTGGTTGTTGCGCCGACGCTGCTCGCGGGCGAGCGCGCGGGTCCGCCGCACGTCCTCCAGCGCCTTCTCGACGCGGGTGATGCGACCCTCGATCATCCGCCGGTCGGCCTCGATCTGCGTCTCGCCCGGTCCGCCGAGAAAGCCGAAGCCGCCGCGCTGGCGTTCGAGGTGCGTCCAGGAGCGGACGAGCCGGCTCTTCTGGTAGGTGAGGTGCGCGAGCTCCACCTGGAGGGCGCCCTCGGCCGTCTGCGCCCGCTCGCCGAAGATCTCGAGGATCAGCGCGGTGCGGTCGAGCACCTTGGCGCCGAACGCCTTCTCGAGGTTTCTCTGCTGAACGGGCGTCAGCGGGTGATCGACGATCACGAGCTCTGCGCCGGACCCCTTGGCAACGGCGGTGATGTCGTCCACCGCGCCCGTGCCGAACAGCGTCGCCGGCCGCGGGTCGCGCACGGGCACGGCCCGCGCCTCGACGACGTCGAGCGCGATCGCATCGGCGAGCCCCACCGCCTCCGCGAGGCGGCCTTCCGGCTCGCGCCGGTCCTCCGCCCCCCGCATCAGCGGCAGGAGCACGATCGCCTTGGTGGCGGGCGCCTCCGTCGGCCGGGGCCCCAGCGTCGCCCGCCGCTCGCTGTCCTCAGGCTTCACGCGCGCCTCTCATCAGCGGCCAGCTCCCGCACTCTCCTCCTCGGAGGGCTCGAAGAGCTGCACCGGCTGGTTCGGCATGATGGTGGAGATGGCGTGCTTGTACACGAGCTGCGAATGCCCGTCGCGCCGCAGAAGGACGCAGAAATTGTCGAACCACGTCAGCACGCCCTGCAGCTTCACGCCGTTCACGAGAAAGATCGTGAGCGGCGTCTTCGACTTGCGGACGTGGTTCAGGAACGTGTCCTGGAGGTTTTGAGCCTTTTCAGCCATTTGTTATTTCCGCGTGTTCTTCAACGTTTCTTGCGCTCGCCGGGGCGGTCCACACACACGATCACCGGTGCCAGTCGGAAGCGCAACTCTCAAAGTGGGACGTGTCGGTCCGCCATCAACGGCCGGAACGACAAACCGTTCAGTAGGGATGCAGCGGACGCGTCTCCACCCCGTCGTGGAAGCGGGCGCGCAACTCCGTCGCGATCGAGCCGGGGCGCCCGTTGCCGATCACCGCATCGTCGATCTGGACGACGGGGGTCACGAGCGCCGTCGCAGCGGTGATGAACGCCTCGCGCGCTGTCTTCGCCTCGTCGACGGTGAAGTGGCGCTCCTCCACCTTGATCCCGTTCGCGGCCGCATGGTCGAAGATTGCCGCGCGCGTGATCCCCTTGAGGATGCCCGTCTCAGCGGGCCGCGTCACGAGGGTTCCGTCCTGAGTGACGATCCAGGCGTTCGACGACGCGCCTTCCGTGACAAATCCCTCACGGTCGACCATCCAGGCCTCCTTCGCCCCCACCCGCCGGGCGGTCTGCTTCGCGAGCACCTGAGGCAGCAGCGAGACGGACTTGATGTCGACCCGCTGCCAGCGGATGTCGGGCGTCGTCACCACGCGGATCCCGTCCTCGGCCGACTTCTGGCTCTGCGCGGGCGCTGCGGAGCGTGCGGTGACGACGAGCGTCGGCTTCACCGCCGGGTCCGGAAAGGCGAAGTCGCGCCGCGCCTGGCCGCGCGTCACCTGCACGTAGACGAGCCCGTCGCGGACGCGGTTGCGCGCCACCACCTCGCCGAGGATGACTTCCATCGCCTTGCGGCTCACCGGCCAGGCGATGGAGAGTTCGGCCAGGGAGCGTCGCATGCGGTCGAGGTGGCGCGTCATGTCGACGATCCGGCCGCGCCACACCTCGCATACCTCGTAGACGCCGTCGGCGAACTGAAAGCCGCGATCCTCCACGTGCACGCTCGCGAACGCGTGGGGCAGGTAGCGGCCGTCGACGTAGGCGATGCGGCTCATCCGGGGCTCCGTCAGAAGAATTCGAGACTGACGCGGAACATCTGCTCAACTTGGTGCACCTTGTCCGCGAGTGCAAACATCACGACTCGGTCACGCGCCAGAATCTGAGTATCACCATTGATTTCAATCGCCGCATTCTTGCGATATATTGCGCCAATGCGGACTCCGGTCGGCAGCTCCAGTGCCCGGAGCGGCCGGCCGACCAGCGGCGAGGTCTCCAGCGCCTCCGCCTCGATGACCTCCGCGGCGCCATTCTGCAGCGAGTGCACGCTCTCGATCCGGCCGCGCCGGACGTGGCGCAGGACGCGGCTGATCGTCACCGCCCGCGGGTTCACGTAGGCGTCGATGCCCAGCGTGTTGGCGAGCGCGGGGTAGGAGACGTTGTTGATGAGCGTCAGGTTGCGCAGGCAGCCGAGCGTCTTCGCCATCACGCAGGTGATGATGTTCGCCTGGTCGTCGTTGGTGAGCGCCACGATCGTGTCGGCGTCCTCGACGTCCGCCTCGCGCAGGATGTTCTGGTCCAGCGCCGACCCGTTGAGGACCACGGCGCGGTGGAGCGCATCGGCGATCTCGAGCGCGCGGGGCCGTGAGGCCTCGATGATCTTCACCCGCGTCTGCGGCTCGCGTTTTTCGAGCTCCTGCGCCACGTAGAAGCCGATGTTGCCGCCGCCGGCGATGATGACGCGGCTCGCCTTCGGCTCCTCGTGGCCGAAGATCACCAGCGTGCGGCGGACCTGCTCGCGCCGTGTCACAACGTAGACGAGGTCGCCGACCTTCAGGATGTCCGCCGAGCGCGGCACGAAGATGCGCCCGTGGCGGAACACACCGACGACGACGGCGCCGAGGCCCGGAAAGAGCTCCGTCAGCTGGGAGAGCGGGGTGTCGACGACGGGGCAGTCCTCGGCGCACATGATGCCGACGACGATGATCTTGTCGTCGACGAAGCGCACGGTCTCCACCGCGCCGGGCAGCGCGAGGCGGCGCAGCACCATCTCGCCCACCTCGATCTCCGGCGAGATGACGACGTCGATCGGCAGGTTCTCGCGGGCGAAGAGGTCGCCCCACTCGGGCGAGAGGTAGGACTGGGCGCGGACGCGGGCGATCTTGGTCGGCACCTGGAACAGGGTGTGGGCCACCTGGCAGGCAACCATGTTCACCTCGTCCGCCTGGGTGACGGCGATGAGGAGGTCGGCGTCCTCGGCTCCGGCCTGGGCGAGGATGTCGGGGTGCGAGCCGTGGCCGACGACGCCGCGCACGTCGAGCTGGTCGCGGACATTGCCGATGAGCTTCGCCGACACGTCGATGACCGACACGTCGTGTCCCTCGGTCGACAGCCGCTCGGCGATGCCGAACCCGACCTGCCCCGCGCCGCAGATGACGATGCGCATCTAGTTCATTCCTGCGGCGCCGCGGGGCTCAGGCGATCCCCAGCGTCTTCAGCTTGCGGTGCAGCGCCGAGCGCTCCATGCCGACGAACTCCGCCGTGCGCGACACGTTGCCGGAGAAGCGATTGATCTGCGCGCGCAGATAGTCGCGCTCGAAGATCTCGCGGGCATCGCGCAGCGGGAGCGCCATGATGTGCTCGCCCCCCGCGGAGGACGACAGCGGCGGCACGATTGCGCCGATCTCGTTGGGGAGGAGGTCGGCGGAGATCGGCTCGTTGGCGTCGCCGTCGCGGGTCAGGATGAGGAGGCGCTCGACGTTGTTCTTGAGCTGGCGGACGTTGCCCGGCCAGTCGTGCGCCTGGAGGACCGCCATCGCGTCCTCGCCGATGATGCGGCGCGGCAGGCCCTGGTTCATCGCCGTCTGGCGCAGGAAATAGTCGATCAGCATCGGCACGTCCTCGCGCCGCTGGGCGAGGGCGGGCACGCGGATCGGCACCACCGAGAGGCGGTGGAAGAGGTCCTCGCGGAAGCGGCCCTCGGTGATCTCCTCCTGCAGGTCCCGTGCCGACGACGAGATGACGCGCACGTTCACGCGGACCCTCGTCGACCCGCCGACGCGGTTGAACGACTGCTCGACGAGGACGCGCAGGATCCGCGCCTGCGTCTCGGCGGGCATGTCGGCGATCTCATCGAGGTAGAGCGTGCCGCCGTGCGCCTCCTCGAGTGCGCCCACCGAGCCCGGCCGGCCCGGCCGCGCCTCGGCGCCGAACAAGGTCTCCTCCATCCGGTCGGGCGTGATGGTGGCGGAGTTCACCACCACAAACGGCCCGTCCGCCCGCTGGCTGCGCTTGTGGATCGTGCGGGCCACGAGCTCCTTGCCGGAGCCGGACGGACCCATGATCATGACGCGGCTGTTCGTCGGCGCCACCTTGTCGATGGTGGAGCGGAGCTGGTTCATCACCGCCGAGCCGCCGATGAGGTCCTGGAACTCGCCGGTCTTGGTCCGCAGCGACTCGACCTCCCGCCTCAGCTTGGAGGTCTCGAGCGCCTTCTCGGCCGTCAGCACCAGCCGGTCGGCCTTGAGCGGCTTTTCGATGTAGTCGTACGCGCCGCGCTTGATCGCCGACACCGCCGTCTCGACGTTGCCGTGGCCCGAGATCATCACGATCGGAAGGGTCGGGTGCGCCGCATGGATGGTGTCGAGGAGCTGCAGGCCGTCCATCTTCGAGCCCTGCAGCCAGATGTCGAGGAAGACGAGCTGCGGCCGCCGCGCGCCGACCGCCGCCAGCGTCTCGTCGCTGTCGGCGGCGGTGCGGACCTCGAAGCCCTCGTCCTCCAGGATTCCCGCGATCAGGTTGCGGATGTCGATCTCGTCGTCGACGACAAGAATGTCGGATGCCATCAGCACTCCACATCACTGCCGCGGGAGGGGGCGGCGGGGCCGCACCGCAGCATCGCGGGCCGGCCCGTTCGTCGCGCGGACTCCCGGCCCCGTCAAGGGAGGGGGTGCCGCGGGATGGCGCCGCCCGGCGCACAACAACCGCAATTCGCTGATCACCGCGCCAAGAGCGCCACTCAGGCGACGAACCGGTCGCCGGCTGTGAGTCGGGCGCCGCGGAGGAAGTCGGCGGCGAGCATCGGCCCTTTGCCGGCCCGCTGCACGCGCAGGAGCCGCACGGCCCCATCTCCGCAGGCGACGGTGAGGGCGTCGTCGAGCACGGTTCCCGGCTCGCCGCCGCCGGGCACCACCGCGGCTTCCAGGATCTTCAGCCGCTCAGGCGCGCCGGCGATCGCGACCGTGCCGTGCGCACCCGGCCACGGGGAGAGGCCGTGCATATGGTTGCGCACCGCGACCGCGGGCGCGGTCCAGTCGACGGCCGCCTCGGCCTTGTCGATCTTGTGGGCGTACGTGACGCCCTCCTCGGCCTGCGGGCGGAGGTCGAGCGCGCCCCGCTCGCGCCCGCCGAGCGCCCGCACCATGAGATCGGCGCCGAGCCGGGAGAGACGCTCGGTGAGGTCGCCCGCCGTGTCGGATGGGCCGATGGTGACGCGCTCCTCCATCGCGACGGGGCCGGTGTCGAGCCCCGCCTCCATCCGCATCACCGCGACGCCGGTCTCGCGGTCGCCCGCCATGATGGCGCGGTTGATGGGCGCCGCCCCCCGCCAGCGCGGCAGCAGCGAGGCATGGAGGTTCCAGGCACCGAGCGGGGCGGCATCGAGCACCGCCTGCGGCAGGATCTGCCCGTAGGCGACCACCACCAGCGCATCGGGCGAGAGCGCCGCAATCGCCTCCGCCTCGCCCTTCAGCCGCGGCGGCGTGCGGACGGGGAGCGCCAGGGCATCGGCCGCCTCGTGAACGGCTGATCGCGTCTCCGCCATCCCGCGGCCGGCGGGACGCGGCGGCTGCGTGTAGACCGCCGCCACGTCGTGCCCTTGCCCGGCGAGTTCCATCAGCGTCGGCACCGCGAAAGGCGGCGTCCCCATGAAGACGAGGCGCAGCACCCTACTCTGGCACCACGCGGACGGCGCCTCGGGCGGCGCTCGTCGTCATCGCCGCATAGGCGCGGAGCGCGGTCGAAACCTTCCGCGGCCGCGGATCGCGCGGCGTCCACGGCGCCTCGCGCGCCTCCTCGGCGGCGCGGCGGCGGGCAATCTCATCGTCCGGAACAGCAAGGCGCATCGTCCGGTTCGGGATGTCGATCTCGATGATGTCACCCGTCTCGACAAGACCGATCATCCCGCCCTCTGCCGCCTCCGGCGAGACGTGGCCGATGGAGAGCCCCGACGAGCCCCCCGAGAAGCGCCCGTCGGTGACGAGCGCGCACGCCTTCCCGAGCCCCTTCGATTTGAGGTAGCTCGTCGGATACAGCATCTCCTGCATCCCCGGCCCGCCCCGCGGCCCCTCGTAGCGGATGACGACCACCTCGCCCGGCTTCACCTTGCCGGTGAGGATGCCCGACACCGCCGCGTCCTGGCTCTCGAACACGATCGCCGGCCCGGAAAATGTCAGGATCGCCGCGTCGACGCCCGCCGTCTTCACGATCGCCCCGTCCTCGGCGAGGTTGCCGTAGAGGACCGCGAGGCCTCCGTCGGCCGAGAAGGCGTGGCCGGCCGAGCGGATCACGCCCGCCTCGCGATCGAGGTCGATGTCGTCCCACCGACGGTCCTGGCTGAAGGCGACCTGCGTCGGCACGCCCCCGGGCGCGGCGCGATAGAAGTCGCGCACGGTCTCCGATTCGGTGCGGGCGATGTCCCAGCGATCGAGGGCGTCGCCGAGCGTCGTCGAGTGGACCGTCGGCAGGGACGTGTCGAGGAGCCCCGCCCGGTCGAGCTCGCCGAGGATCGCCATGATGCCGCCCGCACGGTGCACGTCCTCCATATGGACGTCCGACTTGGAAGGCGCGACCTTGCACAGCACCGGAACGCGGCGCGACAGCCGGTCGATGTCGGTCATCGTGAACGGCACCCCCGCCTCGTGTGCCGCCGCGAGGAGGTGGAGGACGGTGTTGGTCGAGCCGCCCATGGCGATGTCGAGCGTCATCGCGTTCTCGAACGCCGCAAAACTCGCGATCCGCCGCGGCAGCACCGAGGCGTCGTCCTGCTCGTAGTACCGCCGCGCAAGGTCCACCACGAGGTGACCCGCCTCCACGAACAGCCGCCGCCGGTCGGCGTGAGTCGCAAGGGTCGAGCCGTTGCCGGGCAGCGCAAGGCCGAGCGCCTCGGTGAGGCAGTTCATCGAGTTCGCGGTGAACATCCCCGAGCACGAGCCGCACGTCGGGCAGGCTGAGCGCTCGATGACCTTCATTTCCTCCTCGGGAACCGTCTCGTCGGCCGCCGCCACCATCGCGTCGACGAGGTCGAGCGCGACCTCCTTGCCCTTGAGGACGACCTTCCCCGCCTCCATCGGCCCGCCGGAGACGAACACGCACGGGATGTCGAGCCGCATGGCCGCCATCAGCATCCCGGGCGTGATCTTGTCGCAGTTCGAGATGCACACCATCGCGTCGGCGCAGTGGGCGTTCACCATGTACTCGACGCTGTCGGCGATCAACTCGCGCGACGGGAGCGAGTAGAGCATCCCGTCGTGGCCCATCGCGATCCCGTCGTCGACGGCGATCGTGTTGAACTCCTTCGCGACGCCGCCGGCCGCCTCAATCTCGCGCGCAACGAGCTGGCCGAGGTCCTTCAGATGCACATGGCCGGGCACGAACTGGGTGAAGGAGTTCACCACCGCGATGATCGGCTTGCCGAAGTCCTCGTCCTTCATCCCCGTGGCGCGCCAGAGACCGCGGGCGCCCGCCATGTTGCGGCCGTGTGTCGTAGTGCGTGAGCGGTAGGGGGGCATCTCGGCGTCTCCGGGAGTTTTACCCGTCTTGCCCGCGCCGGGCGGGCGGCGCAAGACGCACCCGCGCTCACGTGGGGCAAGGACAACCGCCCGCGCGGCGGCGTCCGGACTCCGCCCCCGGCGCTGCCGGCAGAGTCAGGTCGCGGCGAGCTTCGCCTGCTTGACGAACTTCTTCGTCACCCGCTCGCGCTTCAGGCGCGACAGGTGGTCGATGAAGAGCACTCCGTCGAGGTGATCGATTTCGTGCTGCAGGCACACCGCGAGGAGCCCGTCCGCGTCCATCTCCTGCCGCTCCCCGTTGCGATCGAGGTAGCCGACGCGGATCGTGGCCGGCCGCATCACCTCTTCCGTGTAGTCTGGGATGGAGAGGCAGCCCTCCTCCCACGGCTTCAGCTCCTCCGAGGCGGACAGTATCTCCGGATTGACGAGCACCATCGGCCGCGGCTCCTCCTCCTCCCCGGTCGCCACATCGCACACGACGATCCGCTCGAGAACGCCGATCTGCGGCGCGGCGAGGCCGATGCCCGGCGCGTCGTACATCGTCTCCAGCATGTCGTCGGCGAGCGCGCGCACCCGGTCGTCCACGGCCGCGACGGGGCTTGCCTTCATGCGCAGGACGGGATCGGGGAGGATCAGAATCGAACGCTTCGCCATCGGCTTCAGATATGACCGGCCGGAAAACCGGTCAATCGGCCGCGATGGCGGTGGCCGCGGTTGTCACCCGAGGACGCCCACCCTACGGTGCCGGCGACGACGACCGGACCTCCCGATGACGATCCTTCTGACCACCGGCTACCATGACGCCTCCGCCTGGCGCGCCGCCCTTGCCGACGCCCTGCCGGGACGCGAGGTCGCCGTCTACGGCGTCGACCGCTACGACCCCGCCGCGATCCGCTACGCATGCACCTGGCATCCGCCGAAGGGCATGCTGAAAGTGCTGCCGAACCTCGAGGTGATCTTCAACCTCGGCGCCGGCGTTGACGGTGTCCTCTCCGACCCAGAGCTGCCGGACGTTCCCATCGTTCGCCTCGTCGACGACGACCTCACCGAGCGGATGGGCGAGTGGGTGACCCTGCAGGTGCTGAACCACCACCGAGGGACCCTCACCTATCTCGCCCGCCAGAAGCGGCGGGAGTGGAAGGAGGACGACCAGCCCGCCGCGCGCGACGTCAGCGTCGGCCTGATGGGATACGGCACGCTGGCAGCGCATGCGGCACGCATCCTGAAGGCGATCGGCTATCGGGTTCACGGCTGGTCGCGGTCCGACAAGCCGGCAGACGTGCCGCTCTTTGCGGGCGAGGCGGGGCTCGGCCCCTTCCTCGCGGCGACGGATGTCCTCGTTGCGCTCCTGCCGCTGACGGCGGACACGCGCGGCATCCTCAACGCGCGCCTTTTCGCGTCGATGCGGCGCGAGGGCATCGGCCCGGTCCTCATCAACGCCGGCCGCGGCGGGCTGCAGAACGAGCGGGACATCCTCGAGGCGCTGAGGAGCGGCGCGCTTCGCGGCGCGAGCCTCGACGTCTTCAACACCGAGCCGCTGCCGCCGGACGCCTCGCTGTGGGCCGCGCCGAACCTCATCATCACCCCGCATTGCGCGGCGGTGAGCGAGCCTGGCGCGGTCTCGCGCTACGTCGCCGGGCAGATCGCCCGGCATGAGCGGGGCGATCCGGTCGAGAACGTGGTGGACCGCAGCCGCGGCTACTGAGCGGCGCTTTGGGCCTCAGTGATAGTGCTCGAACCGCACCGTCCGGTAGCGGCCGGGCGCAATCAGCCGCCGGCAGATGACGTTGACGGAGTGGAGCGGCCCCTCGATTTCACGGCGCCAGAAGTCGAGAAAGGTCTCGAGCACGGGGAAGTCCGGCGCCTGGTCGTAGTCCTGCCAGACGTACGTCTGCAGGATCCCGGGATGATCAGGCAGACGATAGAAGATCTCCGCCGTCGTCAAGCTGAACCCTGCGAGCTGCTTCTCCAACCCCGTCACCATCGGACCCTCCGGTTGATGCCGTGGTGAAGTCTGCCACGACCTCACCAACTGGCAAGGCGGCAAACAAGTTTCGGGCCATGAAGTCGCAAGCTTTACAACAGCTTCCGTTGGCAGCCGCCATGCTCGAGTGCTACCGTGAAACGCCCGCGTCGTCCGGCAGATGGTCGGCGTGGTTGGCCTCCCGCTGCCCCATGGGCTTCGGCGGCCCGACGGTGGTGTCCGTCGCCACCTGCCGCTCGATTTCTGCATTGAGCTCGGCGCCGACGAACAGGATCATCAGCGAGATGTAGAGCCACATCATGAAACCGATCACGGCGCCGAGAGAACCGTACGTCGCGTTGTAGTTCGCGAAATTCGACAGGTAGAACGAGAACGCGGCGGACACGACCACCCAGAGGACCGCCGTGAGCCCCGTCCCCCACGAGATCCAGCGCCAGCGCGGCGGGCGGCGCGAGGCGCCGAACTTGAAGAGCGCACCGATCCCGAAGGTGAGGACGAGGAGGAGGATCGGCCAGCGCAGGATGTCGATCGCCGTCTCCGCCGCCTGGCCCAGCCCGAGGCTGCCGAGGACCGCCGGGACGACCACGATGGCGGTGAGGAGCACCACCGCGCCTACGATCGCTGCGAGCGTGAAGGCGAACGAGCGGAGCGTGAGCGCGACGAAGCCGCGCTTCTCGTCCTCGTCGTAGACGATGTTCATGGCCGCGAAGAGCGACTTCACTCCCGCGTTGGCGCTCCAGAGCGAGACGAGGAGGCCGAACACGAAGCCGAACGACAGCGAAGCGGAGTCCGTCGCTGTCAGCCGCTCGAGTTCGCCCTGCAGGATGTCGGTCGCGGCGCCCGGCATCAGGCCCTGCAGCGCGGCGATCTGGCTTTCCACCTGCGCCGGGTCGAACAGGAGCCCGTAGAGGGCGACGAAGGCGGCGAGCGCGGGGAAGATCGCGAGGAGGAGAAAGAACGCCGCGCCGCCGGCAACGAGCGAGAGGTTGTCGCGCCCCACCTCCGCCGCCGCCCGTGAGAGGATCTCCTTCCAGCCCTTGCGCGGGATCTGAAAGACGCTCTCGGCGTAGCGGCCGACCTCGTCGGGTGCCGTGTGGGTGTTGTTCGCCATGATTCGTTTCCTCCGCTCGAATTGTGCAACGCCGAAGCGGTTCGGTCGGGTTCCGCCCGCGGCGGGATGCGCCGGACGGCGGGCTGTGGCAGAACGCGGCGGAGCCCCGAGGAGCGTCGTGCCGCCCGTCCCTGTCCACCGCCTCCCGCCAGACGCGGACGCGCTGACGCCGCTTCTCGCCGACCTGTCGGCGCTGAAGCGGCTGCGGGGTGCCGCCGGCGAAAGCTTTGCCGCCTATCGCTTCCGCGCCGCCTGGGCGGCCCTCGCGGACGGGGTCGCTCCGGCGGAAGTGGCCGCAACGGAGCTTGTCGTCGCCGCGGCGCAGCTCTCGTTCGGCACGGTGGACGCGGCGGCGATGGCGGAAGCAGGCGTTGCGGCGGCCGAGCGCGTCGCGATCCACCGCGAGGCGGCGGAGCGCGCGCTGGGGCCTCTCGAGCCGCCGCTCCGCGACGCGCTTGACCGCGTTGCCGAGGCAGCCGACGAGGGCACCGGCCCGCATGTCCCGCGCTTTGCCGACCGGCTCGCCGCGGCGCCGACCGCGCCCGTCCGGCCGCTGCCGCCGGTCCTCGTCACGGAGTTCGACGACTTCGACGCCCCTTCGGAAGTCCCCCCGGTTCCCGACGAGACGGTCGGCGAGCACTCATGGTTCGTCGCCGTTGCGGCCGGCCTCCTCGCCCGCGCACGCGGCGACGACATCGCGGCTCCCGTCCTCCTCGCGCTGGCCCACCACACGGAGGCGGACGACCTCGACGAGCTCGACGCTGCGCTCGGCGAAGGCTGCCGCGACCTCCTTGCCGATCCGGGGCCGGACACCGCGGCAGGCGCGGCGTTCGCAGCCGCCCACATCGTCGACCGCGTGCTGCAGCAGCGCCACTACGCCAACGACGCGGGCCTGTCGCTGCTCGACGCCGCCGCCGTGTCCGACCTCGTCGGCCACGGCCCGCTCGCGGCGTTCGAGGCGGCGGTGCTGCGCCACATGGGCCTCGCCTTCTAGGCGCCGATGCATCGGAGCGCGCAAAATCGCCCGCCGACAGCGCCCATGTCCTTGCGCTCCCGCCCCCGTGTCGCTAGGGCCGGACGACGCCCCCGTTCGCGAGCCGCATCCGTGAGATCACTTCCCGCCTGCGCTGCGCGGCGCTTCGGCCCTACCGGCGCCGGAGCCTGCTGATGCTGCGCTTCGCCTACGACACGGCCGGCGTCGTCCATCACGGGCTCGCCGATGCCGTCGACCTCATTGCTGAGGCCGGTTATGCGGGCATAGTCCTCACCCTCGGCCGGCACCATTTCGACCCGTTCGCTGACGGCTACGAGGCGGCGGCGGAGGCGCTCGGCACAGCGCTCCGCCGGCTCGACCTTGCGCTCGCGATCGATACCTCCGCCCCCTACCTCCTCGATCCGCGCGAGCGCGGCGAGCCGACGCTCCTGAGCCCCGATGCGGCGGCGCGGGCACGGCGGGTCGACCTGGTCCGACGCGCGATCCGCATCGCCGAGATCGCCGGCGGCGAGACGGTGACGTTCACCGCCGGCCGGCCCCGCCGGGGCGCACAGGCCGATGCGGGCGCCTTCCTGCTCGAGGGGCTCGGCACGATCGCCGAGGCCGCCGCCGCCGCCGGCGTCACCGCCGCGCTGGTCCCGGCGCCCGGCCACATCGTCGCGACGGCCGACGACTTCCGCCTGGTGCGCGAGGCCGTGAAGCAGACCACCGACGCGCCCCTCCGCCTCGCGCTCGACTGCGGTGCCTGTCTCGCCACCCGCGACCGCGAGCCGCAGGCGGCGGCGAAGGAGTTCTCCCCGGTCCTCGCACTCGTCGCGATCGCCGACGCGGTGCGCGGCTCGCCGGATCGCGTACCGTTCGGAGAGGGCGACGTCGACGTCCCCGCCGTCCTCGCCACGCTGGAGGAGGTGTCGTTCGAGGGCCTCGTCACGGTGTCGCTGCCACGGGAGGCGCACCGCGCGACCGACGCGATCGCCGGGGCGATGGAGTGGATCCAGGAGAACCTCCCCAGCGACTGACGCGGGCGCATGAGCGGGGCCGCCATGTGGCGGCAGCGAGCCGCGCTTCTCGCCAGCCTTCGCGGGCCGCCCGGATTGCTCCCCCGGACGCGATCCCGCCCAACCCTCCGCTGCGACGGGTGGCTGTCAGCAGCGGCCTCGACCCACTCCCATCGGCAAACTCCGGAGCGGCGCCTTCAGGCCTCAGCGGGTCCTGCGCCGCGATCCTCGTCGGCCGCAGCTCTGGCGGCTTGGATGTCAGGCCGCGGCGTCCAGCCGTGCCTCCTCGTCGGCGAGCAGGCGCTGGAGCTCGTGCAGCGGCACCGCGCGCGAATAGTAGAAGCCCTGCAGGTAGCGGCCGCCGAGCGCGACGATGTCGTCGACCTCCGCCTCGGTCTCGACCCCCTCCACGATCACGCGGAGGTCGAGCGCGCGGGCGACGTCGATGATGCCGCGCACCACCTTCTGCCGATCCGGATCGCTGCGGAGGCCTGCCACGATGCGCCGGTCGATCTTCACCTCCGAGATCGGCAGGGTCGAGACGCGCAGGAGCGAGCCGTCCTCCGAGCCGACATCATCGAGCGAGAAGCGGACGCCCGCCGCGCTCGCCGCCTGCAGCCGCTCGGCGAGGAGCCCGTCCGGGTCCTCCAAGATCACGTCCTCGGTGATCTCCACCGTGATCGGGCCGCCGCCGCTTCCGCGCGCCGCTTCCTGGCCGATCTGCTCGAGGAAGCGGGCGCGGGCGAGTTCTCCCGCCGAGGCGTTCACGGCGAGCGCGATCTTCGACCGGCGCGGGACGTTCAGCGCGGCGATCTCGGCGATGGCCCGGTCCACAACCGCTGCGCCGATCCGGGCGCCGATCTCGTGGTCGCTCATCGCGCTCACGAAGTCGGCGGCCGTTCGCACCCGGTCGTCGGCGATCCAGCGGGCTAGCGCCTCGACGCCGACGATGCGGCCGGAGACGACGTCGATCTGCGGCTGGTACCAGGGGACAATGCGGCCTTCGCTCAGCGCCTGGCGGACGTCGGCAAGGAGATGGGCGCGTTTCTGCATCTCGTCTCCGAACGACGGCTCGAACGTCACCAGCGACCCGTTCGACATGTCCTTGGCGCGGTAGAGCGCGACGTCGGCCGCGGCCACAAGCTCACGCTCGGCAGTCGCGTGGACGGGAGCGATGGCGGCACCGGCGCTCATGGTGACGATCATCGTCTGTTCGCCCCAGACGAGGCGGATCGTCAGCGCCGCCGTGATCCGCCGCAGGAGGCCGGGCAGGTTGGTCTCGTGGCAGACGTCATCGAGGAGGATGGAGAACTCGTCGCCGCCGGTTCTCGCGACGGTATCGCCGGGGCGGACGGCAGCACGGAGGTGAGCCGCAACGAGCTTCAGAAGCTCGTCGCCCGCGGCGTGGCCCAGCGTGTCGTTGACCAACTTGAACCGGTCGACGTCGACGAGGAGGAAGGCGAGCTCGCGGGATGTGCCGGCACGCCGCTGCATGGCTGTGCGGAAGCGGTCGCCAAACAGGGCGCGGTTGGGAAGGCCCGTCAGCGCATCGTGGTTCGCCGTCCACCAGAGCCGCTGCGTTGCCTCCTCCTCCCGCGTCACGTCCTGGAACACTCCGCAGATCCGCAGGCCCCCTTCCGGCGGGATGTGGCGGATCGCGATCACACGAACGACCCGCCGTTCGCCGCACGCGGTGGTGAACGGCAGGGTGAGGTCGGTCGGAGTGCCGGTGGTCTCGGTGCGCTTCACCGCATCGGCAAGTCGCGAGCGCCCGGGCTCGGGATAGAAGGCGAGTGCGTCGGCAGGCGCTGGCGCCCTCCCGTTCGTTACCGCGTGGATGCGAAACACCTCGTCGGACCAGAACAGAGTTTCGCGCCCCACGTCGAGCTCCCAGACGCCGATCCGGGCCGCGCGCTCGACGGTGTCGAACATCTGGATGAGGCGGACGAGCTCGGCCCGGTCGCGATCCGCGGACGCGACCTCGGCGAAGGCCCGCTCGGCCGCCTCCGCGACGGCAGCGAACGGGCCGGCCGGGACCGCAGTCGAAGGAAAGACGAGGAGCGCACCGGTGCGCCCGCCCGTCTCGAACCGCGCGCCGACGAGATCGCCGAGGGGCGGCGCGAGCCCGCTCGGCACCGCGGGCATGGGCGCGGCAGGGTCGTTCGGGCGGGACGCGTCACCGCTTGCAAACATGGCCGTGAGCGCGGTTGCCTGCTCGGCGGACACCAACCCTGCGGCGCGCGCGCGGCGACCGGCACCGAGCACCACGGGGGCCGGGCGCATGACGATCATCATCACCGCCGCGTCGAGGAACGCCTCGGCCACGTCGGCAAGTGAGTCGAGGGAGCGCTTCTCCCACAGGCGGGAGAGCGCGGCGTTGAACGTCTTCAGCATAGGGGTGGCCCGCCCTGCCCCGGAAACGGCATGACGTTAATCGCACAAGGCGGGTCGAAGCTTGCGCATCTGAGCCGGCCGGCTAACAGCTGTGCGGGCCCCGAGGCTCGACCGTGCTGACCCTGCCCCGCGGTGTCGCCGAGGCTCGTGTGCGGCCGCGGATGGCCGAGGGCTGTCCGGCTCTCGACGGTTCGTTCGCCCCGCCGTACAAATGTTTCGAGCTCGCGGCGGCTCCTGCCGACACGCGGGCCGAGCACAAGCGGAGCAAGGCTCCGCCAGGGAGGATGCACATGAGAAAACTCGCCCTCGCGGCCATCGCCGCGATCGTGGCCGCGGCTGCGCTCGCCTCGCCGGCGAGCGCGCAGGAGCAGCGCATCGTCTACATGACGCCGGGCCTCGACCTGCCGTTCTGGCGCTACCTGTCGAAGGGCGTCGAGAAGGCCGCGACTGACAACGGCTATGGCTTCCAGGCGCTCGACAGCCGCAACTCGGCGCAGACGCAGCTCCAGAATGCGCAGGACGCCATCGCGCGCGGGGTCGCCGGCATCGTGCTGTCGCCGACGGATTCCTCGAGCGCGCCGGCGATCCTGCAGCTCGCCCAGGAGAACAACGTCCCGGTCGTGATCGCCGACATCGGCACGAACGAGGGCGAGTACGTCTCCTTCATCATCTCCGACAACTACGAGGGCGCGAAGGGCGTCGGCGAGGCACTCGCGGCCGCGCTCAAGGAGAAGGGCTGGGAGGGCGACAAGGTCGGCCTCGTCACGATCAGCCAGGCCCGCAAGAACGGGCAGGCGCGCACCGCGGGCTTCCGCGACGGCCTCAAGGCCGGCGGCTTCACCGGCGAGGAGGCGGGCCTCCAGCAGATGCAGTCCTACACCGCCGACGAGACGTTCAAGTTTACCCAGGACATGCTGACGGCGAACCCCGACATGCGCGGCCTCTTCGTGCAGACCGACCAGCCCGCGGTCGGCGCCCTCCGCGCGATCCGTGCCGCCCGGCGCAACGGCGAGGTGGCGGTGGCCGCCTTCGACGGCATCCCCGAGTTCGTCGACCTCCTGAAGTCCGGCGAGATCGTCGCCTCGGGCATGCAGCAGCCGTACCTGATGGGCGTTCGCTCCGGCGAGGCGATGGTGGCGCACCTCAAGGGCGAGGCGGTGGAGAAGGAGATCGTGGTGCCGATCCTCGTCGTCACCTCGACCAATATCGAGGAGGTGCTGCCGACGGTGAAGGAGACCGTGTTCGCGAACGAGGTCGAGTAGCGGCGGGCCGGCGGTGGCGGGCGCGAACGTCCTCGTCGCGAGTGGGGTCGAGAAGACCTTCGACCGCACGCGCGCGCTCGCCGGCGCCTCGTTCCAGCTCGCAGAGGGCGAGATTCACGCCCTCCTCGGCGCCAACGGAGCGGGGAAGTCGACCCTCTCCAAGGTGATCTCAGGCCATGTCCGCCGCGACGCGGGCGAGATTCTTCTCCGCGGCGCCCCGGTGAATTTCAGGAGCACCCGCGAGGCGATGGCGGCGGGGATCGCCATCGTCATGCAGGAGACCTCGCTCGCGCCGGACCTCTCGGTTCTCGAGAACCTCTTCCTGCCCGAGCTCGGCCGCGCTGGCCGGCTCAACCGCGGGGCGCTCCGCCGCAGAGCCCGCGCCATCCTCGGCGACCTCGGACGCGAGCACGCGCTGCCGCTCGAGACGGAGGTCGGCAGGCTCTCGGCCGCGCAGCGCCAGCTCGTCGAGATCGGAAAGGCGCTGGCGCAGGACGCGGGCATCATCATCTTCGACGAGCCGACCGCCTCGCTCAGCCCCGGCGAGGTGGAGCACCTCTTCGACATCATGGAGCGGCTGAGGGTCTCGGGCCGCTCGCTGGTCTTCGTCTCGCACCGGCTGGAGGAGGTCCTCGCGATCACCGACCGCGTCACCGTGATGCGCGAGGGGACGACCGTCGCCCGCGCGCTCGACACGGCGCAGCTGACGCAGGCCGACATCATCCGCCACATGGCGGGCCGCGATCTCGGCGCGATCCACGGCGCCCGCGGCGCGGCGGTTGACGGGCCGCCGGTGTTCGAGGTGATCCACGTCGCGACGCCGCCTGCGGTGCGCGATGTGTCGTTCGCCGTCCGGCGCGGCGAGATCCTCGGCCTCGGCGGCCTCATCGGCGCCGGCCGGTCCGAGACGGCCGAGGCGGTGTTCGGCCTCCGCCCACTGACTGCCGGCACCGTCCGGCTCGATGGCCAACCCGTCCGTTTCCGCCACCCGCGCGATGCCGTGCGCGCCCGCATCGGCTTCGTGCCGGAGGACCGGCGGGTGCAGAACATCGTCCCGGACCTTTCAGTGAAGGAGAACCTCCTCCTCGCCCACCTCGGCGACCACCGCGGCTTCGGTCTCGGCTACCGCCGCCGCGAGGCAAGGGTGGCCGAACTGATGCGCGAGCTCGACCTTCCCGGTCACCGCCTCGCCGACGCCTCGATGCTCAACTTCTCGGGCGGAATGCAGCAGAAGATCATCATCGCGCGCTGGCTTCTTCTCGAGCCGCGCGTCCTCATCCTCGATGAGCCGACAAAGGGCGTCGACATCGCGACGCGGCAGGCGATCTACGCCATACTCCGCCGCATCGCGGGCGAGGGCGTCGCGGTGGTGGTGATCTCGTCCGATTTCGAGGAGCTCCTCGGGATCGCCTCGCGCGTCACCGTGATCTCCGATGGCTACACCGTCGCCGACCTCCCCGCGGCGGCGCTCGACGAGGAGAAGCTGACGCTCCTTGCCGCGCCGCGCACCTCGAAGGCGCGCAATGCGGCGCTGCTCGAAGACCTCGCCCGCGGCGCTGGCGGCGCGGCGTTCTGGGCGCTCATCGACGGCGAGGACCTCATCTGCCTCGACGCCAACGTCGCCGACGAAGCGGCGGCGCCCGGCTTCCGCGACGGCGAGGCCGTGCGCTTCGGCGCGACGCGCATCCCCGCCGGCCTCGCCGCACGCGGGCAGGGGTTTGTCGCCGACGGCGGACTTTCGACGCTCCTCGTGCCGCTTCGCAACCGGCGCGACCACGACATGGGCTGGATCGGCCTCACGGTCGCCGGCGCGCCGCCGCCCGTCGCCCCCATCACGGAACGCATCGAGGCGCTGAATGGCTGACCAGACTGTCCCCGGCGCCGGCGCCTCCGTCGCCGACCCGCCGCGCGGGCGGGGGCTCGCCGCGCGCCTCGCCGGGCGGCTTGAGATTCGGATGCTCGCCCTCGCCCTCCTCCTTGCGGCGGCGCTGTCGGTCCTGTCGCCCTACTTCCTGACGTGGACGAACATCTTCAACATCCTCGACCAGTCGGTGGTGATCGGCCTCGTCGCGATCGGGATGACGTTCGTCATCCTGACCGGCGGCATCGACCTCTCGGTCGGTTCGGTCGCGGGCCTCACCGGAGTCATTCTCGGCCTCGCCGTCCAGGAGGTGCCGATCCCGCTCGCCATCGCCGCCGCAGTCGGCGCGGGTGCCCTCATCGGGCTCTTCTCCGGCATCCTCGTCGCCTATTTCGGCCTTGCGGCGTTCGTCGTCACCCTCGGCGTGATGGCGATCGCGCGCAGCCTTGCCTACATCGTGTCAGGCCAGACGGCGATCTCGGGTATCCCCTTCGGACTGCAGGACATCGTCTATACGACCGTGCTCGGCATCCCGACGAACGTCATCTTTCTCGCCGCGATGTATCTCCTCGCGTGGGCCTACCTCACCTACACGAAGGGCGGGCGGACGATCTACGCGATCGGCTCCAACCGGGAGGCGGCGCGCGCGGCGGGGCTCTCGGTCCTCTTCTACTCGGTGCTCCCGTACGTGATCTCCGGCGCGTTCGCCGCGATCGCGATCACCTTCTCGATCGCGCAGCTTCTCTCCGCCGACCCGCTGGCCGGCACCGCGTGGGAGCTCGACGCCATCGCCGCCGTCGTGATCGGCGGCGCGAGCCTCTATGGCGGCCGCGGTTCCATGATCGGCACGCTGATCGGCGTCCTCATCATGGTGATGATCCGCAACGGTCTGAACCTCATGGGCGTCTCGCCCTTCTGGCAGGGCTCGGCGATCGGCGGGATCATCATCCTCGCGCTGCTCGTGGAGCGACTGGTCTCCTCCCGCGCGAGCCGCTGAGTCGTCTCAGGTGCCGCAGAACGTGCGGTACACCACGTTCTCAAGGCGAGGCGGTTCGGCGAGCATCGCGTGCTCCGGTTGCTCGTCGAAGGGGCGCGCAAGCACGTCTCGCAGGGTCTCAAGCGGGCCGAGATCGCCCGCCTCGGCCGACGCGAGCGCAGCCTCCACGCGATGGTTGCGCGGAATGAAGAGAGGGTTGGCTGCCCTCATCATCTCCCGGCGCTCGTCCGCAGACATGGGATCGTTCGCGAGGCGCGCCGTCCAGCGGGAGGCCCAGGCGTCGAAGGCGGTCGGGTCCGCGAAGAGGTCGCGCGGCGCGGCTGTACCGTCCGCCAGCGTCCGGAACGTGAGGGTGAAGTCCGCGAGGTTGGCTTCCATCCGCGACAGGAGATCGGCGACAAGGCCCTCATCCTCCTCGTCCGCGGTGGCGAGGCCCAGCTTCCGTCGCATGACGCCGAGCCAGGCAGCCCGGTAGAGCTCCGGATAACGATCCACCGCCGCCTGCGCGGCCTCCACGGCCTCCTCCTGCGAGCCCGGCAGGAGCGGCAGCAGCGCCTGGGCGAGCTGCACGAGGTTCCAGTGCGCGATGTGAGGCTGGTTCCCGTAGGCGTAGCGGCCGCCGGCGTCGATGGAGCTGAACACCTGGCCCTCGCGGTAGGTGTCCATGAAGGCGCATGGGCCGTAGTCGATCGTCTCGCCGGAGATCGTCATGTTGTCGGTGTTCATGACGCCGTGGATGAAGCCGACTCCCATCCAGCGGGCGACGAGGTCGGCCTGCCGCGCGATCACCGCCTCGAGCAGCGCGAGCCCGGGCGTCTCGGCCCCCGCGAGATCCGGATAGTGGCGCTCGATCGCGTACGCCGTGAGCGCCCTCAGGCCGTCGATGTCGTTCCGGGCAAAGAAGAACTGGAACGTTCCGATACGCAGGTGGCTCGCCGCGACGCGGGTGAGGACGGCACCCGACCGCGGTGTTTCGCGAAGGACCGTCTCCCCCGTCGCCACCGCCGCGAGCGAGCGGGTGGTCGGGATGCCGAGCGCCGCCATCGCCTCGCTGACGAGGAACTCTCGAAGCACGGGACCGAGCGGAGCCTTGCCGTCGCCCATTCGGGAGAAGGGTGTCCGGCCGGACCCCTTCAGCTGGATGTCGCGCCGGCGGCCGTCCTGATCGAGCACTTCGCCGATGAGGATCGCGCGGCCGTCGCCGAGCTGTGGCACCCAGCCGCCGAACTGGTGGCCGGCATAGGCCATCGCGATCGGCTCCGACCCCTCGGCGATCCGGTTACCGGCGAGGATGTCGACGCCTTCGGCGCTCGCGAGCCTGTCGGTATCGAGCCCGAGCTCCTCCGCGAGGGGCCGGTTGAGCACGAGAAGCCGTGGCTCGGGCACTGGCGCAGGCCTTACGCGTGCAAAGAAGCGCTCGGGGAGACGGGCGTAGCTGTTGTCGAAGGCGAAGATCCGCCTGGTCGCGGTGGGGGCGTCCATCAGTCCTCACTTCGCTCGGCGCGACGGATGATTAGAGATAATGTCGAAGGCGCCCCGGACCACCACCCGACCTCGTGGTCGGACTCACCAGCCTCAGCGGCGGAGCCGAGCCCCGTCGCGACGAGCGCCGCCGATGCCTGCGCGAAGAATAGCGCGTCTAGGACCGGCATCTTGTGGTCCGCGCCGTGATGAAGCCGGCATCGAAAGCGTCGCCGCAGACAGTCGTGTTGACGACCGTGATGTCGTAGGCGGGCGACAGGAGCCGCGTCCCGTCGCGGTGGGCGTTGAAGGCGCCCTCCGCGCCAAGGGTGAAGACGCACGCCGTCGCGCCGCGGCCGATGTAAGTGTCGGAGCACTCCGCCCGGCCGCGGCGGCTACGGTGGCAGCGACGGCGGAGGGAGTCGTCCACCGCCGCAAGGCCGAGCGGGGCGAGAAGACGATGGTGAACGCCTGGGCGCCCGCGTCGGTGGCGCAAGGTGCTGCGTGCGATGCGGCAGCGGTGCTGACGGCGGCCGCGAAGGCGGCCCACGCCGGTGCGGTGGCGACGAAGGAGATGCTGGCGACGAAGGGCCGGGTCGCACGCCTCTCCAACCGGACCTGTGGTCAAATGGACCCCGGCGCAGCCTCGAAGGCCATCATCCTGAAGGCCAAAGCCGGCGGGGCCCGCCGTCCCTTCGGCTTGCACACGGCCGCGGCAGATTGCTTGCGGAAAGGCCGGCCTCTGCTACCCTCCCGCCTCTCGCCGCGACAGTCGGCGAGCCATAAACACGAGGGGAGACGGCCAGTGAGAAGACGCGATTTCCTGATGTCGACCGTGGCGATCGGCGCGGTCGCGGTGGCGTGGAAGCCCGGCGCGTTCGCGCAGGACCAGCTCACGATCCTCGGCTCGGTGCCGAGCCTCTCCTTCCCCTTCTTCGTCCACATGCTGAACCAGATCAAGGCCGAGGCCGAAGCGCAGGGCGTCAACCTCAACGAGTCCGACGGGCAGAATTCCGCGCCGAAGCAGACCGCCGACGTCGAGGCCGCTGTCGTGCAGGGCGTCGCCGCGATCGTGATCTCGCCGCTCGACGTCAACGCGCTCGCCCCGGCGGTCGAGGGCGCGGTGCAGGCCGGCATCCCCGTCGTCACCATCGACCGGCGCGTCGACGGTGTGGACGGCATCCTCGCCCATGTTGGCGCTGACAACGTCAAGGGCGGCGAGGCGGAGGCGCAGGCGATGGTCGACGCCTTCCCGGACGGCGCGACGCTCTTCCACCTGCAGGGCCAGCCCGGCGCCGGGCCCGCCATCGACCGCAATCGTGGCGTCCACAACGTGCTCGATCCGCTCGGCGAGAAGTACAAGATCGTCTTCGAGCAGACGGCGAACTTCGCCCGCGCCGAGGCCCTCACCGTGACCGAGGCGGGCCTCGCCGCCAACGGCAAGCCGGATGCGATTATCTGCGCCAACGACGACATGGCCCTCGGAGCGGCGGAGGCCTGCGCGGCTCGCGGCTTCAACGACGTCAAGATTTACGGCTTCGACGCGCTGCCGGAGGCGCTCGTCGCCGTGAAGGAAGGCCGCCTCGCGGGCACCGTCGAGCAGTTCCCGGGCGAGCAGTCGCGAACGGCCGTCCGCATCGCGGTCGCCTTCGCCCGCGACGGCAAGGAGCCGGAGGAGAAGCTCGTCCTTCTCACCCCCGTGGTGATCAACAAGGACAACCTCGACAAGGCCGAGCGCATCGGCGAGACGCAGTAAGCGGAGGGCCGGGGCCCGCGCGCCCCGGCCAACCTGGCGCCACCGCCCATGTCCCCTTCCCCTCTCGCGCCCGCAGACGCCCTCCTCGTGGTGGAGGGCGTCTCGAAGGACTTCGGCGGCGTCGCGGCGCTACGCAACGTGTCATTCGACGTTCGCCGCGGCGAGATCCTCGGCCTCATGGGCGAGAACGGCGCGGGGAAGTCGACCATCCTCAAGATCCTGTCCGGCGTGCAGCCCCCGTCGTCGGGTCGCATCCTCCTCGACGGGCGGCCGTTCGCCCCGGCGAGCCCTGACGAGGCGAAGCGCGCCGGGATCGTGACGATCTACCAGGAGCTGTCGCTGATCCCGACGCTCACCGTCGCCGAGAACGTCTTCATCGGCCGCGCGCCTCTCACACGCCTCGGCCTCGTCGACTGGCGGCGGATGGAGCGCGAGGCGGAGGCGATCGTCGCCCGCGTCGGCCTGCGGATCGACTCGCGCGCACCCGTGTCGGCGCTCTCCATCGCCGAGCAGCAGCTTGTCGAGATCGCCCGCGCGCTGTCGCTCGAGAGCCGCCTCATCATCATGGACGAGCCGACCTCCGCGCTGACGGAGGTGGAGGTGCAACGGCTCCTCGGAATCATGGACCGCCTCCGGCAGGAGGGCGTCTCGATCATGTTCGTCACGCACCGCCTCGAGGAGGCGTCGGCGATCTGCGACCGGATGACGGTGCTGCGCGACGGCGAACTCTCCGGCAACCTCGTCCGCGAAGGCGGGCCGATCCCGACGCCCCGCATCATCGAGCGCATGGTCGGCCGCGCCGCGTCAGAGCTCTACGGCCGCCACGCCCATCGTGCGACCGGGGGCGACGTCCGCCTCTCCGTTCGCGGCCTCCGCACCGCCCGGAGCGCGGACGCGCCGCACGCGATCGTCCTCGACGGCGTCGACCTCGACCTCCGCGCCGGCGAAATCCTCGGCGTGGCGGGCCTCGTCGGGTCGGGGCGGACGGAGCTCGCCCGCGCGATCTTCGGCGCGGACCGGATCACCGGCGGCACCGTCACCCTCGACGGCGCGCCGATCGCGCCGGCCTCGCCGGCGGACGCGATCGCCCTCGGAATCGGCCTCGTGCCGGAGGACCGCAAGCAGCAGGCGATCTTCGCCGAGCTCTCCATCCAGTCGAACTTCTCGGTCGCCGCGCTGCGCCGCTTCTCCTCCCGCCTCGGCACCATGGCCGAGCGGCGCGAGCGGTCGGCGCTCGCCGACTTCCGCCGCGCCCTCTCGATCCGCATGGCCTCGTTCGACCAGGCGATCGGCGGCCTCTCCGGCGGCAACCAGCAGAAGGTGATCCTCGCCCGCTGGCTCGCCCGCGACCCGAAGGTGCTCATCGTCGACGAGCCCACCCGTGGCGTCGACGTCGGTGCCAAGGCGGAGGTGCACCAGATCCTGGTCGAGCTCGCCGCACGCGGCATCGCGGTCATGATGATCTCGTCCGAGCTACCCGAGATCCTCTCCGTCAGCGACCGGATCGTGACGATGCGACGGGGCCGGATCACCGGCGAGATGGCGGCGGCCGACGCGAGCGAGGAAGCCTTGATGGAGCTGATGGCGCTGGACCGCGGGCTGGAGAGCGCCGCATGACGACCGCTGCCGATCCGGACCGCCGCCGCCCGGTCAACCTCGCCCGCCTCCTCGTCAACTTCGGCCCGCTCCTCTTCCTAATCGCGCTGATCGTCGTCTTCGCCGTCCTCAACCCGAACTTCCTGAGCCCGGTGAACCTCTTCAACATCATGCGGCAGGTCTCGATCACCGGCCTCATCGCGCTCGGGATGACGTTCGTGATCCTGACCGCCGGGATCGACCTCTCCGTGGGCTCCCTCCTCGCCCTCTGCGGGATGGTCGCGGCGGTCGTCTTCAAGGGCGGCACGGCGAACACCCTCTCCCTCGGCACGGCGGAGGCGGCGGGCTACGGCTGGTTTGCGGCGCTCCTTGCCGCCTGCGCCGTCGGCGCCGTCGCCGGGCTCGTCCAGGGCCTCCTCATCACACGGCTCAAGGTCCCGCCGTTCGTCGTCACCCTCGGCGGGCTCACCATTTTCCGCGGCCTCACGCTGACCATCTCCAACGGCGGCCCGATCTCCGGCTTCGACGCCGACTTTCGCTGGTTCGGCAACGGCCTCGTCGGCTCCGTCCCGGTGCCCGTCATCATCTTCGCGCTCGCCGCCATCATCTGCCACGTGGTGCTGCGCTACACGCGCTACGGCCGCGCGGTGTACGCGGTCGGCGGCAACGCGGAGGCGGCACGACTGTCGGGCCTGCGCGTCGACCGGGTGATCGTGTCGGTCTACGTGATCGTCGGCTTCTTCGCCGGGCTCGCCGCGTTCGTGCTCTCGGCGCGGCTCAACTCCGCGGAGGCCGTCGCTGGCATCGGCTACGAGCTCACGGTCATCTCCGCCGTGGTAATCGGCGGCACGTCCCTCTTCGGCGGGATCGGCTCGATCGGCGGCACCGTGGTCGGCGCAGCGCTGATCGGCGTTCTCCAGAACGGGCTCCAGTTCAACAACGTGTCGTCCTACACGCAGTCGATCGTGATCGGCCTCATCCTGATCGCCGCCGTCGCCTTCGACCGCTGGCTGAAGCTCCACGTCCGAAGGTGAGGCGGCCGTGTCGGCGCCCCACCGCCTGCCCTGCTGAAGCCCGTAGGCCTGCCGTGCCGCGTCGCTCGCGGCGCGCGCGGCAGCACGATGCCGCCGCCCAGCTCGCCATGGTCAGTCCCACGGATCGGCGACGGCCGGCCGCCGCCCCGCGAGCGCCTCGAGTCAGAAGATGAAGGCCGTGGTCGCTGATCCGAACCGTCGACCGGTCGGGAAAACTGGAGCGGGCGATGGGATTCGAACCCACGACCCCAACCTTGGCAAGGTTGTGCTCTACCCCTGAGCTACACCCGCGCGCACCAGCAGCGTGGCGCGGAGATAGACCGTCCCGGCCAGCCGCGCAAGGGCCAATCGTGAGCCGTCAAAGCCCGTAGCGGCGGCCGGAAAGGTCGAGCGAGAACCGCTCGGGCATGGTGGCAAAATGGGCCATCCCGGCGATCGCGGGCTTCTCGTCGACGATGAGATAGGTCGGCATCTCGGCCAGCAGCGCGCCGTGAGGCGCCTTGTCCTCGAAGGCCGCGCGGAAGCCGGAGTTGGCGAAGCGGGAGGCGAGACGCGGCGCGATGCCGCCCGCGATGTATACGCCACCCTTGGCGAGGAAGAGGAGCGCAAGGTCGCCGGCGAGCCGGCCGAGGTAGGTGAGAAAGAGGTCGATCGCCTCGTCGGCGCAATGGTCGCCCCCCTCGGCGAGGAGCGTCACGTCAGGCCCGACCTTGCACCGCTCGGGGTCGGTGCCGTTCGCGCGCGCGACGGCACGGAAGATGCGGGCGAGGCCGTTGCCGGAAAGAAGCGCCTCGGCGCTGATGCGGCCGTGGAAGCGCTCGAGGTGCGGCCAGATCTCGAAGTCCCGCGGCGTGATGGGACCGAAGTCCACATGCCCCCCCTCGCCGGCGAGCGGGGTGTAGCACTTGTCGGCGTAGACGAGCGCGGAGACGCCGAGCCCGGTGCCCGGCCCCAGCACCACGCGGGGCTGGCGCGGCTGCATCGTGCCGCTGCCGACCTTGTGGAGCTGCCCGTCCTCCAGCGCCGGCAGCGACAGGGCGAGCGCCTCGAAGTCGTTGAACATCACCACCGTGTCGAGGTTGAGGTCCTCGCGGATCGCCTCGGGGTCGAGCACCCAGTCGGCGTTGGTGAGCTTGGTGTCGGCGCCCCGCACCGGTCCCGCAATGGCGATGAGGAGCGAGCGCGGCAGGATGGCCGTCGTGTCGAGGACGGTGGCGGAGGCGGCGGTCGCGAAGTCCGGGTAGTCGGCCGTGTGCACGGAAGCGAAGTCGCGCACCGGGCTGTGCGCCTCCGGGAGGATCGCGAGGCGGGCGTTCGTCCCGCCCACATCGGCGAGGAGGACAGGAAACGGGATCGGCGCGATGTCGCTCGCCCGGCGGCGCGGCGGAATGCTCATGTCCTCACCTTAACGTCCGTGTTGGCTCTTGGAGAAGGGTCGCGACTGCGCTCTCCCCCGGCTTCCATAGCCAAACGCGCAGCAAGCCTGAACAGCCGACGGCCAGCCCCAAGCTGGAATGCGACGCCGTTTCATGCCATCTGAACCCCTTGCCCGATGGCAGGACCGGTTGCCCCGACGGGCCCCCGCACCCGCCGGGGCCGCGTGAACAGGGGTTCCCATGAGCGATCCGGTCAACCGGAAGACGCACATCCGCCTCACCTCCCACCCGGGGAGCGGCAAGAAGCTGCGCTTTCCCCTCCACTGGGGCGCGCCGAGCGCGCGCGAGCGCGGGCCGATCGTCGGCACCGTGACGGAGACGGCCGACCGCAACGCGATCGGCACCCATGGCGGTTCGTATTCGCTCTACCGCGCGCTCGCGGTGACCTCAGGCGCGCTGAACCCCATCAAGCGTCCGGACCTCACCAACACTGCGCCGACCGACGTGATCGGGCCGTTCCCGTCGTGGACGGACTCGAAGGCGATCGTCTCCCTCGATCCCTGGGGACACCTCCCCGCCGAGACATTCGCCGATCTCATCGCGGAAGGCGTCGACATCCGGCCGACGATCGCGGTCACCAAGGCGCGGCTCATCCTGCACGAACTGAAGGACGCCGTGCGCCTCGGCCGCCTCAAGGTCGACGGTGAGATCGTCGAGCCGACGGGGGACGTCGCCGTCACCAAGGCGGCCATCGAGCCCGTCTGGTACCTGCCCGGCATGGCCGAGCGGTTCGGCGTGGAGGAGACCCGCCTTCGCCGTGTGCTCTTCGAGCAGACCGGCGGCATGTTCCCCGAACTCGTGACGCGCCCGGACCTCCTCGTCTTCCTGCCGCCGATCGGCTCCACGACGCTCTACATGTTCGGCGATCCCGCCAAGATCCCCGACCGGTCGTATCGCCTCACCTGCCGCGTCCATGACGAGTGCAACGGCTCGGACGTGTTTGGCTCCGACATCTGCACCTGCCGCCCCTATCTCGTGCACGGCATCGAGGAGTGCATCCGCGAGGCGCAGGCCGGCGGCGCCGGGCTCATCGTCTACAACCGGAAAGAGGGCCGCGCGCTCGGCGAGGTGACGAAGTTCCTCGTCTACAACGCCCGCAAGCGACAGGTCGGCGGCGACACCGCGGCCGATTATTTCGAGCGCACGGAGTGCGTTGCCGGTGTGCAGGACGCTCGCTTCCAGGAGTTGATGCCCGACCCGCTCCACTGGCTCGGCATCACCCGCATCGACCGCTTCGTGTCGATGTCGAACATGAAGTACGACGCCGTCACGAAGTCCGGCATCGAGATCGGAGAGCGGATCTCGATCCCCCCCGAACTGATCCCGGCGGACGCGATGGTGGAGATCGAGGCGAAGAAGGCCGCGGGCTACTACTCGGAGACCGGCGCCGCGACCGACCTTCGCTCCGTGAAGGGCCGCGGCCTCGATGAGTGAGGCGGCTGTCGAGGCGGAGGAGGCGGTCGCCCTCTCCCTCCTCACGCCCGCCGCCGTGCGCGAGCGCTCCGCCCGTCTCTTCGCGGTGGTGGAGGACGGCCGCTCCGAGCACTTCCGCTTCGTTCCCGACGCCCTCCCCGTCATTGCCGACCGCGTCGCGGCGCTGACACGCGAGCGCTTCCCCGACCTCGTCGTCCCCTTCCACTCCCGCTGGCGGCATTTCGAAGTCGGGGGGATCGACCGATTCGCCGCGCTTGCCGCGGCGCGCCAGTGGTCGACGCTCGAGGACGCCGCGCGGGCGATGGGGGACCTCGCCATCGTCTCCGTCCTCCTCGACGCCGGCGCCGGCCCGCGCTGGCGCTACCACGAGGCGGCGACGGGCGAGACCGTCGGCCGCTCCGAGGGCCTCGCCCTCGCCTCCCTCGCGATGTTCGCCGCGGGCTCCTTCTCCGGCGTCCCGGCCGACCCGCTGCGGGCGGACGCTGCCGCACTCGCATCTCTCGGCACGGAGGAGTTCGCGGCAGGCTTTCAGATCGGCCCCGACAACCCCCTCGACGGCGCAGATGGCCGCCTCGCCCTCCTCCGCGACCTCGCCGACGTCATCCGCGCCGAGCCCGAGATCTTCGCGGTGGAGGACGACCCGCGGCCCGGCGGCATCGTCGACGCCCTCGCGGCCGAGGCGGAGGACGGCGCGCTGCCCGCCGCCATGATCCTGGAGACGGTCCTTGAGGGTCTCGGACCGATCTGGCCGTCGCGACTCGAGCTCGCCGGCATTCCTCTTGGCGACGCCTGGCGCCACCCTGCGCTGGCGGACGGCACGCTCGGCGGCGATATCGTGCCGTTCCACAAGCTTTCCGGATGGCTGTCGCTGTCGCTCATCGAGCCGCTGGAGGTGCGCGGCATCGCCGTCACCGACCTCGACGCCCTCCCCGGGCTGCCGGAGTACCGCAACGGCGGACTGTTTGTGGACGGCGGAGCGCTGGCGCTCCGTCACGACGGTGGCCCCTACACTGTGGACGACCCGCTCATCGTGGAGTGGCGCGCGGCGACGGTGACCCTCATCGATCGCATCGCGCCGATGGTGCGCGAGCGGCTCGGCGTCACCGCCGGCGAGATGCCGCTCGCATCGATCCTGGAAGGCGGAACCTGGCTCGCTGGCCGCCTCCTCGCGAAGGAGCTGCGGCCGGACGGCAGCCCGCCGATCGCGATCGTCTCGGACGGGACGGTATTCTGATCGCTCAGGGCGCCGTGGTGATGGTCGCGAGCGGCGGTGCGCCTGTGTCGCCAGCGAGCTCGGCTGCGACAGCGACCACGTTGCGCCGCATCAGCTCCGGCAGCATTGCAACCGGCTCGTAGCCGGGGTGCGCCGCCTCCGTCGCGGCGATGATCTCGTCCGTCTCCGCCGCACTCACGGTGCCGTCGGCGAGCGCTGCCTCGACGCGACCGCGGAAGTTTTCCAGGTAGGCGCGCTGGGCGGCGATCATCTCGCCGAGCGGACCGGGCTCGCCGTGGCCGGGATAGGCCATTGTCTCCGGCGGAAGACGCTCCTCCAGCGTCGCGAGCTGCTCGAGCCACGCCGCCGTCCGCTTCTCGAGGAGGAAGGGCGTCATGCCGGGGCTCAGGAGGTCGCCGACGAAGACCGCGTTCGCCGCCGGCACCGCATAGACGGTCATCGAACTCGCCTCGGACGCGCCGAACTCGATCGCCTCGAACTCGACGGAGCCGAGCGTGAAGCGCTCGCCGTCGGTGATGAGGGTGTCGGGCGTCGGCGGCTGCGGGACCGTGTCGTCCGGTGCCTCGGCGTGGGAGAGGACCAGGAGCTTGCGGGTGTCCGCTCCGATCTCGACGGCGGTGTCCGGCGAGGCGTAGACCGCCGCCTGCGTCGCGTCGACGATGGCCTGAAGGCCGCCGACGTGGTCCGGGTGCGGGTGGGTCACGAGCACGGCCGCCACCGGCTCGCCCGTCTCCAGCGCTCGCCGCGCCACGGCGCGGCCCATGGCGAGCGTCCGCTGCGCGTCGACGAGGATCACGGCGTCGCCGACGTCGACGAGGAAGGTGTTGACGGAACCCGGCCCCTCCGCCGTCAGCCGCTCGACAGCCAGCGCGGCCGGTGCCTCGCCCGCTGCCGGCGCCGGCTCCGCGGCGGGCTCCGTCGCGGCCGGCTCCGTCGCGGCCGCTTCTGGCGGGGCCGGTTCTGGCGGAGCGGCGTCCTGCGCGACCGCGGCAGTGACGATGCTGGCGAGAAGTGCGCCCGCGAGGCAGGCAGAGAGGCGGCGCATGATGTCTCCGTGTTGGGGGACGAAGCGTGCGGCGCCCCTCTCCGTTCCGTGCCTCGCCGTCGCGCTCACCCGTTGACGGCGGCGACGATCTTCTTTGCCGCGTCGTCGAGGTCGTCGGCCGGCGTGATGTCGAGGCCGGACTGGGCGAGGATGGCCTTGCCCTGCTCCACGTTGGTGCCCTCGAGCCGCACCACAAGGGGAACGGTGAGTCCGACCTCCTTCACCGCGGCGATCACGCCCTCGGCGATCACGTCGCACCGCATGATCCCGCCGAAGATGTTGACGAGGATGCCCTTCACGTTCGGGTCGGCGGTGATGATCTTGAACGCCGCCGTGACCTTCTCCTTCGACGCGCCGCCACCGACGTCGAGGAAGTTCGCCGGCTCCGCCCCGTAGAGCTTGATGATGTCCATCGTCGCCATGGCGAGCCCGGCACCGTTCACCATGCAGCCGATGTTGCCGTCGAGGGCCACGTAGGCGAGATCGTACTTCGACGCCTCGATCTCCTTCGGGTCCTCCTCGGAGAGGTCGCGCAGCGCCACCACGTTGTCGTGGCGGAACAGCGCGTTGCCGTCGAAGGAGACCTTGGCGTCGAGGACGCGGAGGTGCCCGTCCGTCATCACGATCAGCGGGTTCACCTCGAGGAGGCTCATGTCCGTCTCGGTGTACGCCTTGTAGAGCGTGCGGGCGAGGCTCGCCATTTCCCCCTTCGCCGGCTCCTCGAGCTTCAGCGCCGAGGCGATCTCGGCGGCGTTGGCGTCCGTCACCCCGGCCAGCGCGTCGATCTGGACGGTGACGATCTTCTCGGGCGTGTCGTGCGCGACGGCCTCGATGTCCATGCCGCCCTCGGTCGAGACCACGAAGGCGACGTTGCCGGTGGCGCGGTCGACGAGGATCGACAGGTAGAGTTCGCGCGCGATGTCCGCCCCGTCCTCGATGTAGAGGCGATTGACCTGCTTGCCGGTCGGGCCGGTCTGCGCCGTCACCAGCGTATGGCCGAGCATCTCGCGGGCGTGTGCCTCGACCTCGTCGGCGGAGCGGGCGAGGCGGACGCCGCCCTTTGCATCGGGGCCGAGCTCCTTGAACTTGCCCTTGCCGCGCCCGCCGGCATGGATCTGGCTCTTCACCACGTAGAGCGGTCCGGGGAGCTTGCCCGCGGCGGCGCGGGCCTCGCCGGCGCTCGTGATCGCAACGCCTGCCGCGACGGGCGCCCCATAGCTCTTGAGGAGCTCCTTGGCCTGGTATTCGTGGATGTTCATGGTCTCGGCTCCTGCAGTCGCGCTCGGGCGATCCCTTAGCAGACGTGACGGGCGCGTCTAGGCTGCGCCGGCGGGTGACGGCTCGGCCAGCGGCTCATGAGCCTCCCGGTAAGCGACGATCGCGTGCCACAGCCGCCCGGCGTCGATGTCGAGGTCCTGCACCGCGATGAGGACGCCCTCGAAGCCGAAACCGGCGTTGGCGGCGCGGGACAGGCGCTGCACCGGAGAGACCCGAAGGCGCGTCTCCACGTCGGGGTCGACCGAGAGGACGATGAAGCTCTGCCCCATGATCGTCTCGACCCGTGCGCCAGCGATCGCGTGCCAGGGAACCACGTCCGGCGAGAGGCGGCGGTCGAGAATGCCCTCGGCGTCGAGCACGAGCGCCGCGCGCGGCAGGGTGAGAAGCCGCCACAGGGTGAGGGCGGTCGCCGCGCCGAAGAAGAGGGTCCCGAAGGCGCCGATCAGCGCCGCAAGGATGCCGCCGGGGATGAGGCCGACCGCGATCGCGCCGCTGAGGGCGGACAGGAGAAGCCCCACCGCGACCAGAAGAAGGAGACGCCGAATCGAGCGCTCGACGACGAAGGGCGTGTCCACGCCGGCGCCTGTCTCCCCTGACCCGCCCCTCAGCACCCCTCCAGCGCCGCGTCGATCGCCTTCGCCGAGCCCGACAGCGACACCGTGAACTCGTCGCCCTCCCGCAGCCGCGGCAGGAAATCATACGTCACGTCCGAGCCACGGCGCAGCGCATCGATCAGCGGGTCCTCGCGGCTGACGACGGCCGTCGCCTGGAAGGCGCCGTCCCGCTCGGAGAAGGCGAGCGTCGCGTTCCGCTCGTAGCGGTCGCCGTCGATGTCGAAGCGGATCTGCTGCAGCTCGGCCGGCTCCGACATCGCGAACAGCGCCGGGCGGATCGCGACCCGGCCGGGCGCGGCGCAGAGCACCTCGAAGCCGACCGCGTCCATGCCCGGGATGCCCCACCGCGCGCGGACGGGCGCGGCGTCCTCGTCCGCGAACCACTCCGGGACAGGCTGCGCCGCGAGAGGGGCGAGCGCCGCGCCGGCGACGAGAAGGACCGCCGCGACGGCGAGCCTAGGCAAGGCTCGCGTCGATGTTGCGGCACGCCTCGAGGAGGCCGCGCACGGCGCCGACCGACTTGTCGAACTGGGCCCGCTCGTCGCCCTGGAGCTCGATCTCGACGATCCGCTCGACGCCGCCCGAGCCGATCACCACCGGGACGCCGACATAGAGGTCGTCGATGCCGAACTGGCCGGAGAGGTGCGCGGCCGCGGGGAGGACGCGCTTCTTGTCGCGCAGGAAGCTCTCGGCCATCTGGATCGCGGCGGCGGCCGGCGCATAGAAGGCGGAGCCGGTCTTGAGGAGGCCGACGATCTCGGCACCGCCGTCGCGCGTGCGCTGAACGATCTGGTCGAGCCGCTCCTGCGTAGTCCAGCCCATCTTCACGAGGTCCGGCAGCGGGATGCCCGCGACCGTCGAGTAGCGCACGAGCGGCACCATCGTGTCGCCGTGGCCGCCGAGGACGAACGCCGTCACGTCCTCGACCGAGACGCCGAACTCTGTCGCAAGGAACGTGCGGAAGCGGGCCGAATCGAGGACACCGGCCATGCCGACGACCATGTGCTCGGGAAGCCCGGAGAATTTCTGCAGCGCCCACACCATGGCGTCGAGCGGGTTGGTGATGCAGATGACGAACGCGCCCGGTGCATGGTCACGGATGCCGGCGCCGACCTGGGACATGACCTTGAGGTTGATGCCGAGGAGGTCGTCGCGGCTCATGCCGGGCTTGCGCGGCACGCCGGCGGTCACGATCACGACGTCCGCGCCGGCGATGCCCTCGTAGCCGTTCGTCCCCGACAGCGCCGCATCGAAGCCGTCGATCGGCGAGGACTGCAGGATGTCGAGGCTCTTGCCCTGCGGAATGCCTTCCGCGATGTCGAACATGACGATATCGCCGAGCTCCTTGAGCCCCGCGAGGTGGGCGAGCGTGCCGCCAATCTGGCCCGATCCGATCAATGCAAGCTTGTGGCGAGCCATATGTGCGATCCCGTTGTCCATCCGCAGCCGGCGGCGGCCTAGCGCGATCACCCGCCTCTTGCAAGCACGGCCGCTGCTGCGCAGCGCGCCTTTGGCGTTGGGGTGAAGGAACGACGGGACGTATGGTTTCGGCGAACAACAGATCGCCTCGTCGGCGACCGGATCACGTGAGCTGAGGAGGGCACCGCGCCTCAGGTCATCGGCGGCGTCTCGATCCCGTGCAGATAGCTCGCCGAACGCATCTCGTGGAGGCGGGACGCGGTGCGGGCGAACGCGAAGGCTTCCTGTTCGACGCCGCCGGTGCCGCTGCCGCCGTCGAACAGCGCGCCGGGCTCCGCCGCCGCCGTCACAACAAGGCGGGTCCGCTCGTCATAGAGAACGTCGACGAGGTTGATGAAGCGCCGCAGCGTCTCGCGCCGGGCGGGCGTCATCACCGGCACGCCGTCGAGAAAGATCGTGTGGAAGCGGCGGGCGAGTGCGATGTAGTCCGCTGCAGACCGTGGCGCCTCGACGAGCTCGGCGAACGAGAAGCGCGCCATCCCGCCTGCGGCACGCCTCGCCTCGACGGTGCGCGAGGCGACGGGGACGGCTACTGGCGCCTCCTCCCGCTCGCCGACGAGGGCGTGCCAGAGCCGGTCGAAGCCCGCGTCCCCCGGCGCGAACCACACCCGCCTGTCCTCCAGGCGGTCCAGCCGGTAGTCGACAGCCGCGTCGAGCTGGACCACCTCCACATGCTCGCGCAGGAGCTTGATGAACGGCAGGAAGAGCTGCCGGTTGAGGCCATCGCGGTAGAGGTCCGCGGGGGCGACGTTGGACGTCGCGACGAGCGTCAACCCTTCCGCGAAGAGGCGGGTGAAGAGGCGGGCGAGGATCATCGCGTCGGCGATGTCGGTGACGGCGAACTCGTCGAAGCAGAGGACGCGTGCCTCGGCGGCGATCTCCGCCGCCGCCTCCCCCACCGCGTCGTCCGCCTTTTCAGCGCGCAGGCGGGCGATCCGGGCGTGCGCTTCGGCCATGAAAACGTTGAAGTGCGCGCGGCGCTTCGCCTTCAGCGGCGCCTCCTCGTAGAAGAGGTCCATCAGCATCGTCTTGCCGCGGCCGACGTGGCCCCAGAGATAGAGGCCCTTGACTGCCCGCGTGCGCCCGAGCCGGCGGCGGACGAGCCCGCGAAGGCCGCCCGGCGCCTCCTCGGCGAGGTCGTCGAGAACGCCGTCCAGAGTGTGGGCGATCGCGATCTGGCTCGGATCGCGCGTGAGGTCGCCGGAGCGCACCAGCGCCTCGTAGCGGGCGGTCACGCTCGGAGAGGGAGAGGTCATCGTCAGGCGGGGTCTCGCGCGCGGGGTTCCGGATCGGGACGACGGCCGGACGCCGGGGCGGCTCCTTGCGCTCGTCGGAGCGACCCCTTACCAGACTGCGCGGCGGATGGGAGGCTGCGAAATGGCATACGAGACGGTGCTCACCGAACGGGATGGCGCGGTCGGCATCGTCACCCTCAACCGCGCGAAGGCGCTGAACGCGCTCAACCGACAGCTGGTCGACGAGGCGGTCGCGGCGCTCCGGACCTTCGACGAGGATCCCTCCGTCGGGTGCCTCATCCTCACCGGCTCCGAGCGGGCCTTCGCCGCGGGCGCGGACATCAAGGAGATGGCCTCCCTCGGCTTCGCCGACGCCTACATCGGCGACTTCATCTCGAGCTGGGACCGCTTCGCCACCATGAGAAAGCCGCTGGTCGCGGCGGTCGCCGGCTATGCGCTCGGCGGCGGCTGCGAGGTGGCGATGATGGCCGACATCATCATCGCCGCCGACACGGCGAAGTTCGGCCAGCCGGAGATCAATCTCGGCGTCATGCCCGGTGCCGGCGGCTCGCAGCGGCTGACCCGCGCGATCGGCAAGGCAAAGGCGATGGACCTCATCCTGACGGGCCGCACCATGGACGCCGCCGAGGCGGAGCGCGCCGGGCTCGTCGCCCGCGTCGTCCCGGCGGAGAACCTCATGGCGGAGGCGAAAGGTGTTGCGGCGACGATCGCCTCGAAGTCGCTGCCCTCGCTGATCGCGGCGAAGGAGAGCGTCAACCGCGCCTTCGAGGGCTCGCTCGCCGAGGGTATCCGGTTCGAGCGGCGGCTGTTCCACGCCCTATTCGCGACCGAGGACCAGAAGGAAGGCATGAGCGCGTTCGCCGAGAAGCGGGCGCCCACCTTCCGCCATCGCTGACGGCCGCCGCCGAAACCGGTTGACCCGGGCGGCGCGCTCGGCTATCGACGCCTCTCCGACCGCGGCCGGACGCTAGCCCGCTTGCGCCGACGCGCGTCGACCCCACTTTCACGACTGACGCACGCCCGTCTCCACGGAAGAGTTCATGGCCAATACCAAGTCCGCCCAGAAGATGGTGCGCAAGCTGAAGAAGCGCACCGAGATCAACGGCGCCCGCCGCTCGCGCATGCGCACGTTCGTGCGCAAGGTCGAGGAGGCGCTGAAGACCGGTGACGCCGGCGCGGCCAAGGCGGCTCTCGAGGCGGCGCAGCCGGAGATCATGCGGGCGGCCCAGAAGGGCATCATTCACAAGAACACGGCGTCCCGGAAGGTGTCGCGTCTCGCGAGCCGGGTTCGGGCGATCGCCACGGCCTGATCCGACCGGGCGTCGCCCGCGCGGCGCTCCGGCCGCCAGGCCCAGGATCAGCTCTAGATCCATGAACACCCCGCAGCCTCGCTGCGGGGTGTTTCCGTTTGCGGTTTCAGAACGATGCCGGCGTCTCGGTGCGGAGGTCGGGCCTTGTCGGCGGCCGTTTACCTTCCTACGTCCAACGCATGGACGGAAGCCGGCGAAATCCCCAGGGAAACAGCTCTGCGCACCTCCCCGTGCGCATCGCTCCGTGGTTTGTCTCCCAGGTCCGTGCAAAGCGGCGGACCGCGTGAGGGGAGGCTCGAATTCCACAGCCGGCAAAGCTTTTCCACAAAGAAAAGTTATGCCCACAACCCTAGGATGGGAGACCGCCGTCGAGAGCGAATCACAAACGCTCGTGACTCGCGGGTTGCAAGAATCCACAGCTTTTCAGTTTGTTAACGTTGGCAAGATTCGTTAGCCGGCTTTCGAAGGCTTGACGCGATGTCAAGCGAAAAATTGGTGCCGGATTTGTTGAACGGCGACCTGTTCCGGTAAGCCCTTGCGAAGGCCTTAGAGGACAACGGAATTTCCGCTTAACGACGCTGAAAAGCGCAGCATCGCTGCGGCCTTTCGCAGATTTCCCGACCAAGTCAAGCGACCTTTCACACTTGCCCGGGACCGGCCGGCGTGGTTCATTCCATCCCACAGCGCGGGCCGAAACAGCCGGCGCTGGCAACAAGACCCGGCCCATGACGAGAGCCGGGGAATCCAAGCTGGCGATGGTGGGGACAATGGCGGATCGCACACGCACTGATTGTGACTCTCAGTCCGGCGTGATCGTCAGGTCTCCGGTCTAGCTCCAGACCGCCGCGCGCCGAACGCTTCAGCGTTCATTTCAGGACCGGCAGACCGGCGACGGAAGTCGTCGGAACGGAGACCGCTTATGTCCAGCATTGGTGAGACCGTACCGGACGCCACGGCGTCCGAAGCCTTCCGCGTGCTCCAGAGCGACCGGACCGCCCGCCTCGTCGACGTGCGGACCCGGGCCGAATGGGCCTACGTCGGCCTGCCGGACCTCGGCACGCTGGCCGAGCCCATCCTTGTGGAGTGGCAGATGTTCCCGACCATGCAGGTTGACGCGAACTTCGGCGAGGCGCTGTCCCGCGCCTGTCCGGATCGGGAGACCGCGCTCTATTTCCTCTGCCGATCGGGGGTTCGCAGCCTTGCCGCGGCACGGGAGATGCGCGCACGCGGCTACACGCGGGTGTTCAACGTGAAGGACGGCTTCGAGGGGCCGCCCGATACGGAGGGCCACCGCGGGACGGTGGCGGGCTGGAAGGCGTCTGGCCTTCCTTGGCGACAGACCTAGCGACCAGTTGAACTATAATGCTGTCGGTCTCGGACGGCGCGCCCGGCGCCGAGCGGGAACGTGTGTCCATGTTGCCGGGTGCGTTTTATTTCGCCCAGTCAGTCAGAGGAACCGAAGGAGCATGCGGACGATGTCCACTTTAACGCCGGTGACGCAGAGCGATGAGGACGACCACGGCCGGCGACGCTGGCGTGAGATCCAGGCCGAACTCCGCGCGACGCACGGCGAAGACATCTACGCGTCCTGGTTCGAGCGCATCGAGTTCGAAGCGCTCGCCGGCAGCGTCGTCGAGCTTTCGACGCCGACGCCGTTCATCCGCCACTGGACGCAGAATCAGTACGGACCCGAGATCCTGCAGCGCTGGCGCGCCGTCAGGACCGATGTGAGCGAGGTCCGCTTCAAGGTCCGCGGCGCGCTCCGCCCGCGGGATGCGCAGCCGGGTGCCGCTGCGCCGAACCGCGCCGGACAGCCGGCCCGCGCGGCCGCCGCCCCGCGCCGCGCCGTCGAGGTCGCGCCGAGCCCGGTCAACGCCGCCGGCGGTCTCGAGGGCTCGCCGCTCGAGGGCCGCTATTCTTTCGACGCGCTCGTCGAGGGTCCTTCCAACGCGCTCGCCGTCGCCGCGGCGAAGAAGGTGGCGTTTGCCCAGCCGGGCGAGCGGGTGGCCTACAACCCGCTCTTCGTCTCCGCGCCGGTCGGGCTCGGCAAGACCCACCTCCTCCAGGCGATCGCCGCCGCCGCCGCACAGCCCGGCCGCCGCGTGCTCTACCTCACGGCCGAGCACTTCATGTACCGCTTCGTCTCCTCCATCCGGACGAAGACCACGATCTCCTTCAAGGACGTCCTGCGCGACATCGACGTCCTCCTCATCGACGACCTCCAGTTCCTCAACGGCCAGAAGGTCCACGAGGAGTTCGGCCACACGCTGACCACCCTCGTCGACGCGCAGCGCCAGGTGGTGATTGCCGCCGACCGGGCCCCGGCGGATCTCGAGGGGCTTGAGCCGCGGGTGCGCTCCCGCCTCGGCGGCGGTCTTCTCGTCGAGCTCGAGGCGCCGGACTATGCAATGCGCCGGGCGATCCTCGACCACCGCATCGCTGCGCAGCGGGAGATCTTCGAGAGCCTCGTCTTCCCGGAGGAGGTGATCGAGTTCGTCGCCCGCTCCGTCACCACCAACGGGCGCGACCTCGACGGCGCGGTAAACCGCCTCGTCGCGCACAACCAGCTCACCAACGCGCCGATTAACCTTAAGATGGCGGAAACGACGCTGCGCGACCTCCTTCGCGCCCGCGAGTCAAAGAAGCCGCGGATCGACGACATCCAGCGTGTCGTCTCGCAGCACTACGGCGTCTCCAAGCAGGACCTCGTCTCCGCGCGGCGGACCCGCGTCATCGTTCGTCCGCGGCAGATCGCGATGTACCTGTCGAAGACGCTGACCCCCCGCTCGCTGCCCGAGATCGGCCGCCGGTTCGGCAACAGAGATCATACGACCGTATTGCATGCGGTCCGGAAGGTGGAGGAGCTTGCCGACCGGGACGCGCAGATGGCGGAGGACATCGAGACGCTGAAGCGGCTTCTCGACCAGTGACACCCGCCTGACGCCGCCGGTGATGAACCGGCGGCCGGACTTGCCTCGCCGGCCCTCTTGGGGTCAACGTAGCGCCCCGGCGGGGGCGCCCTGCCTGAAGCGACGGACTCTTCCCCATGCGTGCGACTGTCGAACGGGCTCACCTCCTGAAGCCGCTGAGCCACGTCCAGCGCGTCGTGGAGCGGCGCAACACGATCCCCATCCTGTCGAACGTCCTCATCCGCGCCGACGGGGCACAGCTCACCCTGAAGGCGACCGACCTCGACATCGAGCTCGTCGAGACGGTGGAGGCCGCCGTCGACCAGCCGGGCGCGATCACCGTGCCCGCCCATCTCCTCTTCGACATCGTCCGCAAGATCCCCGAGGGCGCCCGCCTCGCGCTCGACACCAACGGTGACGGGTCTACGATGACGCTGACGGCCGGCCGCTCGCGCTTTGCGCTGCAGATGCTGCCGGAGGCGGACTATCCGGACATCACCGCAGGCACCTTCTCGCACCGCTTCGAGCTGCCGGCGGCGGACCTGCGCTGGCTGATCGAGCGCACCCAGTTCGCCATCTCCACCGAGGAGACGCGCTACTACCTGAACGGCATCTACTTCCACACGGTGGAGACCGACGGCGGCACCAAGCTCCGCGCCGTCGCGACCGACGGCCACCGCCTCGCCCAGGCGCAGGTCGCGGCGCCGGCGGGCGCGGCGGGAATGCCCGGCATCATCGTGCCGCGAAAGACCGTCGGCGAGCTGCAGCGCTTGATGGACGACCCGGAGGCGGCGCTCGCCGTCGAACTTTCAGACACCAAGATCCGCGTCACGTTCGCCAACGTGGTGCTGACCTCCAAGCTGATCGACGGCACCTTTCCGGACTACGACCGCGTCATTCCGAAGAACAACAACAAGATCCTGCACGTCGACCGCATCGACTTCGCCTCCGCCGTGGATCGCGTGTCGACGGTCTCCTCCGAACGCGGCCGCGCGGTAAAGCTTTCGCTGGCCGACGGAGCGCTGACGCTTTCCGTCATTAACCCGGACTCGGGCACCGCGACGGACGAGCTCGTGGTCGACTTCGATGCCGACCCGCTCGACATCGGGTTCAACAGCAAATACCTCCTCGACATCACAAGTCAGCTGTCGTCCGAGAACGCCACTTTCGCGCTCTCCGACCCCGGCTCGCCGACGCTGATTCATGACGGCGACGCGACGAAGACGCTCTACGTCCTGATGCCGATGCGCGTCTGATGTGCCGCCGCCCCGCAACGCGCCGGCGGCGCCGCCCCGTCCGGTCCGGCTGACGCGCCTCGCGCTCACGAACTTCCGCAACTACGCCGCCGCGTCGCTCGAGGCCGAGGCGCGCCACGTCGTGCTCACCGGGCCGAACGGCGCGGGCAAGACCAACGTGCTCGAGGCAGTCTCCCTGCTCTCCCCCGGCCGGGGGCTGCGCCGCGCCGCCTATGCCGAGATGACGCGGCAGGGCGCGACGGACGGCTGGACGGTGTTCGCGAAGGTCGACGTCGGCGGCGAGGAGACGGCGGTCGGCACCGGCCTTCCCTTCGGAGCCTCGTCGCGCACCGTCCGCGTCGGCGGCGAGGATGCGCGGCCGGACGACCTGCAGCGCCTCCTGCGCGTCCTCTGGCTGACGCCGGCGATGGACGGCCTCTTCACCGGCGGCGCGTCCGACCGGCGACGGTTCCTCGACCGTCTCGCCCTCGCGCTCTTCCCCGACCACGGCCGGCACGCCACCGCCTATGAGCGCGCGATGCGTCAGCGCAACAGGATGATGGAAGACGGTGTCTCCGACGCCCGCTGGTACGAGGCCGTCGAGCGCGAGATGGTCGAGCACGGAACGGCGCTCGCCCGCGCGCGGATCGATCTCGTGCTCCGCCTCAACACCGAGCAGGCGAATCGCGCGGCGGCGGGCGCCGACTTTCCCCAGGCCGCGCTCGGCATCGCGCGCGACGAGGGCGACGCGGACCCCGCCGGCTTCGCCGCCCGCCTGCGCGAGGCGCGCGGCCGCGACCGTGCCGCCGGCCGCACACTGTCCGGCCCGCACCGCGCCGACCTCGACGTGATCCATGTGGAGAAGGGAATGCCGGCAGGGTTGGCGTCGACCGGAGAGCAGAAGGCGCTCCTCATCGGCATCGTTCTCGGCCACGCGGCGCTTGTCGCCCGGCTGACGGGAGAGACCCCGATCCTCCTCCTCGACGAGGTGGCGGCGCACCTCGACCCCGGCCGCCGCGCGGCGCTCTACGACACGCTGGATTCGCTCGGGTGCCAGACGGTGATGACGGGGACTGACGACGCGCTGTTCGCCGCCCTCGGCGAACGGGCCGACCGGCTGCACGTTGCCGCGGGCCGGATCAGCATCGCCTGAGGCGGCCCAGCTCGAAAGGGACCCGCCACTACGACAGCCCCGCGCAAGCATGACGGGAGAGAGTGGCGGATGCGCCCCTGCCGCGCCGCCGCGATGCCCGCGGCGCCACCTCTCCATGATGGAGGAGCGACCTGTTGGGAGGCCGAAGCCCCGAGACGGCCGGAGCCGCGCTGCACCCTCCGGTGCTGTGCTGCGCTGCGACCTGCCGTTCGCCGCGAACGGGGAGCGGCGTGCCGCGCCGTACAGCGTGGGAGGCGAGAGGCGCTGCCGGGCACCCCTCGGATGCGACTCGGCATAAGGCGCGCGCCGCCGGTGTACCCGAATCAGGCGGTCGTGACAGCGCCGAATCGGCTCGTGATCGCCGCGAGATCGGGCCTATCGCGCTCGGTCGGCGGCACTTCCGGCGTTCCGATGTGGATAAAGCCGGCAACGTTTTCCTCCGGGCCGATGCCGAGCACCGCCTTCGCCCGCTCGTCGTAGGCGATCCACTCCGTGATCCACGTCGCCGCGAAGCCGTAGGCCGCCGCCGCGTGGATCATGTTGAGGCAGACTGCGCCGGCGGACAGGACCTGCTCCCACTCGGGGATCTTCGGGTGCGGCGCCGCTCGGCTCACCACCGCGACCACCACCGGCGCGCGGGTGAAACGCTGCCGGTCCTCCTCCACCAGCCCGGCGTCCTTCCCGGGTTCGGCGAGCGCGGCAATCGACTCGCCCGCCTGAGCCCGCGCCTCTCCCGCAAACACGATGAAGCGCCATGGGGCGAGCTTGCCATGATCCGGAACCCGCGCCGCCCGCGCGAGGATGTCCGCCAGCGTCGCGTCGTCCGGGCCTGGATCTCCCAAGAATCGAACAGATGTGGAACGACGCGTTGCCAAATAGTCACGCATTGCAATCATCGTGTCTGTGTTATCCCCGTCTCGAGCGGTTTCGGGTCAACGGACGCGGATCGTTGAAATACGTTCGGCACCTAGGCAGTGTGCCGAATGTGTAAGCGATGCGTCGAGCGACCCTCGCGCCCTTGTGGCGCGGCCGGTCACGGATTGCCATGGGGGACGAGATGAATTCGAGAACGCGGACATCGGCTGTCGCGCTTTCGGCTCTGGTCGCTCTGATGCCGGCCGGCGCCGCCCTCGCCAAGGTTCCCGTTCCGAAGCCCAAGCCCACCGCCGCACAGCTCGACCCGCAGGCCGCCATCGCCCGCCTGTTCGACGGCACCGACCCCGCGACAAGCAGCGTCAGCGCCTACGCCCCGGCCGGGGTGACGACGACCGGGCCCGCGATCGGCAACGAGGTGGCGCTCTACCTCGTCGGCAAGCTCACGGAGAGCGGCGGCCCGATCGGAGACGGCCTCGTCTGGCGCGTCTTCCGCGAATTTCCGGGGGCGGACGGGCAGCTCCCCCTCATCACGAAGGCCCGCGGCGGCGACCTCGACATCCGCCTCGAGCCCGGCCGCTACATCGTCCACGCCTCCTACGGCCGCGCCGCCCTCTCCCGCACGGTCGACCTGCGCAAGCCCGTAAACGCCGAGACGTTCGTCCTTAACGCCGGCGGCCTTCAGCTGGAGGCGGTGCTCGACGAGGCGGAGCGCCCGCTCCCGAACGCCGAGTTCGAGGTCTACGCCATGGACGGCGAGGCGAAGCGGCGGATCGGCAATGTCCGCGCCGGCGCCATCGCGAGGCTTCCGGCCGGCGCCTACCACATCGTATCCAAGTATGGCGGCGTGAACGCCATCCGCAGCGCCGACGTCACGGTGGAGGCCGGCAAGCTCACCCACGTCTCGCTCCGCCACCAGGCCGGCACCGTCCGTCTTCGCCTGGTCCGCGACGCGGGCGGCGAGGCGATCGCCGACACCGCCTGGACCGTCTTCGGTCCGGATGGCCGCCCGATCTTCAACCGCGTCGGCGCGCACGCCAACGTGACCCTCGCCGCCGGCGCCTACGAGGTGGTCGCCAAGCACCGCGACACGGAGTTCACGAGCAACTTCACGGTCTCCTCCGGCGACGAGGAAGACGTGGTGGTCCTCGCCCGCCGCCTCTGAACCCGCCGCTTCCCGCTGCCGCGAAAGCCGCCTCGCGTCCGACGACCCACCGCTGAGACGAGCGACCGCCGCTACGCCGAACGTCCACCGCTGAGACGGGCATCGGACGTCCACCTGTCCTTGCGCGCCGCGGCCGACCTCACCTGAACCGAAATCCGGTTCGCCGGCACCCCCCTATCGCGCTACACGCCCGCCGCCCCGAGCAGTGTCTTGCGCCCCGCAGGCCGCACTAGCGGATCTGGTCCATTCCGCACGATCGCGGGTCCTTGTCTGTGCGCCAGCGCAGGAGGCGGGCACCGTGGCGCATGTGGTCGGCGGTGATGTGGTCGGCGGAGACTTCGATCACGAGCTCCGGTCGCACCGGCACCGCCGTCCGCTCGCGGCCTGACCAGCGGCTCCTGCCACCCGGTGCGCGGCCGGTGAATCCTCCGCTGCCGGCGAGCGCCATCACCTCGGCGGTTGCCGCCTCGTCGTCGGGCGCCGCCGTCCTGCCGACATAGTGGAGCCGCCCCGCCTCGTCGTAGAGGCCGAGGAGGAGGTACTCCGGCGGGCCGGAAGCGCCGCGCGGATAGTAGCCGCCGACGACGCAGTCGATCGTCTTCCACTGCTTGTACTTCAGCACCGCCCGCTCGCCGGGCCTGTACGGACCGTCGAGCCGCTTCGCCACCACACCGTCGAGACCGCGCTTGCCGATCCAAGAGAGCGCCGTCCGCCGCGACTGGGTCGCCCGGCCGAGCCGCACCCGGGGAAGCGGCTCAGAGAGGAGCGCCTCCAGCCGGTCCCGCCGCTCGGCGAGAGGCTTCGCAAGGAGACTGTCTCCCCGGAGCGCCAGGAGGTCGAAGGCGACGAGTTCCGCCGGGTCGTCCATCGCGAGGCGGGCGATGCGGCTCGCGGCCGGGTGGAGGCGAAGTTGCAGCCCCTCGAAGGAGCCGCCCGCGAGAACGAGTTCGCCGTCCACCACCGCCCCCGCCTCCCGCAGCGGCGCCAGCGCCTCGACCATCTCCGGGAAGTAGCGGGCGAGCGGCTTGCCGCGGCGGGACCGGATGTCGACGGCCTCACCGCAGAAGGCGACGGCGCGGAAGCCGTCCACCTTCGGCTCGAACTGCCAGCCGTCGCCGTCGGGAAGCGCATCGACCGCTTCAGCCTCCATCGGCGCGAGGTCGAGCGGCAGCGGGATGGGGTGCATGATCATGGGAGGAGAACGCCGGAGCGGCCGCGTCCGTGCCGGCGCGAATCGCGACCAGACAGCGAGCATCAGGTTGAAAGGCGATCTCGATCACATGGGCTCATGGAGCCACCGCCTCGTCCGGCGTGGCCGCGCGGGGAGAGGTCGAGCGCCGCGGATTGGGCCGTGGTGCCGTCCCCAAATTGCCAGCGACAGGAGAGCCTCGACCAGCGTTTCGCGGCCAACCTGCGATGCGGCCGCGACGTCGCCATGGCAACGATGGGCAGCACGTGAGTGCCGCTGATCCGGGCAACCCGAGCAAACTCAAGCTTACCTTCAGGTAGGTTCTGGCAGGCGGGTAAGTCTCCCGTACATTTCGCCTCTGTACGAGGGAAGGACGTGAAGCGATGGGTCGGCTAGAGGGCAAGGTCGCCGTGATCACGGGCGCGAACAGTGGCATCGGGCTCGCGAGCGCGAAGCGGTTCGCGAAGGAGGGCGCGCGGCTGTTCATGACGGGACGGCGGCAGGCCGAACTCGACGCGGCGGTCGCCGAGGTCGGCTGCGGCGCGCGCGGCGATAAGGGTGACGTGTCGAACCTCTCCGACCTCGACCGCCTCTACGAGGTCGTGCGCGACGAGGCAGGGCGGATCGATGTCCTCTTCGCCAATGCCGGGGGTGGCGCATTTGCGCCGATCGGCGAGATCACGGAGGAGCATTTCGACCGGACCTTCGACAGCAACGTCAAGGGCACGCTCTTCACCGTGCAGAAGGCGCTGCCGCTCCTCGCCGACAGCGCATCCGTGATCCTGACCGGATCGACCGCCGCCGGCGGGGGCACGCCGGCGTTCAGCGTCTACAGCGCGAGCAAGGCCGCGATCCGCAGCTTCGCCCGCGGCTGGATCGTCGACCTCGGTCCCCGCAGGATCCGTGTGAACGTGCTCGTCCCGGGCTCGACCCTCACGCCCGGCTTCAGCGGGCTGACGCAGACCGATGAGGACCGCCGTGCCTTCGTCGCCGCATCGGAAGCAGCGACGCCGCTCGGCCGCCTCGCGGACCCCGGCGAGGTCGCCGCGGCAGCTCTCTTCCTCGCCTCGGACGAGAGCAGCTACGTCAACGGCAGCGAACTCTTCGTCGACGGCGGCTCGGCGCAGATCTAGGGCGCCTCGCGGGCGCCGAAGTCGAGCGGGAGGGCGCCTCAGTCGCCGAGCGCGCGCAAGGCGTCCTCGAGGCGCACGGTGGCCGAGCCCCGCCGGGCGGCCTTGCGTTGGCCCGGATCAGGCGCCCAGCCGGACAGGAAGGCGAAGGCGAAGGTGGCGCGGAGGCGGCCGTCGGGGTCGCCGTGGCGCTCGCGATAGATCGCCTCCGCCCGCTCGAACAGGCGGCGCGGCGCGGGGCGGCGCTCGGCGAGGATCCCGCGAAGGCCCATCCGGTCGAGGTCGCCGAGGAGCGCCGCAAGCGAAGCGTAGCGGACCGTCCACCGCATCTCGTCGCTCACGGGCATCGCGAACCCCGCCTTGGCGAGGGCGTCGCCCCAGCGTCGGACGTCGGCGAACGGCGCCACCCGCATCGCGGCGTTGCCGGTGAGCTCGGCCTCGGCGGCGAGGAGCGCATCGGCGAGTTCTTCCAGCGTGCCGGCCGCGGCCGCCACGCCGAGGAAGAGCCCGTCGGGTGCGAGCGTTCCCCGCATCTCGCCCAGCATCGTCACCGGGTCGTCGGAGAGCGCGATCTCGTTGATGGAGACGGCGAGCGGGAACGCCCCCGCGAACGGCATCGCGATGTCTGTCGCGACGTCGCCGCCCGACGGGCCCGCGAACGTCCAGGCCACGGGCGCCGCCTGCCAGGCGGCGAGGACCTCGGGCGTGAGGGGGCCCACCACCAGGCCGCGGTCGAACTTCCGCGCCACCAGCGCGAGGCGCTCCACGATTTCTTCGGCAACGCGGACGTGGAGGAAGTCCGCCTCGGCGAGGCGGGGCCGGCGGCGGAGGTGGGCGCGGTCGAACAGCATCGCCGGGAGGTAGCGCGCCGGAACGCAGGTTGAAAGGCTCGACGGCGGGAAGATTGCCACCTATGATTGAATACGCTTCACTCGGGTCGCCGATGCTCGCCCATTCCTCCCCCCTTCGCGTCGCCGGCGCCGCCGTGCTCCGCCGCGTCCTCGACACCGTCGTCCCGCCACTCTGCCTCGGCTGCCGCAGGCCGCTCGCCGAGCCGCGCTCCCTCTGCGGCCCCTGCAGGCGGGAGCTCGAGCTCATCACGCCGCCGATCTGCCCTATCCTGGGGACGCCGCTCGCCTACGACGCCGGTCCGGGCGCCCGCTCGCCGGAGTTGCGCTGGAACCACCCGCTCTACGACCGGGCGAGGGCGGCGGCCGTGTTCGGGCCGATAAGCCGGAAGCTTGTCCACGACCTCAAGTTCCGCGACGTGGCCGGGGTCGCCGCGTTGATGGCCCGCCTGATGGCGCCCGCCGTGCGCGACGTGACGGATGGGGCGGACGTCCTCGTCCCCGTTCCGCTGCACCCGCTCCGCCTGCTCCAGCGGCGCTTCAATCAGGCCGTCCTTCTCGCGGACGCGCTGTCGCCGCTCGTCGGCGTTCCCGTGGCCCGCGATGCGGTCCACCGCGTCCGCTCAACGCCGCATCAGGTCGGCCTCAATCGGACGGAGCGGGCCGACAACCTTCATGGGGCGTTCCGCGTTGTTGATAGGAATGCCATCTCAGGCCGGACGGTGGTCGTGGTGGATGACGTGCTCACCACGGGCGCAACGGCGGATGCGCTGGCATTGACGCTGCAGGGCGCGGGCGCACGGTCGGTCCGCGTCGCTGTCTTCGCCCGTGTGGTGGGTGACAACCGAGAGCCGATCTAGTCGGCTGATTAGTGCGGCACTCCCGTTGTGCGACACGCGGGCACCGCCATATGAATGGAAATTCGGCCGGCCCCAGGGAGTGAACACATGGCCAACGTCGTCATCTACACGCGTGATTATTGCGGGTATTGTGCACGCGCGAAACGTCTCCTCGACGACAAGGGCATCGCCTATACGGAGCATAACGCCTCGATCGACCCCGCCAGGCGCGAGGAGATGATCAAGCGAAGCGGCCGGCGCACGTTCCCGCAGGTGTTCATCGACGACCTGCACGTGGGAGGGTCGGACGACCTTGCGGCATTCGAGCGCTCGGGCCGGCTCGTGAAGGCGCTCGAGGGCGCGCTTTGACACAATCGCCGGCGGCGGGCGCGGGCTCTGTCCGCGTCGCCGCCGTGCAGATGCGCTCCGGCGCTCGGCCGCAGGAGAATGCAGCCGAGGCCGTGCGCCTCGTGCGGGAGGCCGCCCAGCGCGGCGCCTCCTACATTCAGACGCCCGAAGTCACCAACATCGTCCAGCGCCGCCGGGCCGAGGCGGAGCCCTTCGTCACCACCGAGGACCGCGAGCCGACGCTAGCCGCGCTTCGCGGCGTCGCAGCGGAGGCGGGCGTCCACGTCCACATCGGCTCGCTGGTGGTGCGCGACGGGGATCGCTGGCGCAATCGCGCCTACCTGATCGGCCCCGACGGCGGCATCCTCGCCCGCTACGACAAGATCCACATGTTCGACGTCGACCTGCCGGACGGCGAGCGGTTTCGCGAGAGCGCGACGTTTACGCCGGGCGAGACGGCCGTCCTCGCCGACGCCGGTCCGCTCACGGTCGGCATCACGATCTGTTTCGACCTCCGCTTCCCTCGCCTCTACGAGACGCTGACGTTGGCCGGCGCGACCGTGCTCGCCGTCCCCGCCGCGTTCGCCTTCACCACCGGCAAGGCGCACTGGCACACGCTGATCCGCGCCCGCGCCATCGAGAACGGCGCCTACGTCATCGCGGCGGCGCAGGAAGGCACCCACGAGGATGGCCGCACCACCTTCGGCCACTCGATGATCGTCGACCCCTGGGGCGTGGTCGTCGCGGAGGCGACGGACACGCCGTCCATCATCGTCGCCGACCTCGACCTCGAGGCGGTGGCGACCGTCCGCCGGCAGATCCCCATCCTCACCGCGCGCCGCCCGTTCACGCTGACGCGGGCCGAGGCGGAGGAGCGCCGCACCGCGGTATGATCCATTACAACCTGAAGTGCGCCGAGGGCCACGCCTTCGACGGCTGGTTTGCCTCGTCCGCGGCGTACGACCGTCTCGCCGCGGAAGGCGCCGTGACATGTCCACACTGCGGCAGCGCCTCGGTCGAGCGCGCGCTCATGGCCCCGGCAATCGCCAAGGGCGGTGCGAGCGCCGTCGTCGAGGCGGCGGAGCCGGAGTTCCTGCCGCCGGTCGGCGACGCGCCGAACGTCGCCGTCGACGAGCGCGCCGCCAAGGTGCGCGCCGCAATCCGGGCAATGCGGCAGGCGGTGATCGAGAACGGTGTCGATGTCGGCCGCCGCTTCCCCGAGGAGGCGCGGCGCATCCATTATGGCGAGGCCGAGCCGCGCGGCATCTACGGCCAAGCCGAGTTCGAGGAGGCGAAGGAGCTCCTGGACGAGGGGATCGCTGTCCTTCCCCTCCCCGTCCTCCCGGAAGACAGGAACTGAGGGGACAGGAACTGACGCCCTACTCCTCGCAGGGCGTCGTCGGCAGCAGTGACAGCTCGGCGAGCCGGCCGATCAAGGAGAACGTGCCGTAGTCGAACGTCACGTCGTAGCTGATCCCGTTCTGCAGCAGCGTGAAGGCGAGCTCGTGGTCTGGCGTCGGCTCGCCGCGCGGCTGGTTCGCGGCGAAGTAGCTGATGACGAGCCGGTGCGTCGGGATCGTCGCCGCGTCGGGCAGGCCCACGAAGGCGCGCCGCTCGGACTCGCTCGCGCCCGGAAGGCCCTCCGTCGCGGGGCCGATCACGGTGGTGGTGTCGTAGATCGTATCCGCGGTGTCGCCGGAATCGAACACAGGCGCCTCCACGACGCGGTCACCTGCCGCCACGCTGTCGAGGATGAGGCGCGTGTGCGCCGTCGGGAAGATCGCCCGCGGCAGCTCCACGCTCGACTCCTTCGGTGCCGTCAGCGTCACGACAAGACCGTTCGCCTCGAGCCGCGCCTCGCCATTCACCTCCGAATCCGCTTCGCCGTCGACGAAGGTCTCGTTGCGGAACGAGAAGGTCGCTGGCTCCAGCGTCTCGTACGTGGCCGAGCGCATGTCGCTCGTCCGGGTGAGGCCCTCGCGGTCGGTGACGCGGGTGACGAAGCGCGAGTTCACCGTGTAGCCCTCGCAGGAGCTCCCCGCGATCTCGAACACGAGCCGGCCCGAGGCGGTGACGATGCTCGCCGACGCTTCCGTGGAGCCGAGCGTGAGGTCGTAGACCGCACGGTGCGAGACGAGCTCCGTTGCGGCGGCCGGAAGGACGAGCACCGCGGCCGATGCCGCGCCGAGGAGGACGGAACCGAGGCGGGCCATGCGGGGCACTCCTTCAGGGCTACGCAACCGGTGGCCCGGGCAGGCCACCGCAACACCTGCCGGCGCGCGCCGGCCCGCGCCTATGGCCATGGCCGCGTTGGCCCGTCAAGCCAGACCCCTCCCGGCCGTCCTTGCGCGGCCGGCGGATCGGCGCCATGGTCCGCGCCGAAGACCGGTGGAGACATTGATGGCTGGACAGACGGAGGCCGCGCTTGCGGCGATGGGCGTGACGCTGCCCCAGGCGAGTGCGCCGGCGGGCTCGTACACGCCCGTGGTTCAGACCGGCAACCTCCTCTTCGTCTCCGGCCAGATCCCGATGGGGCCGAACGGCGTGGAGTTCGTCGGCCGCCTCGGCGAGGACGCGAGCCTCGAGGACGGGCAGGCCGCGGCGAAGCTCTGCGCGATCAACATCCTCGCCCAGGTGAAGGCCGCCGTCGGCGACCTCGACCGCATCACCCGCGTCGTGAAGGTGACCGGCTTCGTGAACTGCGCACCGCAGTTCCGCGACCAGCCGAAGGTGGTGAACGGCGCGTCGGACTTCCTCGTTGCGGCGCTCGGCGAGCGCGGCCGCCACGCCCGTGCGGCCGTCGGCGTCGCCTCGCTGCCGTTCGGCGTCGCGGTGGAGGTCGAGGCGGTGATCGAGGTCGCAAGCTGACGGGCAACGTTCCGGACTGGCTCCTCCGCCGCCCCGTCGCGCACCGCGGCCTGCACGACGACACGCTGCAGGAGAACACGCTCGGTGCCGTCGAGGCGGCGGTCGAGGAAGGCTACGCGGTAGAGGTGGACCTTCACCTCACCGCGGATGGGGGCCTCGTCGTGATCCACGACCCGCGCCTCGACCGCACGACGGACGCGAGCGGCCTTGTCCGCGACCTGCCGCTCGACGACCTGCGCGCCGTCCGCGTCCGCGGCTCGGACGAGACGCTGCCGTCGATCACCGACCTCCTCGCCCTCGTCGGCGGCCGCAGCACGCTCTTCCTCGAGCTGAAGGCGCCGGTCGCGGTCGTCGACAAGGGGCGGATGGCGTCGGCGCTCGCGAAGGCCCTCGCCGGCTATGGCGGTGCGGTCGCGGCCATGACGTTCGACCCGGACCTCCTCTCGCTCCTCCGCCCGACGCTGCCGACGACGCCGCTCGGCATCCTTGCCGGCGGCGAGGAGCGCGGGACGCCACTCATCACCCGCTTCGGCCGGGACTTCATGCTGCACAGTCCCCGCACGCGGCCCGACTTCGTCGGCTACTACGCCGTCGCCCTGCCGCACCCCGCCGTGTCGCTCGCCCGCAGGACGCGCCCGGTGCTCGCCTGGACGGTGCGCTCGCGGCAGGAGGCGGCGCGGCTTGCGCCATACGTCGACCAGATCATCTTCGAGGGCTTCCACGCCTGATCCGGCGGACCCGCGCCGGAACGCCGCGCCCTTGGCGTCAGGGGGCGGACTCGGCCGCCCCGCGCCCCTATCTTCTGACCGACGCGCCATCCACCGGCGCCGCGCCTGTCTCCCCGCCGTTCCCCACCCGGAGGTCTCCCATGAGCGACGCCATCGAGAGCGTCTCGATCGAGGCGGTGGGCGGGCTCGACGATGTCGACCGTGACGCGTGGGACAGCCTTGCCAATCCGGGCTGGACTGTCGGCGAGCGTGGCCGCGTCACGGGCGGCGGCCCGCGCGCGTTCAATCCTTTCGTGACCTACGACTTCCTGCGCGCGCTGGAGGACGCCGGCTGCGTCGGCGGCCGCACAGGCTGGCATCCGCGCCACCTCCTCGTGCGCGACGCGGCGGGCGGGCTGGTCGCCGCCGCGCCGGCCTACCTCAAGAGCCACAGCCAGGGCGAGTACGTGTTCGACTACGGCTGGGCCGACGCCTACGAGCGCGCCGGCGGGCGCTATTACCCGAAGCTTCAGGTCTCGGTGCCGTTCACCCCGGCGCAGGGCCCTCGCCTCCTTGTCGGCGACACCGACGAGGCGAACCGCCGGTCCCTCCTCGCCCGAGCGCTCGTGGCGCTCGCCGGCGAGACTGACGCCTCCTCGGTCCACGTCACCTTCACGCGGGAGGAGGACGATGCGGCTCTGCTCGATGCTGGCTACCTGCCGCGGCGCGACACGCAGTTCCACTGGACCAACCGCGGCTACGGAGAGCCGGACGACTTCCTCGCCGCTCTCGCCTCGCGCAAGCGGAAGCAGGTGAAGCGCGAGCGGCGGGAGGCGCTGGAGAACGGGATCACGATCCGCTGGATCACCGGCGAGGACATCACCGAGGCGCACTGGGACGCCTTCTACGGCTTCTACATGGACACGGGCTCGCGCAAATGGGGCCGGCCGTACCTCAACCGTCGCTTCTTCTCGCTTCTGGGCGAGCGGCTCGCCCACCGCGTGGTGCTCGTCCTCGCCGAGCGGGAGGGGCGGTTCATCGCCGGCGCGCTCAACCTTGCCGGCTCCGACACCCTGTTCGGCCGCTACTGGGGCTGCACGGAGGACCACCCGTTCCTCCACTTCGAGGTCTGCTACTACCAGGCGATCGACTATGCGATCACCCACGGCCTCGGCCGCGTGGAGGCCGGCGCGCAAGGCGAGCACAAGCTTGCCCGCGGCTACGAGGCGTGCGAGACGCGCTCGGCCCACTATCTGCGCCACCCGGGCCTGCGCGAGGCCGTGCGCGACTACCTCGAGCGGGAGCGGCGCGCCGTCGCCCGGCAGAACGAGGTCCTCAACGCCCATGCCCCCTTCCGGAAGTCCACCGCGAACGACGGCGGCGACTGCGGCGACGACGAGTGAGTGGAGCCCGCCGCGCGTCGGCCGCGACGGGCCGCTGATCTTCTCCATCCACGTTCCGAAGACCGCCGGCAGCCGGTTTGGCCGTATCCTGAAGGCCCGCTACGGCTCGGCGTTCGCGCTCTACTACGGTCCGCACGATCCGAGGACACACCCCCTCATCCGCGTCCCGGCGCACGAGTGGACCGCCGACCACCTCGACCGGCTGCACGCGGCGGGCGTCCGCATCCTGCACGGCCACTACTTCGCCCGCAGCGCCTGGCGCCATGTGCCGGACCCGTCGCGCTACTGGTTCTGGCTGCGCGAGCCGATCGAGCACACGATCTCGTACTGGCACTATGTGCGGTCCTACCCGCGGGTCGGTGCGCCGTTCTTCGAGCGGGTCAAGGCAGAGGGGACGAGCCTCGAGGAGTTCGCGAAGCTGCGCGAGGTCTCGAACGCGCAGTCGCAGCACGTCCGGCCGCTTCCGCTGGCGGAGGCGGGGTTCGTCGGCGTAACGGAGCTCTTCGCGCCGATGCTGCCGCTCCTCGGGCTGTCGGACCGGAGCGTCGCGTCCAACGTCAACGCCGGCAAGCCACTCGCCGACCGCGCCACGCGCGAGGCGCTGGTGCCGCTCCTCCAGAAGGATCTCGCCCTCTACTCGGAGGCCATGGAGCTCGGCGTGAGACGGCTCGGCGTCCGTGACAGGGGGCGGGCGGGCTTGCTAGGACGGGCGCGCACCATCGTTGCCGGCTGGCGCCCCGGAGCGGGCGGCCGGCCCGCCAGAGCCGCCGAGGACCGCCGATGACCGACGCCCCGCCCGCCTCAAGCGCCCCCTCCTATGACCCGAACAACGTGTTCGCGAGGATCCTGCGCGGGGAGCTGCCCTCAGAGACGGTCTACGAGGACGCGACGACGCGGGTCATCATGGACATCATGCCGCGCGGCCCCGGCCACGCGCTGGTGATCCCGAAGGCCGCCTCGCGCAACATCCTCGACATCGCGGAGGGCGACCTCGCCGCCGTGATGGCGACCGTCCAGCGCGTCGCCCGCGCCGCGCGCACCGCCTTCGCGGCGGACGGGGTGACCATTCAGCATTTCGTGGAGGGTGCGGGCGGGCAGATGGTGTTCCACACCCATTTTCACGTCATCCCGCGTTTCGAAGGCGTCGCCTTGAAGCCACACACGTCCGAGATGGCCCCGGCGGACGAGGTGAAGGCGCAGGCGGCGAAGCTCCGCGCGGCACTCGCCGGCTGACGGGTCAGTCGACGAAGGCGAACCAGGCGGCGAGGAGCACCGCTTCGCCAGTGATGACGCCGAAGAACAGGCGATTGCCGCTGACGAGGTAGGCCGCGAAGCCGAGCGCCGCGGCGCCGACGCGGGCGAAGACCGGCACCGCCGCGAGCGGCCCGGTCGGGTCGAGGATGAGCTTGGCGATGAGTGCCGCGAGGAGCGCCGTCGCGACCGCCTTCACCCACGCGATCAGCTCCGATTTCTCGTCGAGCCGCCCGGCGAGGAGGACGCCGAGCCAGCGCCATACATGGGTCGGCAGCGCCGCGCCGAGGAGGATCGCGAGGTAGGGCGAGAGCCCGAGGACCGTCCCGTCGTTCATGGCCGGCGGCTCAACGGGTTTGCGGAGGCAGGATGCGTCCCGCCAGGTAGGCCGCCGTGCCGGCGACGAGGCCCGCGACGAGGATGTCCGCACCCGGGACGAGGACGGTCGCGAGCGGCCCCACGGCGAGGCCGAAGAGCATCGCGAGCCGGTCGGCCCTCACCCGCGCCGCCCCGAACATGGCGTAGAGGAAGTAGATCGGCGTGAGGAACACGAACGCCGCCGTCAGCACAGGCGGGAACTGGCCGACGGTGACGTACGCGATCGCGACCGCCGCCGCGTTCGACGTCGTCAGCGTGACCGCGAAACCGGCAAAGAAGGGAAGCCGGGCCTCCCGCGGCAGATCCGGCAGGCGGGCCATGGCGAACACCCAGGCCGTGACCGCGACGAACCAAGAGAGAAGGAGGAGGAGCCAGCGCGGCGTCGTCGCGGTGCGGACCACCGGCGTCCAGGCCATCGTCATCGGCAGGAAGCGGACGGAGGCGAGGGCGACGGCGATCACCACCGTCGCGAGCCCCGCCCCGCCGCCGACGAGGCCGACGAAGAGCACCTGGCTCGGCAGCG
>JAESGF010000083.1_pt1 | contig 88196 bp, 92 predicted proteins | sample 9269621 | NCBI WGS metagenome assembly JAESGF01 (sample SAMN14515066, study PRJNA621663) | algae metagenome | isolation source: Tolypothrix carrinoi HA7290-LM1 and co-occurring heterotrophs from dry rock... | place: USA: Makauwahi cave, Kauai, Hawaii | collected 2011-01-06
TTGCCAGGATGCCTGCAACAACCACAGACTCACCTTCACTTTTTTATACCTGTACTCAACTTCGGCTTTTTAGTAGTTTTGAACTCTTAGAGGAGTGAGCGCCGACTTTTAGTCTAAACTCCAGTTAAGGATACTGTCGATGAAAATGCATCATCACGGGTTTGGGTATCAACAATGCGAACTTCCTCCGCTCCCAGTCGCTCAAATACTTTAACAATTGTTGAATGCGTAAATTTTGAATTGATAAACAAATGCAAATCTAAGCTATCGACCAATGATCCCATGCATGAATTGCATCTTCTACCACAAGTACTTTATTTGCGGCAGGTTCAGCTACTAAAACCTTCAGCGTTACGGTATACACATTATTGATGATTTGGTGTCCGTAACCAATGACTTTTCCTAGTTGTCCAGTTTTTTGATTTATCACAGGCTCATCAATAGTAAACATAACGGTAACTGTCTAAGTTTGACAGTTGATAAATGGTATTCCATATATTATCTATAGTCCCGAAAATTAAAACTTCATTCTTAAAGAATATTTGGAGTCAGACTTAAGTAATATGTTAGTTTCACTCTTGAGGATATAACTTATGTAGTTATTATAAAGACGGAAAATTTTTCCAGCACTTCTTTGTAATTACCGTAGTAAAAAAGGCAATTACTGTAGTTTTGAGATAGCCTCTATTTGCAGATAATGTAGTTTCAAAGAGTTTTTTGCAGAGCATTACACCAACGCTCTTCACAGCGCCGTTACCGATAACGAGCAAGTGTAGACTATCAAGTAAGATAAACTAACTATAGATTTTTTCACCTTTGTGTAGTTCTAACACTTGAAATAGCAAATGCATCGCAATGCACGCTCTTTTAAATAAAATTAAGATGCACACCTTTCTCAAGCTTACATACACATACTTGCTTTGGTCTGTCCGGTTTCAGACAGAGATCAAAAAGATTTATCTACGCTTATGAAGAAGCAAGTTGCCCAGTAATCGAGCAAATTTGTCTTGTATGACCTGATAACACTTGCTGTTTTTGTTGCTAATAGTAATTCTGCCACGGAATAACAGCGAATGATTGCCGCTTAGTTTAGGATATTAGCAGCTACCAGGTTTAACGCACTCGGTTATAGCCAGAATACATACGTTAGTTAAAATGATATTACAGCTTCAGCCAAACAAGCGGTTATATTCTGCCTTGACCATGCCGTAACATTCGCAGGCAGCTGTTTCCAAATTCTTCCTGTCAAGAATCTGGATGTGTCCGCGTCGATAACTGATCAAGCCCCTGCCTTGGAGTTTACTAGCAGTTTCACTGACTCCAGAACGCCTAACGCCGAGCATCGTGCCAAGAAATTCATGGGTGAGGTGAAGTTCCTCTGAACCCACACCGTCACTGCTCATCAGCAACCAACGACACAGCCTTGCTTCTATTTGATGAAGACGGTTGCAGGCAGCGCTTTGTGAACCGATAACAATGAGTGTATGTATGTAACGGTGGAGAAGCTTTTGCAATGCACTGCTTCTGTCGAACGCCTTTTTGATAATTTCTGCTTTGATACGCACGGCTTGACCGGGAATTTGTACCAGCGTCTGCATCGGTGTCGTGTTCGCATCCAAAAGAATTGGCACACCTGCCATCCCCTCACGCCCGATACAGCCAGATTCGACCTGCGATGCGTATACGTGCATTGCAACTACGAGCGTTCTTACTTGATAACAAACTACAAAACACGGGCAAAGAAATTTTCCCCAATTGGATTTTGACAAACAGCCATGCGCTCAATATTAATGTGCCAAGTATGAGGAAACTGAAATAAAATAGGACCAAGCTTTTCTTCTAATCCAGATGCACGTTCGAGCAGACGAGATAGCGGTTCTATCGGGTCTTTTAACTTCTTCATGTGGGTGAGATAGCGGCTACCTTTGACGGCAAAAAGAAACTTAGATGGGGGAGCGCGATCACCAACTTTCAAACACGGATCGCTCTGGCAAACGATAAAAGGAAAAGTTAATTTCTACAGTGGAAAAGTGTTGGGCGTAAAATGATAGTTGCTGGTCGCTAGGCAAATGTGGTGGATAGAAAATGTCCATCCAATGCTTATAAACCCAACCACTAGTACCAATTTGCAGCTTACCCATTTTGTCTTGTGTTACACTATTTTTTTGTAAACCACCAAGCCCAAGCGACTAACAGAGTCTGAAAAGGCAGCCTCAACCAAATCAGGGGTGGATCGTGTGGTAATGCTACGACCTCGATGTTATTAACTGCCTGATAAAGATTAGCAGGAAAAACAGCAATATAAAGTACAACGAGAAGCCATGCAGCATAACGAGTTACACCAGGAATTAATAATCCTACTCCACCCAAAACTTCCAAAAATCCGCTAGTGTAAACAAATGTCAAATGGTCGGGAAGAAAGTCCGGCACAATCTTCTCAAATCCACCTGGGTGGGTAAAGTGCAAAGCACCAACGACTACCATCCCGATTGCAAGTATGATTTGTCAGACTATTTTGTACCTTTTCATGTTCTAAATCTTTACCTCAGCGCTACAGTTAGCTTGGCATTCAGCTAGATTTTTTAGTCTCAAAAACTGCTGGCACATCATCAATAAATCTCCCCACGGCAGAAAATAGCGAATCCATGACCAAAAGATATTTCTCGGATAGCGAATATGCCCCTTGAGAATCAGGCGACAAGTGTTTTCTGATATCGGGAAAATGACATAACTTGCTGCGATGTTACCAAACATTGTAATGGCTCGTTCGTCATCCATTACTATTGTTAAATGTCGATTTTTTTCAAACTCAACAAGTTTAAAAACACCCATAACTCTTTGACCGATCGCTAAATTTTCTATACCTGGAAGCAGTTGTTTTGGACTTGGAGGGTCTGATATTGAATCTTGAACCGGAAAAAATATTCTTTCGAGACGGTCAATCCAGTCATAACTGTAAGATCCAACCTTCAGTTGGCATAGCCATCGAAATAAAATCTGAGTTGGTGCTTTTACATTTATGGCTCGGAAATACGCCTCGTCACTATTTTCTATGTAGCGATCGCATGGGAACGACATCAGCCTCTCTTCAAGCGTAGACCCCCAAGTATATGCAATTCCTTGTTTTATATTGATATTTGCCATTAGTTAGAATTGAGATATCCGTGACGTGCTTTAAGAATTAGCACGCAGCTTGGTGCATGTGTGATAGTGTTATCCATCACCATTTGTACCGCTGCATCAAGGGTAACTTTAACTGCTTCTATTGTTTCCGTTCCTTCTGGATTTGCTTCTGTTTTTGTTAGCTGCTTTGCTAGAAACATCTGCACGGGACAATCAACAATCGACGTATCTAAATTAACCACACCTAAATCAATTAATTCCGATGCTTTGATGCCAACTTCTTCTTCAATTTCACGTTTTGCTGCCTCAATGTTAGGTTCATCCTCCTCAACTGCACCGCATACTACTTCGATACTTTCTTTACCAAGAGCGTAGCGAAATTGCCGAACCAGATACACGTAACCATCGCTATCTATCGGCAAAATAGCAACGGCTGGTTTCATTTTCACAGTGGCATATTTACCAGGTTCACCGTTAGGTCGCAGAACTTCGTCTTCACGAACATTGATAAACGAATCGTGGAATTTCTGGTTTGTTTCTTGTATTGTCCAAGGACCATTTTTTTCTGCCATGATGATTTATCTCTTTATTAAATAACACACAAAAAGTAACTACCATTTCCTTAAAAAAAGGCGCAAGCCTAAGTCTTAACTTAAATATTTAGCCAAAAACGATTGCAGTCATGCCTGGGTTATTTCTGGGTAAAGAATAGAAAAGAGTGCAAAAGTATGTATTTATAAGTTAGAACCACAGATGCACACAGATGAATTATCTATGTTTATCTGTGGTTTGATTTTCATCTGTCTTGAATGAGTGCAAGCTTACTCCATGAACTTCGTTCACAACAAAGGATGAAAATAGACTTTTAAAATCACTCCAAAGCCGGTTTACTGCGAGCGTAGGAGTTTAAAAACAGAACAAAGATAATTGCAAAGGTGAGGTCAATGACACCTGGAATTAAATAAAATGGGTGAAGCTTGTTTAGGAAGGTGTGATAAGCTAGCACAGCGAAAACCGAAGATTGCGCGATAATTCCAAGTTTTACGATGCCGTGATTGCGATCGATGTCCTGACCAACCCACCAATAGCCAATCCCGATAACAAAGTTAGCTCAGAATCTAACATTAGTTTCTGAACTTGCGAAATCATCTTTTGGGTTGTTTCTTTAGGCTCACCCTTAACACCGTATTGAACAATTACAGTATCGATAATGCCTAGATTTTTCCGATCCGAATCAAGCATATGCTGTAGGCGAGCGCAAATATCATTTTCTGTGCAATCTTGAAGAAATTGCTGCTCATTCTTAATCAGCAGATTTTGTAATTCTTTCATATCTGCTAATTTTGTGGCAATTAAAATCCGCTTGGTGTCATCAAGAGTTAATACCATTTTTTATTCTCCTACCTCTCATTTTGTGGCTAGTAGCTTCTTGCTGAATTCTTGGAGTTGAGATTGAATCCAATTACCACCCTTAGCTATACATTGATGACAAATATCTCCATAGCCGTCACCTTGGTCATTACATACAACTAATCTGGCTTCATTAATTTGTAAATTTTGCTGACAAATTAAACATACTTGTCTACTTTTTTTTGTGTTGCATTCTATTTGAAATTTCATATTTTTTCTCCTTATTAAAGGTGTTTCAACGAATCACAAATTAACATACACCTTTATAAATATATGATTTTTACAAAATCTACATCTATAAAATGAAGTGGATCTTGTTACATTTAAATGTAATCCTTGATACATTCAACTAGAGAAAATGCTAATACATAATCTATCATTTGTTATCTCTAAATTAAAATAAACTTTGTGAATGTATAAAATTCCCGAAAAATCTCAAAGATAAAACTTAATTATTCTCAACTAGCTTAACAGCTTTGCCAATGTAGCATACAGAAGTATCATCATTAATTTTGATTTCAAATAAACTACCTTTTTTACCTTTTTTTTGATTATTTAAATCCTTAATTACAAGATTTATTAGCGTTTTCAAGTTAGTACCACCTGTCAAATCAAATCCTTTAATTAGATAATCTGCAAAGCCAGTCTTTTTCATGACATCAATCATTTCCTGGGGTTTATTGAAGAAAGGCAGAGGGCAGGAGGCAGCTATGCTGAAGGAGCAATCGGATGGGGATTCAAACCCCAACCGATTGAATCCACCGTGTAGACGGTGGGGTTTTATACCCAGTTGGCTCCAGCCAGAAGGCTGAATCAAAGACATAATTTATACCTTCTGCCCTCTGCCCTCTGCCTTCTGCCTTCCGCCGAAGGCGGATAAACTTATTCCAATCGTGAAGCCCAGGCGGTATATACTTGAGGGTATCTTCTAAAAACCAAATGATTATAAATTTAGATTTCAAATTTATATTAATTGTGTCAAACAAAAATAATCCATCTTTTTTTAAAACTCTATAAGCTTCATAAATAATTTTTTCCCAATCGTCAACATGCTCCAAAACGTCAAAACATAAAACAATATCAAAACTGTTTTCTTTGTAAGGAAGATTTTCAGCTACTCCCCAACGATAATCAATTTTGAAATTACTTTTTTTAGCATGTTCTTGGGCGATATTAATTGAATTCAACGATAAATCTATCCCTGATACATAAGCGTTTAGCTTGGCTACGGATTCACAAGCCAATCCTCCTCCACAGCCAATATCTAAAACTTTAATTCCTTTCCAATCTGGCACAAAACTTGTAACAAACTCTCTTCTTGAGTTGTTAAGATGGTTAGACAGATATAAAGTTTCGTCTGACTTCCACCATTTTTCTGCATTAAAATCGTAGTATTCTAAGTTATTTATTTTCATTTTAGTTCCGAAATTTCCTAATTTTATCGGACAAATTGATTACTTTATAACTTAGGTAAAGAAACCCATTTTCTAGAAGTAATCAAGCTTTCTAAGGTTAGATATCAACAGTCGTGCTGTTTAAGCGATCGCCTGCAATCCTTTATTTTGTAAGTTTTGCTCGATGTGCTGCATTTCCTCGATTGTCTGTCCAGTCACAATCCCGTAAATTTCGGTGTAGATTTTTCCGTACTTGACTTTCTCTAAAGCCGATAAAATGATAAAGTCTTTGCGATCCAGTTGTGGTTTCAAAGTTACTAAAATCGAGTCCAACGTCCCATCCATGCGGTAATCACTGGAATATTTAGCCACCTCTTTTCCAAGGGACAGTAGGGTATGACGCTGCAAGCAGAGGGGAGTTGAACCATTGATTCGGAAATTGGCATCAATTACATAAAGCTGTTTGTCTTGGTCTTCCAACACATCGAAGCCAATAAAGCCGAAATAACCAAGCTTATGAGCATACTGACCAATAGCAGCAATCATCTCATAGAACTTGCTCATGTCAGTTTCGCGGTAGTGAATCAGTCCCCCTAAATAGTTGCCCTCTGGGGTGACGAGTTGACTCGTGGTGCCGATGAGTGTTATGTCTCCCGCTTTGTTGACATAGAATTGCACGCAATAGTTCTGCACCTCGTTTTTGACGAACTCTGAGACAATAATGTTATCGAGCAACTTGATATCGAGATATTTCCTGATTTCTTCAAAGCAGTAGTTCAGATCGCTGGTGCTTTTGATAATATAAGTGCCTTCTCCTGAAAGCCCGTGGGACGTTTTGATTAAGTAAGGAAATTGTGGTAACTCAATATCTTCCAGACTCTGGGTGTGCAGATTGTAGCTTGAGTATTTCGGACATTGCACTCCTAACTCAGCTAGCGTTACTTTACTCAGCAAGCGGTAGTGGGTGTCTGGATTAACGGCGTGTTTTTCTGGTTGCAGATTATCAAAGGGAAATAAAGTGATGAGTTTGTCAAAGTGGGAGTTCTGACTGAGGTCATCCAGATAAGTTGAGCAATCCATCATCTGCATATTGGAGTGGCTGAACCCAAAATGCTCCTGCCAGTAGTTAATCAGCAACTTTGGCGGTGAAATAATCACAATTCCTGGAAGCGTATCGCCTAACACAGCCAGATTTTTCCAAGGTTCCTTCTGGCAAATTTTGTCAAACGAGGTTTTAGTCGCTTCACTACTACCGTCTTGAATAAAGTATTTTTTTCTATTGGGGTAAGCAGCCCAACTGCCAGTTGCAGGGTAATTTGGGATGAACGCATAACGTGCATCTGTAATGTCCTGAGCAAACAGATTAGATAAATAACTGCCTTGAAAGTACTGAAAGTCGTATTTTGACATGTCTAGTTTGAGTTCAACTCTTTTTAAAACCCATCAGCGCATCCACCTGACAAATAAGGTATTAGTTGCCCAATTTTGATTCCTCTATCTGCAAGTAGAAACGATTGGTGACTTTAAGAATCCCGGTTTCTTAAAGAAACCGGGATTCTGACTCATTGCGACATGCCAAAATTAATCACACAAAGCAGGAGCTTCTTTTTTGGTAAACACAGCCACCTCGGAGAGTGCCGTGGTCATGTAAGCACAAGCCATATGCGATGAGTTATACGCCCAACCTACTCGTCCCTGACTATCTAAGAGAATACACCCAGCCTCTCCTGTAACCTTAGATTTCAAAGTGTCGATCGCCTTCTGTGCTGCTTCGTCTGGGTGTCTATCTCCAGAAAGAAAATCAATCGCAGTTTTAGCCAAAACCACCGGGATAATCGACTCACCATCACCTGTGGTTGAGCAAGCGCCGAGTTTATTGTCAGCGTACAAGCCACAACCAACAACAGCACTGTCGCCGACGCGACCGGCTTGCTGATTCGTAGTGCCGCCAGTTGAGGTGCCAGCAGCTAAGATACCGTTAGCATCCAAAGCCACACAACCAACAGTGTTGGGGCGCAAATCGAACTTCCTGCTCCTCCTTCCACTCTTGCCACTGCTCATCAGCAATCAAGTCTTCTTTTTTACACATTTCGGCTTTGTTGTCGGCGGCAAAGCGTTCTGCACCCCGCGCTACTAACAGCCTGGGTTTTTCATCCATAATTTTCCGTGCCACCGAGATTGGATGACGCACGCCCTGAACTGCTGCGATCGCTCCCCAACCTAAAGAAGATCCATCCATGATTGCCGCGTCTAGCTCCACCTCTCCCTCGGTGTTGAGAGTCGCGCCCAGACTGGCGTTAAAGGTCTGGTCAGCTTCAAGAACACGGATGGCTGCCTCAACCGCTTCTGCGGCACAGCCTCCCCTAGTCAGCACTGCCCAACCAGCCTCTACTGCTGCTTGACAGCCTGCATTATTAGCTGTAATCTTATCTTCGGAGATGCTTTTCGCTCCACCGTGAACAATAATTAGCTAGTGTCATAAATTTCCTTTTGTGATTATGAATTTTGTGTGACTGTAGATTATCAAGAGTGCATATTTAGGACGGGCAGGATGCCCATCCCACAAAAGTTATAATTTGGATATTGCGTTCTTAAATGCGCTACAGCTTACTAGTAAGCGAACGACTGATAAACCTCAGTTCCGGTAAATTCGTCAAGTGATTCCACAATCGGATTAAAGCGCAATAAGTGACGACCTCGTTCGGATAATGTGCTTATAGCAGCACGCGGTATCTGGATAGACACCTCCGGACGAAACAGCCAGCGACGGCTATAGCCAATTACGACCATTGGACGCGGGGTATCTGTATAGTTAGGTGTACCACGGTGAAGACCGCGCACATCGCGAATCATTACGTCTCCCAGTTGCATAGTTACGGGTTCCAACTTAATTTCACCCGACTCTATACGGCGCAATCCTTCTTCTTTGGACATCATGTGCGTACCCCGCGCAATCTCCATCGGTCCGTTATCCAAAGTGACATCTACCAATGGGAAGTTGACTGCTAGCTGATATGGTGGGGTTTCCATACCAGTTTCCGGGAAGAGCGGCAAAGTATCCCGATGTACGTCTTGATACTCAGAATGCAGCAAAGGCGTATCTGTCGCCAACTGACACATGACGAAATCAGTTCCTACCAAGCGTTCCATAAGAGCCAGGATATCTTCCTCTTCATAGATACTGGTATCAGCAAATGGAGCGGCGAAAGGTAAAGTTACATAATAGCGTGCCGTACCTCGATTACGCAGGTGTCCTTCGCGGGCGATATGTTCAGTTAGCTTGGGGATAAAAGCAGAATGCCAAGCCTTGAGTGTTGCTTCGGAAAAGTGATTGGGCAACACGCAGAAGCCGTCGTTCAGTACCGATTGGGTGAACGATTCTATTTGTTGAGGGTTGTAGCGTCTTGTCATCATATCTTGATTTTAGACAGAATCCACAACTTTTAGCTTTGTGTAACTGCGTTCTGTAGTTGGGACGTGCCAACGGTTTCGTCAACTAGTTGCAGCGATGTTTGGCGACAAGCCGCTTCGCGTATACGCTCTTTTAAAGTCTCTAAACCCAAGCGCAAGCCAGCGGAAATAAACACCGATTCCGGATATTCTTGTTGCGCTTTCGCCAAAGTTTCGCTATCTACAGAATCAATTTTGTTAAAGACAATCAAACTTTTTTCCGGAATTGTAGGCATTTCTGCGAGTATTTCCTGTACACTTGCGATATGGCTTTCCCAAGCTGGATGGGACAAATCCACCAGATGAAGCAACACATTTGCCTCAACTACTTCCTCCAGGGTGGCGCGAAAAGCATCCATTAATGCTGGTGGAAGTTCGTGAATAAAGCCGACGGTATCTGTCAGCAGAATAGTTCTGCGTTCTTGAGTTTCGGGATTTGTAATTACCAGCTTGCGTGTTGTCGGGTCAAGGGTGGCAAATAGTTGGTCTGCTGTATAAACCTCCGCATTAGTTAAGACGTTCAGCAAAGTGGATTTACCAGCATTGGTGTAACCAACTAATGCGAGAACAGGAATTTCTTGCTTTTGTCGCTGTTGTCGAATGCGATCGCTCCGGAGCTTGTAGTTGGTTTACTTCTTGCTGTAACTGAGCAATTCGTCGTTGAATTAAGGAGTCTTTCTGTTTCTAACTTAGTTTCACCAGGTCCTCTGGTACCAATTCCCGCACCTAATCTGGACATTTCCCGACCTTGACCGCGCAACCGTGGCAGCATATATTCAAGTTGGGCTAACTCAACTTGTAATTTACCCGCTTGGGATTGAGCGCGTTGAGCGAAAATATCTAAGATTACCTCGGTTCTGTCTACAACTCTAATGCCAATCTCGTTTTCTAGGTTGCGAGCTTGGGATGCAGAAATATCTCGGTCAAAGACAATTAAATTAGCTCCCACCTTTTGAGCTTGAAAAGCGATTTCTTCAACTTTTCCCTTACCGACAACAGTTTGCGGATGGGGACGACTTCGCTTTTGTTCTACAGTGTCTACTACAATTCCCCCAGCAGTTTCCACCAAACGAACTAGTTCTTGGAGTCCATCTTCAAAGCGTTGTTGAGGAATATCATCTGTCTTCAATCCCACCAGCAGCACTTTATCAGTGTCGGATACAATGTCTTGAAATGGTGTGCGATCTGCGCTTCTCCCAAGGGGAGACGCCAAGGGCGAACGCAGCAGCGCTTCGCTATCGCCAGATTCAGAAATCTCCCTTTCCCATTCATCAACTAAGTCGTCAAAGTCTTGCTCAATTAAGTCATCTAAACTTAGGGGAGGAGAAATTTCCCAAGGCTTTTGGGCATTGGGGACAAGGTTAGCTAAGAAAGCTTCTTTAACATTGCCATTGGCTGCTTTTTTGTGTCTTCCACCTTCACCCCCTACCAAGATTAACACTACAAGAGCATCTAAGCGCTGACGTGCCATTGCAATTAATGCTGCTTCATCAGGTGGATCTGATTTAAATTGAGTCGCAACACAATGAATTCCGCTCAAGCGATCTGCACTGTGTCGCGGTAATTCTTGAGGTGGAATTTGAGTTTGACTTGGGGTTCCTACAGCAATTCTGATAACTTGTCCGCGTCGATTAATATAACAACAAATCGGATGATGGATTTCTGTACTGATTTCACCTAAGGCTTGGGCAAATTCCTGCGTAATGAATCTATCTCCCGGTTGTCGTGACTCGTAAAGCCGCTGTAATAACTTGATTTGACTCGATTTTATCCCTTGAATATTTCCGTAAATATTTTGCATAAAACTAACAATTCAAAAGGTTCTTTAACCTATTTATTTATAATTATCTGTTTTTCAATTTGCATTTAATCTCCCAAAGGAAATAAGTAGATTAATCTAACCAAACGGCTCAGAAGCCCGGTTTCTCTAAGAAACCGGGCTTCTCGGTGAGAAACCGGGCTTCTCGGTTCATTCTTTTTTATCCATGCCGTTTTTGATGCCATTGCCAAGCGTGGGAGATAATTTCCTCTACGTTTGGATACTGCGGATGCCAACCTAAAATTTTAGTTGCTTTGTCGCTGCTACCAACTAAAATAGGGGGGTCTCCTGGTCGGCGATCGCATTCGACAATTTTGATTTCTTTTCCTGTTACTTGAAGAGCAGTTTCTATCACTTCTCTAACAGAAAATCCGCTACCATTACCTAAATTAAATACTTCACTGTCTCCGTCTTTCAACAGATATTCTAAACCCAAAACATGAGCTTGTGCCAAGTCAGTTACGTGAATATAATCTCGAATACAAGTACCATCTGGGGTAGGGTAATCAGTGCCAAAAATAGAAATAGATTCGCGCTTACCTAAAGCCGCTTGCAGTACCAATGGTATAATGTGAGTCTCTGGTTCGTGGTCTTCGCCTAAGTTACCATTTGGGTCAGCACCTGCGGCGTTAAAATAGCGAAAACGGACAGATTTAAGATTGTAAGCTGTATCGAAATCAGATAATATTCGCTCTACCATCCACTTGCTAGTCGCATAAGGACTGATTGGGTCTTGCGGATGGTCTTCGGTAATCGGCACAAACTTTGGTACACCATAAAGAGCGCAAGTAGAAGAAAAGATAAACTTCTTAATAGAAGCAGCAAGCATTGCTTCTAAAAGCGTCAGCGTACCTGTAACGTTGTTGTGGTAATATTTGGCTGGGTCGGTGACAGATTCACCCACGGCGATGTAAGCAGCAAAATGCATTACCGCAGTGATATTGTGGGTTGTAAATATGTTATCTAAAAGAGCGCGTAGACGCGGAGCGGCTTGTCGTCAGACATCGCTCATATCACCAACAATCAACTTTACTTGCAAAACCTCTACAAGTTCTCGATGCCCATTCGACAGATTATCAAGCACAATTACTTCATAACCTGCTTGCTTGAGAGCTAATACTGCATGAGAACCAATATATCCCGCTCCACCTGTTACTAATATGGTTGTCATAACTAATAAATGGTTTTTTGTTAGTAGCAAGGTCAACTAACTACGCTCCTACTAACAAATAACAAACAACAAATATCTAAAATCGTTGACACTCATCAAAATAGCGAGACATCGCACTGTCAAGAGATGACATTAACTCACCTCTATTGCTACCAAGAACGCTGTAAATTGGACGTTTAGCGCTTAAACCAAGTTCTTGCGTTGGCAGGGCAATAATATTACTAGGATTAAAGCCTGCTTTTTTCGCTGCTAGTCGTGCCAAGTCAGCCCAAGTTATAGCGCTCTTATTTGCCAAATGCCATAAGCCGCACTCACCGTCAATCAATAAATCAAGGCTGGCATGGACAAGATCCGGCACATAGGTAGGGGAAACAATGGCATCTTCTGCGGCAACGAAGGTATTCCCAGCAGATAATTGTCGCAGGGCGATTGTTACGAAATTGTAATCATCCCAAGGTCCAAAAAAGGCACTGGTGCGAATTACTAGGGATGAGGGATTAACCTTCAATACCAGCTTTTCTGCCAAAGCTTTGCTACACCCATAGACATTCAAAGGAGCGACGGTATCACTTTCCATATAAGGGTTGGACACCGTACCATCAAATACTAAGTCTGATGAGAAAGTTAGCAGTGCCACGTTATGACGAGCGCAAGCAGTAGCTAAAGTTGCTGCTCCCTCAGCGTTTACCCTGATACAAATATCTGGTTCGCGTTCTGCATCGTCTACCCGCACATATCCCGCAGCGTTCACAACTGCCCACGGTTTCAACTCTGATAGCACCGCATCCACAGAGGCAGGATTGGCGATGTCCATTTCTCGGCGTGATAGCAAGTGATATGTAATACCTCGCAGTTCGCACAGCCGCGCAAAAGCCCTTCCCAGAGTTCCACTAGCACCCACGATGATAAGGGGTGAGGGAAGCGTGGTGTGGGGGAAGCGTGATGTAAGTGTCCACTTACTCTTGTTCTCCCCCTCAAGAGAGTGACAACTCACCGCAGGGTATAATAAGCGCTCTTGCCGATGCCACCATCCGGGTGTATCAAGTACTGGATGATTCGGTTTGCGCCCAGCGGATAGGTCGCGCGTCAATGATGCGATCGCTGTCGGTCTCGGACGTGGCGATCGCAAATCAAATACGCCTGACTCGTAGTAGCCGACAGAGCGAGTTACTAAGCTATTCCAATCGTAGCTGCCCAGCAACGCCCAAGCAGTGATAGCGCGGACATCTACACCTTCATCTCGTAATGAAACGGCTGCATTCCAAACCTCGTACAGCCAACGCAACTGCTCTTCACGGGTACAGCTAACGTGAGCTTCTGTAACAGCAATCGGCAGTTTGTAACGTTCCCATGCTTCTAGTAGCAAGGTGCGCGGACCGCCCGCACCTTCAGCACAAACCCGTACTGCCTCTACATCTGCATACTCGTGTTGCCCATTGCTGCCATACGAAGAAGCCGGATAGCGTTCTCTGCGTTCATCCAGAAAGCGATCGCTTGTCAAGTAGTGGTTAATCCCCATGATGTCCGGTGGACAGGGATTTTGCAAAAACCACTCAATTTCAGCTTCATTGATGCCGCAGTAGCGTAAATAACCCCACATTGGATGTGTAGAATTGACGCGACCGCACAATAAATCAAAGGTCAACCAGCGGCGTTCATTCTCAAACTCTGCTTGATATGCCAACTTTGGCGTACTGTAAACCTTACCCAAATCGTCAGTTTGCACTAGTTGGGCATTTGGGTTGACTTCGCGAATTGCCTTCATTGAAAGAGCGATCGCACGACACTGACCCAACAAAGCACGAGCAAAAGTTAACTCATCCCGTCCGTGAGGATACCAATGTCCATACATCCCACTAAATCGCGCCGTTGTCAATGGTTCGTTTACAGGTGTGTAAAAGCTCACCCAAGGATAGCGTTCTGCTACAGCACGAGCGTACAAAGCTAGCTTTTCTGGAAATTCCGGATCTACCAAACTCGTGTGAACAGGACCACTACCATGATGCACCAATCCCACAATCGGATTGATACCCAGTTCCCGCAATCGTCCCAGTCGCTCATCCGCCCAAGACCAGTCAGCATTCTCCAACCCGTCAGGCGCCGTTCGTTCCCACAACACCGGGTAGCGGATCGCCTTTATCCCCAGTTCAGCGAATAAATCCAAGTCATCCAAACGCATTGCATGACCGTTGCGCTCCAACTGGTCGAAATACTCCTCACCTACACGATTAACCGTACACTCCACACCTGCCCACACTTCTAAAGGAAGTTTTGAGTTCAAGACTACAGCCATAACTGAAAACTCAAATTAATATTCTCTTTTTTCTTCTCTCTGCGTTCCCTGCGTTCTCTGCGGTTCGTATTAACCACAGAGAACACAAAATATTCTTAAGCCCTAACCGGGATTTGTTTGTAAACAGAAAGAGCCTGAGCAACACACTGATCCATGTTGTAATACTTATAAGTTGCCAAGCGTCCGACAAAATACACACCAGCAGTTTCATCAGCCAGTGCCTTGTATTGCTTGTAAACTTCCTGATTTTCAGGACGTGGCACAGGGTAATACGGATCTCCTTCAGCCTTGGGAAACTCGTAAACGATGCTAGTTTTAGAGTGTTCCTGTCCAGTCAAATACTTAAACTCTGTAACGCGAGTATACAGCTGTTCATTCGGGTAGTTGATGACTGGTGCTGACTGAAACACCTGTGTATTGTGCGTCTCGTGCTTAAAGTCAAGCGATCGATAAGGCAGCTTGCCAAAGCGATAATCAAAATACTCGTCAACAGGACCGCTGTAAACCATTTCCCGGCAAGGTATCGCTTTTTCGATTTCCTGGTAATCGGTATTCAGCATTACTTTAATGTTCGGGTGATTTAACATATTCTCGAACATCCGAGTAAAGCCGTGCAGCGGCATTGCTTGATAAGTATCAGTAAAATATCGGCTGTCGCGATTAGTACGGGTGGGAATCCGGGCGATTACTGACTTATCCAGTTCTGAAGGGTCGAGTCCCCATTGTTTGCGAGTGTAGCCCCGAAAGAACTTTTCATACAGTTCCTGACCAACTTTGCTCACTACCACATCTTCACTAGTGCGAATGTATTCTCTCGGTTCGGCAAGCGACTTGTAAAAATCTTCTACCTGAAATGAATTCAGGTTCATTCCATAGAGTTTGTTGATGGTGTCGAGATTGATGGGGATGGGAAGAAGCTGTCCGTCTACGCTGGCAAGAACGCGATGTTCGTAACTACGCCACTGTGTAAACTGAGAAAGGTATTCAAAGACTTCGCGGGAGTTGGTGTGAAAAATGTGGGGACCGTATCTGTGTACGAGGACACCATGATCGTCATAATGGTCGTAAGCGTTGCCGCCGATGTGGTTGCGCTTGTCTACAACTAGCACTTTTTTGCCAGACTGAGTTGCCAAGCGTTCGGCAATGACGCTTCCAGAAAAACCCGCACCGACAATTAAGTAATCAAATACGTAATCTCTGGTAATGATGCTTGGGGAAGGGGGAATATTTGTAACGCTATCTTGACGGGCAGCGATCGCCGAATCAATAAGTTGCATCATCGATCCCCAAGTTCTATCCCAAGAAATCTGCTCTAAAAATGCATCTACCCGACTCAGCCACCCTGATGCTGCGGTGTCCTCTTGCATAGCCTGTTCTGCTGCGGTGACAAACTCCTCAGCCGTGTCTGCAATTCGCACCAGCTTCAAGTCTGCGTAGGGACGCACCACATCTCGAATCGAGGTAGACACTACAGGCTTACCTGCGGCAAGATACTCTGGGGTTTTAGTTGGACTAATAAAGCGCGTTGATTCATTTCGCGCAAACGTTAGCATCGCCAAATCCCACCCCGCCAAATAGGATGGTAGCTCTTTATAATCTTTACCGCCGAGATAATGGATATTCTCGCGTTGGGGCAGAAGTGCTGGGTCGATTTTCACAACTGGACCAATCATCACCAAATGCCAGTCAGGACGGGCATCGGCAATTCCTGCCAGCAGTTCAATATCCATCCGTTCGTCAATCACCCCAAAGAACCCAAGACGCGGATGAGGAATATTTGCTTGATCTGCTGGTTCTTCTTCCACATTTCTCGCCTGAGCAAAATGTGGTACATCTACACTGCTGGGAAATGCGTAGATGTTGGGGTGCTGGTTCACCTTACTTTCATAAAGGCTTTGTCCACCTGTAAACACCAAGTCTGCACGGCGGAAAAGTTCGGCTTCGTAGTTCTTTAAAGCGGGTGACGCACCTTTGAATGCAGATAACTCATCCATGCAATCGTAGACTACTGCTTCTGGCTCCAAGTGGCTTGTAAAAGCGATCGCCATCGGCGTGTAGTACCAAAACATGTACTTGCGGATGTTATGAAGAGCAAACAAGCCATCAATCAACACTTTTAAATCCGCGTTGATACCGTCTTCACTCAAACCGGATGGTAGGTGTGGAACAACAACCACTACCCCATTCTTATCTTCACTGACTTCCAACCGTCCCAACGGTTCGGTGCAAAAAATCGGCTCTTCAATAAAGAAAACCCGCCGTCCTTGAGCGCAACGAACTAGAAGATGCTGCGGTCTTTGATAAACGAAATTCCAACGCAAATGAGACAAGCAAACTATATCAGGCGTATCACAATTTGAAGCTTCTTTAAAGCTTTTGTTGGATAAAGATAACTTCTGCAATTTCGATGCACCTGATGATTGCGGTTCAGTTACTGGCGATAGCTTGGTTCGCGACTTACCATTACTGATACCGTTATTTTTTACTTGAGTTTGTTCGCCCGACATAGGTTATCTCAATTTGGTGTTTGTAAAAAATCGAATTGTCCACAAATGCTCTTTCATCAGATAATATAATTGCAAAAAATTATCTTTCAGCTTAATTTATTTCAAGCCAAAGGGCATTAATTATTATCTGAAAAACGAAGCTTTTGTTATTTTATTGCCTGCTTAGAAAGTAGTAAGGCTATTTACCTTAGGAACATTTACATCACTTATGTTTAAGAATATGGCTAATTTTTTATCTAATCTTCTATCAAGAGATATATTTGCCTACACTCAAGGAATATATTCAATATTAAGTTTGTTAGTATTCCTGAATACAAATTTATCTGAAAATACTGAACTGCAATAAATAGACTAGGGCAAAATCAGTACTTATATGTTCCAAATTTAAGCATAGATTCAGCATTCAGCATGTTTGCTGCCATTCGTGTTTACCTATGTGAATCTTGCTAATTTACAAAACTTTATATAAAATCAGCTTTGAATTGCCTCACGCTAACTATCTTGCTACTTAAAAGTTACCTAATTGAAGTTTATTTATCAGAGAATGAACTTTAAACTTAGCAAAATTTAATATTATCAATTGAAATTTCCAATTGGTTGTTTTCTGTTTCTCTAGCTATAATTAGTCTCCCGCATACAATTATAAAAGATAAATTGTACATAAAAAGTTTCTGGGTCAAGGAGTATTAGGAAAAACAAGCGCTGATAAATAAAAATAATGACTGATGATAAATTATCAATTATCAAAGCCTTGCCATTTTGACGCAGCACCGTGTTGTTTTTCCTGTAAAAAAACAGCGGCATTTCCTTTCATATTGCAATATTTGGGGCTGGGTGCTGCCTACGGTCTGTATACAACTGCGGCGGCTATTTCGTTATTTTTCGTTTTCTTTTTCATTAAGGAAACCAAAGGAATTGAGTTAGAAGACATGTAATTAGGACTTACGCAGAATGATGAAAAAACGAACCGCTCCAGAACGCGGAGGACACAGAGTTTAGGAGAGTTTGGGAGAGTTTTTGCGTCAGTCCTGGTAATATTAAGTTCGGTTCAAAGTCTTAATTAATGGAGAAAGTGACGCACACCTGTGAACACCATCACCAAACCGAGTTCGTTTGCAGCTAGGATTGAGTCAGCATCTCGCAAGCTTCCTCCGGGTTGAACGATCGCACTAATTCCGGCAGCAGCAGCTGTTCTTACGGAGTCATCAAAAGGGAAAAATCCATCGCTAGCTAAAATTGCACCTTTGGCTTTGTCTTGTGCTTGTTCTAAAGCAAGTTTAACTGAACCGACGCGGTTCATTTGACCGGCACCGACACCTAATGTAGTGCGATCGCTAGTGACTACAATCGCGTTAGACTTGACGTGTTTGCAAACTTTCCAAGCAAACAATAATTCTTCTAACTGTGTTTGCGTGGGTTGGCGATCGCTTACAAATTGCCATTGACTGGTATCAGCAATGATATCATCCGCAGCTTGCACGAGAAACCCGCCGGCGATCGCTTTAACTGTTTCAGTCGGTCCGTTACTCAAATCAGGTAAAGTCAAAATTCGCAGATTAGATTTAGCCGCGAGAATACTTAACGCATCTTCATCACAATCTGGTGCAACTACACATTCTAAAAACGTCTTAGTTAACTCGCTAGCAGTCGCAGCATCAATCGTCCGGTTGAGTGCAACAATTCCCCCAAACGCCGAAACCGAGTCAGCATTAAAAGCTTTTTGATAAGCTTCGTTAAGATTGCTTCCCAAAGCCACACCACACGGATTAGTATGTTTAAGAATCGCCGCTGCGGGCGTGTCTGGAAATTCCGAAATTATCCGCCGTGCCGCTTCTAAATCAACTAAGTTGTTGTAACTAAGTTCTTTGCCTTGAAGTTTGGTAGCAGCTGCCCATCCGGTTGGAGTATTTCCCGTTTGATACCAGCCGGCGCTTTGATGAGGATTTTCGCCATAGCGCAAAGCTTGCAATTGTTTGCCAGAAAGCGTGAATTGTTCAGGTGTTGATTCGGTTTTCTGCTGGCTGAGGTAAGAAGCGATGCTGGCGTCATAACTCGAAGTATGCAAAAATCCTTTTAAAGCGCACTTAGTACGAAACTCTAAAGAAGCTTCACCTTGATTTTGACGCAATTGCTGCAAATAATCGTCATATTGAGTTGGATCGCACAAAACTGTGAGATGAGCAAAGTTTTTCGATGCCGCTCTCAACATTGCTGGACCGCCGATATCGATTTGTTCAACAGCTTCTGCTAAAGTTACATCAACAGAAGCGATCGTTTCCTCAAAAGGATAAAGGTTGACCACCACTAAATCAATCGGGCGAATTTGGTTATTTGCCAAATCACTCAAATCGTCAGGTACATCCCGCCGTGCTAAAATTCCTCCATGAATTCGGGGATGCAGCGTTTTCACTCGACCGCCTAAAATTTCTGGTGAGCCTGTGTAATCGGCAACTTTTGTAACTGGCAATCCTGCATCCTTGATAGCTTTGGCTGTTCCCCCACTGCTGATTAAATCAAAGTTAAATTCTTCTATTAAGGTACGGGCAAGGTCAATTAAACCAGTTTTGTTAGATACACTCAGCAGTGCCAGACGCGCCATAATTCCCCAGTTTTCTTTGTAATTTGATGCACTTTATTTTACCGAAAAAAGGCATCGGGCATTGGGTATGGGGCATGGGGCATGGGGCATGGGGCATGGGGCATAGGGCATAGGGCATAGGGCATAGGGCATGGGGTATGGGGCATGGGGCATAGGGCATAGGGCATAGGGCATGGGGTATGGGAAAAAGATTTGACTTTATTCTCACGTTCCCATTGCCCATTGCCCATTGCCCATTGCCCATTGCCCATTGCCCATTGCCCAAAAGAAGTAATATCTATAAAGAGAGTTTAATCGCTGGAGAAAATATCTGAAGAAGTGGAATTTATCACCTTTCCGCCAAAAATGGGGCAAGTACCTAAAGGCTTAATTGTCACTTTGCACGGTTGGGGTGCAAATGCGGACGATCTAGCGTCTTTATCATCCTTTTTTAATTTGCCTGATTATCAGTTCATTTTTCCGAATGCACCTTTTCCTTTTCCTAATTCCTCTTTTGGTAGAGCGTGGTACGACTTGAGAATGGAAAATATGTATCAGGGTTTGGCAGAAAGTCGGCAAATGTTGATAGATTGGCTGGAATCTTTAGAATATAGTACTGGAGTACCATTATCGCGAACAATTTTGAGTGGATTTTCTCAAGGTGGTGCGATGACTTTGGATGTAGGATTAACTTTACCCCTTGCAGGTTTAATTTGTATGAGTGGATATTTGCATCCGGGTGCAGCAACATCGGTTCCAAGTAGTTTTCCGCCGGTTTTGATTACGCATGGCAAACAAGATACCGTCGTGCCATTGCAAGCTGCGATGAGGGCAAGGGAAACTTTAGAATCTCTAGGAGTTGCCGTAGAATATCATGAATTTGATATGGGGCATGAAATTCGTCCAGAAGTGTTAGAAATATTACGAAATTTCGTGGATAATCTGTAAAAGTCTTAGACATTATTTTGTCACAGTTGTCAACTTTTTACAAATTCAGCTAAAAATCCGGAAAAATTTCACGATCGGCGATGCCCCTAAGTGAGTAAGATATATTGGGTGGCTGCGTCAGCACGCAACTCAATTTCTGCGCTATGGCGAATGCTGCATAAGGGAGGGGCAAGCATAATGAAAACTCTAAGCATTTCTAGAAAAGACATTGCTGTCATCACTGCACAAGAGGTGGAAGAGTTGGCAACACGTTTGGATCAAGATAATTACAGCAATGCTTTTGAGGGTTTGAATGATTGGCATCTGCTGCGTGCGATCGCATTTGCGCGTCCAGAGTTAGTTGAACCCTATATCCACCTTTTAGATTTAGAACCCTACGACGAAGCGTAAGGATTTGAAAATGGGTAATGGGTAATGGGTAATGGGTAATAGGTAATAGGTAATTGTAATTTGGGAAATGGAGAGTGAGGAGTGGTGAAATTCCCTACTCTTTAATTTCTATTTTCCATTACCGATTACCGATTACCGATTACCCATTACCAATTACCTATTACCTACTTAGTACCAATGCCAAATCCAAAATCGATGAAGCGGGTTTTAGTTGGTGTAGGTGGTGGTATCGCTGCCTATAAAGTTTGTGAACTTATTTCCACGCTGTTTAAAAGTGGGGTGGAAGTGCGAGTGATTCTCACATCAACAGCACAAGAATTTATTACACCTTTAACTTTAGCTACTTTATCCCGCCATCAAGCATATACAGATGAGGATTTTTGGCAAGCTAAATACTCGCGTCCGTTACATATAGAGTTGGGTGAATGGGCAGATTTGTTTGTCATTGCCCCTTTAACAGCTAATACATTAGCAAAATTAGCTCACGGTATGGCTGATAATTTGCTCACCAACACCGTTTTAGCTTCTACTTGTCCGGTATTGCTCGCACCCGCAATGAATACCGAAATGTGGGAACAACTGACGGTGCAACGAAATTGGCGAGACTTATTGACAGATAGCCGATATCATGGTATGAATACAGCATCGGGGTTATTAGCGTGCGATCGCGTGGGTGCCGGCAGAATGGCAGAACCCCCAGAAATTTTCGCATATGTGAAATCACTGTTACACACCGCAGGCAAGCGAGATTTAACGCTTAAGCGAGTCTTGATAAGTGCTGGAGGAACGCGAGAACATCTCGACCCAGTGCGATTTATTGGCAATCCCTCCACAGGTAAAATGGGATTAGCTTTAGCGCAAGCAGCACTTCACCGAGGCGCAAATGTAACATTAGTACACGGGTTAGCTAGTTGGAATGCACCCTTGGGAGTGCAAGCAATTCCCGTGATTAGCGCCAAAGAAATGCAGCACTTCATGCTCGAATATTTACCCAATGCTGATGTAATTATCATGTCGGCAGCGGTTGCAGATGTCAAGCCGCGAGATTATAGTTTAGAGAAATTGCCCAAGCGATCGCTTCCCCAAGACTTACCCTTAGAACCAGTACCCGATATAATTGCTCAATTAGCACGCCAAAAACAACCACATCAAAAGATAATTGGATTCGCTGCACAAAATGGCGATATTGTCAAGCCTGCTTTAGAAAAATTGCAGAAAAAGAAATTAGATGCGATCGTTGCTAATCCGATAGATCAACCGGATAGTGGTTTTGGCAGTGATAATAATAAAGCGATATTTTTAGATAATCAAGGTCGAATAATAACAATAGAACCTTGTTCTAAATTAGAAATGGCGCATCATTTATTTGATTTTATTTAGAAGAAAAGCTCACGCCAAATGTAGATGTGTAGATTGCCGGATTATAATTTAAGAATTATTTCCACTCGCCTTGAAGTGTAAATGCTGCCCAGTAATAAGGTGCGGCAAAGTTATTATTTTGTAACATTTCTATTTGTGCTTGCCTTAACGCTGCCGCAGGTTTTAATTTGTCTTGCAGCATCTTTTGATAAAATTTTGTCATCAATTCTGATGTGGCTTCGTCATCGACACTCCACAAACTGACGACGACTCGCGGGCTACCCGCATACATGAAGCCTCTTGTCAAGCCCACCAATCCTTCTCCTTTGACTTCTTTGCCCAAACCTGTTTCGCAAGCACTGAGGACGATTAATTCTGCTGGCAAGTTGAGGTTAAAGATATCGTGAAGTCGTAAAAAACCGTTTTGCGGTACACCCTTATTGTCAAACAGCGACAGCACTACCCCAGATAATTCGGGTTGCGTGCTATTAAGGATACCGTGTGTTGCAAAATGGACGATGCGATATTGACTTAGTTCGGGGCTGGTAGCGATCGCCCGACTTGCCGTAAAGTCAAATGCCTCTTTGCGTAAGGCATCGGGAACTAAAGCTAATATGCGTTCGGCTTCGGTGCGCGTAAAGGGCAAGCGACTAAAAGATACATCAGCATCTCTGGCGGATCTTGCTAAGTCGAGGTTGTTGACATTGCTTTTGTCTACTGCCTGCTGTTTTTGCGGTAATTTCAAGCGCGGATCGTCGCTGCTAAAAACCGGATCGGCGATAATTGCGATCGCTTTCGGTGCGGGTTGACGGCTATTTACTTCTTTCCGCAAAAAGAATAAAGTAGATACTGAGGGTAAATTGACTATTTCGTGTTCAACCAATAAAGGCGTAAGTGACCTCTCCCCCAGCCCCTCCCCTGCAAGGGGAGGGGAGTTAGACTCCCCCTTCCCTTGCAGGGAAGGGGGTTGGGGGGTTAGGTCTTTCGGGTTCGGCAATGCACCAAACGGCAAATACTGCAACGCACCATCACTGACAATCAGCAAACGCTTATTTCCCAACTCTTTCGCGACGGGTTGCAAAAGCATCTGACTCAGTTTGGTTGCGACTTCTACATCTGTAGGTGAATTGGAATTAGATACTACCGACATTCTTCTCGGTTTCTTCAGCGACTGATAAAATTGCTTTGCGCTAGTTTCTATTTCTGCGCGTGGTGGTAGTTCATAACTCGTAATATTTGTTTTGCTGACTGCCCAAAGATAGCTGCGTTCCTCGCCTAAAGAATATTCTAAAAGTAGGGTATCGTTATCAAGTAGCTGCTGCTGTTGTGCTAATGTAAGAGGCTGAGGCTGTGTAAGTGCAGCGTAACGCGGACTGGTGGCTCTAATTTGGGCTTTGACTTGTTGATATTGTTCTAAAAGAGTGGCAATTTCTTTTTGTAGCGTTTCTGTATTTTGTTTGCTGGATAATTCAATTTGGCGTTTTTCTGTAGCATCTAATTTTTGCTGCAAGTTGCGTTCAAGTTCTAGCAACTTCGGATCTACACCTTGACGAATATCAGCGTTAGCTTCATTTAACAATTCTACCAGACTGCGGGCGCGAGCGCGTTCGCTAACTTGCAATGCTAAAGCGTTGTATCCTTGAGATGGTTGCTGTTTGTGCAAGCGCATCAATAAGTCGATGTAAAACTGATAATATTTCTGTATCGAGGCAAAATATGAGCTTCGCAGTTCTTGGTTATTAACTTGAGTGCGGATATCTTCAACGATCGCGATCGCCGATTCTATTTTAGTTCGCGCTGCCTGAAAGTTGTTGCGATCGCGTTCCGTCACGGCAATATAATATAGTGTATCCGCAACACCTGTGCGATCGCCTAATTTTTGCCGCAGCTTTAGTTCAGTATTGTAACTGTTGATTGCCTTGTCTGGCTGCTTTAATGAATTGTAAGCTTTGCCAATATTGCCGAAAACGTTAGCTTCTGCTATCGGAATGCCAATTTTTGCAAATCTAGATGCTGCATCTTGTGAAACATCTATGGCTTTTTGATAATTCCCTGACGCTAGATACACCCTGCCAATAAAAGCATAAGCTGAAGCTTCACCAAAGCTGCTTTGTTGTTTTTGTGATAATAAAAGTCCCTGGTTGGCAGCTTCCAGCGCTTTCGGATAATCTTTTAAAGATTCATAAACTCTAATTACCCCGGTGAGTGTGGCAAATTCTTTAAATACATCTTTTTGTTCGCGCCACAACTTCAGTGCTTGATTGTAGTATTCTAGTGACTTGGGATAATCTTCAGCAATGCGGTAAACTGTACCAATATTATCAAGAATTTGCGCAACACTTGTGCGATCGCCTATTTTTCTAAATATCTCCAATGCTTGCGCGTAAGTATCAGTACTTAGTTGATAATCACCTAAATAACTATATACTTGAGCAATACTTTTCAAACTCTTTCCTTCTCCAGAACGATCTTGTACTTGACGCTGAAGAGTTAATGCTTGATTATATGTATCTAGCGCTTTTTGATAATCGCCGAATGATTGATAAATATCGCCGATACTACCAAGGGTGAAAGCAACTCTAGCGCGATCTTGATTCGCACGTTGAAGTACCAAAGCTTGATTTAAAGATTCCAGAGCTTTTTGTTTATCACCCAATTCATCGTATAATAAACTAACTTGCGCGAAAACTTCCGCTTCCCCGTAACGATTTCCGGCTTTTTGTAAAAGCGATCGCGCACTATTAAAGTATGATATCGCTTTCGGATAATCGCCTAACGATCTGTAAGTAGCAGCAATACCGATGATAGTTTGCGCTTGCCCAGAAAGGTTAAAGACAAGCGCACTTCCAGAAAGATTTGCCTGCGCTTGTTGTTGCAGTTTCAAAGCTTGATTTAACGAGTTAAGCGCTTGCTGGTTTTCGCCTAAGGAAAGATAAACTAAACCAATTCTATTATAAATCTCAGCTTGTTCGTTAATATCTTTTCTCGAACGTTGAATTGACAATGCTTGATTTAAGATTGGTAAAGCTTTTTGCGACTCACCTAAGGTAGTGTAAACTAAAGCGATCGCATTCAGCGTACTAGCTTGAGCGGCAGTATCTTTTGTGGTACGCTGAATTTCTAAGGCTTGATTGTATGCTGAGAGTGCTTTTTGGGTTTCGCCCAAACTAAAGTAAACTCCACCAGTACCGATTAGGGCGATCGCTGCAAAGTCAAGTTTTTTCTCACCTTGAAATAATGACACCGCTTGCTTGTAATATTGTAATGCTTTTTGTTTCTCGCCCAGATTCGAGTAAGCACCAGCAAGAGAAGAAAGCATCACAGCTTCGCCAAAACGATCTTTAAGTTCGCGTCTGATAACTAAAGCTTGATTGTAATATTCGAGCGCTTTTTGGTTTTGCGACAGCGTAAAGTAGATAGTGCCGATGCCTAAAAGTGTGGTAGCTTCAGAATTGCGATCGCCTATTTTTCGCCAAATTAAAAGCGCTTGAGAGTAAAGTGCGATCGCTTGTAGTTTAGATTCACCCGTACCTTGCAGCAAAAGTTTCTGTGCTTCATCCTGAAGTTGCTTTCCCTTAACGTATTCTGGGGAATTATTTGGTACTTGTTGAGCGATCGCACCTGCGATAGATGCAGTCACCACCACCGGATGCGACAACATCAGAATGCCAACAATCGCCGCTAAAGAACGATGAATCAGCATTTTATCAGTTTTAATTTTCGGGTTTATCACCGTAATTTTACCTTATATAGATACTTTATCAGGTTATATAAGTAAAACTAGCACCTATGTAATCACTTTCTTGGCACTGTTACATTTTTGAGAACATTACAAGCGGGGTTATAGATTTAGGAATGAGCGCAAAAACTCTCTCAAACTCTTCTTCCTCTGTGTCCTCTCTCTTGAAAAGGTCTGATCGGAGGAAACCTCCGCTCAGACTTTTCGCTGCGTACTCTGCGGTTCGTTTTCCATTTATTTACGCTCATTCCTGGTAATGTCACAGAAAAACTGACCGTCGCCCGTGCGAAAATTAAAAAAAATAGATTAAAAATGTTTACTGCTTCAGAAACTCCTATTATTACGGCAATCGTGCTGGTTTTTTTCGGCATTTTGGCTTGGGGCTTTTATCGCGCCAGACCATTTGGTAAACTCGGCATCTTAGCTTGGTTGCAGTCGGTGGTGTTGATGACTCCTTGGCTGTTGTTTTTTGGTTTGTTTGCTGCGGGGATTTACATCAATATAGTGGGTGTGCTATTTTTATTGGTGGGATCGACTGCCTTATACATCTTTCTGGGAAGAAAGTTGCGAGCAGCCGGACAAGATGCGATTCTCAAACAGCGTGCAACTGAAAGAATAGCCGCTACCCCAGCACCAGAAACTCAAACAAATGCAGTGAATGCGGAATTAAAGCTGGAAGATGCGCCAATTCCAGAAGAGGAATTGAACGCAATAAAAGGTATTTTCGGTTTAGATACATTTTTTGCCACAGAAGCGATCGCTTATCAACAAGGAGCGATTTTCAAAGGTAATCTACGCGGAGAACCAGAAGAAGTTCACAATCGCCTTACCATCAGTTTACAGGAACGCTTGGGCGATAAATATCGCTTGTTCCTCGTCGAAAACCCAGATGACAAACCTGTAATTATCGTCTTACCCAGCAGCAATGACCCGCGTCCGTCAACATTATCGCAAAAAATCTTTGCTGGTATTATATTAATAGCAACGATCGCCACCTGTTTAGAAGCTGCCGGTTTGCTATTAAGATTTGATTTCTTTGAGAATCCATCGCGCTTTGCGGAAGCTTTACCCATCGCTGCGGGTATTTTGACGATTTTGCTAATTCACGAACTTGGTCATTGGTTACTCGCACGGCGTCACCAAATCCGTTTAAGTTTACCATTCTTTCTTCCCGCCGTGCAAATTGGCTCATTTGGGGCAATTACTCGCTTTGAATCTTTATTACCCAACCGCAAGGTATTATTCGATATTGCTATAGCAGGTCCAGCCGCAGGTGGAATTGCTTCTTTGGTAACATTGATAATTGGCTTGCTACTTTCTCATCAGGGTAGCTTGTTTCAACTACCAAACGAGTTTTTCCAAGGTTCGATTTTAGTAGGAAGCTTGGCGCGGATAATTCTCGGTTCCGCGTTACAATCATCTGTGGTGGATATTCATCCTTTAGTGGTGATTGGTTGGTTAGGATTGGTCATCACCGCGATAAACTTAATGCCAGCGGGAGTATTAGATGGTGGACGCATTGTCCAAGCGATTTACGGACGCAAAACCGCAGGAAGAGTCACAGTAGCAACTTTAATTGTTTTAGGAATAGCATCTTTAGCAAATCCGCTTGCAATGTATTGGGCAATCGTGATTTTATTTTTACAGCGGGATTTAGAACGTCCCAGCTTAAACGAAATCAGCGAACCCGACGATGCACGCGCTGCTTTAGGTCTTTTAGCTTTATTCTTAATGATAGCTACCCTTTTACCTTTAACTCCCGCTTTAGCTGGACGTTTGGGAATTGGGTAATTGGTAATCGGTAATGGGTAATCGGTAATGGGTAATGGGGAATGGGTAATTGGGAATGGGTAATAGGAAGAAAAAATGTCCCCCTTGTCCCCCTTGTCCCCCTTGTCCCCCTTGTCCCCCTTGTCTCCCTTGTCCCCTTGTCCCCCTTGTCCCCTTGTCCCCCTTGTCCCCTCTTTCTCAACCTTTCCAACCTAAAAGCAAGTTCGGATACGCTTTGGGTGTGGGGAAAAGCTTCTGAAAGCTAGTTTGACGTTGTGGGGGTTTTTCGTTAGCGAGATTCCATAAAGTTTCGTAAAAGAAAAAGGATACACCAGCAAATTTTCTTGCGCGTACACTCTGCACTTGTGTTTCAATTTGTTGCATCGGCACAAATCGACCTTTCAAACCTGATAAAATGCCAATACTTACGGGAATATGGCTGCGTGCTGCTTTGACTTCCGGATATTCTAATTCGCTGTTAAAAACATTCAAGTCATTGCGATATATCTGCACAACTAATTCTTCAATTAATCCCATCCGTTCCCATTTCTGCCAATCTGCTAAAAAGAAGTCGTAGGAAAAGCGCTGCGGATTAGGTGCAATGGAAACTATGCAATTCTTTTTCGTTGCTTTGATGGCTGTAAATACCCGCTTCATATAGTTGGTGATTTTGTTTGCTCGCCAACTTACCCATTCTGGATTTTTAAAGTCTGTTGGGGGAGCTTTGCCATTATGCTCTTTTTTGTAGAGTGCAACGGTATAAGCATCATATCCCAATTCTGATGGTAAACCAAAATGGTCATCAAATTGAATGCCGTCGATGTTGTAATTTCTGACGATTTCGACGATTAAGTTTTGGATAAATTGCTGTACTTCTGGGTGAAAGGGATTCAGCCAAACGCGATCGTGAGTACCTTCTTTGACAATTTGCGTACCGTTAACGCGATTTGTCAGCCATTGCGGATGACGTTTAGCTAGTTGCGAATCAGCCGGCGCCATAAAGCCAAATTCAAACCAGGGAATGACTGTTAAGCCTTTTTGATGTCCGACATCGACAACTTCTTTGAGCATATCACGTCGTTGCAATCCCGGTGTCGGATCGAGCGATCGCCCAATTACACTTTGAGCTACTTTACTAGGATATAATGTCCAGCCCCAATTCCAAACAGTCGGATATACAGTATTAAAGTTTAACTCGTCTAAGCGTTGCAAAGCTTTATTCAGACGCGATCGCTCAAACAACACATCGCTATCAATATTAGTTAACCACACCCCCCGCAACTCCGCAGCTCCCACACGCGGATTTTGCGCGTTTAAAGGAAAAGACAACATCACCGACGCTATTATACTTAAAGCTATTACCGCAGAAAAGAACGCCTTTTGTTTACTCACAACCCTCATCATCTACTTTCAGTAATATAATAAAAATTCGCGTCCCGTGAGCGGTAAACCGCTCATCCCAAAACTTTCAAAAAGCCATAAATTAACAGTATAATTCACAACTTTATTTATTATAAAAAGCGGCTAAAATAGCCATAATTATACCGAAAATATTGTAAATCGGTATAAAAAGTCATTCTTATTTTAGTCAACCTTCCCCAAAAGTCGTGGAAGTTGCTCCAACACCCTTTCAAATAGTGCAGTATTATCAAGTCCCCGTGTTAAAACTAGCGCACCTTGAATTTGCATCACCGCATCTTCTGCACGTTGACGTGCCGTCATTTCAGACAAACCCCCCTCTTCTAACACTTTTGCCAAATTATCAATCCAAGCATTCAGTGCCTGACTTATCTGCTCGTGAAATAAATCATTCGGTTCCCCCAAGCTAAACAATGCCAATAAACACGCATCTTGCCCGCAGTTGTAAAACTGTTTTAGGTTAGAACTCATAACTTGGATACGCTTTAGTGGTTCACCCGACTGACGCAGCGGTTCGAGAATTGTTGCCGCAAACCACTGGTTTACATATTCCAGCACTGCCTGTGCCATCTGTTGTTTTCCATCGGGAAAGTGATGGTAAAGACTTGCTCTGCCTAACCCCGTTGCCTTAGAAATGCGGGACAAAGTTGCCCCTTCGTAACCATACTGACGAAACACGTTAACTAACCGTTGAGAAGCTTCTATTTTATCCATGAATTTTTTTTGTTTAACTTATTGACATTATACCAAACGTTCGGTATAGTATTTTTGGAGCCGAACGTTCGGTCAAAAAATGGTTGAGAGATATTAAGCGATCGCGGATCATTTTTTGTCTATCGCGTGTCGCATTTATACCGAACGTTCGGTAATATAAAAAAGGAAAATTAATTATGAAAGCTGCAATTGTGATTCTTTCCGACCCGAAAGCGACAACAGAAGAAGCGTTGGGACGCTTATTTAACGCTCTAGCATCAGTTTATGACTTCAAACAAAACGGTGATGATGTTACCGTATTATTCCAAGGTGCGGGTACTCGTTGGATTGGAGAGTTAACCAAACCGGAACATCCAGCACATGATTTATTTGAGGCAATTAAAGACACCATTGCCGGCGTTTCATGCGGTTGTGCGGATGTATTCGGTGCTGCCGAAGATGCGGTAAAGTCGGGCTTTGACCTAATTAAAGATAACTCAGTACCGGGTACAACAGGCTTACCCAGTCTGCGTCAGCTGATAGCAGATGGCTATCACGTCTTAACATTTTAGCTCAAAAGTCGAACTTGAAAAAAACAAGATACCCGACTTCTCCAAGAAGTCAGGTATCTGAATGTCAAAAGGTAATATTTATGTCAATAGCTAATCCTTTCCATGATGGTGAACAACTGGTACAACAGCGCTTGGGTGAAGTGGAAATTGCTCAACGCAATGGGCGGATAATTGCTGACAAAATTATACCAGGTGCGCTGAAGTTTATCGAACAGCAGCCGATGGTAGTATTGGGTAGTGTGGGCATTAGCCAAAATGTTTGGGCTTCGGTTTTGTTTGGTTCTCCAGGATTCATGACCGCTGTAGACCAAAGCACTGTTGAATTTGACCTAAACCAAGCTGTTTGCAACAGTCTCGATCCTTTTTGGACAAACATTGAACATAATCCACAAATCGGAATGCTGGTAATAGAACTTGCTACCCGTCGTCGTCTTCGCATCAACGGTGAGGTAACTCGCTTGTCAGAAACACGTTTACGCTTAAACGTTTGGGAATCTTACCCAAACTGCCCGAAGTACATCCAGCGACGACACATCACTCGAAATCACAAAAGTACAAGTCCCCTAAAAGAAGCACGAACAGGACTTACGCTGTCAGCAGAACAAAGTGCGTTGATTGGGACAGCTGACACATTTTTTGTTGCCAGTGCCCATCCAATTCGTGGAGTTGATGCATCGCATCGGGGTGGAAATCCTGGTTTCGTTCGAGTTCTGGATGACCGCACCCTCCGCATTCCCGATTATGCAGGCAACAGTATGTTTAACACGCTGGGCAACTTTGTGGAAAATCCTCACGCAGGTCTGATTTTTTTGGACTTTGAGCGATATGTGTCTCTACAACTAATTGGTCGTCCGGAAATTTTGTGGGAGTTAGACGATCCAACTAATGAAACGAATGGAACCCGACGCTATTGGACACTTTTCGTGGAACAATGGTTAGAAACAAGTCTTTCTCAGTCGTTTTGCTGGGAATTACTTGATTATTCACCCTACAATCCGTAGACGGATGGTTGCAGTAAGTTGATCAGCCTGGGCAAAATGCCGTTTAAGACCTTATTTAACGGTCAAAATGCCGCGTGGATCGAGCAAATAAACAAGTTAATAACTCCAACAAAGCGATCGCTTCCGATTATATATTACTTTTTACTAATTTTTCCGGACAATGAAATGATTCAACTTCAAGCACTTATTTAGCTATATCCTAATGCCCAAGCACGATTGATGGTCAAGAGATTTCCTAATTAGCCAATCGTTATTCAAAGAATGGGGGGTCTAACACCACACGCTCAATAACCACATCAGGAGTATATTTTGGTTATCAAAATTACCCAAGCTTGTCAGAATCGCATTTTCGGGGTAATTTTCTCAACTATAACAATTTAATTATTAAAACTTAATTTAGGATTCTCAATGGTTAGCTTAATTAATTCCCCAGACAGCACGACAAACTACACAGCAGCTATTAAAAGGCTGGCACGGGCAATTATGATGGCTGATGGAGAGTTTTCACTACTGTTAGCGTCCTGCGATGTCAAAAGGCAACAGCAAATAGTCAGCCATTTAGAAGAATTTTCCTCAGCAGATATCCGAGAAGTCCTGATTCCACCTTGCGCTAAGACACTTTATACACCCTTAAGAGACGCGATCGGCACTACTTTTCCCGAAGCTTTGATAGTCAGAGGTTTAGAATCGGTGGTAGAAATTAATCAACTCATCATCTCTACCAATCTCATGCGAGATGAGTTTAGAAAACAGTTTCCCTTTCCAGTAGTGCTGTGGGTTAATGATGAAATTGTGCGAAAGCTAGTTTGGTTAGCGCCCGATCTCAAAGACTGGGCAGGTAGTACTATTAGATTTGATGCGCCAAATCATGAGTTTCTCGATCGTACAGCACGTTCTGCGTGATATCGTTAAAAAAGTCAATTTCCCGCTCGTTTGCAGCTTTAGTGGATTGTCGAAGCGCCAAAATCACCCTTCCGGGTAAGTCAATTGGGTGATGTGATTTGGCAAATATAAATCTAATGTAAAAGTTAGGAACTAATAGAACGTATAGCGGTGTCTATCTTCACATATACCACTGAAGAATGCCGTTAAGTTAATCCCAACTACTTATATTGTGGGATAATATACTTTTTTATCTTTATTCGCTAGCCTCGAAGTTTTTTAACATTGAACTAGCGGTTAATGATTAATGGCTAATAAGTACTAATTAACCACTAAATTTTCACTCTAGCTATGAAAACTATCCTTAAAGTTTATCTTACCACAAATCAAGCACGAATTTTCACTGTTTTGATTTTGACTGGCTTTTTGTCGATTGGTAGCAATTTCACCCTCATGAAGAATGCTACCGCAACGCCTGCGAACCTAATGGCAGAAAGCACAAATGAATTCATTAAAGAAAACCTGACAACAAACAACTTGCCGCGTCGAGTAGAAGCAGCGGTGCTGCGAGATGCATCAAAAAGATGGCAAATTTCCATCGAAGACCTGCAAATTGTTGAATCCACTCCCCGAACTTGGAATAATGGTTGCTTGGGAGTATCTCAACCAGGTGAAATCTGCACCCAAGCGTTAGTTCCTGGTTGGAAGGTTGTGGTGTCTGACGGTAAACAAAAATGGGTTTATCACACCAATAGTAACGGACGTTTGTTACGGATAGCTTCTACCCATTCTCAGGGTAAGGAAGGAAAATTACCTTCTTCCGTGGAAAATGCTGTTTTCCAAGCTGCATCCCGACGTTTGAATCTGCCGATTTCTCAATTAACTATCGTTCAGGCGAAACAGCGCACTTGGAATAATGGTTGTTTGAATCTAGCGCGTCCTGATGAGGGCTGTACGAGAGCGAGCGTCAACGGTTGGAAGGTTGTTGTAGGCGCAGTTGACCAAACTTTAGTTTATCATACCGATGCCTCTGGTTCTGTACTCAGGCTCAATGAAAAGAAGAGCGAAATCGCCGATAACGGAATTACACCTATAACGATTCCTAAAAGTGAGTTACCACCAGCTTTGAATAAGAATGTCATTTTTCGGCAAATCTCCAGTGGTGGTTTCTTTGCGAGAACCTACGAAACTGTATTGCTAAATGACGGACGCATCATCCGCTATGAAAAAGGTAAAGAAAACGATCTTGAACCTCAAGTTTGGCAGGTTTCTCCACAACAATTGAAAGAATTTCAAAAATTGTTAGAAAAACAGAAATTAAGTGAGTTGCGAAATCTGAGTTACCCAGCAGCTCAAGGTTCTGCCGATTACATTACTTATACAATCACTACCTCTGATGGTACGATTCAGTATAATGATGTCTCACGAAATAACTTACCCGAAAATTTGCAGACAGTCGTCAAAGCTTGGAATGATATTCGCAATATTGCGATCGCTAACCCAACTCCGGATGAAATTAAACCTTTACCTATTCCTGTAAGCGAGTTACCACCACAATTGGATCGCAATGTGGTTTTTCGACAAATTTCTAGCGGTGGCTTTATCGGCAAAACCTACGAAACTATTTTACTTCGTGATGGGCGTTTGATGCAATACCGCATCGGTGATGCGAATGATTTCGAGCGTCGAGTTTGGCGGGTTTCTCAGCAAAAGGTGCGAGAGTTTCAACAAGTTCTCAAAGACCATAGATTCAATGAATTTGAGAATCTAAGTTACCCAGCCACCAACGGTTCTGCTGATTATATCACATATACCGTCACCAGCGATGATACTACAGTTCGCTACAACGATATTTCTCAAAATAACCTACCCAAGAATTTACAGGCAGTTGTCAAAGCTTGGAATCAAATTCGCAAAAGTTATCAGTAAATGGGAATTGGTAATTGCGAATTGGTAATTGGTAATTGGTCAAAGTAGGTCATTGGGCATTGGGAATAAGAGATTCTTTCCATTACCTATTCCCCATTCCCCATTTTCTATTCCCCATTCCCCATTCCCCATTCCCCATTCCCCATTCCCCATTCTCCGGTTTGTTTATCGACTTTTAGTAGTATTATATTTATATATTGTGATATAATATGCGGTGTAATTAATACCTCTAAGGATAGATGAGCGATCGCCGGGGAAATTCTCATCATATTTGGGTGCAAGTCGATCGTTCACCCCTGTCATCACAGAAATCTGGAAATTCCTTCACTGCTCACTTGAAAGAAACTAATGAAATCTTGACGGTCAGTGAGGCGAGGAAGTTTCATTTGACCTGGATTCCATTCACCCGCTTTAGTTTTTGTTACCATATATCGCTCAAACTCTCCTGCTGGTACATTGATTACACGCAGAGGCTGAAGTACATTCGTTCTTCGTACTTCTTCATACAGGAAATTTGATTGGCATATAGATTGCTCTGTATCCGTTGCGAATTTCTCTAAATTATCTGGAAGAGTGGAAAAATCAACAGCAACAACGTAATGAGGAAATGGTTCAGTAATAGCCGCACATAAATACTCGCAATACACACAATCATTCTTTTTTGCAGCTTCCTTCATAGCGACTGTTATGTGTTCTTCACTCATCTTTTCTGCTGATATATTTACTTCTTTACCCAGACGACGCGAGTAGACAAATAAAAATGGTTGAGTAGAAACTACTTTAATAATATCGCCGGGAATGTATGTGGTAAAACCTAGATAATTAGAGATGCAAAATACATACTCCTTGCCAGCTTTGACATCAGCTACTGTATATCTAGTTGGAGTATTTCTATTATGGAACTGCCAGTTGGTATACTCATCAATATCTAAAAATTCATAGAAAGCATTTTTAGGCAGCAGTACCATAGCTGGGTCGTGGATATCATACTGAAATCCATAGAAGCCTTCGGAACCGACATAAAACTGAAATATTATACTTTTTGGTAAATTTTTTTCTATCCAGTTTTGATATTGAAATGGGTTCACGCCTCCTAAGCTCAAGCATAATAAATTAGTCCAGATTTGAGAAATTTTCAGCTTGCCATCTTGATAATAAAACTGTTCTAACTCCGCCGCACGTTTTGGATTTACCTCTGCCAAAGCGGGGAATAGTTTTCCATCAAAAGCATTTTCAAGCTGCTGGAGAAACATTAATCCATAGGTGCTAACCCCACTCAAACGCGTGACATTTTTTTGTACATAATAAACCGCTATTTGGAGAATTCTCTCTTCCCAATCTGGAATCAGTTGAATGTTGCGGGGAGGTGCAAACGGATTATCTGGAGGGCTGTTTTTTGCAAGCCAGCCGGTCATAAATCCTAGAGATTTTCTTGTGGCTCCAGTCCCTATCGTTCCACAATCACCGCTTGCATGTATGAAAAGACTTTCACCCTCTAATATTTTTAAAGCTTGAGAACCAACACGATAAATAAAACAATTTGTTGGTGCTGAACTAGCAGCCCACAAATTATTTTCAAATTCTTGATTGTATGGAAATAGTTTAGGTGTTCCAGTTGTTCCTGAAGTTTGAATCCAGTGTGTCAGAGGGTCTGGAGAAAGTACATTGGTTTACCCTGCAATAATTCGCTCAACATACGGTTTTAAATCGCCGTAATGCTGAATAGGGGTTTGAGATTGAAAGTCTGCAATGCTTTGAATTGAGGCATAGCCCCTTTCTTCTCCAATCGCTGTATTTTTCAGTTTATTTAACATAGAAAGAAGGAAGCTTTCCTGCAACTCGAAAAGATTCTCATATTCAGTAAGCCAAGCTTCCATTTCGGTTTTAATTTTTGAGTACATAGTAAGTACCTATTTTGCGTTTTGTAGTAAGCGGACATAAAACAACGCGCTTACTTCTATATGTAAAGTTTAGACTAGTCAGGAGTGCAAAACTCCAAATATTTACGGCGATTGATGTATATCAAATATAAGCGCACTCACCCAAAACTTGAGCAGGGAATTTATAGTATATTTGAACTAAAAATGTCACAAGGGCAATTCCCGGATGCGATCGCCTACGGTGGGCAGAACGCCTTGATGGAAACCCCTCGCGGTTGCCTTGCCTTGCAGTATCAGTAATTGGGTTTTAATTTCTAAAATAAAATTTTACTTGACAACTAGCTACGTCCTGCTCTCATCTGTAGTGCTAATATACAACCAAAAGTTAGCACTTACTACATACTGCCAATGTTTTATTATTTTGCGTATGGATCTTGTATGTGTCCGGTGGATTTGAAGCGATCGCTTGGTGAGAACACGCATCTTTATGTCGTCGGTGCGGCAACGCTAAAAAATTATAAACTGGGGTTTTATCGCTTTTCCCCGACGCGGAAATGTGGGGTTTTGGATGTGGTGAAAGATGCGAAAGCTAGCGTGACTGGTGTACTTTATCAGCTACCTTGGCGATTGAGCGATCGCCTCGATTTAAGAGAAGATGTACCTCATGGCGGTTATCGGCAAGAATTGGTAGATATTCATTGCCAAAATCAAGTATACAAAGACGTTCGCACTTATGTAGTAGTTGAGAAGCTGACAGCGGAAGTTGCGCCTAACGATTGGTATTTTAATATTGTTTTGCGGGGTGCTGTTACCTGCGGCTTACCAGAAGAATACTGCTGGAGTTTGTTTCATCATATGCACCAATTACAGCAAAGCAAGCGATCGGCTGATATTTGGGTGTGACATTTGTAGTAAGCGCTGAAGCGCTTCAGCGCTTACTACGGGTTTACGACTTATGCGAGTGTGACTTTTCCGGCATGACAATATTATTAGAATTTGCCTTACCGTTTTTACCGTTGGTGTGTCCGTTATTATTGCGGGGATGGATTACACCATAGCCCCCGTGATTGCGTTCGTAAATGACATTAATTTCATCGGTTTCGCTATTGTGGAACATATAAAAGTCGTGTCCCACCAGTTGCAATTGTTCTAAAGCTTCGTCAACTGTCATTGGCGGCATGGAAAAATATTTAGTACGAACAACTTCTGAGGGTAATTCCGGAGTGCGATCGCCAATTAAATCTGTAACTACCTCTGGTTGCACTACTCCTTCTATCGTTACTTGAGCATTAGTTTTCTTATCTTGACGCCGTTCTTTGTATTTTCGCAGTTGACGGGCAATTTTATCGGCGACTAAATCAATACTGGCGTACAAGTTCTCGCTGCTTTCCTCGGCACGGATGACGCTACCATTTGCATAAATAGTCACTTCAGCCGATTGTTTAGTATTATTTCGGGGATTGCGAGCAACACTAAGGTGAACATCCACTTCGTTTGTTAAGTTTTGAAAATGACTTGCTGCCTTTTCAATTTTTTGATGCACATACTCCCGAATTCCATCGGTGATTTCGATATTTTTGCCGTGGATGACAAGCTTCATCTTATATCTCCCGCTCAATGTTTGATGTGTATTTGGTTTGTTTGAAAGGAAATGACACTAAGGTTTATCACTAACGCCAAAATAAATTGTGAACAGAATCGTACAAAGCGTTCTTTTTTTTCGTGGCGTGATGATTATTGCAGAGAATTCCTCCGAACACCATTGAGGTTATATATTCAAGCTAGCACTTTGTATTTTCCAAAGTAGAAACCCTTGACTTTCCTTTAAAATCCTTTGCAAAGCTTGACAATTGTTGACTTTACATTGTGTATTTAAGCACTTTTTACTTCTTCTATCAGTTGATTTTTGGCATGAACCGTAGTAATCCTCAGCCATATAACCGTTGTTTGGTATATAACCAAGCATTGATGGGATACTCAGATGCTTTAGTGTGGCAGCGATCGCTTTTAAATGAACGCACATCAAACCCGAATCTCGATGACGTGTTAATATTGCTGGAGCATCCACCCGTCTACACTTTGGGACAGGGAGCCACAACAGAATTTCTCAAAGATATTGACAAAAGCACGCATGATGTGCATCGAGTCGAAAGAGGCGGCGAAGTTACTTACCATTGTCCCGGTCAATTGGTAGGGTATCCAATTTTAAATCTGCAACGTTATTGCAAAGACTTGCACTGGTATTTGCGACAACTTGAATCCGTATTAATCCGCGTATTGGCAGTTTATGGATTGCAAGGCTCGCGCATTCCCGGTTTCACTGGTGTTTGGTTAGAAGGGCGTAAAGTAGCCGCCATTGGCATTAAAGTTAGCCGTTGGATTACTATGCACGGCTTTGCGTTAAACGTTTGTCCGGATCTGACAGGCTTTGAGCGGATTGTACCTTGCGGTATTGCTGATAAACCTGTAGGCAGTTTAGCTCAATTCATTCCTGGCATAACTTGTCAAGAAATACGCTCTTGTGTGGCAAAATCTTTTGCAGAAGTATTTAATGTGGAATTGATAGAAGCAGAGCATCCGTGACAAGTTAAACTAGCGTACATAAAAGAGCGATCGCAACATCTCATTTTGTGCCAGGGTGCGAAAGTGTGGAACTCCGGCAGCTACTAAAAGCGGATTACTTGTTGGCTGACCCAGGCTCACTGAGCTTGCGGTGCTGTTCGGCATTGACGGTATCAGGCAAGACCTTGCTTACCGCGCCCTGAAGCTTCGTTTTGAGCGAACCTGCGATAATATCGTCCTTACCTGCCATCAGTGCCTCAAAACCTTGCTTGGCAACTTCTGCTGGGTCATCCTTTTTGTCCGTGCCCACTTTGGTGTCGTCCATCCCCGCACGGTGGAAGAAGTTGGTTTCGGTGGGTCCTGGCATCAGCGCGGTGACGGTGACACCTGTGTCCTTCAATTCGCTGCGTAATCCTTCTGAGAACGAGTGCAGAAACGCTTTGGATGCTGCGTAGACCGCCTCAAACGGTCCGGGCATCAGGGCAGCGATGGACGACGTGAACAAAATGCGACCTTTGCCGCGCTCAACCATGTCCTTCACCACCCGTTTGGCGAGATGGACAGAGGACACGACGTTCAGGTTGATGAGATTGAGCTCGTCCTTGAGGTCAGTTTCGCGGGCGAAATCGCCGCCAACACCGACACCCGCGTTGATAGCGATCGCATCCACTGGTCGGTTAGTTGCCTTTATCTTGTTGTAGAGCGTTTCGACACCATCATAGGTAGCAAGATCGGCTTGCACCGTCTCTACCTTGACACCGAGCTCAACAAAGGCTTGAGCTGCTTCGTTGATGCTGGGTCCTGTGGCTGTAACGAGGAGATCAAAGCCGTTTTGGGCAAACTGTTTGGCGAGTTCGTAGCCAATACCGTTAGATGCACCTGTCACGACAGCCAGGGGTCGGGCTAATGAATTGTCCATAACTGTTAAAACGCTATATGTGAGTGTTCCACGCTTGGAAAGCACGCCAGTTGCACGCGGCTGTGCTACAACGGAGGGAACCTCCCAACGGGAGAGCCACTACGAATAGACCCTACAGGCAACCGCGCCCGTGGACTCACCGCAACGCACTGGCTCCTCAACAGAACTTTACCTTCCGAAGAAACGATGCCTGCGAACAAAGAAAGCCTTTGAGTCGTGACTTCAAAGAAAGCACGGCACTGGCTCGATACTTCCAACCGTCACAATCGTAAGGAGTCAACAGTATGATTGCGTCTTTCTAAAGAAGTATCGTTACTCTCAATAAAAGATGTTGCGGAAACTGTACAACGATCGCGTTCCATAGTATTCTTGTACTATTGTTTATCTGGTTTACATGCTCGTTTGCGATCGCTTGATCATGCACAGGCGATCGCTTTCATTCAATTGGGAATGGTGAGTCCAGCGCCCCTTCGGGGTTCGCCAGTCGCTCATGGGGGAGACCCCCAAGACCGCGCTGGCTCACCGTGCGCGGGTTAAGAGCGTTGAGGAGCCAGTGCGTTGCGGAGCCAGCGCTGTGCGGAGGTCACGAACGTTGAGGCGACTGGCGTGGGGTTCCCCCCGTTGTAGCACAGCCGCGTGCGACTGGCTCTCCCGTTGGGGGAATTGGGAATGGGGAATGGGGAATTGGGAATGGGTAATGGGTAATTAAATATGGATTTTGGACTTGTTTTCGCAACGGATGTAAAGTTTTTCCGGTTGGAGTAGGTAAAGCTGGCAATTATGTGATAAGTAAGACCATCTCTGGTTTAGGATTAAGGCTGGGGTTGTAAAAGCTAGAATGTGTTATTTGTAAGCCGTGACAACTAATATGTAAGCACAACTCAACCAAAAGAACTTATGTGAATTATTCAACGAATCCAGAGGTATATGCTTCACTGTTAATGGCTATGAAAGAACGTGACTGGAAAGCAATGGTAGAATTGTTTGACAGAGAAGACGGTGATGAAATTGAAGCTGATATTAATAGCAAATTGCGGACGGTAATACCCGAACCGTGTTGGGAAGATGACACCTTTGACTTTTTGCGGGAGTATCTTTAAAAAGTGTTAGTTGTTAGTGGATAGGTAATTTTTAAACGGCGTTGAGACGACTGAGGAAGGTACGCAGCCTCGTGCTTTGAGGATGTGAGATGACCTGAAAAGCTGGTCCTTGTTCGGCGACAATACCTTGATCCATAAATATCACCCGATGCGCGGCTTCTCGCGCAAACTGCATTTCATGAGTGACAACTACCATTGTCATTCCTTCGGCTGCTAGTTGCTGCATGACTTGCAATACTTCACCGACAAGTTCTGGATCTAAGGCGCTGGTGGGTTCATCAAATAGGATAATCTGAGGATTCATGCACAAACTACGAGCGATCGCTACTCGTTGTTTTTGTCCACCGGAAAGTTGTTCGGGATATGCGGATGCTTTGTCAAAAAGTCCGACTTTTTCTAAATACAACCCCGCTAGTTGAGCGCTTTCTTTCGGTGTTTTCCCTAATACTTTGCGCGGAGCAAGTGTCAAATTTTCTAGCACTGACAGATGGGGAAATAAATTGAATTGCTGGAAAACCATGCCTACCTGCGTCCGCAGTTGTCGCAGTTGTCGATTACTGAAATTTTGACTGTGTAGGTCAATACCATTAACTGTTAGATGTCCTGCGTTAATTGTTTCTAAACGATTGAAGCAGCGTAGTAGAGTACTTTTACCACAACCAGAGGAACCAATAATTGCTACAACTTCGCCTCGGTTGATTTCACCGCTGATTCCTTTGAGAACTTTGAGGGAACCAAAGTTTTTCTCAATGTTGTCAAAAGTGATGGCGGGGATGGAATTATTCATTTCCTTCGTTAACTACACTACAGGTAATCTGGTTTTAGTTTAGATGATTGTTGGTGAAAGTTAATTTTATTTAACGAACCGCAGAGAAGCAGAGGACGCAGAGGAAGAGAAGGGAGAGAAGATGATGGTTTGTTGGAGGGTTGTTGTTTGGCTGCGGTTGAGTTTGGTTGTGAGTTTGAGCTGTTTGCTGTTGGTGCTTGGTGGTTGTAGTTTTAATAATGATGTTAGTGGTGGTCTTAAGACTTTAAGGGTGGCGAATGAACCGGCTTTTCCGCCTTTTGAGTTTAAGGGGGAGGGGGGTAAGTCGCAAGGTTTTTCGATTGATTTAATGAATGCGATCGCACAAGCGGCTAACTTTCAAGTTGAGTGGCAAAGTCTACCTTTTGATGGCATTATCCCGGCATTGCAAGCAAATACTGTTGATGCGGCGATTAGTTCTTTTACGATTACAGAGGAACGAGCGAAGACTGTTTCTTTTTCGCGTCCTTATTTTAAGGCGGGGTTAGCGATCGCTATCCGCGATAACAATAAAGATATTACTACTTTTGAGACTCTAAAAAATCAAAAAATTGCCGTACAAATTGGCACAACTGGCGGCAAAAAGGCTAAGGAAATTCCCGGAGCGCAAATTCGCAGCTTTGATTCTGCACCTTTAGCTTTGCAAGAATTAGTTAACGGTAATGTCGATGCTGTAATTAATGACGCTCCTGTTACTTTATACGCGATTAATACGGGCAATCTCAAGGGAATTAAAGTAGTTAGTCAATTACTGACAGAAGAATATTATGGCATTCCCACACCGAAAAACTCGCCCAATCTAAAACTAATAAACGATGGTTTAGATAGGGTGCTGCAAAATGGAACTTATTCCCAAATATACCAAAAATGGTTTAAAGTTGAACCGCCAGCGTTACCGTTGAAATTACCATTTCAAAATGAGACACGCGCTAGCGGTTCGGGAATATTGAGTTCAATTGGCGTAATTTTGCGGTATTTTCCCATTCTATTACAGGGGGCACTAGTAACGCTGCAATTGACGATATTTTCTGTAGTGCTAGGTTTAATTGGCGGTTCTTTAATTGGAATTATCCGCCTTTCTCATATTACACCAGTGCGTTGGCTAGCGAGGGCGTATGTAGATTTTTTCCGGGGAACTCCTTTGCTTGTACAAATTTTTATGATTTACTTTGGATTACCAGCGATCGCTCTTGAACTTGGTTTCCCTCTCAACTTTAATCGTCTTGCAGCAGCGATACTAGCATTAAGTTTAAATAGCGCTGCCTACATTGCGGAAATCGTCCGTGCTGGTATCCAATCAATTGAAGTTGGACAATCGGAAGCCGCACAATCACTAGGTTTGAGTTCAACAGAAACAATGCGCTATGTGATTTTTCCCCAAGCTTTGCGACGAATGTTACCACCTTTGGGCAATGAATTTATTAGTTTACTTAAAGATACTAGCTTAGTTGCTGTTATCGGCTTTGAAGAATTGTTCCGCCAAGGGCAATTAATTGTAGCAGAAAACTTTCGCCCCTTTGAAATTTATGCGTCTGTAGCGGTAGTTTACTTATGCTTGACACTGCTTTCTTCACAAGTGTTTAGTCGCTTAGAAACGTGGATGAATCCGGTTAAGCGATCGTCTAAATCTTGAAGTTGATAGTTGATAGTTGATAGTTGATAGTTGATAGTTGATAGTTGATAGTGGAGAGTTGTTAGGTGATAGTTGATGGTGGAGAGTTGTTAGTTAATAGTTGATAGTTGTTAGGTGATAGTTGATGGTGGAGAGTTGATAGTTGAGTGTTCAACTACCCACGCTCCCACGCTCCCACTATCCACTATCCACTATCCACTATCCACTATCCAATAACTACTAACAAATAACCACTTACTCATTTATACAAACTCCGATATTCCCAAGGATTAATAAACTTAGCATCACTCCAAACGCCGCGTTTTTGTTGCTTCGCTTCGGCTTCAGCCTGTTCAACTAAATCTCTACTAGGACACTTATTTAAGTAAGGACGATACGCTTTTGCTAATCCTTCACGCAGCAATACTTGTTGAACTAAAGTGCCATTTTTTAAACGCACTTCGGCAACTTTTCGTCCGTAACGGTCGCTATCAGTAATATTTAAAGTGACGCGATCGCTACTTTGTTTGACTAGTTGCTGCACTCTTTCTTGCGCTTTCGCACCCCAATTAAATTGATTGCGATCGCTTGCACGTTTACTTTCTCTTTCTTTTTTGGAATGCGGTACTTCTGGTGCATCCATACAAGCAAAGCGCACGGTGATATTGTTACCTTTGGCATCTTTGACTGTTAAAGTATCACCATCACTGATTCTTTCTACTACATTTCCAGAGGGTGGGAAGATGCGATCGCATCCCATCAAAGACAAAATCAGGATGGCTGCACAAAACCAAATTAGCGGCTTAATTAATTTCTCCATTTAAACTACCAAAATCTTCCTTTGGGATGATACTACTAAAATGGAAATTTACTAGTTTAACTTTTTTATTATGGTAGAGAATTTATAAATTGGCGCGTCACGATTTTATAACAAAGTAAAGTTATCATTCAAATTATCTTTGATTAGTATAGGTAATGTAGACGACGCAAAATCAGCGGGAATCTTTGATGAACTTATTTACGCATTTCATGCATTTGCTGGGTTCTGGTGTTGCGGCTTATTACTCTGCGAGTCAAATTCGCGATCGCAAAACGCGCCCCAACGTCCTGGCAGGATTCCAGCTAGCCGAATCTGGTTCAGTACCTTTTCTCGAAGCTTTAAGCCAACGTGCAGCGCAAGAAGGCGATACATGGCTGGCAGAGAAACTCGCAAAACACGCATCAGATGAAAATAGGCACGGTCAAATTTTTGCCCATGCCTTAAAACAGCTTGATAAACAAGTGATTGATTTTAAGAGTTTGCCGAAGAAAACAGACGAAAAGAAATCACAACAAAATCGCAGTCCCTTTTTTGCTGCTTATTTTGAAGGTTATTCTCAAGAACAGCTAAAACCAGATGCCATTGACTGGAATGTATTTATGGCTAGCACCTACATTCTAGAATTGGATGCTAGCAAAGACTTTCGACGGATGGCGAACGTGTTACCTGATGATAACCCAAGCGATCGCAACCTCAAATTAGGAATGTTAAGCATTGCCACAGACGAAACCGGTCATGCTGCTTATCTTTACGAAGCAATGATGCGGCGGATGCCTGCTTTAGAAGTGCAGAAACTCACTACCGAGTGGCGCACCCGCAAAGTAAACGCCTTATTAGCAATGGTTGGCGGTATCCTCCAGCGCAACGGCAACACACCTTCCCTCGTACAAGATGCTGCACCAACAGAAAACGAGCCAGAATTGATTGTTGCTTAACACTTAAGCTAATAGGTAAAAATTAAGCCTTGGCGACTAGAAGTCGCACGCGGCTGTGCGCGTCTGCCGGGGAACCCGGACGCCGTGCATCTGGCGTGCGATTTTAATCGTCAGGTGCATTCCGGTTACTTTTACCATTCCTGCTTTTAAGCGTTGGCAAACATCCCCAACATAGTTAACAATACAACTAATCCACACACCCAAAGTAGCAACGACCCCCAACTGACAGAATCTTGTTGTACTCTCTGCCACAAATTGGTAACTAAGTTATTACGAACAGCCATTTTATCCCCTCCAAATTTTGCTAAACCTGTACTCAACTCAAGTTAACTTCATCCTTGAAAGTAATAAGCTCAAAAATGCTTACTTCCAAAGACTAATTAACAGCGATTTAAATACATGGAAAAATGCAGCAGGGGCTAACGCGTTGCCTTGCCAAAACAAAAACTTACAAAAAGAAAATTTTTCTTTTTAACCTAATATTTATCTTCTCATAATTGAGCGTTTAAACTAGGAAAATTTAAGAAACTTGAAAACATTCTTAACGCACTAAGATAACTCTTTAGTAGTCGGCGCTCTTGTTTGCTCTTCGCGCCGACACTTGTGGCAGTGCATAACTGAGGAATCACAACCAATGGAAAAATTCAAGACTTTATTGCGGGTTCGGCACTACGAAATGGATGCTTTGGGACATATCAACAACGCCGTTTACCAAAACTACTTAGAATCCCCACATGACTGATAAGGCGATCGCCTGTTCATCGGCTGCCCTAGGTATAATATTCGCTTATGAATCCCCACGTTTACCCGCCTCAGGAAGTAATTGACCCAAATATCCACCGACACCAACTTCGCGCCAAGTCTCCACTCGTTGGGGCGGAAGTTATCCGCCTTCGGCGGAAGGCAGAAGGCAGAGGGCAGAGGGCAGAAGGTATAAATTATGTCTTTGATTCAGCCTTCTGGCTGGAGCCAACTGGGTATAAAACCCCACCGTCTACACGGTGGATTCAATCGGTTGGGGTTTGAATCCCCATCCGATTGCTCCTTCAGCATAGCTGCCTCCTGCCCTCTGCCTTTCTTCAAGATCTGCGATCGCCAACACATTCATCGCCAATTACCAAAATAATTACGATTACAGACCTAACAGTTAATCAGTACAGCATCCTAACTTTCATCCATTTTTTGCATGTGCTTTAGTTGCAGCTTGAGTTCTTTGATTTCATCAAAAAGCCGATTGGCTTTATGGTCGATTTTTTCCTCCAGTGCGTGCAATAGATAATCTACTCGCTCAAAACGTTCGGCATAAGTTTGAACATGCACGCCAAAATTAAATTCGTTTTCAGCGATCCGCTTAATGAGTGATTTGTTTAACTCATCAATTGCATCATAAATCGCAGCCTCTACCTGAAATACTCGGTAAACGACTGCAACCAGCGCCGCAAGTCCTAAAATAATGTCGAGATAATTTTTCACTAATTCAGCGCAAGCAGAGTAGTGCGGCTCTTAAAAGAGCGATCGCTCCTCAAAAAAGCTTCAAGGCAAGGGCATTAGCTCTCACAGCACCAGGCGAACGTTTATTACAGAACTTCATAAAAGGGGATGCGATATCTACACGATCCAACAAATTACCGGACACAAGGATTTAAATGAAAAAGCGATCATCTAAATTCACCTTAGAGATCGCCTTTTTCAAGTGCAAATACAGAAACTCAGTAACCATAATCGGAAGACTGGGTTTCTACCCCAAATAAAAATGAGGAGCAATCCAATAATGCCAGAAAAACCACGCTTCAAGCAAAGAGCAAAAAGTAATTGAAGTATTTCGAGTACCAATATTACCAAGTTCAACCCCGACGGTAACGCCTCAACCGCCCAACCAGAGCGAATTACAGCCGATTGAAACCGAAAATAACCACCCCGAATTTGTCATTCTGGCTGTAAAAGCCTGCCTGGAAGCGGGTTTCAGCGATTCCAAAATAATAAAAGATATTTTGGATTATCGCGGTTCCTGCGGTTCCAGCGGGTAAAGAGTTGCTAGAACGAATTAAAGAGGAATTTTAATTTTTAAGCGATCGCGCTCTTGGTGTGTGCGATCGTGCGATCGCGCTCTCGACAATTCAAAAAGACGTAGCCCGTGCCGGGGTCTCAGTCAGGCTTGTAGGACACAAAGAACTTCGTAATTACCGCTCACTGGACTTAAGTTTACCGGATAAAACCGACTCTAGAAGCAAGCGGCGATAAAAGTAAAATTAAGATTAAAAGTGGCTCTGACTTATGCCGTATCGCCTTCTAGCAGTGGGTTTTCACCCGCATTTTGTGTTAAGCGCTGCCGTCTTAATAATGAAATTGGTGCAATGCTGGGTACTCAGTTGGATGCCCAAAAAGCTGCGGGGCGCCCGGTTCGATTAGTGCGATCGCGCTGCAAAGTGCCAAAGCCGCAAAGTTACTATTTAAGGAATTAGTAAAGGTACTAGAGTGAAAATTTTGACCCCTATTTAGAGTTCGCTTTTTGATATAACGCTCAAAATTAAAATTAAAGTCCGAATATGAACCAAAGCAAGAATAATATAGATGTTCGCGCCATTTTTGACCGCATTGCGCCTGTTTACGATCAGTTAAACGATTGGTTAAGTCTGGGACAACACCGCATCTGGAAGGAAATGGCAGTAAAATGGAGCGAAGCCAAACCTGGTGATACTTGCCTAGATTTATGTTGTGGAAGTGGTGATTTAGCTTTGCGTTTAGCGCGACGTGTGGGTGTCAAGGGAAGAGTTTACGGAGTGGACTTTTCCCCCAACCTGCTGTTAAGTGCCAGACAACGCTCTAGAGCGCAATATCCCCAACCGCCTATCACCTGGGTAGAAGCAGACGTGCTAAATTTACCCTTTGAGGACAATTCTTTTGCCGCTGCGACAATGGGTTATGGTTTAAGAAATGTTACAGATATTCAACGCTGCCTGAAAGAATTACACCGCGTCTTGCAACCGAGCGCAAAAGCCGCAATTTTAGACTTTCATCGTCCAAGCAATTCGCAAATCCGCGCTTTTCAGCAGTTTTATTTAGATAATCTCGTTGTCCCGTTGGCAGACTATTTGGGTGTTAAGGAAGAATACGCTTACATCAGTCCCAGCTTAGATCGTTTTCCCGTGGGCACAGAGCAAGTAGAGCTAGCTCGTCAAGTTGGTTATGCAACTGCCACACACTACCCCATCGCGAACGGTATGATGGGAATGCTGGTAGTCAGCAAAAATTAGTGAAGAGTTAAGAGTCAGAAGTGATGAATTAACTCTTAACTCCTGTACAGACGTGACAGTGGAACGTCTCTACAACTGTGCTCCTCCTAACTCTTTTAATTCTTCCCTTGGATTGGTCTCATCTTTGGCTTTATGTGTCTCCCCCGGTAGTGGGTGGAATTATTGGCTATTTCACGAATGATATAGCCATCAAAATGTTATTTCGTCCCTACCGGGCACTTTACATTGGTACAAAAAGGGTTCCGTTCACCCCTGGATTAATTCCTCGCAATCAAGAACGCCTTGCGAAGAATATTTCTAATACAATTATGGGGTCGTTGCTGACACCCGAAGAATTGCAAAAGCTGGCACGGCGTCTGTTACAAACAGAACGCGTGCAATCAGGGATTCTTTGGTTGTTGCAAATGGCGATCGAGCAAATTCAAGGCGATAAACAACATAAAAGTACGAAGATTGTCGCCGGAATTTTGCGCGATTTGTTAGGAGAATCTTTGCCACGTCTGCTGAAGGTTTTGGCGCGACAAGAAGACTTTTTAGAAACGCAAATAAATCAAATTTTTGACCAAATCTTACTGGAATTTCAACTGAGCGAAGAACAATCTACTCGGCTTGCGGATTGGTTATTACAAGTAGTTTTACCGCCAGATGCAATCCGCCAAATAATTATTGATTTTTTGACCGATCGCACGATTCAAATTATTGATGAAAGCTTTCGCGAAAAAACCAGCGGTACTTATTGGGTAGTGGCGAATTTGTTTGGTTTACGCAATACTTTAACACGATTGCGGACATTTTGCTTAGATGAAAAAGAGGTGACAAATCAACGCATACAAGAATTAATTCAAGAATTGCAAATGCGCGATCGCCTCAGAAAAATCCTGCAAAATATATCTTTACAAAACTTGCCAATGGGGACGGTGCGCCAATTGCGAAAGACTACCCGCGAAAGTGTACGTCATTACTTGCAAAATAGCGGCAGTGATTTACTACAAGGATTAACTGATTCCGTTGACTGGGAAAATATTGCTTCATTATTGCTAAATCGTCTTAGTACTTCTCCGGTTGTTAGTTCTTCGTTGGATATGGTGAGTGAAGAACTAGCGCTAATTTTAGATAAGTATTTAGAAAAAGATTTAGAAAAGATTGTGGCTCAGACGATACCCATTTTGTCAATAGATCAAGTGATTGTCGATCGCGTCAAGTCAACATCACCCGCTGATTTAGAAGCAGCAATTGAGGGAATTGTCAAAAATGAATTGCAGGCGATCGTTACTTTAGGCGGTGTTTTAGGTTTTATCGTCGGGTTATTTCAGATAGTGTTATTGGTATTTAGTCAATAGAGATTTAAGAGAGCGATCGCACTTGATTTAAAACTTGATGAAAAGAGCGATCGCTCTCGTTATTATGCCTCACCTTCTCTAGAAAGCAATAACTCCACCTCTTGAAGTGATAAACCAGTCATTCTTACCACTTCTTCCACAGCCATTCCGCTGTTGAGTAGATTTACTGCAACCAGCCGAACACCCTCTTGAACACCTTCGGCTTTACCTTTGGCTTCACCTTCGGCTTTACCTTTGGCTTCACCTTCGGCTACAGCCTCTTCCCAAATGTCTTGATAAATTACTGACTCTTTCATAATTTCACTCCGTAAGACTCTTTTAATCAGCTGTTTCTCTAATACTAAACCAGCTAAAATCGAAGTTGCAGCCGCGACATTACTTTGCAAGCGTTGGTTGGAAATTCCTTCTATTTCCTGTGCTACTTGCTGTAATGTGCTGTTTCTATCATTTGTTTCACCCAACACCGCAAACGGTAATAAACCTGGATAGCGCAAAAATACCTCCGCAGGTTGTTCCCACAGTCGAATCACCTCAAACTCATGACGAGAACCAGGAATACTAAAGGTATTTTGCCGCACGAGTTCTGAACTTGTTTCTTTGAGGTAAATTACAACTTGACGCATCTGCTTTTGGGGAAAGCGACGATACACCCGCAACCGATAATCAATCATGCGAAAGGGAATATTTGCATCCGGTTGCGTTTGAAACTCCAAATGAAGCACGACCTCAGCCGATTCTAGTAAAATTAGTGCATCAGCTCTAATCGGTTCAAGTGAAAGTTCCGAAGGACTTAACTCTGTTAGAGAAATTGGTTCTCCTAACAGCCAAGTGGCAAAGTCGGTAGAGAAATTTTCGGCAAGAAATTTGCAAACATTATCGAACATTCCCAAATCCTACCATTAACTAGCTGGCGAACTTCCTCTGCATTCTCGGCGCAACTAGGCGAAGCATTATTGCTAAAACTAATAAGATAACTAAAGGTAAATAAATCAGCATTGACTGTTGAATTCTCAGGCTGAATTCCAATGTAAAAGCTAACCATAAAAAGTGCATTCCTATAGTGTGCAAAATTTTCCAAGCACGTTGACCGATTAAAGCAGCCGGACGATTAAAGGATGTTATGGTCATGGCAATAAGCAATAAATAACCGAAAGTGCCGCCAGGGTCAAATTTGGGAGTTAATCCAGAAGTGGCAAACCATAATCCGATCAGAGCGATCGCATGATAAGTATGCGACACTGCCATTGATATCCCTAAATAACGGCGATTCTTTAAAAGCCATGCCGTGAAAGAATTTGACCAAATTCGCCGAAGTGCGGATGCGACAAAAGCACCAAGAAATAGGATACACGAAGTACGAGCAGTAGCTCTGATTGCCATCCGCATTGCTTGCTCATCAATGCCATAAAATACCCAGATGACAGCAACCATAGCACCAATCGCCAACGTTGAAAAACCAACGATATTCCAACCTTGAAAAGCGGTGGTATCTTTCATACTTTCTTACTCCTGCTTTACTGCTGATTGGTATTCAATTTAGCGATCGCTTTGTGTCCCTGTCTTGCCTAATCTAACGAAAAATGTCTTAATCTTCACTTATATTGAAACTCCATCCCTTTATCGGTGAAGTTCTCCTGACTCGTACAGACGTTCCAATGGAACGTCTCTACCGCTTTTCCTGACTTCTTTTACAGCGCGTCTCGATATACCTTTGGTGTTGTTTTGGTATGTTCGCGAAACACTCTGGTAAAATGACTTTGACTTTGAAAGCCGACTTGGTGACAGATTTCTACAAGTGTCAATTCCCGTTTTAGCAATAATTGCTTTGCTTTATCTATTCGGCATTTCATCACATATTGATGCGGTGTCAAACCTGTTGATTGCTTGAATAAACTAGCAAAATAATGCGGACTCATCTGCACTGAAGCTGCAACTTCAGCTAAAGTTAAATTGTGGTCTAAATTTTCATTGATGTAATTTACAGCTTCCTTTAACCTATACTTGGGCAAACCACCTGTATAGTTTTTAATCTGCTGTTGACGTACAGAATATCTTCTCAGTAAATGCACTGAAAGCGCTGTTGCCATCGATTCTGCATAAAGCCGACTGTCAGCACCGGAGGCTTCTAACTCAGCTTTTAATGCCAACCCCATATGCTGAATTAAGGGGTCGCGTATGTGCCATTGCGGTACAATTTCGATATTATCTGCATCCACAGATTCACAAGCAACACGGTTAAAAATTGCAGGTTCAAGAAATAGTTCAACTAATGGAACTTCCCGATCAATCTGTGTCCTGGGGAAAGGTTGCGAAGCCGGGATAATGGCAATATCACCCTTGGCATAATCCACTTGCAGCCAACTTTCGTTTAACATATAGCTGGCACGAAAATTATCAAGAGCAATAACGATAAAGTGCCGACCCATGTACATTTCCGGCGTTTCGTCGCATGGTTCTATTTCATATAGGAGGTTTAAGCCTTCCCATCCTGCCTCAAAGCTGGAGAGGAGATGTAAGTGTTCGGGAGGTTCATTATTAGACACGGCTAAAGTCGGCTTTGATGATTTATATCGCGTGCTTGAGCGGCTTGTCGCTAGGATAATGCATATATAAGTCTAAAAATCATCCACTATTTGAATATCTGTAAATAGATCGTTAAACAAAACCGATATTATGCATTCCCAACTTACCGATGCCCAAAATTTGCTTTCTGACTTGATTGCCCGTTACTCATCTAGAGTAGATTATCTCATGATTCGCTTGGAAGAAGCAGAAGATACTGATATTTTGTTACGTGGTGACAAGATAGAAACTCTAAGCGAAGGTATTTCAATAGGTGGACAAATTCGCGCTTGTTATAAAGGTGGCTGGGGTTTAAGTAGTTTTAACCAGTTAGCGACAATTAAAGACCGCATAGAAGAAGCGATCGCCGCAGCGCGGATGGTTGGTGATGAAGAAACTATACTTGCCCCGATAGAAACAGTGCAAGCGATATGCACTTTACCGCTTACAGGTACTGACCCGCGAAAAATTTCTTTAGTGGAGAAAAAACAATTGTGCGATCACTACACCGATTTACTCAAAAGCGCTGACCATCGCATCACCACGACTTCAGTTAGCTATGGTGACAGTTCCCAAAGAATCATCCTTGCCACTTCCGAAGGCACTTTAATTGAGCAATCTTGGGTGGATATGGAAATGCGCTTTGCCGCTACCGCTAAAGACGGCGAAACTGTGCAAACTGGTAGGGAAACCACAGGCTCTCGTAAAGCTTATGAAGATTTAACACATTTGGATGAACAAGTCAAGAGTGCCGCTCAAAGGGCAGTAGCTGCTTTATCTCTGCCATCAGTCAAAGGTAATACTTACACTGTGGTGATTGATCCAATTCTCACCGGGTTGTTTGTCCACGAAGCCTTTGGACATCTTTCTGAGGCAGATATGGCTTACGAAAATCCAGATTTGCTGGAAGTAATGACTATTGGTCGGCGGTTTGGTGCAAAAGAGTTGCAAATTTTTGATGGTGCTGCACCTCTGGGACATCGCGGTAGTTATTTTTACGATGACGAAGGCACACCTGCTACTACTACCCAACTGATTAAAGATGGCGTTTTGGTGGGACGTTTGCATTCTCGCGAAACCGCCGGCAAATTAGACGAAGCGCCTACAGGCAATGCACGTTGTCTCAATTATCACTATTCGCCAATAGTGCGGATGACGAATACCTGGATTGAAAGGGGTAAAACGCCAGTAAAAGATTTATTTACTGGTATCAAAGAGGGAGTGTACGCCCGTAATTGGCTGGGGGGAATGACAAACGGGGAAATGTTCACCTTTAGCGCTGGGGAAGCGTGGATGATTAGAAATGGCAAAATTGCCGAACAGGTGCGGGATGTGACGCTTTCGGGTAACGTTTTTCAAACTTTAGCAGATATTGAAGCGATCGGTGATGATTTTTACTGGGATGAGTCTGGTGGTTGCGGTAAAGGCGGACAAGATGGTTTACCTGTCGGTTGTGGTGGACCGAGTTTAAGAATACGTGATGTGGTAGTTGGGGGGGAAGCTTGATTGAGTTAGGAGTTAGGAGTTAGGAGGCGCGGAGTTATGAGTTGTAATTGAATAATTTTGATTACAATAAAGCTAAATTAAGCAAGCTTGCACCATCAAAGAATTAGGCTAAAAATAGCTTTGATTATTTAGAAAAAGCATCGATTAACACGCAAGGACTTCTTCAATGACAGCTTCTATAGAACGTGGCTTAAACAAGATACCACCTTTAGAAAGTGGCGATAGACTCAGCCGCCACGAATTTGAGCGCCGCTATACAGCAATGCCGCACCTCAAGAAAGCAGAATTAATTGAAGGAGTCGTCTACGTGTCATCGCCATTACGTTTTAAAAGTCATGGACAACCTCACGGTGATTTAATTATTTGGTTAGGAACTTACAAAGTTTCCACCCCAGGAGTAGAGTTAGGTGATAATGCTACAGTTCGCCTAGATTTAGACAATGAACCACAGCCGGATGTTTTATTATTAATAGATGAAAGATTGGGCGGACAGGCAAAAATTAGTGAAGATGACTACATCGAAGGCGCACCAGAGTTAGTAGCAGAAGTTGCTGCTAGTAGTGCATCAAATGATTTATATGATAAGAAACGCGCATACCGTCGTAATGGCGTGCAAGAATATATTGTTTGGCAGATTTTGGAAAATAAAGTTGATTGGTTCAGCTTGCAAAATGACGAGTATGTAACATTAGAAGCTGATGCAAATGGTGTGATTAAAAGTCGGATATTTCCTGGTTTGTGGTTAGATATGACAGCGCTATTAACAGGAGAAATGACTAAAGTTTTAGCGGTGCTGCAAGCAGGTTTGAATTCAACAGAACATCAGGCTTTTGTTGAACGTTTGTCACGCCAATCTTAGATTATCTTCTCCATGAAGACGGTACAAAGGCTGTCATTGTAACGTTCAATTACATAAAAGCCGAGTTGCTTATAGAGTTTCACAGCTTGTGCTTGTTTTTGTTCATCTGCACAGTCAAGTCTGACTTTCTTGTAAGCTGCTTTCTTGGCAAAATCTAAAAGCATCTGTGCCATTTTTTTGCCAAATCCTTGTCCTCGGTAATCTTTGAGCAACCACATCCGCTTCAGTTCGCAGATGTCGTCATTCAAACGCCTAATTCCTCCGCTACCAACAACTTTATCATCATCGACAAGTACCAAGAATATACCTTTATTATCTAAATAGTGCGATCGCACGTCATCTATATCTGACATATCATAATTTCTAATTACTTCTTCAGGAACCTGAAATATTTCTGAGCATACTGCAAATATAATTCGTTTAACTTCTTCAATTTGGTGTAATTTTATCGTTTTGATTTCTATCATTTTCTTTATTATTAATAGGTAAAGCCAAGTCTACTTGTTTTAACAACGCATCTTTAGTAGAGTTGTTATCTAACACAATATCAGCAAGCGCTGCTTTTTCGGTAATCGGCATTTGACTGTGAATCCTGGCTTGTGCTTGTTCTAAAGTTAAATTATTCCGCTGCATTAATCTTGCTAACTGTTGTTGTTCAGAACAACTTACTACCCAAATTTCTGTAACTAAATCTGTCATTTCCGCTTCAAATAGTAAAGGCACAACAAACACCAGTAGAGACGCGACCGATCGCGTCTCTACAATAAGGCGATCGCGCACGTAAGGATGAATCAAATTCTCTACCCAACTGCGTTCTGCTTGATTGGTAAAGATAATTTCGCCTAGCTTTGTCCGGTTGAGGCTTTTATCTGCAAGTAACATTTCTTGTCCGTAACGGAGAGCGATCGCTTGAAGTATTGGCGAATTTATAGATACTGCGTCTCTAGCATATATATCTGCATCGAAAATCGGCAAACTATAAGCTGTAGCTAAATAATTTGCAACAGTACTTTTGCCTGTAGCGATACCTCCAGTTAAACCAATTATACGTTTCATTGGGGATTGGGTAATGGGTAATTGGTAATTGGTAATTGGGCATTGGGCAATGGGGATTGGGCATTGGTAATTGGGCATTGGTAATTGGTAATTGGTAATTGGTAATTGGGCATTGGACAAATAACCACTAACCACTAACAACTATCAACTATCAACTAACAACTAACCACTAACAACTAACAACTATCAACTATCAACTAACAACTAACTACTAACTACCCATTTTATCAAAGCTTGCGTTAATCCTTCTAAAGTATGTTCTTCAGCTTCGACATCTATGCGTCCTAGTAAAGAACGACAATCTTTAGAGGTTTGAGGACCGATAGAAGCAATACAAATCCCTTCTAAAGAATTTGCCAGTGAGTTGACTGAAAATAGTTTTGTTGTCAGTTTATTGAAACATTGTACAGTTTTAGAACTAGCAAAAGTAATAATATCCACACTTTTCTTTTGCAGCGCTAATTCTGCCGCTGGAGGGATGCTATTTGGACAGCAAGATTGATATGCAGCAACTTCTGTTACCTCTGCACCTTTAGCGGTGAATTCTTTTACTAAAACTTCTCTTCCACCGCTTTCAACTCTGGGAAATAATATCTTTTTTCCTGTCAGTTCTTCGGGAAAGTTTGCTATTAACGAATCGGCGATAAAATTGGGGGGAATAAAGTCTGGTTGCAAACTTCTTTGTTTAAGACTTTGAGCGGTTTTTTCACCGACAACGGCAATTTTGATATTAGCTAAAGCACGGTTATCTATATTTTGTGTGTTCAGTCGTTCAAAAAAGTAGTCTATGGCATTAGTGGAAGTGAGAATTAACCAATGAAAATCGGATAAATGCGCGATCGCATTATCTAAACCTGACCAACTCGAAGGGGAAACTATTTCTAATGTTGGCATTTCAATCACTGTAGCACCAACTTCGGTCAGGCGATCGCTAAATTGGCTGGATTGTCCAACTGAACGTGTAACTAAAACTGTTTTACCGACGAGGGGGAGGGAGGAGGGGGAGAGGGGGAGATGGGGGGAGGGGGGGAGGTTATTTGACATAGCTGGGGGTGGCTAGTAAGAATTGTCTTAGTCTATATTCTCAGATTGCAGGTATCTGCGTAAGCCGACAACTTCACCAATGACTATTACCACTGGTGATAAAGATTCTTGAGCGGTTTCTTGGAGAATATTGCCAAGTTGAGCGATGATAATTTTTTCTTGGGGAGTGCCTGCCCAACGGATAATGGCAATGGGTGTTAAACGCGATCGCCCGTACCGCAGCAATTGATGTACAATTTCAGGTAGATTTCGTCCTCCCATCAAAATTACTAGCGTTTCTAAACGTGATAGCGCTTCCCAATCTAAAGCTTCTGGTTCATGCGCTGTGAATACTGCAAAACATCGACTTAAAACTGGATCTGTCAGGGGAATTCCTGCAAGTAACGGTGCTGCTAAAGCTGAGGAAATTCCTGGTACTACTTCAAACTGACAACCTGCTTTTTTTAAAGCTTCAATTTCTGACGTACAGCGTCCAAAAATAAACGGATCGCCTGATTTTAAGCGTACAACTTGTTGATTTTGCTGGCAATGTTTGACGAGTAAGTTGTTAATTTCAACTTGCGGTGTACTTGGTTTCCCACCGCGTTTACCTACATCCAATTTGAGACAATCAGATGGTACTAACTCTAATAATTGGGCATCTACTAAAGCGTCGTAAACTAAAACTTCTGCCTGAGCTAAGAGATGATAAGCTTTGACGGTGAGGTATGCGACATCTCCTAATCCTGCACCTACGAGGTAGACTTTACCCTTTTGTTTAGTCATGACTTCTGGAGGATTTTGAACCGCAAATAAACGCGCTTTAATGTAGTAAGCACGGAGAGTGCTTAAGATTGAATATTTGAGCATTCTCCGTGCTCACTACGAATTAAGATTAAAAGTTTAATTTATTTGTGTAGTGTTGATTTTTTGGAATAGCTGATCAACTCGTTCAAGCATCTTGGAGTTTCCTTGCGCTTGAAATAATTCTCTAGCTTTTTTCAAAGCAACGATCGCATCATCTAGTTGTTGTTGCCTTCCTAAAGTTACTGCTAAATTATAATAGGCGTAGCCATTCTTTGGATCGAGGCTGATGGCTTTTTTGTATTGAGCGATCGCTTCAGTTGGTTTACCTTGATCGTCTAGCGCATTTCCTAAACCGTTGTAAGCTTGTACATACTTGGGATCGAGCCGAATTGTTTCTGTATATTCAGCGACTGCTTCTGTTAGCTTCTGTTGTTCGTACAATGCTGACGCTAAGTTGTAATGAGCCGATACATATTTGGGATTTCGGCTAATTGCTTTTCTATATTGAGCGATCGCTTCTGAGATTTTGCCTTGAATTTCTAAAGCTTGTCCTAAACCGCTGTAACCTGCTGGATTTGTTGGTTCTAAACGAATGGCTTCTGTATATTCAGCGATTGCTTCTGTTATTTTACCTTGTCCGTGGAATGCAGTTGCTAAATAATAATGAGCGGCTGCATATTTTGGTTCCAGACTAATTGCTTTTTGATATTGTGCGATCGCTTCAGAGATTTTGCCTTGATCGTACAAAGCATTTCCCAAATGTGCTAATGCTGGTGCATAATTGGGTTCTAGGCGAATCGTTTCTGTATATTGTGCGATCGCTTCTGTTATTTTACCTTGATTGTAGAGAGCATTGCCTAAGTTATAGCGAGCTCTTACATATTTTGGATCGAGGCTGATGGCTTTTTGATATTGAGCGATCGCATCATCTAACTTATCCAGTCTTGCTAAAGTCAAACCTAAATTAAAGTATGCTCCAGATTCTTCTGGTTCTAGGCTAATCGCTTTTTTGTAACTAGCGATCGCTTCACTTGACTTACCTTGATCGTCAAGAGTATTTCCCAAACCAATATAAGCTTTAGCAAAGTTTGGTTGCAACTCGATTGCTTTCCTAAAAGCTGCTTCCGATCCTTTTAAATCTCCTTGTTCGTAAAGATTTAAACCTTCCTCAAAGCTAGCAACTGCGTTTTTGTTAAAAGGTGCTATCGTCTCTGAAGCGTCTGGTTTGTTTTGTTCACCTACGCTGACAATCACACCAAAAGCAGTATTAAGATTTGTCAAACATAAGCCGATAATAGTTGCAGTCAGCAAATTTGTTTTCAGCATTTTTACTAAAATATCTACATTTGGTTTAAATGCTTACTTTGTCTTTTACTACATTTATGATAATTTACTTGATCTAGCTGTCATTTTATCTAATAATTGAGTTATTTTCTCAACTTTTTCCGTTTGTCGTTGTTTTTGCAATAAATCTTTAGCTAATTGCAAGTTTTTTATCGCTTCTTCTCGCTTCTCTTGCTGCATGAGAACATTAGACAGACGCAAGTAAGCATCAGCATATTTGGGACTGCGATTAATCACTTCACTAAAGATTGCCGCTGCTGATTCTAAATTACCTTGTTGTGTCAAGACATCTCCCAACAGCAAGCGAACCACATCATTAGTAGAGTTAATCGAAATCACTTTGCGAAAAATCGCTTCTGCACCTGGATAATCTTCTTGTTGATAAAGAGTTACTCCTTGTTGAAACAAATTTGAAGTAATCAAAGTTTTCGCCGAAAAATACATCAAAATGGCGATAGCGAGGATGACTACAGCAATAGCAAAAATTGAACTTGAGGGAATTTCTAACATAATATTAAGCCAAAAGACAAGCAATAGGGAAAATCAGATATTCGACGAAAAACAGCTTCCAGATGAATTGATAAAATTTAGCGATCGCGCTTTTATCTTGCAAATCAACCGACTTACTTTTAAACCACATTAAACCCAGCGTCACAAGATGAGTAATTACCACGAAAACTGGATTAACTTCTGCAAGACGTAGTACACCCACTAAAATCATACCAACATAGCAAACAGTTAACACCCAAAGAGCCAGATTAAACACAGCTTTTTGACCGAGTTGCAGAGTGAAAGTACTGATATTGTAGAGGCGATCGCCTTCCATATCGGGGATATCTTTAAAGATAGCGATCGCAAAGCTAAACACCACAATAAACACCGTCAAAACCCACACCGCAGACGGAATTCCTTTATTTGTTTGCAACAGCCAATTAAAGTGCAAAAACAGCCCCAAATTTACAATAGCCCCGCGCACACTAAAAATACACAAAGCCGCCCAAAAAGGAAACTGTTTTAAGCGAATTGGCGGTAAAGAATAAGCCGTCCCAATCGCCAAACTTATAGTTACCAAACTCAATAAAAACGGTCCCCCCAGCCACGCTATAGCTAGTGCGAGAATACCAGCAATACCCACAATTAATTGTCCGGTGCGGCGCGAAAATTCTCCCGCTGCTATTGGCAAATGAGGCTTATTAATTTTGTCAATTTCCACATCTTCTAATTGATTCAACCCGACAATATAAACATTGCCACACAGACAAGCAATCCATGCTGAAAAAAGTTGACCTAAACTAGGAAAAGAAGATGATGTAGCGCTAGCAATCAAATACAAACCCAACACACTCAAAGTAGTGCCAATAATGGTGTGTGGACGGGAAAACTTCCAAAAAGAATACAACCAACCACCCAGAACATTAAAAGACCCTTGTTTAGAAATCTGACGCATAATAATTTGTGATTTTAAATTAAAAAGAATGGGTAATTGCTAATTGGTAATCGGTAATCGGTCATTGGTCATTCCCCATTCCCCATTCCCTCATTTATTTCCACATAACAACCCAAATCGAATTAAACCACGTTCATAACCACGACGCATTAACCCCAGCGATAGCGCTCCAACAATAGTACTCCAACTTGATCGCAGTAATCCGAAAATTGCTTGGGGAGTGAACGCCGAATCAATTACTATATTCCAAAATGGGGCAACAGCAATAGACCAATCAGCAGTGCGGATATTTTGTAATGGAAGTTCTTTAGCGATCGCTTCATACTCAGGCAAAGAAATCACATAAGGCAAACAATACACTCGGTAAATATCCTGCAAATGCTTTTGTTCATCTTGACTCAGCGGTGACTCATCAATCGGACGATGACACCAAGTCACCATAATCAAAGTTCCACCCGGTTTTAGCACCCGATAACACTCTTGCATAAACTTGGCTTTATCCGGCATATGTTCGCCACTTTCCAGCGACCAAACCAAGTCAAAAGAATCGTCAGCAAAGGGCATTTCTTGAGCATTTGCCACCTGGAAATGACATCTAGACCCCAAACCAGCCTCTTGAGCGCGTTCGGTGGCTCTAGCGGCTTGCACGGGACTCAGAGTAATCCCTGTTGCAGAGGCATTAAACTTTTCGGCTAAGTATAAAGAACTACCACCAATTCCACAACCCACATCGAGGATATTCTCTGCTTGCTGCACCCCCGACCACTTGAGTAATTCTTCGATTAAGTCTATTTGCGCTTGACGGCGGTCTTTTTTCAGCTTTCCATCTGCACCATAATAGCCGTGGTGCATATGTTCGCCCCAAATTTCTTCCCACAGACCGGAGGAAGCATCGTAAAACTGCTGAATTTGTTGGTAAAGTGTTGCACTCATGAATTTATTGGGGAATGGGCATGGGGCATAGGGCATAGGGCATAGGGCATAGGGCATAGGGCATGGGGCATGAAAAAATCTCCCATTGCCTCAATCAAACATATTGGTAGGCTACCATGTATGTTTTTAATTAAATAAGGGTATTTTTATTTCCAGGGAGGGTCAGCCCTACTTCAGGAGCGATCGTAAAAATTTAAATTTATAAATTTTACCTTGATATGACTGTTGCTCGCACAATTTGCTTGGGATTTCTGGCTGTGATTGCTGTGGGAACCATCTTACTGATGATGCCTTTTTCTACCAGCAATGGTACGTGGAATGACTTAATTGTGGCATTATTTACTTCCACATCCGCAGTTTGCGTTACAGGTTTATCAGTAGTTGATCCTGGTACTTATTTTTCTTTTTGGGGACAGTTGTTTATTGCTTTACTAGCTCAAATTGGCGGGTTGGGCTACATGACAACCACAACTTTTCTGATTTTGCTAGTTGGGCGTAAGTTTGATTTGCGACATAAAATGGCGATTCAACAAGCTTTAGACCGACCGGGAATGAGTGGTAGTAGGCAAGTTATTCGCTCAATCATTGCGACAACTTTGATTTTTGAAATTACTGGGGCATTTTTACTTTTACCAGCTTTTGTTCCCAAATATGGATGGAGTCAAGGACTTTGGTTAGCTATTTTTCATAGTGTGAATGCTTGGAATAATGCAGGTTTTAGTTTGTTTAAAGATAGCTTGATGGGATATCAATCATCTTTTTTAGTTGTTTTTACGATCACAGGCTTGATTATTTTTGGCGGAATTGGTTATCAAGTTATTTTGGAAATGTACATTTGGTTACGCGATCGCCTAACAAAAAAAACACTCAATATAGTATTTTCTTTAGATTTTAAAGTTGCTACAATCACCACAATCATACTTTTAATCTTAGGAACTATTGTATTTTTCGCTATAGAAATAAGAAACCCTCAAACCTTTGGTAATCTCAGTTTTCGTGAGCAATTATTAGTTGCTTGGTTTCAATCAGTGACTCCCAGAACTGCTGGCTTTAACACCATTGATATTGGCAAGATGACAAATGCTGGTTTGTTTATTACGATTGCACTGATGTTTATTGGTGCAAGTCCCGGTGGTACAGGAGGCGGTATTAAAACAACAACGTTGAGAGTTCTTACCAGTTGTACAAAAACCATTCTTCAAGGAAAAGAAGAAGTTTTATTATATGAACGCAAAATTGCAACATCTTTAATTTTGAAAGCTGTTGGTGTGTTAGTAGGTTCAATAACAACCGTTATTATTTCAACAATTTTAATTAGTATCACCGATCCAGAATTGGATTTTCTTCAAATTCTGTTTGAAGTAGTTTCAGCCTTTGCTACAGTTGGTCTGTCTACAGGAATCACGGGAAATGTTTCTATAGCAGCGAAGCTGATCTTAATTGTCACAATGTATGTTGGACGAGTCGGCGTTTTACTACTGATGTCAGCTGTACTAGGAGACCCCCGTCCTAGCAGAATTCGCTATCCAGAAGAAAATTTACTCGTGGGCTAGTCAGAGAAACCAGGAGAATAAATAATAGCTAATGACTAATTAAATATATGTAGACCAAACTGATAAAATGTAACTTATCAGGCAAAAAAGAAAATTTTTCAGGTTTTTAGGTCTAACTGTTTTTTGTCTTAGATACAGACAAGGAAAATAAGGAAAACAACTGTGAATCTGTCATCGTTAGGTTTTTTTCGCAGTCTACGTCACGATAACCGCCAATTTGCCGTAATTGGCTTAGGTCGCTTTGGTCGTTCGGTATGTTCTACGCTACATAAACTAGGCTATCAAGTACTGGCAACAGATATTAATGAAAAGCGGGTATCCGACGCATTGACAGAGCAGCTAGTTGGTCATGCTTTGCAATTAGACTCAACAGAACCAGCAGCATTGAAAGAAGCTGGAGTTTTTGAATTTGATACAGTAATTGTGGCAATTGGAAACTACATTCAAGAAAGTATTATCACCACGCTGAACGTCAAGGAGGGTGGTGTACCTCACGTAGTAGCCAAAGCCTCTAGTGAAGTTCACTGCAAGCTGTTGCGACGTGTGGGGGCAGATCACGTTGTATTTCCGGAGTTTGAGGCAGGTTCTGCGCTAGCGCGATCGCTCACCAAGCCCTCAATCCTAGATAGATTTGACCTTGACCCAGATAACAGCATTGTCGAAATTATTGTACCTGATGAATTTCATGGTAAAACTATCGCCGAACTTCAACTTCGTAACCGCTATGGGTTGAATTTGCTGGCAATGAGTCACAATGGTAAATTTATCATTAATCCTGACTCAAGGAAGTATCTAGAGCGCGGTTCAGCAATAGTAGTTATTGGCTGCAACAAAGATATTAATCGTTTGCCAATTTAAAAAATGGGCAATGGGCAATGGGCAATGGGCATTGGGCATTGGGCTTCTCCCCTTTCCCCCTGTCTCCTTGTCCCCTTGTCTCCTTGTCTCCCCATTCCCCATTCCCCATTCCCCATTACCCCTTCCCACCCAGGTTCGCTGGAGTTTCTAGAGGGGTTTGTGGTAGATTTGGCATTTCTGGTTGCAAGGTGGGCTGTTGTTCAACTGAAATTGGTACATCCCCAGGATTGCTTTGTGTTTCAGTTGCTCCCGTTTCGGGTTGATTTGATGTTTCTTGATTGTTAATAGAAGTTGGTGTTTCCGAGGGAGTTGAGGTTTGAGTAACTTCAGGTTGGGTTTTCTTTTGGGCAATTTGCAGCATTAGTTGCTCAACTTTATTAGCTTCCAAAAGGTTGCCTAATTCGCGGTATTCATTGCGAGCGCGTTTAAATGCTGCATTAGCTTTGTTAATATCGCCTTGATTGTAGAAAGTTACTCCCAAATTGTAATAAGCTAAAGCATTCTTAGGATTTTGATTAAGTGCTTGCTTGTAAGCAGTAACAGCTTCTGAAGCTTGACCTTGATTGGCTAGCAGACTTCCCAAGTTAGAGTAAGCGCTGGCATTTTTCGGATTTAGCTGCACTGCTTGACGATAAGCGGCGATCGCTTGGGGTATTTCACCTTGCTGTTGTAAGGCGATCGCTAAGTTAAAATATGCATTGGCATTACTACTATCAAGATTTATTGCTTGCTGATATTCGGCGATCGCTTCTTTTAGCTGACCTTGTTCATACAGTGCCAATCCCAAGTTATAATGCGCTGCTATCATTGTTGGCTCTATCACCAACGCTTGGCGATAAGCAGTAATTGCCGCTTCTTTTTGTCCTTGTTTTTGCAAGGCTAAAGCTAAGTTATAATACGCTTCCCCCAAATTAGGATTCATCCTAATCGCTTCTGCATACTCTTGCACCGCTGCCTCTAAGCGATTTTGCTGTAAAAAAATATTACCCAAGTAATTGCGTGCTAGCCCCAAATTTGGATCTCGCTGCAACGCTTGCCGAAAAGCATATTCAGCACTCACTAAATCATTGCGGTTATAGCGCATCACTCCCTGCTGGTAATAACTAGCCGCTTCTAAATCTTGAGTGGCAACATTTTCCTGAGCAAGCAGCTTGCTTGCTGGTATAAACGTTGATGTCATAAGCAGCAAAAACGCAGAGGAAGAAAACAGCACCATCTTGGAGGTGCAAAGAAACCACTGACAAAGTTGATATTTTTTAAACATGAATGGTATACCTGCACTTATTGTTAAACGCTTATAAGTCAGAGTACCCACCAGAAAAGAGAAAATTAACATCGGGCATGGGGCATGGGGCATGGGGAATTGAAGAGGGGGAAAGGGAAAAGGGAAAAGGGAAAAGGGAAAAAAAGAATTATGCCCATTGCCCATTGCACATTGCCCATTGCCCATTGCCCATTGCCCACTCCCTATCTTGCTTCTGGCAAAATGAGCATTGCATCACCGAAGGAATAAAAGCGATATTGAGAAGCGATCGCTTGCTGATATATATTTAACAATCTTTCCCGACCAATTAAAGCACTCACCAGCATCAGCAAACTAGAACGCGGCAAATGAAAATTGGTAATCAAACCATCAACCACTTGCCATTCATAGCCTGGATAAATAAATAAGTCTGTTTTGCCTGAAAATGGCTGCAAATTGCCAGATTTCGCCGCTCCTTCTAAAGCACGGGTTACTGTTGTTCCCACAGCAATAATCCGACCGCCGGATGCTTTGGTGGCGCGAATTTGCTCTACTGTTTCTGGGGGAACTGAAATCCATTCTTCATGCATTTTGTGAGTAATAACATTCTCCACTTCCACTGGGCGAAATGTACCCACACCTACATGCAAAGTCACAAAAGCTTGATTAATGCCGCGATCGCGCAACCGCTGCAATAATTCCGGTGTAAAATGTAGCCCCGCTGTCGGAGCTGCGATCGCTCCTGGATGTTGAGCATAAACTGTTTGATATTGTTCGCTTTCGGCTTCGGATTGTGTAATGTAAGGTGGCAAAGGTACTTCACCATACACATCCAACAATTCCACTAAAGAAACTCCCTCTGGCAAATCAAATTGCAACAAACGTCCCCCAGTTGCTTCATCCGTCTCCAGAACCGTAGCAGTGAGGGAAGAGGGGGGGATGGGGGGAGAGGGAGAGGGGGGGGATGGGGAAGCAGGGGGAGCAGAGGGAGCAGGGGAGGCAGGGGAAGAAATTTCCCCAAGGAGTCCCCCTGCCCCCTGCCCCACTCCCTCCACTCCCCCTGCTGCAAAAACAATCGAAGCACCGACTTTGAAGCGTTTTCCTGGCTTGACTAAAGCTAACCAACAGTTGTGGCGTCGTTCTTCTAATAACAATACTTCTATTTCTGCGCCAGTGGATTTACGACCATACAACCGCGCTGGCAGAACCCGCGTATTATTCATCACTAGCAAATCCCCTGAGTGTAATAGCTCCGGTAAATCACGGAATATGTGGTCTAAGGGTGCTGAATATTTGCCTGTGCTAGGAGAATTTACTAATAAAAGCCGGGAGGTATCTCTAGGAAGTGCTGGATTTTGAGCAATCAGTTCTTGAGGTAATTCATAGTCATACCCAGCTAATGAACGATCTAATTCAATGTTTTCTCCTTCCTGGCTAAAAGTTGAATTCATATTGGTTAGTGCGGGTGTGGAGTGCATCTATCTGAAGAGAGTTTAAATCAAAAAGGTGGTTTTAATTTTCTTTTATTAAAAGCGATCGCTTAATTTCATCCCTAGATTTTACGATGGATACTATTAGGTAACACGTAAACAAGAATATAAAAATTGGGTAAACCTCCCCATCGAAAAACGGGGGCTTTTACCCTAGTCAACAGTCGGGTCTATCTATAAATATAGAAATGTAGGATTGGCTTTGATCCCAAGCACCAAGATGGAATATTTGTATTACCTGGCAAATGCCAGTTTAACTCTAAGGGTGGTTCAGCACCTGCACGGCAGACCCCAGACACCTGTTTCATTCGTCACCGTCATTCATCAGATTGATGGCTGGGTGGTTAGGGTCAAACTAAAAGGTAATGTTACACCCCAAGAAGATGGCGATTTTCGGGCTTTCTTCAATGAATTAGGAATTAGTTACGACCCACCAATGCGAGTGCAAATGGCACTTTGGAGTTTGGAAGCAGGGCAGTGTCCTGTTGATGTGATGCGTCGCTACCAAGTAGCAATAGTTTCTCATGGAAATCCAGAGAAAGATGAAATTGAAGCGTTTAGACAACAGTTTGTCCGGGGACTGGGCTACTGTCCTGAAACGTTAGCGTAATTCCATATTACTAAATTAATCCAAGCGAATGATTGTGGCTAATAGCTGAACGTTGGAAAAGCTATTAGCCATTAGCTATTGTAGCCAACGTCATTGACATCGAAAGCTGCGGGAATGTATTCTTGCAGCGTTAAGTAATGTACCCCATCCGAGGAACTAGCTAGAACTTCGGAGCTAGCTATAACCGCACGCAGTTTTTTTGAGATTCGTTGACATTGTACTATAGCAACATCAAATCGGCAAGGATAATCTGCTTTCTCAGGATACTCTGATAAAAACATCTGCGCTGTACTAAAGAGTTTTGCTTGCTTTTGTCGGGTGATAGCGCTTCTTCCCCCTGCATCCCAATTAAGCGAACTGCGAGTTTTGACTTCAATAAATGCCAGCATTAAGTTATCTGGTTTCCCGTCTTCAAATTGGGCAATGATGTCTATTTCTCCCCAGCGACAAGAAAAGCGACGATGCAGAACAATCCAACCTGTAGATTGTAACCATTGCGCTACTAGGTCTTCTCCTAAAGTACCGATATCGGGATAATGAGATGAAGTCCGATTCGCCATTGGCTAAAAATAGCATGAATTCTATCTTATGCGATCGCCTAACAATTGCTTTTACGAAATCCCCAACTCAGCTAGGGTTGCAGGGTAAAACAGTAAATCGCATTTGGGCAAGCATACTCAGTTTATTGTTTTGGCTATCAGTTTTGATCGCAGCATCTTTCTATTCTGTGCCAAACGCTTTTGCGCTGGAATATAACAAAGAAATTCTGATCCAAGCTGATTTCTCAGGACGTGATTTAACAGATTCTAGCTTTACTAAAGCTAATCTTCGCTCTAGCAACTTTAGCCATTCTAATTTGAAAGGTGTTAGCTTTTTTGCGGCAAATCTAGAGTCGGTAAATTTTGAGGGTGCCGATCTCTCAAATGCCACTCTAGACTCAGCTCGTTTGATAAAAGCGAATTTGACAAATGCAGTATTAGAAGGTGCCTTTGCTGCTAGCGCTAGGTTTGATGGTGCGATTATTGACGGGGCAGATTTTACTGATGTGCTGCTGCGTCGGGATGAGCAAAACAAACTTTGCAAAATCGCTAAAGGTACAAATCCCACGACGGGACGAAATACCCGCGATACTTTGTTTTGTTCGTAAAAGTTAATACTAACGTGCGTCGTGAGGGTCAACTGACCCTCAAACTACTTTTAGCACGCTTTCAACAAAAGTCTAACGTAGTTCTTTGCCATGACAACAGCAAAGTGTATGGGAAACCAGAGTGCATTCTTTGCCGTTATTTTTCCGGTACAGTGGCTTAAAGTCAAACATCCAGGGATAGATATTTCAAAGCACTTATTGTTACGTTTTATTACAAATCAGTAGATGTGCGTTAGCTTACACAAAACTTCAAACTACAGCTTCGTTTTTCTGACAATCAAAAACTACCATCAAGCTGACGTCAGGTGTGAGTTGACGTAAAAGCCGCAAATGACCTTCTGCATCAGACTGATTGCGGAATCGAGCGATAATTTCTTGTTGCGTATCGGGAAGCAAACGAGCAACAGCCCAAGAACTAAGACGCTTTTTATAAGCGATCGCACCAGAAGAAGAGACGGAATCGCTGTAATCTCTGTTTTGTGGCATGATATATGTTATCCTTATGTGTTTGAGTCAAGGGCGTTAGTAAGTCTCTTGGCGGGGATGGACTAACGCCTTTTTAAATGATGCTCCCACTTGGATATCACAGTAATTCTAGATTGTCAACAGTGCCCTCGCCACTTTAATAATTGATGAAAGCGAAAACTTTAACATCGAGGTGCGGCTTTCAATCAAAGTCAACAGCTGGATATTTGTCAAACGTGCCTGGTAGCTGTGTACTTGTGATCGCGCAGGGGAAATTCAATCGTACCAAAACAGGCGATTGCCCAAGGGGCAACGGCAAAGCCGAACGCAATTTATCTTTAAGCTTGATTTACTGCATCAAAGATTTGTGATACTTTGAGATTTAGTTGACTAAATTGCGGCGATACAACTAAATCATTACCAGAAAAGTTACCTATCTCAGTGTAAGTTTTGTCAATCAGTTCTAAGATTAATATAGTCTGAGCTTCGGGGTCAATAATCCAATATTCAGGAATCCCACAATCTTGATACTGCGATCGCTTGGCGATAAAATCTCTATCTCGTTGCAATTCTCCTGGACTAACCACTTCAATCACCAGTAGAGGCGGTAGCATCTCTAAGCGAATAGTATTACGTTTTGCTAACTGCTGAATATGCTCTTCCCTAATAATTGTCAGGTCAGGATAACGGTTTCTAGGTTCTCCTCTGACTTCCAGTTCTAAACCATGTCCTCGCACTTGATCGATCCCTACAATCATCGCAAAAATCAGCAAAAGACGATTAGCAATCTGAACATTAGTGCCTGATTCTGGAGGCATCTCGATTAACTCTCCATTAAACAACTCATAGAGTTTATCTGTGCCATCATCATAAGATAGGTATTCTTCAAAGCTTTGAAATCTATGTTTAATATGTAGCATCAAGGTTACTCCATGATGAGTCTCAATGCAAGTTTAGCCGATCTTGCACTCCACACCAGAAACAGTCATTGAAACCGCCTTCAGCATCGAAACGACCCGTCATGAATATCGCGTCATTTCCATGTAGGAGGAAAATCCCCAACTGTTCCTTTAGACCACATTTGATTTTTTGAAACTTCAGAAGTAGGTCGTTTTTTCAAAAATCTTTGGGGGAATCCTATATAAAACCTGCTAGTGGTGCTATATAGCAAGCCGCAGGACACCCTACATTGTCGCAATGATAATTAAGAGCGTTTTGTTTAGCAACGCGATGATTACCAATTTTTACCTAGCAAAGATTCAAATTCCGATTGTAAAGCTTTGATATCGGCAATTCTTGCCACTAGTAAATTATCCCTACCAGCATCAGTTAAACGTGATTTCCAATAGCCAATACTGTCTGAATTGTTCAACCAAAACTGAATCACCGTATCTACTACTTGATCCAAATCCCAATTCCATTTAGGCGGAACTGGTTCTACAGACTCGATCAACGCATCAAGGGTACATTTATACGTTCCTATGTATTCTACCCCTTGGTGTTGTGGTTTTTGGCAAATCTGTTGATGATTAAAAAATTGCAAAACAGGAGATACACCTACAATATCAAAAGAGTACTTCATTGCAGTTGTCCTGGTGTTTATTATTTTGAGGATACAAAATATTATCGCTCTTAACAGTTAAATATTTCTCTATATCTAAGGTATTAAAATTATCGCGAAAATTAGCACTTAAAGCTGATGAGTGCTAATGTTGAGAAAAAGATTTGAGGTATTATTAAATAGTTTTAAGCATTAAACAAAGGGGTGCAGATTATTTTTAATATTTTTTTAAATATTCCACTCACAGATTTTAAAGGTGAAGTGGCGGCTTTGTTGGCGGCTGGTTTTTGGGCTGTAGCTTCGGTGGTGTATGGGCGTTTGGGGCAACGTATTCCGCCACTGCAACTGAACTTACTCAAAGGGATAATTGCGATCGCTCTTTTAACAATCACCATTTTTGTGCGGAGAGAATTTTTCCCAATCTTGACAATTGTTCCCCTAAGTCTATTATTACTCAGCGGCATTGTTGGTATTGGTTTGGGCGATTTAGCCTTTCTTGCGGCGATAAATTCTTTCGGTGCGCGTCGAACGTTACTTATGGGAACTCTTGCACCACCAATGACGGCAATAATCGCGCAGATTTTTCTTCAAGAAAAGCTGAATGTGAATGCTTGGTGCGGCATTTTGCTGACGATTGTGGGAGTTGCTTGGGTGGTGACTGAAAGATTGCCGGATAGCAGCGGTAATTCCTCAACGCAACTATCGCGAGGAATCGGCTTTGGTTTATTAGCAGCGATCGCCAATGCAATTGGGGGTGTTCTTTCTCGTGCAGCACTTGCCAATACCAGCATTCCACCTTTGTGGGCATCTTTGTTTCGGTTGATTGCAGGGGTGTTGATTCTCTTACCGTTAGTATGGTTATCTTGGCGTCGGGGCAGGATAATTTTGTCGGAGTTGCAATCAACGCGAGTAATTATAGCAACTTTTTTTGCGGCGTTTTGCGGAACTTATTTAGGTATTTGGTTGCAGCAGACGGCAATTAAATTTACCCCAGCGGGAATTGCTTTAACTTTATTGCAGACAAGTCCGCTGTTTATCATGCCTTTGGCTATTTGCATGGGTGAAAAAGTCAGCTTTCGGGCGATCGCTGGTGTGGTCATAGCGATCGCGGGAATTGCATTGTTATTTTATTTACGGTAACAAAAGAAATACTTACTTTACACTTATTTACCCCGAAAAAACAAAGAAAAAAAGGGAACACACTATTTGTTACTCAAATCTTATCAGGAATGTTGTTGCCAAAACACACAATCTTTTTGCGCTTTGGAAAGATTATTCACCAGTGATAGTAAATTTTCTTGATTGAGAGACAATGTGCTGTATAATTGGTTTTTTGGTTGTCTAGAAGTGTAATCAAAAAAGACAGCGAATCTATCGTCAGCTACAGGTATCTTTCCCCGATGGAAGATGCTACTAGTAGCAGCAAAAATTACTGTACCAGAAAGTCCCGTGCATGATTTCCAATTGGATGGAGATAGTGCTTGTTGCATAGTTTCGTCTATTACGTAACCAGAGCGATATTTCAAAGAGCGAGCGACTGTTGAGGTTAAAGACTGGGGAATGTATTGAAAAGGACCTCCATCTTCATTTACATCATTTAAATAAACAATAATTTTCAGGACTTTTCTATCTTCCAAATCTATATGCCAAAGTCTTGATTTTATCGCTACCTCATTGGCGATATCTCTGCGAAAAAATACGCCTTGATATGCTACTGGTAGACCAAGATAATTTTCGACGATGTTAAGTAAACGTTGTTCAAGTCCCCACAAGAAAATCTCTGGATGCTCCATCATTTGTTGAGAAGTAGCATGAACAACAAACTCGTTTTTTTGACCAGAAATACTTTTTGGTATTTCTGACATTAGCTTTTTGGCAACCTGGAAAAAACGAGGATTAGAAGGAATTCCTAAGGCTGATAATGAAGTAATTACTACTCCATCACGTTTAATAGTCTCAACTAAAGTGCGATCGCTTGTTGAAAGAACAGGTAGATTGACAAGATGTTTGTTCAGCGCTGTCTGATAAACAAGCTCAGATTTCGCTTGCACAAATGGTATTTGCGTTAACTTCCTTATTATTTTATTACGTGCTTTTTGAACCAGTATGTACATGAAAGTAACCTTGTTTGATTGTACAGAATTTTATCATTACATATTTTTTTGTATTATTTAATACTTTTAAAAAAGTAAATCTTTTTTTTAATTATTGGCAAACGCAAGCTCGATATTCTCTAAACATTCAGTTTTACTGAAAATTTATTCATGATTGCTTGACAAAAAATCTTGTCGCAATACTTTTTTAAGTATTCCGGCTTCACTTCGGATAATAATCAACACACTTATGTTGTAAGGTAATATCTGAATGAGTGTCAAGTCGGTTAACACTACCAAATCAATTAAATGTGCGAATTTTATACCAGAAAATAATTTATCTTTCTGGTCTGAGACTTATTGCTATCTAGAATATGCAATGATGAGAGAAAAATTATCCGAACTATGATGACGCAATCAAAACAAAGGACACGATAATTTCCGCCAAGCGTAGGTTTTTAGGAGAAAAAAGGATGTTAATTGATACTCCTATTTTCTCCGACTGCTTAATAATTAAACTGAGGTAGATTCTGCCCAAATGCGAACTTATTAATTTTTCCGAAAAGTCATCTGCAAAAGTCGAAAATATTATTCCTTTTGCTTTGAATGTGCTTGTATTATGAAAAATTATAAGTAGAAACACGAAAAGTGTCCAATTATTTATCTATACTTTTAGATAAATTTAAAATTCCTTTATAAAATCTGGTAATGCATTACGGTAACTTTATAATTATAAGTATTCTTGTCTGGTAAATGGGGAGTAAGGGCTAGTAAAGTTAAATTTAATACTTTGTTGTGTAGCGACACAACGGGGTATATTTGGGAAAAAGGATAACATTTTTTACATAAATACTTAGATAATTGAACTCACCCGCCGTGATATTATCGTGCTTTGACTATTAGAGAAGAAATGATATGGTGCGGCTGATTTTGACAGCGATTTTGCTGTTACTATTGACAGCATGTGGTAGTGGATTTTTGCCAACTAGCCGATTGGTGCAAAAAGCGATCGCAATTCAACTTGAGGAAACCCAACAGCAACTTGAGGGACAGCTAAATCTCGATTTTCGCGGCTTTGAAATCAATCGACTAAAAATTACTCAGGAAAAATCCCTAACGATTCAAAATTTACCTGTTTATCGTATTCGCGGAACTTACAATCTCGTCTTCAAACTACCAGAACGAAAGTTAACGCAACCTCAAAAACCTTTTGAAGTTTATTTACAACTTCAAAAAGAAGGCAAAACCTGGCGATTGCTGCTTCCGCAAAAGGATAGCAAGGATTCTCAACCAGTTTGGCGCAGTTATTCAATTGAGGGTTAGCAAAAAGTTATAAGTTATGAGTTATGAGTTGTTGATTCAAAACTGAAAACTTTCAATTTATAACTTTGAAATCTTAATTCTTAACTCCTAACTCCTGTACAGACGCGATCGGTCGCGTCTCTACAACTCCTAACTTTTTACAGTAACCCTGCTGATTCATACAATCGTTTGAGCATTGCTGTAATTTTGGTGCCATATTGCAAATCTGCTGACCATCGTCCTGATAATTTATCTATTGTTGGTGCTACACCGCGAGTTACAAAACGAAACCGAGGATCTACTATTTCATTAACTAAGGGTTCTAGACTGGCGTAAGCTTTTAAATGTTGAATGTGCGCTCGTACTCCAGTTCTAGCATTATCAAACTTCGCCGCTTCTAAACTACCACCAATTGTGCCTAACCCGGCAAAGTTATTTTGCTCAGGTTTAACATCGCCACCAAAGCGTAAAAATCCCGTTTCTAAACACATTTGACAGAAGGCGATGTCATAGTTTACCCCCTCTACAGTGGCTTCTTCTCGATAGAGTTTCGGCAAGTCGGGAAACTTTGCCAAAGCGCTTTCGTTGTTGTTTTTTAGGAATAGCTGTAACTGCACTTCTGAGGTATAACCACGCGCCATAATTTGGTCAATTTGATTGGGATTAATTACCAAATTGGAGCGTAAAGAAATAGTGCGGGTAGTACTGTCCCAGCTAATCGAAACGTTAAAATCTCGCAGTTCAACTGCTTTGACATAAACAACTTTGCGATAGGTAATACGCCGCACGTTAGGTGCTTTTGATAAATCGATTCGCAAACGATCTACTAAATCAATGGGGATGTATGCATTACCATTAATTAGTATTCCTTTTTCGGAATAATTTTGACCGTTGATTTTGATGTTGATTGGCGGATAATTTGGATCTGGGGTAGGAGCAGAACCTGGGTCAATTGTACGACTCCAAGATGCCAGTCCATCGGCGATTCCTAAGGCAAAGTCGCGACGCCGATTTTGCAGTAAAGCGCGATCGTCTGGACTGCTGAGAAAGCCAACTTGCATTATCATTGAAGCGATCGCTGTTTGCCGACAAAATGCCAAACTACCCAATCCACTATCTGTATCTGGCTTGACTCCCCGATTGGGTAACTGGGGTACGCGACGCAATAACCCCACCAGCAGTAGTTCCGCATTACTTCTACGCTCATCATTGTTGGCGATGTAGAATACACTAGCCCCACGCACAGAAGGATTGCTTGCAGCATCAGCATGAATTTCTAACGCCACATCGCGATCGCGTGCGCGAGAATTGATCCAGTTGATAGTTTGCGCTGCGCTTAAGTCATCCGGAACCGCTAAAACTTCAACAGAACGCGATCGCAATTCTGTCACAATCAAATCTCGCAGCAATATCATTTCCCTAGCTTCGGTTGTACCACCCGCGATTGAACCGGGATCGATTCGTGTTGCTTCTTTGCCTCCGTGAGCCGCCGAAATAAAAATACGTCCCATATATGCGTATTTCCTCTGATAAAATTAAGCATTAGTGATTCTATACATCTTTCTTGGCTTTGGAACAAGAATATAATAGCGATCGGGAGATAGTTGTTAATTGTTGGTTGTTAGTTGATAGTTGATGGTTGTTGGTTGTTGGTTGTTGGTTGTTGGTTGATAGTTGATGGTTGATAGTTGATGGTTGATAGTTGATGGTTGTTGGTTGATAGTTGACGCTAACCACTCTCCACTCTCCACTACCCACTACCCACTACCCACTACCCACTACCCATTACCCATTACCCATTACCCATTACCCACTCCCCCACTCCCCACTCCCCACTCCCCACTCCCCACTCCCCACTAACTCGAAAATGCAAATACCCCGCTTACATCCAGACACAATAGACGAAATTAAACAACGAGCTGACATTGTGGATGTCGTCTCCGAGTACGTAGTTTTACGTAAGCGCGGGAAAGATTTTGTTGGTTTATGTCCCTTCCACGATGAGAAAACTCCTAGTTTTACAGTTAGCCAAACCAAGCAGATGTACTACTGTTTTGGCTGTCAAGCAGGGGGAAATGCCATTAAGTTTTTGATGGAGTTGGGGAAGCGCTCTTTTGCAGAGGTGGTGCTAGATTTAGCACGGCGTTATCAAGTGCCGGTGCAAACACTCTTACCAGAACAGCGGCAAGAGTTGCAGCGTCAGCTTTCTTTGCGCGAACAGTTATATGAAGTTCTCGCTTCGACGACACAATTTTATCAACATGCGCTGAGACAACCCCCAGGAGAAAAAGCGATTGAATATTTACGCGATCGCCTTTTCAAGGAAGAAACAATTCAGCAATTCGGCTTAGGTTACGCCCCAAGCGGTTGGGAAACCTTATATCGCTATCTTGTGCAGGATAAACATTATCCAGTGCAACTGGTGGAAAAAGCGGGATTGATTAAGCCGCGTAAGGAAGGAGGGGGTTATTATGATGTGTTTCGCGATCGCCTAATAATTCCCATCCGTGATGTACAAGGACGGGTGATAGGCTTTGGTGGCAGAACTCTCACCGATGAACAACCCAAATATCTAAATTCACCAGAAACTGAGCTTTTTAGTAAGGGTAAGACTTTATTCGCTCTCGATCAAGCTAAAGCCGGGATTTCGCAAGTCGATTCGGCTGTGGTGGTAGAGGGATATTTTGATGCGATCGCTCTTCATGCTGCTGGTATAACTAACGTGGTTGCTTCTCTTGGTACAGCATTAAGTTTAGAACAAGTACGCCTAGTATTGCGCTACTGTGATTCTAAACAGTTGATACTCAACTTTGATGCTGATAAAGCTGGGACAAATGCCGCAGAACGAGCCATTGGAGAAATTGCCGAACTTGCGTATAAAGGCGAAGTTCAACTAAAGATTCTCAACTTGCCTAATGGGAAAGATGCTGATGAATATTTGCGCGAATATAAGCCGGAAGATTATCGAGAATTGTTAGCAAATGCCCCACTGTGGCTGAATTGGCAGATTTCGCAAATTACTCAAGACCGCGACTTGAAACAGGCTACAGATTTTCAGCAAGTTTCGCAAGAGATAGTAAAGTTACTGAAAAGAATAGAAAATAAAGATACGCGAACTTATTACGTTTCTTACTGTGCAGAAATACTCAGCTTGGGGGATACGAGACTTATACCATTACGGGTGGAAAATCTTTTAACGCAGATTGCGCCTTTGTCTACGTCGTACCGTCAGCCAACACCGCTACGCAAGCATTCAAAAGCTCGTGTAAAAAAAGCATCTGTAATAGATAATACTGATCGCGGTCTTTTAGATCAAGCAGAGGCTTTATTACTGCGGATTTATTTACATTGTCCCGAACAGCGTCAAGCTATTATTGCAGCTTTAGAGGAGCGAGATTTACAATTTAGTCTTTCGCACCACCGATTTTTGTGGCAAAAGATTTTAGAGATTCCCCTTGACATAGATGTTAATTTAGTATCCACTTTGCAAGATAGATATTTGGAATTTTCGGAGGAAATGAAGTTAGTTTCGCATCTATTTCATGTGAGCGAGAAAGAACAAAAAGAAATTTTGCGTACTCCGCAAGTGATTCAAGTTACCACTGCTTGTATGGAGCGAGTGTTGCGAGAAAAGCGCTGCCGTCACTATTTGGAATTGTGGAAGCAAACCGATCCAGAAGCTGAACCAGAGCGATATCAATCATATTGTGATGCCTTCTATGCCGAAAACCTGCGAATTCAGGAATTAGACCGGCAACGGCTATATTCGATTACAGATTTGTTGTCGGGTTGAGGTTGATGTAGTGCGATCGCGCTGACCTCTCCCCCAACCCCTCTCCGAAACGGAGAGGGGAGTAAGATTACTCCCCCTTCCCTCATAGGGAAGGGGGTAGGGGGTTAGGTCTCTTGAGAACAAGCTGTGGCAATACGCATCAAAACTTTATCAAGTTCGTGTCTCACTTATTCATTTTTAATTCGCAACAAACGCAATCCCCGTGCTTTCAAAACTTTGTCACGTTCTGCATCGTATTCAACTTGTTGAGAGTGAATTTTGCCATCCACTTCAATAACTAATGCAGCAGCGTGACAGTAGAAATCTGCTAGAAATCCATCAATAATCTGTTGTCGGCGAAAGTGTAAATTATTCAAGCGATTTGCACGCAGATGTTGCCAAAGTATTTTTTCTTCTGGTGTCATTTTGCGACGAAATTCTTTAGCAAGTTGTTGTTTTGCAAAGGTGACTTTTTGTCCAATTACTATATTGCGAGTTTCCTCTTTTTTGGGTTTAGAGGGTTGTTGGGGTGTAGGGTTATTCACAAAGTTTGTATAGAAATAGATTTTTTATCTTTTCCATTATGGCTGACCTCTCCCTGACTTTGACTAAAGTCAAAGTCGTCCCTCCCCTACGAGGGGAGGGAAATAAAATTCCCCCCTTCCCTCGTAGGGGGAAATTCATTTCCCCCCTTCCCTCGTAGGGAAAAATGAAATTCCCCCCTTCCCTCGTAGGGAAGGGGGGTAGGGGGGTTAGGTCTGCATGTGTGGGGTGCGATCGCCTGACTATGCTATTAATGTTTCTTTAAAATTGAGATCAAGGTTGTGTCTATTGAGACAGCATCGAATTTTTCACCGCTTGCGTTAGTTCTTGTTCTGTGCATTGATACAAATCCCGCAAGTGGAATACTTGCCATACCTCAAGCTTTGGCGTTGTTCTACCCTTTTCCCAGTTGCGAATAGAAGATTCCGCGCAGTCTAGTTCTTTGGCTACGTCAAAAGTTCTCAGCCCTGCACGTTTTCTCAAGGCTCTTAGATCCATAGCTGACTAGACGTTCTATCTATTTTAGCGTTAACATTTAGCGTTGAGTATTGACAAAGGGTAATAAGTTGCACTTTAATCATGATTGAAGAGGCGTTAGTGCATCCCCGGCAAGAGACTCGCTAACGCCCTTCACTAAACTTTTTATGGACAACCTAATGATGCCACAAAATAGAGATTACAGCGATTCTTCGTTAGAAATGCAGGCGATCGCTTATAAAGAACGCTTGAATAATTGGGCTATTGCACGTTTACTTCCCGACATGCAACGGGTTATTGTTGCTAGATTTCGCAGTCGGTCTGATGCAGAGGGTCACATGCAGCTTCTACGTCAGTTGATACCCGATGCTTGCTTCGTGGTGGTGTTTGATTGTCAACGCGACGAAGCTGTGATTTGAAGTAATGGAAAAGCGATCGCAGTCTTGGAGGTGAAGGTGCGCGAAGCGCTAATTACCGCAGTTCGTTAAATTCTTCTTCAGTAATACCCAACTGCTTGAGAATTTGATAAAACAACCCTTCGGGTTCGCCAGGTGCTACAACGGGGGGAACCCCCGCAACGCACTGGCTCACCAACTACCAATTTCAGCATTACCATGAATGGGAATTGTGGTTGCTCGTCCATCTGGATGTTGCCAACGAGCATGACTTCCCTTCTGTCGTACTTTTTCAAATCCGAGTTTCCGAGCAATCCTTTCCAATTCACTTGCTTTAGCTGGCATTTGCAATCACCAGATCAACGTTTCCAGGCAGCGATCGCCCTTCTTCTGCGTACTCTTCTTGAATCATCTCAAAAACATAGACGAGTTCGGTACGAGCTTCGTCTGGTGTTTGTCCCCAAGCGTGACAACTAGGAATCGCTGGGACGTATGCGACAAAAGTACCATTGTCATCGGGACGGATCACAACAGTGTAATCTTGTAGAGACTTCATGGGTATAGCCTACAGTTCTCATATATAATGTAGCGCGACCATGCTTTTTGATAGCAATTAAATGCTATGTAAAACTAGCGACTTCCACAAAACGTTCAACAGCCAAGCTTTTACGATTGAGTTTAATTCGCTCAATTTCATGAAGGGTTTCCGCTGTCAGGTAACTTTCACTGCAATGAAGACAAGTTATCACGGGAATGTTTTCTATAACCAGCAGGTCTTGACCCTTGCCATAAGTTCTAGTAATCCTGCGGATTCTTGCTCCTTCGCTTCCACAAATATCACACACCATCTAGCATTTTCCTGCTATTAGAGTACATATACAGTAATGATAACGACTTTTCCAGTCGGACTCAGCTTGGCAATTATCTCTACTTCCCCACCATCAACAGTTGTGCCTCTGATACGGTATTTGGATTCTGCTGTCACCCTATCTTTTTGGCGTTCCAGTATTTCACCTGTGAGAATACCTTGTTCAACGTCGTAGATTGTTAAATTATCATCGTTCATCTCTTCTTCAGCGTGGAGCGTCATTACATATTGCTGAGAGGTTATTTTCTCACGCATCCGTCGCAAGATTTCGTCGAACAAGGCAGTAATCTCAGATGAATTGGACTTTAATAGTTTAGTGCGATGGCGCGAAGCGCCCGCGAGTACGCGATCGCGCAGCTAAAATCAAAAAAAAACTTTTTTTATCGAGGCCATACTTTAATCGCTATATTAACTAAGTACTCGGCACGAGTTTTAATAGCTTCTTCATCCCAAACATCTAATTTTCGGAAATACTGGTTCAAAGTAAGATTACTTTCTTTTAAAAGGATTAATTTATCATCAAATGGATTGTTAGATAACTCAGAGTTATAGCCAGTTAGCGTTAGATTACCTAAAGTGTGAAGCCATTTTTTGTGAACAGTACTATACTTATCACCCAACATTTTTTGCCATTCTTTACGTAATGGCGACTTCTGCGGCATGATATGCTCGACACTTAACTTTTCAAAGTCAACCCGCTCCTTGGTCAGAGATTCTTCGATACTCTCTAGAAGAAGCTTTACTCTGTTATTTACACTTGAAATTTTACTGTATAAAGGTTCATTAATAAGTCCTTGACGAAATTCTTCGTCATCGGGCCAGCGTTGACTCTTATCGAAACTTATCAGAACATCGCGTAACCCACTTACCAAATCATCGGGATTTTTTTCTTGAACTTGTTTATATAAGTTGTCAAATACTTTACCTAAAGTCCTAGTAGGAACATTCGCCAACCAACGACGAACAAAGTAAGACTCTAAATAACGCAAAATTGTCTCAAAATCTGCTATAGATAAGTGTTTCTCCTCATATTCATGATAAACATTCAAGAGAAAGATATGACAAGTTGTAAAGTTTAATCTTTCCAATCGCTTAAACCAACGCCTTAATTTTGGGTCTGGTTCTTCATTCTCAAAACTCAGACGCTGATAGTAATTAGCAAATTGTACCAACTTTCGCAACTCATCCTTAATTCCTATTTCCGGTTTATCAGATTGCTTCGCTGAATTATCAAAACGTTTTTTAATAGCTTGATATATAGCTTTTTCACTAACTGCCTCTCCATCTTTACGCAAATAAAACCAAAAAGCATTAGTCAATTTATCTGCATATTCTTTCTGACCCATTTTTTTCTTAAAGCTTTCTTGAAGAGGCAGCCATTCACTTTTATACACATTTTCTTGTTCTTCAGCAGGTAACTTCATAAATATATAATTACGAACTAAGTCTGCCTGTGTTAGCTCCTCTCCTTTATTATTTAAGCTTTCAAAAATTAAATATGGATTATCATTGTTATCAGAAGTTATATTTACTAAAACCAAACTTTCTAATAAAATAGCTTTTATTTTAGCGTAGTCTAGCGGTTTTTCTTCATCAGGCTCTAACTTTTTAAACTGACTTTCAAAGAATTTATAAGCTTCATAAATTTGTTCCTCTTTTTTTAGTTCACTAGCTTTTTTACTTTGAATAATACTTTTATAGCCTTCACGGTCTTCCTGAGTAGGTAGTACTTTATAAATATCGTCATTTTTTTTAAATTTATTGATTAAGTATAATTCTTCTACCTCCTGTGCCATACTAGGGTCGGATTTCCTTAGACAATTTCTGAGTGCTGCTAGAACAATAGTTAAAGTTGTTAGCCTTTGTTGCCCGTCAATTACAATAAAAGGAGATATACCATCAGCTGTCCCAGATTCTTGTTGAGTTACTATAGGACCAAGAAAATAAAAGCCTTGTACTTTATTTAAGTAAAGGCTCATTAAGTCTTCCCATAAAGTTTCCCAGTTTTCCTTTTTCCAAGAGTACGGACGTTGAAAAAGTGGGATTTGAAACTGTTTAGTACCTTCTAGTAAGTTGCGGAGAGTAGTTTCTGATGCTTTCATGCTTATTATTTGCTTGATGTTTTGTTATATACAATCATAGACAAATTTTTGTACCATAAAAGACTAACTTCAGATGGATTTGCATTAAAAAGCCCGCGATTAGGCGGGCTTTGCTCGTGAGCCAGTGATTTTAGCCTGCGGGCATCTATACACAATTACTACCTACTTTACGCTGTCAGCATACTCAAAATATCCTCAATCCTCGGCATTTACTCCAACGGAATCACTCTACCTTCATCTACTGCAAAAGGCTTTCAATTTCCTCATCGCTAAAGCCAAATTGCCTAAAAATACGCAAAACATAAGCAGGAGACATTTCCCCCGCACCCATATCTATAGGAACTACTCTCCGTTGACCTTCTACTTCAAGAGTATATAACCGATGGTCGCCTTTTCCCTCTCTATAAAATGTGCATCCACCTTTTTCTAAAAGCTTAATTAACTCCTTTGGTTTAAAAGAGGGAATATTTTTAGGCAGAAACCTTCCTTAATTCATATATATCAGAATCTGGTTCTTCTAACAATAAAAATTCATGTAGTTCTTCGATAGAAATAGGAGATTTATAAATATTAGTATCAGATTTATAAACATCTTCAAAAGACTCAATAGCCTCTTTTAACTTGTTAATAGCAGTTTCTTGAGTATTTCCCTGTCCAATAATCCCATTTTCTAAACATAAAGCGACCCAATAACCTGTACTTTGCCTAAATACTACTGTGTAAAAGTCCATTTATGTTTACCTAGTAAAGTTGTAATGTAAGGTGGGCACTGCCCACCCTACTTTAATTATCTCGCAGCCGCCGGCATCCCCAAAATATCTTCAATCCTGGGCATATCTTCTAACGCAATCACTCTACCTTCATCTTCAAAACCGCTAATTTGATCGAAGTTCAAATACCGATACAAATCATCGGCAAAAGGATGAATTCTATTCGCTACAATGTCCATATATTCCTGCACTGAAGGAATACGTCCTAGCAACGCACAAACTGCGGCTAATTCGGCTGAACCAAGATACACTCGCGCATCTTTACCCATGCGATTATTGAAGTTGCGGGTAGATGTTGAAAACACCGTTGTCCCGTCAGCAACTCGCGCTTGATTACCCATACATAAACTGCAACCAGGCATTTCTGTTCGCGCATGTGCCGCATCAAAAATGTTGTAAATACCTTCTGATTTTAATTGCTGTTCATCCATGCGCGTAGGGGGACAAATCCACAAGCGAGTGTTTACTGTTCCTGCACCTTCTAACACTTTCGCTGTGGCGCGATAATGACCGATATTTGTCATACAAGAACCAACAAATACTTCTTGTACTGGGTCATTCACAACTTGTGATAATAACTTAATATTATCAGGGTCATTTGGTGCAGCGACAATTGGTTCTTTGATTTCGTTTAAATCAATTTCAATGACTTCCGCATACTCTGCATCTGCATCTGCTGACATCAATACCGGATTTGCTAACCATTCTTCCATTTTGATGACGCGGCGCATGATGGTACGAGCATCGGCGTAACCGCGTGCTACCATGTTCTTTAATAGCGCCACGTTAGACCGCAGATATTCAGCAACTGTCTCGACACTCAGCTTAATCGTACAACCTGCACAAGAACGTTCTGCGGAAGCGTCGGTAAGTTCAAAAGCTTGTTCAACTTTCAAATCTGGCAAGCCTTCAATTTCCATAATCCGTCCAGAGAAAACGTTTTTCTTATTTTTCTTGTCTACTGTCAGCAAGCCTTTTTGAATCGCGACGTAGGGAATTGCGTTCACGACATCTCGCAGGGTGATACCAGGTTGCAATTCTCCTTTAAAGCGTACCAAAACAGATTCTGGCATATCCAACGGCATCACACCCAAAGCTGCTGCAAAAGCCACTAACCCGGAACCGGCGGGGAAGGAAATTCCCAAGGGAAAGCGGGTGTGAGAATCACCACCTGTGCCTACGGTGTCGGGTAACAGCATCCGGTTGAGCCAAGAGTGAATGATACCATCACCGGGACGCAAGGCGACACCGCCACGAGAGGCAAAGAAATCAGGCAATTCTTGGTGAGTTTTGATATCAACTGGTTTGGGATAAGCTGCGGTATGACAAAAACTCTGCATCACTAAGTCTGCACTGAAGCCGAGACAAGCGAGTTCTTTCAATTCGTCGCGGGTCATCGGACCTGTGGTATCCTGAGAACCAACGGTGGTCATAATCGGTTCGCAAGATGTACCGGGACGCACACCGATTAAGCCACAAGCTTTACCGACCATTTTCTGTGCTAAGGTGTAGCCTTTACCTGTGTTGGCTGGTTGGTGGGGACGCCTAAAGACGGTGCTGGGTTCTAAATTAAGTGCAGCGCGGGTTTTATCGGTGAGGGTGCGTCCAATTAGTAGGGGAATGCGTCCACCTGCGCGGACTTCATCTAAGATTGTATCTGGTTTGAGGGTGAAGGTAGAAATAACTTCGCCAGTTTCGTTGGTGATTTCCCCTTTGTAGGGATGGATGGTAATCACCATGCCGGTTTCTAATTTGCTGACATCGCACTCGATGGGTAAAGCACCGGAATCTTCAGCGGTGTTGAAGAAAATGGGAGCGATCGCACTTCCTAATATATATCCTCCCGCCCGTTTGTTGGGTACATAAGGTATATCTTGCCCCATATGCCACAATACTGAATTTATTGCCGATTTGCGCGAGGAACCTGTACCGACTACATCCCCAACGTAAGCGACAGGATGCCCTTTTTTCTTTAACTCGGTAATCATTTGTATACCCCCAGGCATCCGTGATTCCAACATCACCAAAGCATGTAAAGGAATATCCGGGCGAGTTGTGGCGCTTTGAGCCGGTGATAAGTCGTCGGTGTTGGTTTCGCCGGCTACTTTAAATACTGTGACGGTAATAGCTTCGGGTACTTCTGGACGAATGGTAAACCATTCCGCTTCTGCCCAAGAGTTGATCACGCGAAGAGCGAAGGGATTGATTTTAGATAATTCTAAGATGTCGTGAAAAGCATCATACACTAACAGAGTTTTGCTGAGGGCAGATGCGGCGTATGCGGCTATGGGTTCGGTTCCTTGTCCCCCCATCACTAACGGTGTTTCGGAGGATGTAGAGAAGGATACGGTGGGAACTTGCAATAATTCAATTAGCGATCGCACGTTATAACCGCCGATCATCGTCCCTAGCAATTCTACCGCATCGATGGATGAAATTAACGGGCTGGTGATTTCCTCTTTGGCAATACCTGTGAGAAATCCCGCTTTGACGTAAGCTGCGGGATCGACACCGGGGGGAACGCGATCGCGCAATAAATGCAACAATGTCTCTTCTTCACCTTTGGGCGGATTTTTCAGTAATTCGCATAATTCTGAGGTTTGCTTCGCATCCAATGGTAAAGGGGGAATACCGAGTTGGGCACGTTCCGCAACATGTTGACGGTATTGGTCTAGCATTTTTATATTCTCCATTGGAATGTTATCCCTTTAATTATGAAATATTTTTAGGCAATACTTGGCTATAAAAGTTTAGGTTACTTTTATTACTTAAAGTCTTACTGGTAATCGGTTATTAGCAATTTTTTTTATACTGAAGGTATAGTTTTCGTCAACCGAATATATTTAAACTTTGATAGAATACGAGCAACACTAAACTGGGTTGCTGTAGAATCCGAGTTTATTAGAAATTAATTAATCTGCTATAGGGGTTATTAGTTGAGTAGGTAGTGAACCCCACCCCCCAACCCCCTCCCCGCTCTTCGTGAGGGGGCTATGATGTAGCAAAATCTATAATTATTTATCGTTATTGTTGGTTTAACCAATTTTCTAAATCAGCAACACTAGAAAAGTCTAGCAATGCTTCTCCTAAATTCTCTAATTGTTCAATCGATAAGCCTTGAATTCGCTCGATTAATGATGCATTAATTTCCCCAATACGGCGATTTAGTAAGCGTAGAACTAGACGTTGTTCTCCTGACTGTATAGCTCTTTGATAAAGTGGTTATAATCGCATAATTAACTCCCTATCATCTGCTTCTAATTCTTGATTTCCTCTCAAGTTTTCGCGCAAGTTGTAAACTAATTCGAGGGTTGCTTTTTGGTATGGATGATCTAATGGTAACGCTTGTAACTCGATAATCGCTTGTGACTGCACACTTCCTCTACCTAAAAGCCTCAACCATAATGTCTCTGGTGTTTGGGGTAGTTGGTGTATCGCTACAATTGCTGTTCGCAATGCATCTGGGAGAAAATGCACTCCTGATAACCAACCGGCTTTTTGCATAGTTCCGAAGCTAGACAATCTAGTTTCAGATATGGTAGGTGTAAGAACCCACAATTTGGGAATTTCTGAGTCCTGAAGTTTGGTTTTATTTGCCGAGTGCTTCTCGTCGCAAGAAAGCCTTGACTTCTAATAATTTGAGAATACAGTCGCAGATTTCATCGGTAGAAGCTGGATTGCGGAATGGTTCTATTATTGCTGGATGTTCAGCAAATCTTCCTAGCAAACCCAGTATTTGTAAATTAGAGCTTTGCTGTTTGGCAGGAGTGAATAAAACATCTATTTCTTTAATTTATCCTGATACTTTTTCTGATGCTTTGACTTCTCCGTAATCTTTTAATAGTTCTTCTAGATAGTCTTTGGCAAATTTATCATGTATAAAACGGGTCAAGAAGAAGGGTGTAGGGGGTAGGGGGTAGGGTTGCAGGTCTCGTTGACGGCATTGGTCGGGGCGTGTGATTAAGAGACCAATGCAAACGCGAGTGAAAAACGGGGCTTGTGACGAAGGCGGTTGTTGGGGCTATCACGAATGTGCAACCCTAAACCTGCAACCCCACACCCCGCCCCAACGGGGCTTGGTCATTCAATTTTAAAATTGCGGAAGTTCTGGCTTAATGCAAAGTTTTATTATATAGCAGTCCTGAATTATTCGTGAGAAAATTGATAAGACTGCTATATCTGTAATGTCATATTTGGCTAATTACTTTTAATTTTTCATGCCTCGCCTAAAATGTACTTAACTTTACTGGCTTAAACTTCCGCGCAACGGTACTATGGCGGTTATTTTATTTTCATCTGATGTTTTATCTGTGTTAGTTTTCAAGCGTGTCAATCTACTTTTACGGATACGTTCGCTGTCTCGAACACCACCTGCCAGTTCATATTCATTGCTGTTTTTGCCGTACTTGAAACCAACACCCATCAGCATTTTGTCTGAAATCTGACTTAAGGTTTTTTCCATCTCATCCAACTTTTTTTTAGAAGAGTCAATCATAGCTATAGCAGCGTTATAATCATCAAGCATATTGTGAAACTGTTCTATTAATTGAGTCAGGCTTTGCAAGTTGCAAGTATCATCAAATTTGATATTTGGATCGATAGCTTTCAGTCCGGCAACTCTAAACTCAGCTTTTTCTAGAATCCGGGAACTACGTTTTCTTCGAGACATAAATTTACACAACTTTTAAAGCTTTACAGAGCTATTTTGTCTCAATTAATCTGTATGCTGGTTCAGCAAAAAGCGCAGTTTTTTAAGCCAAATTTTTTACTTATGCCCGTAATTTCTCGGAATTTAATCAGCAAGGGTTGATTTTCAGGGAAATAATATTATGTTTAAGTTGCACGAAAACTACAATGTTGTTGCATAAGCGATCGCACCTTTACTTTTATAGCGGTTCTCGTTTGGATGCAGGCACAGCATTGCTGTGCCCTACAAATGGTCTGTATTCTATGCAATTGAGAATCGCTATAGTCAACAGCGATCGCTTTAACATTAAGGCTTAATGTTGTAACCTTAAGCCTTAATGTTCTAGCTTTAAGGGTTAATGTTATAACCTTAAGCCTTAATGTTGTAACCTTAAGTCTTAATGTTTTAGCTTTAAGGGTTAATGTTATAAGCTTAAGGCTTAATGTTGTAACCTTAAGAGTCAACATTGTAACATTGATGACTAAAGTTTGTTGGTGAGTGCAATCATCGCTACATAGTGTATATTGTTGATTTACAGCGATCGCAGAGGCAAGAAAAAATTTCCATAAAAATGATTTGCTTATTCTATAAGCCTTTTGACTTCCGCATAGCCGTACTAGTCTCTGATAGATTAACAGAGATACTACCAAAAATTTCATTAGGATGACAACTACTACAAACTCTGGCTATGTTACCCTCAAGCCTGATATTTTATCAGGTGAACCGATTATTAAGGGAACTAGAACCGTTCAGGGGGGTGGTCAGGCGATGTCTACTTTAAGGGGCTACGCCTACGTCAATTAAAGAGACCAAAATCTGGTAATGTGAAATTTATGGAAGAAAAGCGCCCATCCTACATCGAGCAGATACCCCGTGTTGATTGGGAAAAAACTCTCTTTCTGTGTCCAGAAACTGGTAGAGGGGGTGGCATAAAAATCAGACATGCAAGGACGTATCTCAAGTATCCGGGTTGAAATAACTGGTGAGCAGCAAAATGTACTAAATAGTTGGTTACGTAAGTCAACAACCCCAATGGGGTTGGCAAAACG
>JAESGF010000084.1_pt1 | contig 87851 bp, 83 predicted proteins | sample 9269621 | NCBI WGS metagenome assembly JAESGF01 (sample SAMN14515066, study PRJNA621663) | algae metagenome | isolation source: Tolypothrix carrinoi HA7290-LM1 and co-occurring heterotrophs from dry rock... | place: USA: Makauwahi cave, Kauai, Hawaii | collected 2011-01-06
GCTGTGCAGCCAATAGGCGATGAAGACACCTGCGAAAGCGTCGCCAGCGCCCGTTGCGTCGACTACAGCGGTCGTCGGAGCCGGGATCCGTGCGACCGGCGCGGCGGGATCGAAGACCGCGGCGCCGTGCTCGTCCAGTGTAAGGATGACGAGCCCTCGACCTTCAGCATTGGCAAGCCATGCCTCGAAGGCCGCCGTCAGTCCCTCTACTCCGCCGCGGAAGTCGAGAAGCGTGCGTGCAAGGTCCTGGTTCAGGAACACGACGTCGAGGTCGCGAAGGAGATGGGCGAACGCCTCCGGTGTCCTCAGTTCATCGGGGAGGCCTGTCGAGTGAAGGCTCACCCTCCAGCCAGCCGCGCGGAACCGTATCATCGCCTCGCGCATCGCTGCGGCCTGATAACCCTCCACGTGCAGGCATCGAACCTGCGCACCGCTTGAGGGCTCAACCTCGAACCCGAGGTCGCCGGCGGCGAGCTCGAAGGGTTCGTTGATGATCGTGCGGGACCCGTTCGATTCGACGATGACAAGACAGCGCGACAGGCGATTGAGCGGCGGCCGCCGAACCGGCACGACGTGGACGCCGCGTCGCGAGAGTTCCTGCAGGGCCCACTCGCTGTCCGCATCGTCGCCTACGGCTGAGGCGAGCTCGACCTCGATGGCGGCATCGCCGCCGACTGCGGCTGCGGCTGCGGCGACGTTTGCCGCAGGACCGCCAATCGTCTTGCGGATGCGGCGGGCGGTGATGCGGTCGTCGCGGTGCGGCAGGACGTCGACAAGCGCAATGTAATCGACGCTGATGTAGCCCACGGTGGTGAGATGCGGCAGGCCGAGCGGGCGCTCGACGTCGGTATGGCTGAGCGCCATCAGCGAGCGCGCCAGCGCGTTGGGACGGTAGGCGAGGCGCCGGATCGCCGATTCCACCCGCTCGCGCGTGCTCTCACGGACCCTCGCGGACCCGTTGAGCACGTGCGAGACCGTCCCGATGGACACACCCGCCTCGCGCGCGACATCGATCATCGTCGGACGGCGTCGCATGGTCAGCGTGATCTGGCGGAGCGTTTGCCGTGGCCGTTCACTATCAAATCTCCACGATCCGGTCCGCAACGGTCACGCGGCGACCGCGACGTCGCCAGTCGCCGAACAGTTCGCATTATGGGCTGGACGGTGAGCAACGAACAACCTCACTCCTGCTGGGGCGCGCTTGAAGGCTTTCAATGGCGCGCAGCGCGCTGTAATCTCCGCGTCATCACGACGGGCCCGCGTCTGTGCAAGGAGCGTCTCGACATGAAGGCAGGCGTCGCGCCGACGATGAGATGGTGATCGGAGCCACGCGCCAGGCGATCCGCGCCGGTGCAGCCGCCGGTTCGTTTGTCGACGGCGGCCGAGGCCCTCGCGTCGCCGTGGTCCGGCTCGACGCTGCGGCGTTTCTCGGCGTGGAGTGAGCGATTGGAAAAGCCGACGCCGCTGACGCTCTGCGTCGGCGATCTCGACGTCGACATGATGGTCGCGGTGCCACACCCACCGGGCGCCGATGGCAAGGTCAATGGTCGCAAGCTCTCCGCCGGTCCGGGCGGCATGATGGCGAACGTCGCGACCGCCATCGCCCGGCTTGGTGGCCGGGCGCGGCTCCTCGCCGCTGTCGGGGACGACACAGAGGGAGAAAGCGTGCTCGCGGCCGTCTCCGCCATGGGTGTGGACGTGGACTATGTCGTGAGACGGGCGGGCGCCCCCACCTTCCTGTGCTTCGTCATGGTGACGCCGGACGGCGAGAAGTCGCTCGTCCGCGTGACGAGCGAGGCCTACCTGCCCCGCGCGTCGGACCTCAGGCCGGAGGCGTTCGCGGACGTCGCCCACGTTCACGTCACGCTCGGCGACCCGGCGCTGACGATGTCGGCGCTGACGCTGGCGCGCCAGGTAGGCGCATCGACCTCGCTCGACCTTGAGGCGGCCGACCTGCCGGAGCGAGCTGAGGAGCTGAACGAGGTGCTCTTCAGCGTCGATGTCCTCTTCATGAGCGGCAACACGCGGGACGCGGCGACGGATCTACTCGGCGCGGCGCCGCAGGGCCGGCGGCTGACGGTGACAACGCTCGGCGCTGCGGGAGCTATGGCCGAGTCGGACGATTGGCGTCTGTCCATCCCTGCCGTTCCGATCCAGCCACGCGACACCACTGGTGCCGGCGATGCGTTCGCCGCGGCGTTCCTCCACGCGCACCTCCGGGGCGAGCCGGTCGGCGACGCGCTCCAGTTCGCCAACGCCGTTGCGGCTCTGTCCACTCGCGGGATCGGCGCTCAGGCCGCGCTGCCCACCGAAGCCGAAGCCCGCGCCCTCCTCGCCAGTCGAGACGCAAATGCCCATGCCTGACCGGCGCCACGCGCTCGCCCCCCGCCTCGCGGCGCTCGGCCTGCCTGAACCAGACCAGGCGACGCTCGGCGCGCTGCGCGACATCGTGGATGAGGGCGTCCTCGGGGCATCCAACCACGTCGCCCTCGCGCTTCCGCTCGTGGCGCGGATCGCGGCCGACGGGCCCGACGCGGAGACCTCGTTTCGCGCGGCGGCGGAAACGGCGGCGTTCATCGCCGAGGTGCGCGGCGGACCAGCCCCGATCGTCGCGAATGCACTCGCTTGGCAAACTGACGGCGTCGAGGATGTTCCGGCGAGCGCACGGGCGCCACTTCTCGCCGAACGCGCTGCGGCGTGGGATGCGGCGGCGAAGGCACGGCGGGCCGCGCTTGTCGCCCGCGCCGTGGAGGCGCTCGCGGCGTGCCGCGCGCCGCTCGCCTTCGACTACTCGAGCACGGTGGCGGACGTGATCCGCGCGCGCGCGTCGCACGGCGGGCTGCGGTGCGTGGTGATCCCCGAAAGCCGCGCGGTCGACGGTGGACGGCGGTACGTCGAGGCGTTCGCCGATCTGGGCGTTGCGCTTCACGTCACCCCGGACGCAGCGATCAACTATGCCGTCGGCCTGTCCGACGCAGTGCTCCTCGGGGCCGAGAGCGTCTCGATTGACGGGGGCGTCGTGAACACGATCGGCTCGACGCCCCACGCTCGAGCGGCTGTGGCGGAAGGGAAGCCGGTGTTCGGTTGCGCGGATCTCTTCAAGGTGGGCGAGCGGAGTGCTGCCGACTGGCCCTCGCCACCCCTGCGCGCCTACGGCTTCCTTCCCGGCGGCGGCATGGCGCCGGAACTCGAGATGGTCCCGCCGGCCCTCGTCACCGCCATCCTGACCGAGGTCGGTGCCGTGGCGCCCGCGGAGCTTGCTGCCGCCGTGGAGCGCCGGCGGTGAGCGCCGCCGCCGATAGCCGGGCCTTGATGGAGCGGGAGATCGCCGCTCAGCCGGAGGTGCTCGCCGCGGTCGCCCCCGTCCTCGCTGCGACCGCGCCGGTGCTCGGCCGCGACGGCGACGTCTGGATCGCCGGCTGCGGCGACGGCCTCTTCGCGGCCGAGACCGTGGCGCGATTCGGCCGCGAGGCCGGTTACCGGGTGCGTCCCGTCTCGGCCGCTGCCCTTCTTTGGGATTGGAGTCCGGCACCGGGCGACGTCTGCGTCGCACTCTCGGTCTCGGGCGGGACGGCCCGCACGGTCGAGGCGGTCGCCGCAGCGAGGGCGGCCGGCGCGCGCACCCTCGCGCTGACGGTGGCGGCGGAGAGCGCCCTTGCCCGCGCCGCCGACGAGACGCTCGCCCTCCCCTACACGCCGATCACGCGTGCGACGCCGCACAGCCTCGATCACGCGGTGATGCTCGCCGCCCTTGCGGCCCTCCTCGGCGCCGACGCCGATCTCCTCGCGTCGAGCGCGCGCATCGTGGCCGCGGCGGACCTCGCCTTTGCCGAGGCTGCGACACAGGCGGCGGCAGCAATCCCGGCGGACGGCCGGTTCTTCTTCATCGGCTGCGGCTCCGCCCTCGGCACTGCAGGCTACGGCGCCGCCAAGCTGCACGAGGCGGGCGGGCTCGTCGCGATGGCGCAGGAGGGCGAGAACGTCGCCCACGGCGCCAACTTCGTGATGCGGCCGGGCGACCATGCGGTCCTCCTCGGCGACGGCGGCCCCGGAGACCGGCGGACGCGCGGCTTGCGGCCCGGGCTCGAGCGGCTCGGCCTAACCGTTTCCGAAGCGGGCTTCGACCGCGACCCGTTCGCGGCGATGTTCGAGACGGCGCTCTGGTGCCAGCGGCTCTGCCTTGCAGTGGCGGAGGCGCGCGGCCTCGACGTGACGCGTCCGGGCGGCGACGGCCCCGCTGCCGCTGTTCAGCGCGACTGGTTCGCCTGGACCTGACGGCCGAACCAACGCTCCAGCGAGCCCCACCCGCGGTCGAGCGTCACGCTGAGGACGAGAAGGGCGCCGACGGTGCCGAGCTGCCACGCCTGCGGGATGTTGGCAAGCTGAAGAGCCGTCTGCAGCACGGTCACGGTCACGAGCGCAAGCATGACGGTGGCGATCCGTCCCTCCCCGCCGAAGATGTTGACGCCGCCGAGGACGGCGATCGTCACCGACAGGAGCTCCATCCCGCGTCCCGCATCGGGCCGCGCCGCCTGGAACCATGACAGGGTGAGGATCGCAGCCAGGGCCGCCATGGCGCCGGCGGTCACGTAGAGCCGGAAGCGGACCTTCCGCACGTCGACGCCGGCGAGCCACGCAGCGCGCTCGTCACAACCCGCGGCGTGGACGTGGGCGCCGAAGCGCGTCCGTGTCAGGAGTACGTGGCACGCGATGGCCACCGGCACGAGGGCGAGCCACGCATGGTTCGGCGCGCCGAGCGTGCGCCCCTGCGCGAGCGCGCCGAACCAGTCCGGCAGGCCGCCGATGGGCGAGCCGCCCGTCAGCGCGAGGGCGAGGCCGCCGTAGAGGAACATCGTGCCGAGCGTCACCATGAGCGATGGTGCGCCGAGCGCGGCGATGATCCAGCCGTTCAGCGCACCGAGCCCGGCGCCGAGGAGCACGCCCGCGAGGCAGGCGGCGGGGACGGGAACGCCCGCCGCCGCGAGTGCTGCGATCGCAAGGCCCGTGAGCGACAGCGTCGCGCCGACCGACAGGTCGATCCCCGGTCCGCCTGAGACGATCACGAGCGTCTGCGCGCAGGCGAGGACGCCGAGGATTGGCAGGTACTGGAGCACGAACGTGGCTGTGGACCACTGCAGGAAGTGCGGCGACAGCGCAGCACCGAGGGCGACGGAGGCGAGGAGGAGCGCGAAAAGGACCGCGATGCGCGCCGTCATGGCGTGAGGCCCCGCCGCCGCGAGGTCCAGGCGTCGGCACCGACCACGACGAGGAGAAGGGCACCGATCACCACGGTCTCCCACAGCGACGACACGCCGACGATGACGAGGCCGTTCTGCATCACCTTGATGAAGAACACGCCGAGGAGCGTTCCGAGGAGGCTCCCTACTCCGCCGCGGATGCTCGCTCCGCCGAGGATCACGGCGGCGATCGCCTCCATCGCGACCGATGTGCCAAGCGTCACCTCGACGTTGCGCAGCCGCGCCACGTAGAGGACGGCGGCAAGGCCGGCGAGGAGGCCGAGGAGCGCATAGGCTTGCACCTTGGTGCGCTCGACCGCGACGCCGGCGAGCCTTGCCGCCTTCTCGTCGCACCCGATGGCGACGACGCGGCGCCCCCACGGCATGCGCCTGAGCAGGAGCCACACGAGGACGTACGTCGCCGCGATGACGACCACCGCGACAGGAATGCCGAGCACCGCGCCCCGAACCAGGAACGAGAGCGTGTTCGGCAGTCCGCTGATCCACGTGCCGCCGATCACGAGAAAGAGGATCGCGACGAAGACGTACATCGAGCCGAGAGTCGCAATGATCGGCGGGGCTTTGCTCCGCGCGATGACGAACCCGTTGAACGCGCCGAGCGCGGCGCCCGCGGCAAGGCACGCGGCCACCACCACCGGCTCGGGGAGCTCAGCCTGCCAGGCCCGCCCCATCACGATCGCGGAGACGGCGAAGATGCCGCCGACGGAGACGTCAATTCCGCCGAGAACGATGACGATCGTCATCCCCGCGGCGATCACGGCGAGCTCGACCGAGTTGCGCAGGATGACGGTAAGGTTGCGCTCGCTGAGGAACGCGTCGGACTGGAGGGCGAACGCGGCGGCCGCGCCGAGGAGCGCGGCCGCGAGGATCAGTTCGCGCTGGTGTCGCCCCGCAGCCGAGAAGAACGGCGCGGCGCCGGCGGGGGACGAGGCGATCACCGGTGCGCCGGTCAGAAGTCGAAGTCGTCGATGTTGTCCGGCGTGAACACCGTCGGCTTGCCGAGGAGGATGATCGACTGATCCGCAAGGTACTCCGCCGGCGCAGGCAGCCCCGGGACCTCGAGCGGCCCGTCGACCGTGCCGCCATCGGCGAGATGCTTGCCGACCCACACCGTCAGCCGGCCGAGGTCCGACGGGTTCCACAGCACCGAGAACGGCATCGCCCCGCTCTTGACATACTCGCGCGCGGTGTTGGGGGAGCAGTAGCCGCTCGTCACGACGTCGCTGATGGCGTCGGCCGCCTCGACCGCCTGCGCGATGCCGGGGCATGTGGTGGACGCCATGCCGAGGATCGCTTTCAGGTCCGGGTTGCGTGTCATCGCGTCGGTCGCGAACTGGTAGGCGCGCGCCGCAGTCCCGTCCGTGTGGTCTACCGACACGATCTCGATGTTCGGGTACGTGCTAGCGGCCCGCTCGCGAATTGCGGCGATCCAGTTCTGCATCGACTGGATCGTCGGGCTGTCGGACACGATCGCGATCTTGCCGCTGTCGCCGATCCGCGCGACCGTCTCGTCGAGCAGCGTGTAGCCGAGGTCGCGGTCGAGCGCCTGCGCCACGAAGTATTTGCGCCCGCTGTTCGGCGCGTCGGCGTCGGAGGTCAGCACGATGATGCCCTGCTCTGTGGCGCGAGCGATCGCGGGCCGCAGGCTCTCCTCATCGAGTGGCGAGATGGCGATCACGTCGAAGCCCTGCGTCACGAAGCTGTCGAAGATGCGGAGCTGGTCGGCCGCGTTCGTCGTCGCCGGGCCCTCCTGGACGTAGGTGACTCCGAGTTCCTCCGCCGCCGCCTCGGCCCCCGCGCGCATCGCGACGTAGTAGGGGATGCCCTCGATCTGCGGGATGAAGGCGATGCGGGTCTGGGCCGCTGCCTCGCCTGTCGCCAGCGCCAGCACGGCTGCCAGCGCGATGCCCTTCAGTCTCTTCATGCCTTCGACCTCCGCGTTGTCATTGCGCCGATCAGCGGGCGACCTCGTGAGCGCCCGTGATGAAACCGATGATCTCCTCGGGCGTCGTCCGAGCCGTCTCGCGCAAAGCAGCGCGCCGGCCCTGCCGCAGCACGGTGATCCTGTCGGACACCGAGAAGACATCCTGGATGTTGTGCGAGATCAGGATCACCGCCTTCCCCTGCTCGCGCAGCCGCTCGATGAAGCGGAGCACCTTGGCGACCTCGGCAACGGCGAGCGCGGCGGTCGGCTCGTCCATGATGATGAGGTCGGCCGAGATGTTGAGCGCCCGTGCGATCGCGACACCCTGCCGCTGCCCGCCGGAAAGGTTCTCCACCATCGCATCGAGATCGGGAACGTGAACGTCGAGATCGCGCAGCAGCGCCTCGGCCCTTCGGCGCATTTGCCTGCGGTCGAGGAAGTCTATGCCTGCCATTCGCCACGTCAGCTCGCGGCCAAGGAAGATGTTGTCGGCGATCGACATCTTCCCCGCGAGGGCGAGCTCCTGAAAAATGGTGGCGACACCCGCCGCCCAGGCATCCTGCGGGCCGTCAAAGGCGATTTCGCGGCCTTCGAGCCGCATCGTACCCTCGTCAGGCTGGTGCGCTCCGGCCATCACTTTGATGAGTGTTGATTTGCCGGCACCATTGTCGCCGACGAGCGCCATGACCTCTCCGGCATGCACCTCGAAGTCGACGCCGTTGAGCGCCACGACACCGCCGAACCGCTTGACGATCCCCGCCAGCTCGATCTTGGGCGGACGCAGGCTCATGGCTCCCCTATCGTCTCGTGCCTGCACCGAGCGTTCTGAAGATTGAAAGCTTTCAAGCGAGCGTGGATCGGGGGCAAAGCGCTGTCAAGCTTGCCAGCGGCACGTCCCGGGAGTGCGGTTCAGAACGGCCGGAGTACCTGTCTCGCCGCAATGGCCCGCGGAAAGCGGTCGGCATTGTTCGGCAGCGGCACCATCACCGAGTGCAGGACGGAGCCGGACCAGCGGGCGACGTCAGGTGCCGTTGGTGCCGGCGACGAAGAGGTGCCGCGGGAAGTTTGTCAGGCGCTCCACGCCGTCTTCTGTCACGGCGATCGTCTCCGACATGCCGAAACCCCGGGCGAGAACGTAGGTGTGAAACACCATCCTCTCCTCGAAGCTCCACGTCGCGGCAGGGTGCGCCTCGAGCGGTTCGCCGCCGACGGGTGCGAGGAGCAGGCCGACCGAATAGAACGTCTTATTGGTGTAGGTCTCCCGCAGACCTTCCGCGAGGACGCCTTCGCGATAGATCGCATCCGGAACGGTCGCGGACACGCCCGGGCGAACGGCGGCGATCGCCTCGTCCTGGATCGCGACGAGTTTCTCGACGATCCGGTGGTCTTCCTCGCTCGCCGACGCGACGCGGATCGGCCGCATGAAACGGGCGTGGTAATGCCGCACGTTCGGGGTCGTCTCGATCTGGACGATGTCGCCGCGCTGGAGCACGCGGTCGCTGTAGCCGCCGTGAAGATGAAAGGCGCGCTCACCGGACGACATCACGCCCGGGCCGGGCAGGTCGGAGCCCGCGCGGATCATCGCCGCGCAGATCTCGGCCGCCATCTCGCGCTCGCTCACTCCCACTCCTGCGCTCGCGATTGCCGCCCGCATGCCGGCCTCGGCTGCCTTGCCTGCCCGCCGCTGAAGCGCGATCTCCGCCGGCGACTTCCTGAGCCGGAGGCGCGTCACGAGGTCCGTCCGATCTTCCACCCGAGCGCCGGGAAGCGCGCCCGCGAGCGCCTGCCAGCGCCGTGCGCTGAGAACCCAGGAGCCCATCTCGACCCCGATCGCGGCCGCTTTCCCCGCCCGCGAGGAGATCGCGCCGGCGGCCACCGCGACCGGGTCGTCGCTGTCGCTCCACATCACCCGGTCCGGGAAGACGCAGGTGGTATCAAGGTAGTATTCCTCGACGTCGCGGCAGACGAGCGTCGGCTCCCCGTCGGCCGGAACGATCGCGAACTGGAACGACCCGTAGCCCCGCGTGAAGAAGCCGGTCAGCCAGGTGACGCTCTCCGGCATGAAGGCGAGCAACGCGTCGAGCCCGCCCGCCCGGAGCTCGCCCTGAACGCGGGCGAGGCGGTCGCGGTACTCCGCCAGCTCGAACCAATAGGCGGTCTCGACCATGTGGGCTCCGTGGCTCAGCCGCGCTGCACGAACTCGGCAAAGCGCGTCAGCATCGACTTCGCCTCGTGCGCCTCGTGCGCGGCGGCGATCAGCGCGTCGACGTCGGCCCCGTCGGCCTCCATCCGCGCGCGGTTCTCGGTAAACCACACTGGCGCCTGCGCCTTCGTGATCTCCGGATGACCCTGGATGCCCCATGCGGGGACGCTCGCGTGGCGCCAGACCTGGTTCGGGCAGTCGTCCGATGCGGCAAGGATCACCATGTCAGGGTGGTCGTGGCGGACCTCGTCGTTGTGCCAGACGAACATGTGCACGGTCTCCCCCCAGTCTGCCGCAAGGGCGTCTTCGGCGGCGGCGGCGGTGACGGCGAGGTCCTTGTAGCCGATCTCGCAGGTGGGGCGGCGAAACACCTGATCGCGCCCGCACAGCGCCGACGCGAGGATCTGGCTGCCGAAGCAGATGCCGAGCATCGGGATCCGGCGCTCCCCGGCGTCGCGGATGAGGTCGTGCTCGGCGTGGATGAAGGGAATGTTCTCGTATGCGCCGTGCGGGCTGCCGGAGAGAAAGATCCCGTCGTAGCCCTCGAGGCTGTCCGGGAAGTCGCCGTCGTAGGCCCACCGCCGCTCGACGGCGAGACCCCAGCTCTCGAAGCGTTCGTCGAGCCTCGCGACCGACTGCAACGTCCGCCCGTTGGCGAGGTAGAGGATGCGCCTCTGTGTGGTCATCGGGTCTCCGCCAGTTGCCGGTTTCGGTATACCATGGGAATGCCCAGTGACAATGGACGGCGGGGCGGCCGTCCGCCAGCCAGTCCGGAAGGAGCGGCCATGCGCATCGACCTGAACGCCGACCTCGGCGAAGGCTTCGGCCCGTGGCGGATGGGCGACGACGAGGCGATGCTCGGGATCGTGACGACGGCGAACATCGCCTGCGGCTTTCACGCCGGCGACCCCGAAACGATGCACCGAACGATCGCCGCGGCACGGGAGGCAGGCGTCGCCGTGGGCGCGCATCCGGGCTTCCAGGACCTCCTCGGCTTCGGTCGGCGGCGGCTGCCGGCAACGGCCGCGGAGGTCGAGAGGCTCGTCGCCTACCAGGCGGGGGCGTTCGCCGCGATCGCGGCGCTCGCCGGGCACCCGATGAGGCACGTGAAGACTCACGGCGCGCTCGGCAACCTGTGCGCCGACGACGACACGCTCGCCCTCGCGGTCGCACGAGCGATCAGGGCCGTCGATGCCGGCCTCGCCTTCATGGTGATGCCGGGCACCGCGATGGAGCGCGCCGCCGAGCGCGAGGGGCTTCGGCCGATCCTCGAGATCTACGCCGACCGCACTTATGTGGACAGCTTCAACCTCACGCCGCGCCAGTCTCCAGGCGCGATGATCCACGACCCCGCCGAGGCGCTGGCGCGGGTCGTCGACATGGTCTCGGGACGGCGCATCGTCTCGATCTCGGGACGGGTGCTTGCCGTCGAGATCGATTCCGTCTGCGTCCACGGCGACGGTCCTCACGCGGTCGCGATGGCGCGCACGCTTCGCGACGGCCTCCAGCATGCGGGCTTCGAGATCCGCCCGGCGACGTCCTAGTCCCGCGCGTCGACGACGCCGCTCACAAGGTTCGCCCGGAGGAGGTCCGCCAGCGTTGGAGCGACCTCAGCCGGGCGCGGCAGGAGCGCGGCGATCTCCGCTGCGGCTGCCCGCGCAGCGCGGACCGCCTCGCCCCGTTCGACCACGGCAAACGAGAACGAGGCGCCCGGCGGGAGCTGCGCGAATCGGTTGAGGTCCGCGGTGATTACCGTCGCGATCTTGGGGTAGCCGCCGGTGGTCTGGCAGTCGCGCATCAGGACGACCGGCACGCCTGACGGCGGCACCTGGACGGAGCCCGGCACAACGCCATCCGAGACCATCGAGCCGGGCGGTGCCGAGATCGTCGCACCCACGAGGAACCGGCCCATCCGGTCGGCGCGATCATCGACCGTCCACCGCGTCGCCAGCAGGGCCCCGATGGAGGAACCGTCGAACGCGTCGGCCTGCGGACCCATCATGACCCGGATCGATCCCTCCGCGCCAGCAGGCAGGCCGAGCGTCAGGGGCGTCGCCGCCCCGCCGTCGCCGATTGGCAGCCGGTCACCGGGCGCGAGCCCGGTGCCGCCGATGCCTGACCGCGCGTGCATGGAGCGACTGCCCATCTCGCTCGGCCCGGCGAGGCCGCCGCCAACGGCGAGGTAGGCGTGGGTGCCGCCTCGCACAGCGGACACTGCCACGTGTTCCCCCTCCGGTACGACGGCGGACGTCGCCGCCGGCACAGGACGGCCGGCGACGGAGAGCACGACGCCCGGGCCGGCGGCGGCCACGAGCGCCGCGCCGCCCTCAATGCGGAAGCTCGCGCCGGCGAGGGTGAGTTCCACGGCCGCCGTCACGTCCGGATTTCCGACGAGTCGGTTCGCGACCGCCAGCGAGGTCCCGTCCATGGCGCCCGAGACCGGCACGCCGTGGCGGCGCCAGCCGAAGCGTCCATCGTCCTGCACCGACACGCCCGGCCCACACCGCTCGACGACGAGCACCCTCACCGGGTCCGCTCCACGACGGGATCCCCGGCCGCTGCGGCCGCGGAGAGACGGTCGAACTCGGTCGCGCCGATCGGCGCGAACACGATCTCGTCGCCCTGCTCGAACAGGAAGACCGGCTCGCGGCCGCGCTGGAAGGCCCGGGCCGGCGTCCGTCCGATGAGGTGCCAGCCGCTCGGCCCCTCCACCGTGCCGACCGCCGTCTGCGCACCGCCGATGCTGATCGAGTTCGCCGGAATTCGCGGCCGCGGCACCGACCGGCGCGGCCTGGCGAGCCGTGGGTCGAGACCGCCGAGGTAGGCGAACCCCGGTAGGAAGCCGATCATCATCACGGTGTAGACCACCGCCGTGTGCGCCTCGATCACCGCACTGGCGGAGAGGCCGCAGGCAGCGGCGTGGTCCTCGAAGTCCATGCCGAACGCGCCACCGTAGGCGACGGGAACGCGCCAGCGCCGCGCCGGCTCGCTTGCACCAACCTCCACGCGGGCAAGCGTCGCGAGGTGCCGGACGAGGCCCTCGCAATCGGTCGCGACGGGATCGAACACGACGAGGAGTGCGCGATAAGTCGGCACGCACTCGACCACACCCGGAAAGGGCGCCGCGGAGAGCGCCCGGTCGAGCGCGCGCACCTGTCGGTTCACCGCCAGGTCGATCACGTTGCCGAAGTCGACGCTGACCGCCCCGTCGCCGCAGGGGAGGATGCGCGGCGACGTCATGACCGCAGGAGGCCGAGCGCCTTGAGTATCGCCTCGGCGACGGCCGTGCTGGTCCGGGCGAGCGCCTCGGCGGTGCTGCCCCCAATGTGAGGCGTCAGGATCAGGTTGGGGCAGCGGCAGAGGGGGCTCCCCGCCGGCAGCGGCTCCTCGGTGAAAACGTCGAGAGCGGCGGCGCGCAGCCGCCCCTCCTCCAGGGCGGCAACAAGGGCGACCTCGTCGACCAGCGCGCCGCGTGCGGTGTTGACGAGGATCGCGCCCGGCTTCATCCGGGCGAGCACCTCCGCGTCGAGGATCGGCCGCCCTCGGGGGACGGCATGCAGCGAGAGGACATCGGCCTCGGCGAGGAGCGTGTCACGGTCCGCCGCCATGTGGCCGTCGGCGGCGATCTCGGCCGCGGTCGCGTGAGCGGAGTGGACGAGGACGCGCATCCCGAGCGCCGCGGCAAGCGTGGCGAGGCTCCGCGCGACGCGGCCATAGCCCCACAGGCCGACGCACCGCCCACGGAGCTCTATCCCGGCGAGGCGGTCGCGGATTGCGAAGTCGCCGCTGCGAACGGCCGAGTCCGCCGCCGTGACGTGCCTCGCGGCGGCGAACATCAGGGCGAGCGCGTGCTCCGCGACGCTGTGCGCGTTCGTCCCCGGCGTGTTCACGACGTGAATGCCCCGCGCAGCGGCGGCGGAGAGGTCGATCCGGTCGACGCCGGTCCCGTGGCTTGCGATCACAACGAGCCGTGGCGCTGCCGCGATCGCCGCCGCGGACAGGCCGGCGTTCCGGGTGACGACGGCGACCGCATCGGCGAGGAGCGGCGCGAGGGTCGCGAGGTCCGTCGCCGGCGCCTCGCGGACGTTGACGCCCGCCTCGCGCAGAAGGTTGATGCCGGGTGCCGCGATCGGCTGGACGACGACGCAGACCGGCGCCTCGCTCATCGGGTTGGACCGAGGCGGCGAAGGCCGAACGACGAGAGGATCCGACAGGCGGCGGCGAAGTCTGCCATGTCCATCGCCTCGTGGGGATTGTGGCTGCCGTTCCGATTGCGGATGAAGATCATGCCGGTCGGGACGCCCTCCGCCGCAAAGACCGCAGCGTCGTGGCCCGCCCCGCACGCCATCAGCGGCGCCTCCACACCCTCCGCCGCGGCCGTCTCAGCGAGGGTGGCGATGATCTCCCCGTCCATCAGCGCCGGCTCGCTCCCGGTCTCCCCGCCGAGCTCGATGCGGACGCCGTGTGCGGCTTGCGTGCGGGCGACCGCCGCAGCGAGATCGTGGCGCATGTGGTCGAGCGTCTCCCGGCTCTGGCTGCGCACATCGAGGGAGAAATCGACCCGTCCGGCGACCTTCGAGAAGGCCGCCTCGGCCGAATCGGTGAAGAACTGCCCGGCGGTGACCGTCAGGTCGTGCCCTTCCGCCTCGAGCCGCAGCGCGGCGTCGTCGAGCGCCACGAGGAGGCGGGCGGCGGCGAGCACGGCGTCGGCGCGGCTCGCGCGGGGCGTCGCGCCGGAGTGGGCGTAGGTGCCGAAACAGGCGGCCTTGCGATGGCGGAAGCTGCCGCGGATCCCGGTCACGATGCCGGCGGGCTTGTCCGCCGCGACCAGAACCGGGCCCTGCTCGATGTGGACCTCGAGGAACGCGGCCACCGCGGCCGGGGCAAGGTGCGCCTCGCCCCGCCGCAGCGCCGCGCTGTCGCCGCCGGCGGCGTCGATTGCCGCGCCGAGCCGCACGAGATCGCCCGCCCTCAGCACCCCGTCGAGCTCCTGTGCGGAGAGCCGCCCAAACGCGGCCCGGCTCCCGACATAGGATGCGCCGAACCAGGTGCTCTCCTCGGCGCGGATCGCGACCACGGTGAGGTCCTGCGGCGGGAGGCGGCCCGCGCGAACGTAGCCCGCCGCGACCGCAAGACCTGCGAGCACACCGGCCGCGCCGTCATAGTTGCCGCCGAACGGGACCGAATCGAGGTGCGAGCCGACGACAAGCGCGGGCCCCCGCCGCTCCCCGCGGAGCGTCATGTAGAGGTTGCAGGCCGCATCCGTCGTCACGGCCAGGCCAAGCCGCATGGCCTCGCGGCGCACCATGTCGTGCGCGATCTGCTCGCCGAGACCGTAGGACGGCCTCGTGATGCCGGCCCGCGAGCCTGTCCGGTCGCGCAGCTCGGCGAAGAGCCGCCCGGCAAGCGCGGTGTCGGGCAAAGGAGCCGCGTCGTCGCTCACGTGCGCGTCAGCCGCCGGATGATGCTGTCGCGGACCCGTTCCAGATGTCGGCTCATCGCCTCGGCCGCCGCCTCACCGTCCCCCGCCTCGACAGCGGCGACGATGGCGAGGTGCTCCTTGCAGGTGTCGTGCAGCCGCTCCGGCATGCTGCGCAGGTCGAACATCTGCGTCTGGCGGCGCAGCGTCCTGATGATGGCCGAGAGCTGCGCGTTTCCCGCACTGTCGGCGAGGAGGCCATGCAGGCTCTCGTCCACCTCGCGGACCAGCGCGCGATCGGCCCGCTCGGAGGGTGGGCGGGCGAGGATCGCCTCGAGCTCGGCCGTCAGCCGCGCGATTTCCGCCCGGTCGACCCGGCCCGCCGCCATCCGCGCCACCGCCGGCTCGAGCAGGAGGCGGATCTGGAGCGCGTCCATGAAGTCCTCGACGCGCATCTGCTTGACCTGAAGGGCACGCCCCTGCCGGATCAGCAGGCCCTCGCCCTCCAGCATCAGGAGCGCGTCCCGCACCGGCGTGCGGGACATCCCGAGGGCTTCGGCGAGGCGGCGCTCGTTCACCACCTCGCCGGGCTGAGCTTCGCCGCTGAGGAGATGGTCGAGGATGCGCTCGTACGCCTGCAACGCCAGCCGCTTGTCGGGGATCCCAAGCATCGTGTCTCCCTGCCCGTCTCACCCTGTCGTCCGCAACGCCACCCCCGCCGCCGTGGCGAACGCCTCACCGTATTCCGACGGTTGACGTCTGGTATACCCAACCGTACGATCCTCTCAACCTCAATCGTGCGGGGCATCGCCGTGCCCTTCCGCGACTGTCGAAAGGGCGTCGGCTTGGCTCCACTCCCCGGCTCGCTTCTCCCCTTCCCCCGCGAGGAGCACATGGCCCGCCAGGCCCGCCTCCGCGCTTCGCTCGCGGAGGCCGGAGTCGACGCGATGCTCGTCTTCTCGCAGGAGAGCCTCTACTGGCTGACGGGGTACGATACCGGCGGCTATGTCTTCTTCCAATGCGCCGTCGTGACGGCGGACGCCCGGCCGATCGTCCTCTTAACCCGGCGTCCGGACCTGCTGCAGGCGCGGCAGACCTCCACCATCGAGGACATCCGGATCTGGTGGGACGCCGACGACGCGAACCCCGCGGCCGACCTCAAGGCGATCCTTGCCGAGCTCGGCCTCGCTGGCGGGCGGCTCTTCATCGAGCTCAACACCCATGGCCTCACCGGCTGGAACCTGTGGCGTTGCCAGCAGACGTTTGGCGAATGGTGCCTGCTCCTGAACGACGACCACCTCATCCGGCGGCTGCGACTGCGGAAATCTCCCGCCGAAATCGCCTACATGCGCAAGGCGGCCGAGCTCTGCGACCGGTCACTGGAGCGCGTGATCGAAGCGGCTCGACCGGGCGTCCTCGACAGCGCAGTGAAGGCGGTGTGGCTCGCCTCGATCCTCGGCGACGGCGCGGACATGCCGCCCAACGCCGCGATCTTCAACTCCGGCGAACGCGCCGTGTTCGGCCGCGGCGTCACCAACCCGCGGCGGATCGAGCCGCAGGACCAGCTCCTCGTGGAGTACCCGGTCCCGTACCGGCACTACAATGTGAAGACGGAGTGGACGATCCTCTTCGGCAGCGTGCCGGACCGCCAGCGTCACATGTACGAGGTCGCGGTCGAGACGCTGGCGCGGATGACGGACCTCGCCCGCCCCGGCACGCCTCTCGGCGCGATCTTCGATGCCTACGCCGACGGTCTCGACCGCGGCGGGTACAGGGCGGCCCGTTACGGCGCGACCGGATACTCTGTCGGCATCTCTTTCGCGCCAACGTCGATGGACGTGCCGCCGATGATCTACTCGGGCAACGCTACGCTTTGCGAGCCGGGCATGACACTCTTCTATCATGTCATGAGCGGCGACGCGGACACGGGGCTCGCCATGGGGATCGGCCACACCCTGCTCGTCACCGACGGCGCGCCCGAGATCCTGACCGGACTGCCCGACGACCTCACCGTCATCACCTGACCCGCGACCGGCGACGGCGCCTCCAGAGGAGATCCCGGATGACTCACTTCACACTCACCCGCCGGAACGTGATGATCGGCGGTCTCGCGGCGGCGGCGATGCTGCCGGGGGCGCGCCTCTCGCTGGCGCAGACGGCGCCGAAGGCGGGCGGGACGCTGCGGATCAGCCACTCGACCCGCATCGCAACGCTGAACGTCCTCAGCCTATCGGGCCCCGCCGAGTACCCGACGATCGACATGATCTACTCGGGCCTCACCCGCATCGGGCTCGACAACACGCCGCAGCCGGATCTCGCGACGCGCTGGGAGGCGAATGCGGATGCGACCGAGTTCACCTTCCACCTGCGCGAGGGCGTCACCTTCCACGACGGCTCGCCCTTCACGGCCGACGACGTGGTGGCGACCTACACGACCATCCTCAACCCGGACGTCCCGGCCGCGGCGCGCTCCGTCCTCGACATGGTGGAGAGCGTCGAGGCGACGGACCCGCTCACCGTGGTCTTCCGGCTGAAGACGCCCTTCGCCGACCTTCCCTTCTCCACCGGTCACGCCAACGCGCGGATCATCTCGAAGGCGGCGCTCGAGGGGCCGATCACCGACCTCGAGACGAAGGCGAACGGCACCGGCCCGTTCAAGCTCGAGACCTACGACAGCGCCCGCATGGTGCGCCTCGTGAAGAACGAGAACTATTTCCAGGAAGGCAAGCCGTACCTCGACGCGGTCGAGATGCTCCTCTACCCGGACCTCACCGCGGAGACGGCGAACTTCCTGTCCGGCAACACCGACGTGATGCTCACCGTGCAGCAGGCCGACTTCCAGCGCGTCGCCGATTCGGCGAACGTCGAGGCGAAGCGCGTCGCCTCCGGCCGCTACGTCTGCGTGGTGATGCGCCAGGACACGAAGCCGTGGGACGACGTGCGCGTGCGCAAGGCGCTCGCCTTGGCGACGGACCGCCAGCTCCTCGTCGACATCATCCTCGAAGGGCTCGGCCGGCCTGCATACGACAGCATCGTCGCGCCCGAGATCCAGTTCGCGACGGAGAAGCCGGAGATCCCGTACGACCCTGAGGCCGCGAGGGCGCTCCTCGCCGAGGCGGGCTATCCGGACGGCATCAAGGCAACGCTTGTCGCCTCGGACCGGCCGGCGATCCGCGTGCAGACCGCGATCGCGCTGAAGGAAACCGCCGCGCCCGCCGGCTTCGACCTCACCATCGAGACGATGCCGCACGACACCTACCTCGCCAACGTCTGGCGCAAGGCGGCGTTCTACATCGGCTACTGGGGTATGCAGCCGACCATCGACGCGACGTACAACCTCCTCCTCACCTCCAACGCGTCCTACGAAGACACGGCGTGGATGAGCGAGAGGTTCGACGCTCTCGTCGCGGAGGGACGCTCCACAACCGACGAGGCGAGGCGGGCCGAGATCTATGCCGAGGCGCAAGCGCTGGAGCTCGAGGACAGACCCTACGTCGTGCCTTTCTTCGAGGACGTCCTGACCGCGAACCGCGACACGGTGGAGAACTGGAACGTCGCGCCGATCTCGCGCTACTTCTACGTCGAAGACGTCTGGCTCGACCGGGGCTGAGCGGGTCCGTTGGGCCTCGCCTACGTCATCCGTCGGCTCGGCGCGATCATCGTCGTTCTCGCCATCGTCAGCGTGGTCGTCTTCGGCGTCACGATGGTGCTGCCGGGGAACGCGGCCGTGATGATCCTCGGCGAGTACGCGACGGACGAGTCCCTCGCCGCGCTCGAACGCCAGCTCGGGCTCGACCAGCCGATCCTTGTCCAGTACGGAAACTGGATCTCAGGGGTCGTCGTCGGGGACTTCGGCACGTCGCTGAGGCTGGCGCTGCCGGTCTCCGACGTGGTGGGCGAGGCGTTCCGCAACTCGGCCGTCCTCGCTGCTACGGCGCTCATCGGCGTGACGATCATCGCCATCCCGCTAGGCGCCCTCGCGGCGCTGAAGCGGGGCACGGCGTGGGATCTCGGCATCGGCGTGTTCTCTTACGTCGGCACCGCGATGCCGGAGTTCGTCACGGCGACGCTCCTCCTCGTGTTCCTCGCCTCGCCGGGGTCACAGCTCTTCCCGGCGGGCGGCTACGTCGCACCGTGGGAGGACTTCGGCGGCTTCCTCGCCCATGTCGCCCTGCCGGCGTTCACGCTCGGGCTGATCCTGTTGGCCCACATCTCGCGGCAGGTCCGCAGCGAAATGAGCGAGGTGCTGTCGGCCGACTACATCCGTGCCGCGCGGCTGAAGGGGATTCGCGAAGGCCGTGTTATCCGCCGCCACGCCTTGCCGAACTCGCTCGCGCCGGCCGTCGCGGTGATCTCGCTCGACATCGGCTACCTCCTCGGCGGCATCATCGTCGTCGAGGAGATCTTCGCTTGGCCCGGGCTTGGCCGCCTCCTCATCTACGCGCTGCAGAACCGTGACCTGCCGGTCATCCAGGCGATCACGCTGCTGATGGCGGTCGTCTACGCCCTCTCGAACCTCGTGTCGGACCTCGTCATCGCCGCGCTTGACCCGCGGGTGCGCCATGCGTGACATCCTGTCGAGCCCGACCGGGATCGCGGGGACGGTCCTGCTCGCCATCGTCTTCACGGCCGCGATCTTCGGACCGTGGCTTGCGCCCTACGATCCGCAGACCTTCCACGCGGCCTCGCGGCTGCAGGGCCCCAGCGCCGAGTTCTGGCTTGGCACCGACCAGTACGGCCGCGACCTCCTCTCCCGCCTCCTCCACGGCGCGCCCGCGACGGTGTCGTTCGGCGTCGGCGCGACCCTCCTCGGAGTTGGCGCAGGGTCGATCATCGGCGTCGTCGCAGGTGTTGCCGGGGGCCACACCGACGCCGTTATCATGCGAATCCTCGACGGACTCCTCGCGATGCCCGAGCTCCTCTTCACGCTCCTCATCGTGACCTTCCTCGGCGGCGGGACGACGCAGGCGATGCTCGCCGTTGCGATCACCTTCGCACCGGGCATGGCGCGGATCGCGCGCAGCTCGGTCCTCTCGGTACGCACCCGCGAGTACGTGCTCGCCGCGGTCGCGCGCGGCGAGTCAGGCGCATGGATCGTCGGCCGGGAAGTTCTGCCGAACGCGCTCGGGCCGATCATCGTGGAGGCTACCATCCGGGTGAGCTTCGCGATCATGATCGGCGCGACCCTCGGGTTCCTCGGCCTCGGCGCGCAGCCGCCCTCTACCGAGTGGGGCCTCATGGTCGCAGAAGCCCGGCAGTTCATGTTCCGCAACCCCTGGGCGGTCGCGGTGCCCGGCGTCGCGATCGCGATCACCGCGATGGGCTTCAATCTGTTCGGCGACGCGCTGCGCGACGCGTTCGATCCGCGGCGGAGCCGCTGATGGAGCGCGAGGCGACGGAGCCCGTCCTCGACGTCCGCGACTACTCGCTCGCCTACGACACTCCGGATGGGCGCGTGGAGGCGCTGAGCTCGGTCTCCCTTGCCGTCCGCCGGGGCGAGACGCACGCGCTCGTCGGCGAGAGCGGATCGGGCAAGTCCACCCTCGCGTGGTCAATCATGCGCTACCTCGCTCCGAACGCGGTGGAGCTCGGCGGCGCGATCCACGTCGGCGGCATCGACATGATCGGCGCCTCGCGGTCAAAGGTCGGGCAGCTGCGCGGGTCGAGGATCGCGATGGTGTTCCAGGACCCGAGCGCCTCGCTCAATCCGACGATGCGCCTCGGGGAGCAGCTTGCCGAGGTGCTCGTCCGCCACCGCGGCCTGTCATCTCAGGCGGCGTGGCGGGAGGGCGAGGCCGCGCTCCGCCGCACCGGGATCGCCGATCCGAAGGCAATGATGCGGCGCTACCCGCACCAGGCCTCCGGCGGCGAGAAGCAGCGCGTCGTCATCGCGACCGCCTTCGCCTGCAGTCCCGAGCTCATCATCTTCGACGAACCGACCACAGCTCTCGACATCATCATCGCGAACCAGATTCTCGAGCTCTTCGTCGCCCTGCGCGAGGAGACCGGGGTCGCGGCGCTCTACATCTCGCACGACCTCGGCCTCGTCGCCCGGATCGCCGACCACCTGTCAGTGATCCACCGCGGGCGGATCGTGGAGAGCGGCCCGGCGGCCGAGATCTTCCGCTCGCCGAAAGACCCGTACACGCGCGGCCTGATTGCCGCCGTGCCGAAGCCGGACGACCGGATTGCCGTGCCGGAGCCCGCGACGACGAGCGCCGTCTTCGCGGCGGAGGGGCTCTCGGTCGAGTACGGTCGCCCGGGCTGGCTGACGCGGATCCTCGGGCAAGGCGCGGCACCGACGTTCGGCGCAAGGGATGTCAGCATCAACGTTCGCCCCGGCGAGCTTCTCGGCATCGTCGGTGAAAGCGGCTCCGGCAAGTCCACCGTCGCGAAGGCCGCGGCCGGGCTCGTCGACTTTACCGGCCGCATCCGGTTCGACGGCACGACATTCGAGAGCCGCGACACCTTCGACCGCGCCTACCGCCGCAACGTGCAGATCGTCTTCCAGCACCCGGACGCGAGCCTCAACCCTCGCCAGACGATCGGCGGCATCCTCTCGCGCCCGCTCCTCCTCTACCGCCTCGCCCCGCCGCGCGACGTGAAGCGGCGGGTCGCCGAGCTCCTCGAGATGGTCCGCCTTCCGCCCGAGTTCGCCCGGCGCCACCCCCACCAGCTCTCCGGAGGCGAGAAGCAGCGCGTCGCCATCGCCCGCGCCTTCGCCGCCGAGCCGAAGCTTGTCATCTGCGACGAGATCACGGCCGCGCTCGACGTCTCGGTGCAGGCGCGGGTGGTGGAACTCCTCGTCGACCTTCAACGGCGGTCGGGCGCCGCGTGCCTCTTCATCACCCACGACCTCAACCTGATCCGCCAGATCGCGCACCGAATCGCGGTGATGCAGCGCGGCAGCCTCGTCGACCTCTTCGACGTCGCGGACGCCGAGGCGCCAGATCGACATCCCTACACCCGCGCGCTGCTCGACGCCGTGCCCGTGCCAGCCGAACTCGAGGAGAGCCCCGCCGCATGACCGACCCCCTCGCGCTCGCCCGTGCCGTCGACGAGAAGGCCGCCCTCGCGACGCTTTCCGAGATGGTGCGCCACAAGAGCTACTCCGAGACGGAGGGCGAGCGCGCGCTCGCCGAGCGGATGGTCGGGATCATGAAGGAAATGGGACTCGACGAGGCGTATCTCATGCCGGTCGAAGGCGACCGGGTGAACGCCATCGGTGTCTGGAAAGGCAGCGGCGGCGGCAAGAGCCTCCTCTTCAACGGCCACCTCGACACCAACCCCGTCACCGAGGGGTGGACCGTCGATCCGTGGGGTGGGCTCGTCGACGAGAACTTCATCTACGGCATCGGCGTCTCCAACATGAAGGCCGGCGACGCGGCCTACCTCTGCGCGGTACGGACGCTGATCGAGAACGGATTTCGGCTGAAGGGGGATGTGATCCTCACCTTCGTGGTCGGCGAGTTGCAGGGCGGCGTCGGCACGCTCGCGGCAGTGAAGGCGGGGCTGCGAGCGGACTACTTCATCAATTCCGAGCCGACCGACCTCAAGGCGATCACCATGCACGCCGAGGCGTTCACGTTCGTCGTCGAACTCGAGGGCGTGACGCGGCACCTGTCGAAGCGCGAGGAGGCCGTCGACGCGATTCTCGCCGCCTGCGAGCTCGTCCCGGAGCTGACCGCGCTCACCTTCTCCGACGCCCCGACGGAGGAGCACCGCTCGATCAACCGCGTCCACGTCGGGGTGATTCACGGCGCGCTCGGCCGCGACCTCCACGAGTGGCGCCCGCCGCAGGTGGCCGATTTTGTTCGCCTCAAGGGTTCCGGTCGCTACGGCCCGGGCCAGACCGAGGCGAACGCGCTCGCCGACATGGAGCGCGTGCTGGCAGGCCTCATCGCCCGACACCCGGGCCTGAAGGCAACGGTGCGCACCGAGAAGACCGAGGGCCGCCCCATCATGCCCGCCTTTGAAGTGGCGCGGGACAGCCCGATCGTGCGCGCGCTCAACGCGGCCTACGAGGCAATTCGTGGCGAGCCGCAGCCGACCGGGGCAATCACGCCGCCTGGCTTCTACGGCACCGACGCGGGCCATCTCTACGCCGCGGGCGGGATGGAAGGCGTCGTCTGCGGCCCCGGCGGCCGCTACAACACGATGCCGGACGAGCGGGTCGACATCCCCGACTACCTCGACATGATCCGCATCTACCTCCTCGTGATCTGCGACATCTGCGAGGCGGCATGATCGACCTCGCGGCGGAGCACGCCGGCCGGACCCTGTCCGGCCGCACCGTCAGCCTGCGCTTCGCGGAAGCGGAGTACCGCGCGCGGCTCGCCGCGACCCGCCGCACGCTCACCGCGCGCGGTCTCGACGCGCTCCTCGTGTTCGCACAGGAGAGCCACTTCTACCTCACCGGATACGACACGGCGGGCTACGTGTTCTTCCAGGCCGGTGTGGTGACGGCGGACGAGCGCGAGACCGTCCTCCTCACGCGCACGCCCGACCGGCGGCAGGCCGAGGCGAACTCGCTTTACGACGACGTCAGGATCTGGCTCAACGCGGAGGACGCGAAACCCGCCGAGGATCTCCGCGCCATCCTGGCTGAGCTCGGCCTCGCCGGCGGCCGGATCGGCGTCGAGTTCGCGACGCACGGCCTCACCGCCGCGAACGGCCGCGCCGTCGAGGCGGCGATGGCGGGGTTTGCGACGCTGGAGGACGCGTCGGACATCGTTCGCCGCCAGCGGCTCGTGAAGTCGCCGGCGGAGCTTGAGTACATTCGCGAGGCCGGACGGCTCGCCGATGCCGCAGTCGAGGCGGCGCTCGCAGCGACGGCGCCCGGCGTGTTCGACACTGCGCTCTCCGGCGCCGCCGTCACGGCGATGCTGTCGGCGGGCGCGGACATGCCGTCGGGCGGGCCGCTCATCAACGTCGGCCCGCGGGCGCTGTTCGGGCGCGGCATCGGCGGCCCGCGCCGCATCGCGCCGGCCGACCAGGTGCTGGTGGAGCTCGCCGCCTCCGTCTGCCGCTACCACGTCGTCATCGAGCACACGTTCGCTGTCGGCCCGGTCGATGCCCGGCATGAGGCACAGATGGAGGTCGCCATCGAGGCCCTCTCCCGGATCAAGGCGGCCGCCGTGCCCGGCGAGCGGCTCGGCACGCTCGACGACATCCATCGCCGCGTGCTGGACGGCGCCGGCTTCGCCCACGCCCGCTATGCGGCCTGCGGATACGCCCTCGGATGCACGTTCAAGCCGACGTGGATGGACGTGCCGCCGATGATTTACAGCGGCAACCCGCTCGTGCTGGAGCCCGGGATGGTGTTCTTCGTCCATATCATGATCCCCGACGTCCGGACGGGTCTTGCGGCCGGCGTCGGGCAGACCTTCGCGATACGCGAAGCGGGCGGCGTCGAGACCTTCAGCGCGCTCCCGCTCCAGCTTTGGCGCGCGTAGGGACTGGACTGGCATGCCCGGCGGCTTCGAATGACCTCGGAACGGGACCATTGGGGAAAGCGGCTCTTTTCAACCGTCCTGCCCCCATGCTGCCGGCGCCCGTCGCCGCGATCCTGCCCATCGCCGGCTTGACGCGGTCGTCCCGCGCTGGCTGATCTCCGGCCACTGCTGCGGGGCACTTCCGGATGACCGCCACCCAACGCTGGGGCTGCCGCCCTGTCATCAACGCCGCCGGGACGATGACGACGCTCGGCGCCTCCCGCGTCTCCCCCGCCGTCCGCGCGGCCGTCGACGACATCCTTGGCCGCTTCGTCCTGATCGACGAGCTTCAGGCGGCGGCCTCCGCGGTCATCGCCCGCGCGACGGGCGCGGAGGCGGGCTCCGTCACCTCCTCCTCGTCCGCCGCGATGGCGCTCGCCTCTGCCGCCGCGATCACCGGCGACGACCTCGCCGCCATCGAGGCGTTGCCGGCAACGGGCGCACGGGAGCGGCGCGTCGCCCTCATGATGGCGCACGCCGTCCACTACGGCGCGCCCGTCCACCAGGCGATCGCCGCCTCGGGCGCCGAGCCGGTGCTCCTCGGGACGGCGGCGCTGTGCGAGACCTACCATCTGGAGGCGGCGATCGAGGCGGGGCTCGCGGCCGCCGTCTACATCGTCTCGCACCACACCGTCCGGGAGGGCGAGCTCCCGCTGCCGCTCTTCGCCGGGATCTGCCGCGAGCGGGGCATCCCCCTCATCGTCGACATGGCGTCCGAGTACGACCTCACGTCGGCCGCCGCGCTCGGGGCGGACGCGGTGATCTGGTCCGGCCACAAGTTCCTCGGCGGGCCGACGAGCGGCATCGTCGCCGGCCGCGCCCCCTTCGTCCGCGCGATGCTCCTGCAGAACCGCGGGCTCGGGCGGCTGATGAAGGCGGGCAAGGAGGCGATCGCCGGGGCGATCGCCTCGCTGGAGCACTGGGAGGCCCGCAATCACGCGGCGGAAGCGGCGCGGGAAGCCGCACTCGTCGACGCATGGGCCGACGCGCTCACCGCCGAGCCCGGCCTCGCCCTCGCCCGCCACGGCGACTGGACGGGCAACCCGATCGTGCGGCTCGAGATCCGCGTCGAGGCCGGCACCGCCGGGCTCCACGCGTGGGAGCTTGCCGAGCGATGCCTGGCCGGGACGCCGGCGGTGGCGCTCCGCGACGACCTTTCGATGCACGGCCTCCTCTACCTTGATCCGTGCAACGTGACGGCAGACGAGGCGCCTGTGGTGACGGACCGCATCCGCTCCGTGCTCGCCGCCGCGCGCACTGCCGGGGATGGCCGCCGAGTCTCGTGGTCGGACGCGAAGCGGGCGCGCGGGCGCGTCACGATCCCGTGGCTGGAAGGAGACGGCGGTGGCTGACGGCAAGCGCATCCTCGTCACGCGCAACGCCCGCGGGATCGGCCTCGCCGTCGCCGCCGCCGCGGGCGCCCGCCTGAGGTTCACCGAGAGGACGGCGGCGAAGCGGCTGTCGGCGATGGTGGCGCTGTCGCCCTCGTCGAGGATCGCGGAGTGTTGACGAGGCCGTCGCCCTGCCGCCGATCCGCTCGGCCGTCTCCCGGCAGGGCGCCTCGCCAATGTCGGTGAGGCCGACGCGGGTCGGTCAGCCGACGCGGCCGCGGGCGGCGACGGGGACGACGTCGACCACCCGGTCGCCCGAGACGAGGTGCACGACGTCGAAGAGGTTCGACACCACGCAGGCGTGGTTCGGAAGGATGCGGACGCGGTCGCCGACGGAGAGCGCGCCGGGGTCGCCGGCGGTGTCGAGCGTGCCGTGCTCCTCCGAGAGGCCCGAGACGGTGATCGCCCGCGCCTCCACGACGACACCGTGGCCGGTCATGCCGAGGAGGTCGCTCGACAGCGCCTTGGAGCCCGCGTCGACGATGGCGCGGGAGGCGGTCGGCCGGCTCACGACGGTGGTGAGGACCGTCAGCGCGCAGTCCTCGGCCGTGCCGACGCCCTTCGCGACCTGATAGCGGTCGAGGTAGATGTACGTCCCCGGCCGGTACTCGGTGGCAGCGGTCGCTTGGTGGGCGCGCCAGAGGTCGGGCGTGCCGCCGGTCGAGACGGTCACGGCCTCGAGGCCGGCGCCGGAGAGGAGGCCGACGGCCTCGGCGAGCCAGGCGTTCGCCTCGGACGGCCGCCCCGCGGCGGGGTACGTCATCAGGCCGCCGAAGGTCAGCCCGGGCGCGGCGTCGATCCGGCGGGCGAGGGCGACGGCGGCCGCGCCGTCCTGCACGCCGCAGCGGCCCATCCCGGTGTCGCATTCGATGAGGACCGTGAGCGGGGCCCCGGCGTCGGCGAAGGCTTCGGAGAGGCCATTTACCACCGCCGCGCTGTCGGCCGTCACGGCGAGCCGCGTGCGGGCCGCGAGCCCGCGGAGGCGGGCGAGCTTCTCGCGGCCGACGATGTTGTAGGGGAGGAGGATGTCGCCCTGCCCGGCGGCGGCCATCACCTCCGCCTCGCCGATCTTCTGGCAGGTGATGCCGATCGCCCCCGCTTCCACCTGCGCGCGGGCGAAGAGCGGCAGCTTGTGCGTCTTGATATGCGGTCGGAGGCGGACGCCGTGGGTGTCGGCGTAGACCTGCGCGCGGCGGATGTTGGCGTGCGCCCGGTCGACGTCGACGAGGACTGCGGGCGTGTCGATCTCAGCGACAGTGCGGGGCTTCTCCATTCCGCGACACTAGTCCCGCCGGTGGACGCGCGCGAGCCCCGCGCTGGCGCGATGCGGCGCGGGTGCTATGGGAAGCGCTGGCGCGCCCTTGACGCCGCATCCCGAGGAGAACTCCATGGCCAAGGAAACCTTCGGCACCGCGCAGGTGCCGCTCTCGCCCGCCGTCCGCGCGGGCGATTTCGTCTACGCCTCCGGCCAGGTGCCGGTCGGCGCCGACGGCAAGGTGGTCACGGGCGGCATCGAGGCGGAGACGCGGCAGGTGCTAGAGAACGTGAAGGCGGCGCTCGCCCTCGCCGGGGCGCGGATGGAGGACGTTGTGAAGACGACCGTCTGGCTGCGGGATCGCGGCGACTTCGCCGCCTTCAACGAAGTCTACCGAGGCTACTTCCCGTCCGAGCCGCCGGCGCGCAGCACGGTGGAATCGCGCCTCATGATCGACATTGCCGTCGAGATCGAGGCCGTCGCCTACGCGCCGCGCGGGTGAGGCTCAGGGGGGCGTCAGGCGGAAGTCGGCGCCCTCCGGCAGGAGCTGGCCACCGTCGACGATGATCGTCGTTCCGGTGATGTAGGCCGCCTCGTCGGAGGCGAGGAACAGGAAGGCGTTGGCGACGTCGCGCGGGGTGCCGAGTCGGCCGAGCGGGATCGCCGCCTCCATCGAGCGGATGAACTCCGCGCTCCGGTGCGCCTTCATCCCCTCGGTGAGGATGTTGCCGGGCTCGACGCCGTTCACCGTCACGCCGTAGCCCGAGAACTCGAGCGCCGCCGCGCGGATGAAGCCGTTGATGCCCGCCTTCGACGCCGAGTAGTGGCCGTGGCCGGGGCTCGTCACGCGGGGGCCGGTGATCGACGAGGTGAAGAGGATGCGGCCGCGCCCTGTTCCCTTCATGTGCGGCAGCGCCGCCTTCGTGGCGAGGAAGGCTCCGCGGAGGTTGACGCCGAGCACTGCGTCCCACTCCTCGGGCGAGGTGTTCTCGATCAGCGTCCACGGATAGATGCCGGCGTTTTGGACGAGGATGTCGAGCCCGCCATGCGCGGCAACCGTCTCGGCGACGGCGCGCTCCGCGTCGGCGGGCCGCGACACGTCGGCGGCGACGAACGTCGCGCCGATCGCTGCGGCGGTGGCGCGGCCCTCGTCGATCCCGGTGTCGGCGATCGCAACCGTCGCGCCCTCCTCGATGAAGCGCTCGGCGACGGCGCGGCCGATGCCCCGGGCGGCGCCGATCACGAGGGCGGTGCGGCCGGCGAGCCGGCTCACAGGAGTCTCTCGCGGATCCTGAGCTTCGCCGCGTCGAGGAGCACCGCCGCGAGGACGAGGCCGCCGAGGATCATCTGCGTGTAGTGCGCCGGAAGGCCCATGAGGTTGATCGCCGTGTGGATCGAATAGAGGAGCAGGCAACCGGCGTAGACGCCCGGAAGCTGGCCGACGCCGCCCTTCAGGCTGACGCCGCCGATGACGACGGCCGCGAAGGCGTTGAAGAGCATCCCCGTTCCGAGGTTCGCCGTCGCGCCGGAGGTGCGGATCGCGAGCAGCCACCCCGCGAGCCCGGCGAGGAGGCCGGCGATCACGAACGCCGACCACAGCACCCGGTCGACCTTGATGCCGGCGCGGAAGGCCGCCGTCTGGTTGCCGCCCACCATCGTGAGGTGGCGCCCGAACGGGGTGCGCGTCAGCACGAACGAGAACGCCGCGAAGCAGACCACCGCGATCCACGCGATGACCGGGACGCCGAGGATGCTCTCGGTGCCGATCACCCGGATCGCCGGGTCGAGCCGCTGGGCGGAGCGGCCGCCGGAGATCGCGACGACGAGCCCGCGGACCCAGATGAACGAGGCTAGCGTGACGATGAACGCGGCGAGGCCGATCCTGACGACGAGGAAGCCGTTGATCATCCCGATCGCGGCTCCCACGAGGAGCGCGACCGCCAGCGAGGCCGGGATCGCTAGCCACCCCGGCGAGAGCGTGATCCCGAGCCCGATGCCCTGCGAGGCGAACAGGATGCCGGTCGCCATCGCCGCGAGCGCCGCCGTCGATTCCACCGAGAGGTCGAGGTGCCCCGCGATGACCACCATCGCGAGACCGATCGACATGACGCCGACGAAGGTCGACTGCTCGAGGATGTTGGCGAAGATGCCGAACTGGAAGAAGCGCGGCACGACGAGCGAGAACACCACGAGGGCCGCGAGCAGCATCACCCAGACGAGGTTGTCGACGAGGAACTCCACCGCCCGGCGACGGGCGGCTGAGCGGGTCGCCTCCGAGCCGAAGCGGCCGGAGGCGCTCTCGTCGGTGCGCGGCGTCACTGGACCGGCTGGATCGGGTCGGACGGCGGCTGGAGGTTGCCCCAGAAGCGCGGCTCGTCGACGTTGTCCGCCGTGATCACCGCGCCGGGGATCTTGAGGTTCGGGCCCCATTCCTCGTCCGTCAGCGTCGATTCGAGGCCGAGGACGGTGTACGTGCCGGGCTCGATCGTCTCCTTGCTGACCACCTTGTCGGCGAACATCGCGATCGCCGCCGCCTGCGCGTAGAGCGGCTGCTCCACCTCCACCTGCTGCCAGCCCTGCCGGATGAGGTCGAGCCCGACGGGTGCGCCGTTGGAGGAAACGAGCATCACGTCGCCGGGCGCCTTGCCCGCCGCCTCCAGCGAGGCGACGGCGGCGACGGCAAGGTGCGCCGCGTGGACGAAGATGAGGTCGATGTCCGGATTGGCGACGAGCTGGTCGGCGACGATGGACCCCGCGTTCGACGCCTCCCACTGCATCGCCGGCAGCGAGATGATCTCGACGTCGGGATGGGCCGCCATGCGCTCCTCGAAGCCCTTCTGGATGTCGAGCGTGTAGGGGTCGGCCGGATCGCCGAGGACCTGGAGCACCTTGCCGGAGACGCTGCCCTTCTTCTCGCCCAGAAGCCGCTGGACCTCGCCGGCCGCGAGCTGTCCGATCTCGACCGTGCCCGCGACGGAGGTGAAGTCCACCGGCGTCGAGGTGATCTGGCGATCGAAGATCATCACCGGCACGCCCTTCGCCCGCGCGTCCTCGATCGCGGGAGCAAGCGCATTGAAGTCGACGGCAGCGAGGACGATGGCGGCAGGGTCGGTGAGGACCGTGTCGTTCATCTGGCCCTGCTGCAGGTCGGTCTTGTTGTCGGCGTTGAGCGTCGTGACCTCGTAGCCGACCTGCCGCAGGAACTCCTCGATCGCCTTCACCGATTCGGTCTGGAACTCGTCGAGGAGCGTCGGGACGAGGTAGTAGATCGTCCCCTTGTCCTGCGCGGTCGCGCCGGAGACGGTCGCCGCGGCGGCGAACACCGCGCCGAGCACGGCGGATACGATGCGTTTCATGCTCTCCCTCCATCGTTGAGCCGGCTGTCCGTCCGCCCGTCCCCGCCCGCGCCGGCAGCGGAGGAGAGGTCGCCCGTGATCAGCGCCACGACCTCGTCGGGCGACGTCGCCGAGCGCTGCAAGTCGCCGACCACCCGGCCCTGCCGCATCACGACCATGCGGTCGGCGACCTGGAAGGCCTGGGTCATGATGTGGGTGATGACGACGACGCCGATGCCGCGCGCGGCGACGGTCTTGATCATCTGCAGCCCGCGCCGCGTCTGCTCGACGCCGAGCGCCGCGAACGGCTCGTCGAGGAGGACGAGCTTGCCGCCCCAGTGGACGAAGCGGTTGAGCTCGATCGCCTGCCGCTGTCCGCCCGACAGATGCTCGACGCGGGTGCGGAGCGAGGGGATGCGCGTGCCTGCATCGGCGAGCGCCTTCGCGGTGATCGCCTCCATCTCCCGCTCCATCAGCACCGGGATGCCGAGGATGCGGCGCGACAGCTCGCGGCCCATGAAGAAGTTCGCGACGACGTCGACGTTCGTGCAGAGCGAGAGGTCCTGGTAGACGGTCTCGATCCCGGCCGCCTTCGCCTCCGCCGGCGTCGCGAACTGGCGCGGGGCGCCCTCGAAGACGATCCGGCCCGCATCCGGATGCAGGCCGCCGGAGATGATCTTCACGAGCGTCGACTTGCCCGCGCCGTTGTCGCCGAGAAGCGCGACGATCTCGCCGCGGTCGACGGTGAGGTCGACGCCCGCGAGCGCCTCCACCGCCCCGAAGCTGCGGCGGATGCCCTCGAGGCGAAGGAGAGTGCCGTCGTTCACGACGCGGCGTGATCCGGAGGGACGATCGGCGGGACGGTCGCCTTCACGATGGCCGACGGACGGTGCGGGCGGCACCTCGGCCGCCGCGCGGGAGCGGCCCCTGGCGCCGCGCTGTCGTCCCGTTGCGCCTGTCCCATTGCATCACGATCGCTCCCATGCCCGAACGGTATCGGGGCGGCGGGACGATCGTCAATCCGCCGGCCGCCGGTCCGCCGGCGACACGAGGCGGGCGAGCATGTCGTACGCGCCGTCGATGTCGGCCCGCACCGCGGCCCCCAGCCGCCGCGCGTCCCGCTTGCGGATCGCGGCCAGCATCTCGGCGTGATGGCGGTTCGCGTCCGTGTAGTTCCCGGAGCCGTGGAGGAGGTTGAAGTACGGGCTGATCTGCAGCCAGAGCGTCTCGATCACCGCGAGCAGCACCGGCGATCCGGCGGCGCGATAGACGGCGAAGTGGAACGCCCGGTTCGCCCGGAGGAAGCCCTTGGTGTCGCCGGCCGCGACGGCCGCCTGCAGCGCGGCGAACTCGCCGTCGAGGATGGCGATGTCATCCGTGCCGATGCGTTCCGCGGCCCAGATGACGGCGCAGCGCTCCACTTCGAGACGGACGCGGTGGAGATCGTCCAGCCGGTCGCGGCTGAGCGGCGGGATGCCGATCGTCCGCCCGGAGACGACGGTGAGCGCGTTCGCCGCCGTCAGCCGCTTGAGCGCCTCGCGGACGGGCATCGCGCTGACGCCGAACGCCTCCGCGAGCCCGTTGATCGTCACGAGCTGACCCGGCGCGATCTCGCCGTCGAGGATGAGATCGGAGAGCTGGCGGTGGACGCGGTCCTGCAGCGTGTCGCGCCCGACGGGCACGATCGGCAGCCGGCCCGCGGCGGTGCCCTCGGCGGCGTTGTCCGGCGCGTCGCTTGCCGTTCGACCCCGGCGGCCGGCCGGCTTCGCCCTGGTGCGGTCCGGGGTCTGCGATCGTGTCGTCGGTCTCATCGGTCGCTGCGGCCGGGGGGTGGTTCGGCTGCAGTCGTGCGCTGTTCTCCTTGCGACCGTCAAGACCGGTGATCTATGATCAAAACGCCGTCGAGGAACGTCCAGCCGTCGGTCTCGCCCGTGCGGTCCGGCCGGCATCCTGCGGTCAATGACAGGAGCGCACCGGCGGGATCCGACCGGGAGGCGCCAACACGGAGAGAGACGCCATGGGAGTGCTGAGGAGCGTCGGCCGCTTTGCGTTCGCGGCCGCGACGACCGCCTGTCTCGTGCTCGGCGGATCGCCCGCCGACGCGCAGGACAAGCACAAGATCTTCCTGTCGATGAGCTATATCGGCAACGACTGGCAGGCCGAGGCGGCCAACATGGTCAAGGCCATGGCCGCGCACGCCTCGATGCAGGACAAGGTCGACCTCCAGGTCCAGGTGGCGGGCCCCAACGCGCAGCGGCAGATCCAGCAGATCAATGCGATGGTGCAGGCCGGCGCCGACGCGATCGTCGTCTTCCCGATCTCGCCGACGGCGCTCAACTCGGTCGTCAAGAACGCCTGCGACAAGGGCGTCCTCGTGTTCGCCTACGACGGCGAGATCACCGAGCCGTGTGCCTACAACATCTCGATCGACCAGAAGGAGGCGGGCCGCGTGACCGCGGAATGGCTGGTGGAGCGGCTCGGCGGCAAGGGCGACATCGTGGTCGTCACCGGCGTCCCCGGCACCTCGGTCGACCAGCTTCGCACCGAGGCGGCGATGGAGGTCTTCAACCAGCACCCTGACATCAACATCGTCGCCGAGGCGGTCGGCATGTGGAGCCAGGCCGTCGCCCGGACGGAGCTCTCGAAGATCCTCGCGACGCGCAGCTGGGACGACATCGACGGGCTCTGGATGCAGGCCGGCTGCTACACGGCGAACGCGATGCAGCTCGAGGCCGGAAAGACTGCGGAGCAACTCCTCCCCTGCGCCGGCGAGGGGTCCAACGGAGGCCGCATCCAGATGCTGCCCGCGGGCACCGCGGTCGACGGCGGCGACTGCCCGTACTGCCCGATGGGCGCGCCGCGCATCTCCTACGCCTCGCCGCCCTACTCGGGCGCGCTGGCGCTGAAGAAGGCGGTGGAGGCGCTCGAGGGTGCAGAGGTCGAGAAGCGCATCACGCTGCCGCTGCCGGTCGTGACGAGCGACACCATCAAGTATTGCGAGACCGGCTCCTGGCAGGAGATGGCCGACGGCTGCAACGCCTTCCCGCCGTCGCTCGTCCCGAACCCCGGCTGGTTCGCCTCCATCTTCTCGGAGGAGACTCCCGAGGTCGGCCTCAACGCCGCCCTCGTCGGCCAGCCCGAGCCCTGATCCGCGAGACGCGGCCGCCCCGCCGGACGGGAGGCGGCCGCCCGCGGTCCGCCCCCGAGAGACGGCGGAGCGCCGCGCCGGACAAACGGAGATGGGCATGACGGTGACGATGATGACGCCGACCGCAGTCGCCGCCGCAACGCCGGGCGGCGCGCTCCCGGCGGGCGTCGCGGCGATCGAGGCCGACGGGATCACCAGGACCTTCGGCGCCACCGTCGCGCTCGACGACGTCTCCCTCGCGATCGCGCCCGGCAGCGTCCACGCCCTCCTCGGAGAGAACGGCGCCGGCCAGTCGACGATGGTGAAGCTCCTGTCGGGCCTGATCGTCCCCGACCGCGGCATGTTCCGCGTCCATGGCGAGGCGGTGCGGCTCGGCACGCCCCGCGCCGCGCACCGGAGCGGCATCCAGACCGCCTTTCAGGAGATGACGCTCGTCGACGACCTCACCGTCCTCGACAACATGCTCCTCCCTTATGCCCCGCTCGGCGCCACCGGCATGATCCGCCGCCGCGCCGCGCGGAGCGAAGTCGAGGCGCACTTCGAGCGGATCGGCCTCTCCGGCATCGACCTCTTCGACGAGGTGCGCGACCTCGACCTCGCTGTGCAGCAGAAGATCGAGATCGCCCGTGCCGTGTGGCGCAGGCCGCGCATCCTCCTCCTCGACGAGCCGACCTCGACCCTGTCCGGCCGTGACGTCGAGTGGCTCGGCGACCTCGTCGCGCGCCTCCGGGCGGAGGGGACGACGATCGTCTTCATCTCGCACCGGATGCGCGAGGTGCGCGCCTTCTGCGACCGCCTCTCGGTGCTCCGGAACGGCCGCCACATCGCGACGGCGGACGTAGGCGACATGACGGACGCCGCCGTCGTCGAGATGATCGTCGGCCGCTCCATCGCGCAGACCTTCCCCGCGCGCCCCGCCGACCCGGCGCGCTTCGGGCCGGAGGTGCTCGGCGTCGACGGCCTCTCCGCGGGGGCGAAGCTGAAGGACGCCTCGTTCCACCTCCGGCAGGGCGAGATCCTCGGCGTCGCAGGGCTCCAGGGCATGGGCCAGCTCGACCTCTTCCTCGCCTGCTACGGCATGGCGCCCATCCACTCCGGCACGGTATCTGTCGATGGACGGCCCGTCGCGATCACCTCGCCCATCGACGCGCTCCGTCCGAACATCGCGATCGGCCTCGTGCCGGAAGACCGCAAGACGGAGGCGCTGTTCCTGACGCTGTCCGGCCGGCACAACGCGTCGCTGCCCGTGGTGGACCGGTTCGCCCGGCGCGGGCTCATCGCCGAGCGCGCCGAGGCCGATGCGGTGTGCGATGCGTTCGACCGGGTCAACGTCGACCGCCGCGCGCTCTGGACCCGCGTCGGCGCGTTCTCCGGCGGCAACCAGCAGAAGATCGCGATCGCCCGCTGGCTGGTCGCCGAGAGCCGCATCCTCCTCCTGTTCGACCCGACGCGCGGCATCGACGTCGGCACCAAGCACGAGCTCTACGTCCTCATGCGCGAGTACGTGGCGGCGGGCGGGGCGATCCTGTTCCACTCGACGGAGATCCCCGAGCTCGTCCACCTCTCGGACCGCTGCCTCGTCCTTTACGGTGGCCGCGTCGCCGACGAGATCGGCGCCGAGCGGCTGACCGAAGCCGCGATCGTCTCGGCCGCGCTCGGCTCGCCGTCGCACCTCGCCGAGGATGCGGCATGAGCGAGGCCGCCGTAGCCCGCAGCCGACCGCTCCGTCCCGCGCGCCACCGCGGGCTCATCATCGCGATCCTTGTCTTTGCGTTCCTCTTCTATCTCACGGACGCGATCAGCCCCGGTGCCCTCACCTACTTCGACGTCTCGTTCCTCTCCTCCGGCGGTGCGACGCTCGCCATCGCCGCCTTCGGCGAGACGCTGGTGATCCTGACCGGCGGCTTCGACCTCTCGGCCGGCGCGGTCATCTCGCTCGTCAACGCCGTGCTCGCCTCGTCGATGGACATGAGCGACATGGAGGCGCCGGTCTGGCTGTGGACGCTCGCCGGGATCGGCATCGGGATGACGTCCGGTGCCTTCAACGGCTTCTTCATCGCGGTTTTGCGCCTGCAGCCGATCGTCGTCACGCTGTCGACGATGTTCATCCTGCAGGGCGTGACGCTCCTCGTGATGGACAAGCCGGGCGGCTTCGTCTCACCGAGCCTCGGCACCTTCTACCTCGGCGACGCGATCCCGAACCTCCTGCCGATGCCGCTCGTCGTCCTCGGCGTCCTCATCCTCTTCTGGCGCTGGCTGAAGCGGACGCGGTTCGGCACCGCGCTCTACGCCGTCGGCTCCGACCCGGAGGCGGCGCGCTCGGCTGGCGTGCGCGTCGACGTCGTGCGGTTCCTCGTCTACGTGATCGCCGGCGGCTTCTACGGGCTCGCGGGCGTCTTCATCTCGGCGCAGACGGGGTCCGGCGACCCGCTCGTCGGCAACTCGCTGCTTCTCTCGATCTTCGCGGCCGTGGTCGTCGGCGGCACCGTCCTCGGCGGCGGGCGCGGCGGGCCGGTCGGCACGATCTTCGGCGCCTACATCCTCACGATCGTCGTCAACATCCTCCTCGTCCTCAACGTCTCGGCCTACTACCAGACGATCGCGGAAGGGGTGATCCTGATCCTCGCCGTGCTCGCCGCCTCCGTCAGCCGGTCGTCCGCCCTCGCGTCCAACATCCGCGACTGGTGGGGGCGGACGGCCGCGTGGCGCGCCGGGATGCTTCCCTCGCAGATCGGCGCCACGGACCGCCGGCTCGCCTTCCGCGGCGCCCTTGCGGCGGAGCGGGCGGCAACCCCGGTCCCCTCCTGGTTCCGCCGCAACGCCGACGCGCTGAGCTACGCGATCCCCGCCTACGTGGCGTTCGCGATCGTCGTCGCAGTCACCGAGGCGACGCTCGGCAACGCCCTCCTCAACCCGGGCTACTACAACTCGGTCGTCGTCCTCTCGACCTTCCTCATCATCCTCGCCCTCGGCCAGGGATCGGTGATCCTGACGGGCGGCCTCGACCTCTCGATCCCGTGGACGATCGCGCTGTGCGGCATCGTCTTCGCCGGCATGGTGAAGGGGTCGGACGCCGCGCTCGTCACCGCCCTGCCGGTGGCGCTCCTGATGGGCCTCGCCATCGGCCTCGTGAACGGCCTCGGCATCGTCGTCCTCGGCCTGTCGCCAATCGTCATGACGCTCGCCACCAACGGCATCCTGCAGGGCCTCGCGCTCCTCTACTCGAACGGGACGCCCGACGGCTTCTCCTCACCTTTGCTGCGCTGGGTGATGACGGGGAAACTCCTCGGGGTGACGCCGGTCGTCTTCTTCCTGGTCGTCTTCGTGATCTGCGCCGTTCTCCTCCTCCAGCGCACGCCCTTCGGCCGGCGGCTCTACGGGATCGGCAACGGCCTCCGCGTCGCTCGGCTCTCCGGCATCGCGGTCGGAAACACGCTCATCCTCGTCTACATGCTGTCCGGCCTCTGTGCGGCGCTCGTCGGCATTCTCCTCACCGGCTTCTCCGGGCAGGCGAGCCTCGGGATGGGGGACGAGTACCTCCTCCCGTCGATCGCCGTCGTGGTGGTCGGCGGCGCGCTCATCACCGGCGGCCGCGGTCACTATCTCGGGATGCTCGGCGGCGTCCTTCTCCTCACCGCGCTGCAGACGCTCCTCGCCGGGACGACGCTCCCCTACGCGACGCGGGCGATCCTGTTCGGCGTCGTCGTCCTCGGCGCGGTGGTCGCCCTGCGCGAGCGCCGGCCGTGACGCGCCCTTCGCCTCTCCCTCCGACACGAGACCTTCCGATATGACGTCCAGCGACCCGTCCCCCATCGCCATCGTCGGCAGCGGCTTCGTCGGCCGCGCCTGGGCGATCACCTTCGCCCGCGCCGGCCACCCCGTGCGCCTGTGGGACCGCGAGGCGGACCAGCCGAAGCGTGCGATCGAGTTCGTCGCCGACGTGCTGCCGGATCTTGCCGCGAACGACCTCCTGCGCGGCTCGACACCGGACGAGGTGATGTCCCGCCTCTCCCCGGTGGCGGACCTCGCCGCGGCGCTCGACGGGGTCACTCACGTGCAGGAAAACACCTTCGAGGACGTCGAGGTGAAGCGGGCCGTTTTCGCCGAGCTCGACGCGGCGGCCCCGGCCGACGCCATCCTCGCCTCCTCGACCTCGGCGATCCTCCCGTCGCACTTCACCGAAGGGCTCGCCGGACGCGCACGCTGCCTCGTCGTCCATCCGATCAACCCGCCCTACCTCGTGCCCGCGGCGGAGGTGGTGCCGGCGCCGTGGACCGACCTCGCCGCGGTGGAGCGGACGCGCGCGCTCCTCGTCGGCGTCGGGCAGGCGCCGATCGTCATGCAGCGCGAGCTCGACGGGTTCGTGATGAACCGGATGCAGGGCGCCCTCCTCGAGGAGGCCTTCCGCCTCGTCGCCGACGGCTACGCCACGATCGAGGACGTCGACGTCGGCATCCGCGAGGAGCTCGCGCTCCGCTGGTCGTTCATGGGCCCGTTCGAGACGATCGACCTCAACGCGCCGGGCGGCGTCGGCGACTACGTGCGCCGCTACCAGCAGATCTACGAGCGCATCCACCCGAGCCAGACCCGCCGCGTCGACTGGGCGGGCGAGGTGCTCGGCGTCGTCGAGGGCGAGCGGCGGCGGCAGCTCGCGGCCGAGGCGCTCGTCGAGCGGCAGAAGTGGCGCGACCGCCGTCTCATGGCGCTCGTTGCCCACAAGAAGCGCGCCGACGAGGACATCGGCCGGTGACGCCCGATGCCGCCATCGGACGCGCGCACGGACGAGCGGTGCAGGACCGTCTCGCGCGGGAACGGCCGCGCCGCGTCCACAGCGGCGCTTGGGAGGCGAACAACAGGACAGGAAAGGGAGGCGGCGCGTGAAGATCGAGGTGCTGATCGACGTCAAGACGACGCTCGGCGAGGGACCGCTCTGGGACGTCGACCAGCAACGTCTCTACTTCATCGATTCCTTCGACGGCCGGGTGTTCCGCTGCACCGCCGACGGGCGCGAGGTGCGCTCGTGGGACGTGCCGGCGAAGATCGGCTCCATCGCGATCCGCAAGGATGGCGACGGCGCGATCTGTTCGCTCGCCAACGGCTTCCACGCGCTCGACTTCAGGACGGGCGACGTCGACCTCATCCACGACCCGGAGCCGGGCCGCGACGCGAACCGCATCAACGACGGCAAGGTGGACCGCCGCGGCCGCTTCATCGCCGGCTCCATGGACACGCAGGAATCGGGGCCGAACGGCGCGCTCTACCGCCTCGACCCCGACTTCACGGTGACGACGCTCGACACCGGGATCATCGTCTCCAACGGCCCGTGCTGGAGCCCGGATTCGAAGACGTTCTACTTCGCCGATTCCTGGTCGGGCGAGATCTGGGCCTACGACTACGACCTCGAGACGGGCTCGGTCGCGAACAGGCGCACCTTCGCGACGCTCGACACCTCGAAGGGCGGCGCAGCGGACGGCTCGACGGTGGACGCGGAAGGCTTCCTCTGGAACGCGCAGGTCTACGACGGCAAACTCGTCCGCTATGCGCCCGACGGCAGCGTCGACCGCGAGATCGAGATGCCGGTCAGGAAGGTGACGAGCGTGATGTTCGGCGGGCCGAACCTCGACGTCCTCTACGTGACCTCCATGGCGAAGCCGCCGCTGCCGCGCTTTCCGGGCGACGGCGTCCTCCGCGGCGCGCTGTTCGCGATCCACGGCCTCGGCGTGAAGGGTCTGCCGGAGTCGCGCTTCGGCGCGTGACCGGCTGCCCGGGCGAGCGCGCGCAAGCCCCGCGCCAGCGGAGCCAGCCGTCCGGCTTGACGACCGGCCGCGCCCGGCGGCAGCCTCTCGCCCGGGAACCGAAGCTGACCCATCTCCCCGCGGTGCGTTCAGGCCGTGGGGCCTCCCGTCCGGCGGCGCCGCCGGTCGCATGCGGCGGCAGAGGAGCGACGACGACGTGACGAGCCCCGGCGCGCGCCGCCCCGACGAAGACGCCCGGCAGCCGCCGATCGTGCGCGTCATGCTCGCCGTGCTCATCGTCGCCGTCTGCATCGCCCTCAAGGTGCCGCTCGACGCCATCGCGGGCGCGCCGATCCCGCCATTCATTACCGTCCTGCCGGCGGTGATCGCAGTCGCGCTCGTCGCCGGGACGGCCCTCGCGGTCGCCTCCGTCCCGGTCACCGCTGCCGTCGCCTGGCTCCTGTGGCTGAGCCCCGGCGACACGCCCCACGCGGCGGACCGGCACACGCTTGTCAGCCTCGCCCTCTTCGTCGGCGTCGGCGTCGTGCTTGCGGTGATCGTCGGCCGCGTCCGCCACTACCAGGACCGCCTCGTCCGGCAGAGCGCCTTCCTCCGCACTCTGCTCGAGACGAGCCCCGGTCCGACGGCCGTGGTCGAAGGCGAGGACCTGCGATTCAGCCTCGTCAGCCGCTCGTTCGAGGCCCTGAAGCCGGGCACGGCCATGGTTGGCCGTACCGTCCGCGAGGTGTTCGGCCCGGACGCGGCGGACCTCGAGGGCGACATCGCGCGAGTGCTGCGGACGGGAGAGGCGCATCGCGCGGTGGCGCGGCCGATGCCAGGCTCCGTCCAGCCGGACGCGACGTACGACCGTCACATCGTCTGCCTCCCCGCCACCCGAGGCGAGCCGCGGTCGGCGCTCCTCGTCGCCTGGGACACGTCAGACCACGCCCGCGCCGAGCGCGCGCTGAAGGCGAGCGAGCACCGCCTGACGGAGCTTGCCGAATCGATGCCGCAACTCGTCTGGCGCGCGCGCGACGACGGGCGGATCGACTACTACAACAGTCGCCTCGCCCTCTATGTCGGCGCGGAGCGCCTCACGAGCGGCGACTGGACGTGGGAAGGCCTCCTCCATCCGGACGACCTCGCCCCCACCGATGAGGCGTGGGCGGCCGCGGTCTCCGCACGGGAGGAGTTCCAGGCCATGCATCGCCTTCGGATGGCGGACGGCGCCTGGCGCTGGCACCTCTCCCGCGCCCGGCCGGTGGCGGACGCCGCGGGTGTCGTGCACTGGTTCGGCACGGCGACCGACATCCACGACCGCGTCGAGGCGGAGGAAAAGGTGCACGTCCTCCTCGCCGAGGTGAACCACCGCGCGAAGAACATGCTCGCCCTCGTCCAGGCCGTCGCGCGGCAGACGGTGCGGGGCGAGCCGGCGGACTTCCTGAAACGCTTCGAGCAGCGCATCCAGGCGCTGGCAGCGAGCCAGGACCTCCTCGTCAGCAGCGGATGGGAGGGCATCGACCTCGCCGGCCTCGTCCGCGCGCAGCTCGCCCATTTCAGCGACCTCGTCGGCAGCCGCATCACCGTCGACGGGCCGCCGGTCACGCTGAAGAGCACGGCTGCGCAGGCGCTCGGGATGGCGCTGCACGAACTCGCCACCAACGCCGGCAAGTACGGCGCCCTCGCCGCGAGCGAAGGCACAGTCGCGATCGGCTGGCGCCTCACGGGCGAGGCCGGCGGCACGCTGGAGCTGTCGTGGACCGAGCGGGGCGGCCCGGCCGCCGAGGCGCCGCAGCGCGAGGGGTTCGGCAGCGTCGTCACCGGCCGCATGGTGGAGGCGGCGCTCCGCGGAAAGGTCGACCGGCGCTTCTCGGCGGACGGCTTCAGCTGGCGGCTCGTCTGCCCGGTCGATGACGCGCTCGCGAGCGGCGGGGCCGCCGACCCCGCCACTGCCTCGGAACCGGGCGACACGCCGGACGAGGACGGGACCGCCCCGCCCGTCGGCCGTGTCCTTGTCGTGGAGGACGAGGCGCTGGTCGCACTCGAGATCGCGAGCGTCCTGTCCGACGCCGGCTTCCAGGTCCTCGGCCCTGCGGCGAACGTCGCGCAGGCGCTCGACGTCCTGTCGCGCGGGCCTTGCGACGTCGGCGTCCTCGACGTCAACCTCGGCCCGGAGACGTCCGAGGCCGTGGCCGAGCGGCTGATCGAGGCGGGCGTCCCCTTCGTCACGGTCTCCGGCTACGCGCCCGAGCAGCGGCCGGGCGTGTTCGCAGGCGCCCCGTTCCTCGGCAAGCCGCTGGTGCGGCCGGAACTCCTCGTCGCCGCGTTGAGCGACTGCCTCGCGACACGCGCGGCGCAGGCGACGGGCGGCGCCGTGCCCGAGCGCCCACCACTCCGCCGCGCCGCCGTCACCGCCGCACGCCTTCCGCACTGAGCGACGCCCGCCTGTTCCGGCCCGCGCCGTCGTCGACACGCTCGGGCGATCAACGGCACGAACGACGGCATGGGGCGGCTCGACGGCAGGACGACTATCGTCACCGGCGCGGCATCGGGGTTCGGCCGGCGCATTGCCGGCGCGCCGCGGCGGAGGCGATCCAGGCGTTCGGCGCCGTCGACATCCTCGTCAACAACGCCGGCTGGTCGCATCCCAACCGGCCCATTCTGGAGGTCGACGAGGCGGCCTTCGACAAGCGTTCGCGGTGAACGTGAAGTCGATCTACCACTTCACGCACGCCTTCGTGCCGCAATGGCGGACGCTCGGCCGCGGCGTGATGCTGAACGTCGGCTCCACCGCGGACTGCGGCCGCTGCCTGGTCTCTCCTGGTACAACGGCTCGAATGGCGCGGTGAACATCCTCAACAAGTCGCGCGCCGTGGAACTTGCGCCCGACCGGATCCGCGTCTGCGGCCTCTGCCCGGTCATGGGCGAGATCGGCCTCCTCGAGACCTTCATGGGCATGCCCGACACGCCGGAGAACCGGGCGAAGTTCATCCCGGCAGCCCGCTCGGCCGCCTCTCGCGGCCGGACGACATCGCGAACGCGGCCGTTTACCTCGCCTCCGACGAGGCGTCCTCCATCACCGGCGTGAACCTTGAGATCGACGGCTGCCGCTGCGTCTGACGCCGGCCTCGAAGGCCGCATCAACCAAGAGGGCGCCGGAGTGTCGGCGCCGACCCTTCAGAAGTTGCGCAGTCCGATGGCGACCACGAGCGCTACCCCGACCGTGACCAGCATCCCGCACCGGATCCCCACCAGCGCCGCGAGCGCGAGCACGAGCGCCTCGCGCCAGGTGCCGGAGAACACGGCGGGTGCAACCAGCGTCGTCATCACCGCTGCGGGCACGGCGTCGAGCGCCGCATCGAGCCGCGGCGGGATCCGCTCGAACCGGGACAGCACGAGGTAGCCGCCGGCCCGCGTTGCGTAGGTGAGCACCGCCGACGCGAGGGTGATGAGGAGAAAGGTCTCCGTCATCCGCGTTGCTCCGCCTGCCGCGCCGCGCCGCCGACGGCCGCCGTGCCGCCGACCGGAGCGGTCCGCGGCGCGGGTCCCGGCGGCAAAGCCGCCGCGGCGAGGACACCTGCGAGCCCGCCGAGCGTCACGTGCCAGGGCGGGCCGAGGAAGGTGAGCCCGGCGAGTGGCGCATAGAACACCGCCGTCGAGACCACCGCGCTGACGGCGACCGTCAGCCCCCACCGCCCGCGGCCGCGGAAGCTCATGACGAGGGCGAGGAAGTAGATCGGCAGGAGGAGGTCGACCGCGAGCGCGTGAGGGTCGCCGATCAGCATGCCGAACTGCGCGCCGACCGCCGTCATCACCAGCCAGTTGGCGTAGATCGGAAGCCCGAGCGCGACGTACCACGCGAACGAGAACGGGTGCCCCTCCTGGGCCCGCTTCGCCGTCAGCGCGAACTGCGGGTCGACGAGCAGCGCGAAGATCACCGCCTTCTGAAGCGGCCCCTCGCGGCGGATGATCTTCGTGAGGGTCGCCGAGTAGAGGACGTGGCGGAAGTTCACCGCGAAAACCGAGAGGATGATCGCCCACGCCGGGACCTTCTGCGCGAAGAGGTCGAGCGACACCATCTGGCTCGCGCCGGCGTAGACGGTGGCGCTGAGAAGGACGGCGTCGGCAGTGGTCAGCCCGGTGTTGACCGCGATCGCCCCGAAGACGAGCCCGAACGGCGTCGTCGCGACCACGATCGGGAGGGCGGCGGCGAGCCCCGTGCGGACGTCTGAGGCGGTCATTGCCCTCGCCTGGCCCGCCCGGGTTGCTCCTGACAATCGCCGGAGGTGCGCAGCGGTCATGCGCGCTGCACATCGGCAAGGCGGCCCACTCAGGCTGATAAAGTCGAGGTAACAGATATTGATATCTGTCACTCCATCCTCTAATTTTGGACGTGCCAACCACGGAGCGCACTGATGCAGACCCGACAGCTCGGCCGCACCGGCCCGACCGTTTCCGCCCTCGGCCTCGGCCTCATGGGGATGTCCGACTTCTACGGCCCGACCGACAGGGCCGAGAGCCTCGCCACCATCGCCGCTGCCCGCGAGGCGGGTGTCACGCTGCTCGACACCGGCGACTTTTACGGCTCCGGCCACAACGAACTCCTCCTTGCCGAGGCCCTGAGGCAGATCCCGCGCGAGGAGGTCGTCATCCAGGTAAAGTTCGGCGCCCTGCGCGACCCGTCCGGCGGCTTCGTCGGCTTCGATGCGCGTCCGGCATCGGTGAAGAACTTCCTGACGATGACGCTGAAGCGCCTCGGGACCGACTACGTCGACCTCTACCAGCCGGCACGGCTCGACCCGTCGGTGCCGGTCGAGGACACCGTCGGGGCGATCAAGGAGATGATCGACGCCGGGCACGTCCGCCATCTCGCCCTCTCCGAGGTCGGCCCCGACACGATCCGGCGCGCCCACGCCGTGCACCCCGTCGCGTCGCTGCAGATCGAGTACGCGATCGTGACCCGCAGCCTGGAGCGGGCTATCCTGCCGACGACGCGCGAGCTCGGCATCGCCATCAACGCCTATGGCGTCCTCTCGCGCGGGCTCCTCTCCGGTCACTGGTCGCGCGAGCGTCCCATGCAAGCAGGCGATTTCCGTGGCCACTCGCCCCGCTTCAGCGACGAGAACATCGACAACAACCTTTCGCTCGTCGAGCGGCTGCGGGCGATCGCCGAGGCCAAGGGGGCGAGCGTTGCCGCCGTCGCGATCGCCTGGGTGCTGGCGCAGGGCGAGGACATCGTCCCTCTCGTCGGCGCCCGCCGGCGCGACCGGCTCGCCGAGAGCCTCACGGCACTTGACGTCGCCCTCACCGCCGACGATCTCGCCGCCATCGAACGCGCAATCCCGCGCGACGCAATCGCCGGAACGCGCTACGATTCGCACTCGATGCAGATGCTCGATTCAGAACGCGCGGCGTGAACGAACCCCTCACACAATCCCGCATCATCGAGGCGGCGGAGGAGGTCCTCCGTCGCTTCGGCCCGCAGAAGACGAACGTCGTCGACGTCGCCCGTGCGCTCGGCGTAAGCCACGGCGCGGTCTACCGCCACTTCCCTTCCAAAACAGCGCTTCGCGAGGCGGTGGCGGCGCGCTGGCTCCACGCGATCACGGAGCCGCTCGAGGCGATCGTCGCCGCGCCTGAGGCAGCCGACCAGAGGCTCCGCCGCTGGCTGACGGCGCTGCACGGCCTCAAGCGGCGCAAGATCCTCGACGACCCAGAGATTTTCGCCAGCTATACCGCGCTCGTGGGCGAGTCGCGCGACGTCGTCGCCGCCCACGTCACCGAGCTCCGCACCCAGATGGCCCGCATCGTCGCCGACGGGATCGGCGAATGCCGCTTCCGCGACACCGACCCCGATGGTGCCGCCCGCGCGATCCTCGACGGCACGGCCCGCTTCCACCACCCGCTGCACGCCCACGAGTGGAAGTCGGGCGACTCCGAGGCCGGGCTCGCCCGCGTGATCGACCTCCTCCTCAACGGCCTTGAACGGCCCGATCAGCGGTAGGTCTTCTCCTCGAGGCTCTTCATGTCGCCGGCGTCCGACAGGATCAGGGCGACCGGCTTCAGCGCCTCCACATGGGCGAGCGCGATGACCGCGAAGACGACGATCGGCATCGCGAGGAGCGCGCCGATGATGCCCCACATCCACCCGAACAGGAGAAGGGCGAGGAAGGAGACCACCGGCGAGACCGAGAGCTGCCGCCCCTGGACCAGCGGATCCACGTAGTTGCCGAGCACCTGCTCGATGACGATGAGGCCCGCGGCCACGATGAGCGCGGTCTCCCAGTCGTGGACGACGAACACGTAGAGAACCGGCAAGGCGGCGGCGAGGATGGAGCCGATCGTTGGGATGTAATTGAGGAGAAAGGCGAGCACGAACCAGACGATGAGAAGGTCGACGCCGAAGATCGCCAACCAGCCGGCATAGAGGACGCCGGAGACGAGGCCGAGCGCGGTGCGGACCACGATGTACCAGCGGAAGCTCTCTGCCGTCTTCGCGAACGTGTCCCTCCAGTGTTTCTGGCCGCGGCGGCTGAACAGCGTCTCGGCCTTCGCCTGCCAGGTATGCCGCTCAATGAGCATCAGCAGCGTCAGGAAGATGACGAGGACGAGGCCGGCGACGAGGGACGCGGCCGCATTGAGGATGCCTGCAGCGAGCGCCCCCGCGTGATCCGATGCGTACGAAACCGCGCGCCGGTAGAGGGCCTCATAGTCGAGGCGCGAAAAGAACGAGCCGCTGCCGTCGGACGTGAATGGCGAACCGACGGCCGGCGCTCCGACCGGGGGCGGTGTCGCCGCCACCCCAGCCGCGGGGTCGGCCGCCGGCACGGTCAGCGACGGACCGAACGCGGCGGAGATGTCCGGCAGCTGCCGTACCGCCTGCTGTGCGGCGACGTAGATCCCCGCGAAGAAACCGCTAAGGACGAGAACGACGACGAGCAGCGCCGCGACGTGGCCGAGGAAGGCAAGCCGCCTCGGAACGTGTGCGGCGACCCAGCGGTCCACCGGCAGGACGGCGAGCGCCACGAACAGCGCGAGCACGAACGGGACCACAACCACGGCGAGCGCGCGGAGCGCCCACCCCGCGAGGATCAGCGCCACGACGGCGAGGAGCCACACCGCAACGCGAGGGAGCCGACGGGCGGGCGCCGTCTCCCGAGCGGGGCGCTCGCCGTCTGCGTGACGGTTGGTGGCGGATGGAGAAAGCGGGATCGACATCGGCGAAGTGCCTCGTCGCATTCGATCGAGAACGGAAGGATTTCCGGTTGCGAACGGCCGCCGCCCGTCATCGTTCCCCCTTGAGGTGCGGCGCTCCAGAAGAACGATGGTCCCCGTGAGTGCACGACATGCCTTACGGGTCGGCAGGTCGCGTGCTGCCGAAATGGAAGGCATTCGTTCATCACATTGTCAGATCGACTTGCCTCTCCGTCCGCGATCGTGTCTTTTAAGTCATAGCGATCGTCAGAATCGCCCCAGGGAGGAAACGCCATGACCGAGACGACCCGCCGCCGCTTTCTTGTTTCCGGCGGCGCCGCCGTTGCCGGCGTCTCCGCGCTTGCCGCTCCCGCAGTGGTGCGCGCGCAGGACGCCACAACCATCAAGATGCAGTCGAGCTGGACCGCGTCGGACATCTTCCAGGAGATGGCCCAGCAGTACGCCGACCGTGTCGATGCAATGAGCGGCGGCCGGCTGAAGATCGATCTTCTGCCGGCTGGCGCGGTCGTTCAGGCGTTTCAGCTTCAGGATGCGGTGGCCGACGGCGTGCTCGATGCCGGCCATCACGTGACCGCCTACTGGTACGGCAAGAACCGCGCCGCGTCCCTGTTCGGCACCGGCCCGGTGTTCGGCCCGGATGCGACGCAGATGCTCGCCTGGATCCACTATGGCGGCGGCAAGGAGCTCTACAACGAGCTCATCCAGGACATCCTTGGCCTCGACATCGTCGGCTTCTTCGCCATGCCGATGCCGACCCAGCCGCTCGGCTGGTTCAACAACCCGATCGACACCGCCGACCAGATGCAGGGGCTGAAGTACCGCACCGTCGGCCTCGCGGCAGACGTCATGCAGGGCATCGGCGCCTCCGTCGCACAGCTTCCGGGCGGCGAGATCGTGCCCGCCATGGAGCGCGGCGTCATCGACGCGTTCGAGTTCAACAACCCGACCTCCGACCGGCGGTTCGGCGCGCAGGACGTCGCCAAAAACTACATGATGGGCTCGTACCATCAGGCCGCCGAGTTCTTCGAGATCATGTTCAACAAGAGCCTGTTCGATACGCTCTCGCCCGAGCAGCAGGCGATCCTCGAGTACGCTGCCGAGGCCGCGTCCACCGCGAACTACGGCCTCGCGATGAACCAGTACTCGAACGACCTGCAGGCGCTCATCAACGAGGGCGGCGTCAACGTGCAGCGGACGCCGACCGGGGTGATGGAGTCGCAGCTCGGCGCGTGGGACACGGTGCTCGAGAACCTCACGCAGGACGAATTCTTCAACCGCGTCATCGAATCCCAGCGCGCCTGGGCCGAGCGGGTCGGCTTCTACGTCCTGATGAACCAGGCCGACTACAAGCTCGCCTACAACCACTACTTCCCGGGCAAGCTCACCTTCTAAGGACGAGCCGGCGTCGGGCGTCGCCCCGCCGCCTGCTACCTTGACGCCGGCCTCTGGCCGGCGCTTCTCTTTCTGCCGGCCGCCGACACGCGAGGCGTCCACCTCCCGGACATCGCCAGACCTGCAGAGACTCGCCAAGCATGGAATCCTACATCCGCTTCGCCGACAAGGTCTCCGCCTGGATCGGCCGCGCGTTCGCCTGGTGCATCGTCCTGATGACGCTCGGCGTCGGCTACGAGGTGTTCGTCCGCTACGTCCTCAACGATCCGACGAGCTGGGCGTTCGATCTTTCCTACATGATGTACGGGTCGATGTTCATGATGGCGGGCGCCTACACGCTGTCACGTGATGGACACGTGCGCGCCGACATCTTCTACCGCCTGTGGCCGATCCGCGTGCAGGCGACTGTGGAACTGATCCTCTACTTCATCTTCTTCTTCCCCGGCATCCTCGCGCTCGTCTTCGCCGGCTGGAAGTACGCCTCACGCTCCTACGGCTTCCAGGAAGTCAGCGTGATGAGCCCGGCCGGCATGCCGATCTTCCAGTTCAAGATGATCATCGTCGCGGCCGGCGTGCTCCTCATCATCCAGGGTATCGCGCAGGTGTTCCGCTGCATCCTCGCGCTTCGCCGCGGCGAGTGGCCCCAGCGGGAGGAGGACATCGAGGAACTCGAGAAGCGGCTGATCGCCGAGCACGAGCGCGAGATCCTCGAGCACGGCTCGGAGGCCGTCGACATCGTCACCCCGAAGGAGCCCCGGCGTTGACCGACCCTCAAGTCGCGATCCTGATGCTGGGATCGTTCATCATCATCATCATGCTCGGCTTCCCGATCGCCTTCACGCTGATGGCGATGGCGGTGGGCTTCGGCTACTACGCCTACTTCGACGCCACGCGGCAGTGGCGGATCTACGACCGCCTCGTCGAACAGGGCGCACAGGGCTGGGACGCGACGCAGGCCTGGCTCGACGGCTTCTTCAACAACCGCATCTTCGACCTCTTCGTGAACCAGACGTACGGCGTGATGCAGTCGGACGTCCTGACCGCGATCCCGCTGTTCCTCTTCATGGGCTACATCGTCGAGCGGGCGAACATCGTGAACCGCCTGTTCTCGACGCTGCAGATCGCCGCCCGCAACATGCCGGGCTCCATGGCGATCGCGGCGCTCGTCACGTGCACCCTCTTCGCCACGGCGACCGGCATCGTCGGCGCCGTCGTCACGCTGATGGGGCTCCTCGCCTTCCCGGCGATGCTGAACGCGAAATACCGGACGAGCTTCGCCTCCGGCGTCATCTGCGCCGGCGGCACGCTCGGGATCCTGATCCCGCCGTCGATCATGCTGATCGTCTACGCGGCGACCTCTGGCGTCTCCATCGTCCGTCTCTACGCCGGCGCACTCCTGCCGGGGCTCCTCCTCGCCGGCCTCTACATCGCCTACGTGGTGACGCGGTCGATCCTGAACCCGTCGATCGCGCCGAAGCCGCCGAAGGAGACGACCGAGGGGGTCTCCACGCTCCAGGTCATCTGGATGCTCATCACCTCATTCTTCCCGCTCGCGATCCTCATCCTGTCCGTGCTCGGGGCGATCCTGTTCGGCCTCGCCACACCGTCGGAGGCGGCGGCGATCGGGGCGATCGGCGGGCTCGTGCTCGCCGCGGCGTACCGCGCGCTCACCTGGGAGCGGCTGCGCGAGAGCGTCTACCTCACGGTCCGCACCACTGCGATGGTGTGCTGGCTGTTCGTCGGGTCGTGGACATTCTCGTCCGTGTTCTCCTACCTCGGCGGCGAGCACGTCGTGGCGGAGTTCGTCACCGGGCTCGACCTGTCGCCGCTCGCCTTCCTGATCCTCGCGCAGTTCATCATCTTCCTGCTCGGCTGGCCGCTCGAGTGGTCGGAGATCATCATCATCTTCGTGCCGATCTTCCTGCCGCTGCTCGCGATCTTCAACATCGACCCCTTGTTCTTCGGCATCCTGATTGCGCTCAACCTCCAGACATCGTTCCTCACGCCGCCCATGGCGATGAGCGCCTACTATCTGAAGGGCATTGCGCCACCGTACGTGCGGCTCGGCGAGATCTTCGCGGGCTGCCTGCCGTTCGTCGGGCTGGTGTTCATCACGATGGTGCTCGTGTACGTCTTCCCCGGGCTCGTCTACGGGCTGCCGAATCTCCTCTACAACTGATGACGGCACACGTGACGGCCGCCGTCCTCGCCGAGCGGATCGCGGCGGGGGCGGTCTCGGCGCGCGACGCGACGGAGGCATGCCTCGCCCGCATCGCCGAGCGGGACGGCGCGATCCGTGCCTTCGCCCACATCGACCCCGACCACGCCCGCGCACAGGCAGACGCGCTCGACCGGCACCGCAAGGCCGGCCGGCCGATCGGCCCGCTGCACGGCGTTCCGGTCGGCGTGAAGGACATCTTCGACACCCGCGACTACCCGACAGAGAACGGGACGGCCCTCGATGCCGGCCGCCGCCCGAAGAGCGATGCTGTCGTGGTCGCCCGGCTGCGGGCTGCCGGCGCCGTCATCATCGGCAAGACGGTCACCACCGAACTCGCCTTCTTCACCCCGGGTCCGACGCGGAACCCGCACCACAGCGAGCACACGCCCGGCGGCTCCTCCTCCGGGTCTGCCGCCGCGGTGGCGGACGGAATGATCCCCCTCGCCATCGGCTCGCAGACGGCGGGGTCGGTGATCCGCCCCGCCTCGTTCTGCGGCGTCGTCGGCATCAAGCCCTCGCGCGGGCTGGTGCCGCTCACCGGCGCGCTCGCCCTGTCCGAGCCGCTCGACACGGCGGGCGTCTTCGCGCTCCACCTGGAGGACGCCGCGCTCCTCCTCGACGCCATCGCAGGCCACGACCCGTCCGACCCCCGGACCCGAGCCGAGCCGGCGCCGCGCCTCCGCGTCGCCGCCCGCAGCGATCCGCCGCTGCCGCCCTCCTTCGCCATCGTGGAGGGGCCGACGTGGGACGAGGCGTCGGACGACGTCCGCGGCCTCCTTGCCGAGGTGGAGGCGAGCCTCGGCGCGCAGGCGGACCGCGTGCCGCTGCCGGACGTCTACGCGAACGCGCGGCCGGCGCTGATGCGCATCATGAAGGTCGGCTTCGCGCGGTACCTCGCCCCCTACGCCGCGCGGGGCGGGCTGTCGCCCGTGCTGTCCGAGGCCGTCGCGGAAGGCGCCGGGACGCTTGCGACCGACTACCTCGCCGCGCTCGACTGGCAGGCGGTGCTCGGGTCGGGGCTCGACAGGATCTTCGACCGCTACGACGCGATCATCACCCCCGCCGCGCCCGGCGAGGCACCGGCCGGGGTCCATGCCACGGGCAGTCCGGCCTTCAACGTCCTTTGGACGCTTGTCGGCACGCCCGCCGTCACCCTCCCCGTCGCGCGCGGCTCGTCGGGGCTGCCGATCGGCCTGCAGGTGGTCGGCCGCTTCGGCGAGGACGCACGGCTGATGCGGGTTGCCCGCTGGCTGCAGCGCCACCTCGCCGGGTGATCCGGCGGTCCCGCGCGCCGGTGCATCGCGGCCGCGCGGCCGCAGGGGTCCTCCCGCCGTCGCCTGCTCCGTAAGCTGTCCCGATGTCGCTCGCCCTTCCCGACCTTCCGGCCCACCTCTGGGCCGCCGTCCTCCTGATCGGCCTCGTCGCGGGCGTCGTAAAGGGCGCGGTCGGCTTCGCGATGCCGATGGTGCTGATCTCCGGCCTCGGCTCGATCCTGCCGCCGGAGGTCGCCCTCGCCGCGCTCATCCTGCCGACGCTCGTCACCAATGTCTGGCAGTCGCTGCGCAACGGGGTCGCCGCCGCACTCGCCTCAACCCGGGCGCACTGGCGCTACATCGCGGCCGTCGCGGTGATGATCCTCTTCAGCGCGCAGCTCGTGCGGCTCCTTCCGTCGTCCGTGCTCTTCCTCCTGATCGGCGCGCCGGTGACGCTGTTCGCGATCCTGCAACTCGCGGGCGTGACCATCGGCTTTCCGCGCGAGCGGCGGCGGATCGCGGAGGTCGCGATCGGCGCGCTGGCCGGCTTCATCGGCGGCATTTCCGGCGTCTGGGGCCCGCCGACGGTGATCTACCTCACCGCGCTCGGAACGCCCAAGGTGGACCAGATGCGCACGCAGGGCATCGTCTACGGCCTCGGCTCGGTGGTGCTCGCCATCGCGCACCTCAAGTCTGGCATTCTCAACGGGGAGACGGCGCCGCTGTCGCTCGTCGTCCTCGTCCCCGCGATGGTCGGCACCGCGATCGGCTTCGCCATCGCCGACCGGCTCGACCAGCGCCGCTTCCGGCAGGCCACCCTCGTCGTCCTCGCCGTCACCGGCCTCAACCTCGTCCGGCGCGGGCTGACAGGATGAGGGCCTCGACGGCAAGCCGCCCCGCCGCTACGTTTCGCGGTGCAACGGGAGAGACACTGTGACGGCGCTCGACTGGATCCTGTCCATCATCGGCATCGCGGGCTTCGCGACCTTCCTCGTGATCGTCGCCTCGTTCGTGCCGGAGCCGGCGCTCATCACGGTGATCGTGGTCACGATCGCGATGGCAGCGTTCGACTTCTGGGCACGCCCGCTGCTGCGACGGCGCTGAGCCGCGGGCGGCGCCGCGACCGACGGCCGGCGCCCGCCCGATGAGAACGCCGCGCCGCAGCCCGTCTCCCGCCCGCGCCGTCCGGGCGATGGCGCTCAATGCCGACCTCGTCGCCCGCGCGCACCGCACGGTGCCGGACACCGGCCCGCCGGAGGGCTACGTCCGCCACAATGCCGAGGAGTGGGCCGCGATCGCCGGCCGCATCCTCGCCGAGGCGGGGGAGGACGTCTGGGTCTTCGCTTACGGCTCGCTCCTCTGGAAGCCCGTGTTCGTGCCGGCAGAGACGCGCCCGGCGCTCGCCCGCGGCTGGCACCGGCGGTTTGGCTTCACCCTCACCAACCACCGCGGCACGCCGGAGCGGCCGGGGCTGATGATGGGGCTTGACCGCGGCGGCCAATGCCGCGGCCTCGCGCTCAGGATCGCACGCGAGACGGTCGCGGCCGACGTCGACGCCCTCGTGCGCCGCGAGCTGCCGTTCCGGCCGCTGTCGGGAGTCGGTGCGCACACCTGGCGCTGGCTCACCGTCGAGACGGCGGTCGGCGCCATCCGCGCCCTCGCCTTCGTCATCAATCGCGACAGCCCGCGCTACGCCGGCCACCTCACCGCCGAGGAGACGGCCGAGATCCTTGCCACCGCCTGCGGCTCCGGCGGCTCCTGCGCCGAGTATCTCCACTCCACGGTGAGCCACCTCGAGGAGCTCGGCATCCGCGACCGGAACCTGTGGCACCTGCAGCAGCTGGTGGCGACGCGGCTTGCCAGCTGACAGGCAACCTGTGAGTTGCACATCGGTCCGGGGCGGTGTACGGCATAAGCAACCAGGAGGTTGCCCATGCGAACGCTTGTCGCCCCTGACGCCCCGTCGTCGACCGACGCGATCGAGCGGACGGTCGTGCTCGCCGCATCGCCTGCGCGCGTCTTCCGCGCGCTCACCGACCACCGCGAGTTCGGCACGTGGATCCGCGTCGACCTCGACGGTCCGTTCGTCGTTGGGGAGACGGTGCGCGGCCGCATGACCTACCCTGGCTTCGAGGGCTACCCGTTCGAGGCGCGGGTGGAGGCGATCGAGCCCGACCGGCGGTTCGCCTTCTCGTGGACACCCGGGATCCCCGAGCCTGGCGACGATCCAGACGGGCCGCGCACGCTGGTGGAGTTCCGGCTCCACCCCTCCGAAGCCGGCACGGTGCTCGAGGTGCGCGAGTCCGGGTTCAACCGACTGCCGGATGCGCGTCGCGCAAGTGTCATGCGCGACAACGCCGAGGGGTGGACGGAGCAGCTCCGGAACATCGCGGCGCATGTCGGCGGCTGACCGGCTCGCCAGCCTCCCGGCGCGCGCTTCGGTGTTCGCAGCGCTCGGGGACTCGACGCGGCTCGGCCTCGTGGCCTCGCTCGCCGGCGGGGAGCCGCGCTCGATCACGGCGCTCGCCGCCGGAACGGCGATGACGCGGCAGGGCGTGGCAAAGCACCTGCGTGTGCTTGAGGCGGCGGGACTCGTCCGCCGGCACCGTGCCGGCCGCGAACAGCTCTACGGCCTCGACCGCACCACCTTCGAGGAGGTAGAGGCGGACCTCGCAGCGGTCGGCCGGCAGTGGGATGACGCGCTGGAGCGCCTCAGGGCGTTCGTGGAGGGCTGACGGCGCGGCTTGCCGGCGCGCGTCTGGCCGAGCCGAGCGCCGCCGCCCCCGCGCCGCCGACGATCAGCGCCGCCGCGACGAGGAGGTCCGCCGTCGCCGCCGCATAGCCGGCCGCGATGAGGAATGCGGTCGACAGGAGCGGCGCCGCATAGCTCGCTACGCCGAGAAGCTGGATGTCGCCCCGCTTCACGCCGATGTCCCACACATAGAACGCGCCGCCGACCGGGCCGAGGCCAAGGAGCACCACCGCGCCCCACTCACGGGCGCCGGCGGGCCAGACGGTCTCCTCCACCGCGACGTGGGCGAGCGCGGCGAGCGCCGCCGAAGCGAGGCAGAAGCCGGCCACGACGTCCGTCGGCACCGCACCCACGCGGCGCGACAGCACCGAGTAGCCGGCCCACACGAAGGCGCAGACGAGCGCCGCGCCGTAGCCGAGGGCGTAGCGCGCGTCGAAGCCGACGCTGCCGCCCTTCGTCACGATCAGCCCCGCTCCCGCAAGGCCGGCGAGCGCGCCGACGACGTGGAGCGGCCGCAGCCGCTCGCCCGGAAGGAGGCCGGAGAGGAGAACGATGAGAAGCGGCCAGAGGTAGGCGATCAGCCCCGCCTCCGCCGGTGGCGCGTTCCGCAGCGCGGTGAAGTAGAAGGCGTGGTAGCCGAACAGTCCGCCGACGCCGAGGAGCCAGACCGCCGGCGGCTGCCGCATCACGGCGAGAGAGCCGCCGCGCAGGAGGAGGAGGCCGAGCCCCAGCGCGCCGCCGATCGCGAAGCAAAGCGCCGACAGAAGGAACGGCGGGACCGCTCCGCTGCCGACCGTGAGGAGCGCGAGGAGCGACCAGAGGAGGACGGCGACGAAGCCGACCGCCGTCGCCGCGCTGCGGCTCATGCCGCGCTCCGGCAGGACCGGGGGCTCATGCCGTGGCCGGCCGCGCGCCGATGCTCATGCTGCGTCGGCAAGTCGGCCCGTCGTCTCCCAGCTCAGCGCGTCGTCCAGCCGGTCGTCGCCCCAGAACAGCGCGCCGTCGGAGGCGATGAAGCTCGGCGCACCGAAGATGCCGCGCGCCTTTGCCATGTCGACGGCGGCGAACAGCTTCGCCTTGGCGTCGGGATCGGAGGCGGAGGCGAGCACGGCCTCGCCGTCGAGCCCCGCCTCCTCCGCCGCGGCACAGAGGGCGGCGGGCTCGGCAATGTCGCGCCCGTACACGAAGGTCTGGCGGAACACGGCGCGGCTGAAGGCCGGGCGCGCCGCGTCGGGGAGAGCCAGCGCCGCCCGGCCCGCGGCGACGCTGCGCTGCGGGAACACCTCCGGCCGCACGAACGGCAGCCCGCGGTGGCGGGCCCGGCGGGCGATGTCGTCCCACATGTACCGCGCCTTCGCCGGCGACATGAGGTTGGGCGAGCCACCATAGCCCGCGTCGGCGAAGATCGGGCCGAGCAGGAACGGCGTCCAGGCGACGGCGACATCCGCCGCGGCGGCGCGCTCCTCGATCCGCATCGCGGCGAGGTAGGAGTAGCTGGAGGAGAAGTCGTACCAGAAGCTCAGCATCGCGCCCCCGCCCGTTCCGGCAGACCATGCCGCCGCGCCCGGCCGTGCGCAACGCCTCGCTCACCGCCCCGTGTGGCCGGCGGCCTTGACGGGCCGGTGCCGCCGCCGCCAAGGTCCGCCCGTCCGCGACAGGGAGGGGTCATGCGTTTTCTCGCCGCCGCGCTCGCGCTCGTCATCACCGCCATCCCGGCGGCGGCGCAGGATGCCCGGATCGCCATCATCGACACGCCGTGGGACACGCGTCCGTTCATCGCGGACCTCAGGGCCGCCGGTGTCCAGGTGGTGGGCCGCTACTATTCGCGCTGCCCGCAGCCGGAGCGGAGCCTGCCGGAGAAGCGGCTCATCGACCAGGGCGACGTGAACGATCCGCGCAGCGAGGTGCGCCAGCTTCTCGACAACGGGTTCGCGATCCTGTCGATCTACCAGTACAACAACGACTCGCCGAACAAGTTCTTCGGCAAGGACATGGAGGGCCGGCCGCTGAAGGACGGCAGCTGCCGCCCGTCGACGAGTGCCCGCTCCGCCGCCGAGGAGGCGACGCTCGACGCGAACGCCGCCGTCGCCCAGGCGAAGGCGCTCGGCCAGCCGCGCGGCTCGGCGATCTTTTTCGGCGTCGATATCCGCTTCGACCGCAACGACCCGACCATCCGCGGCGCCGTCCTCGACTACATGCGCACCGTGCGGGGCATCCTGAGACGCGCCGGCTACGACCTTGCCGCCTATGGCAACGGCGATGCGATCGAGGTGCTGGAGGCGGAGGGGCTCATCACCCACGCCTGGCTGTCGGCGGCCCGCTCCTATCCGGGCACGACGAGGGTCCACAACAAGGGGACGTGGCAGCTCTTCCAGTCGGGCGTGAACCTCGAATGGTTCTCCGGCACGCCGGGATCGTGCCGCGCCGGTCTGCCGCTCGACGTGAACGTCCAGAACGCGCGGTTCGCGACGCAGCCGATCGGCTTCTGGACGCGGCGCGGCGAGGCGATGGTGGACGCCGGCCGCACCCGCGCGATCTACGCCGCCCGCCGCTTCGCCTGCGACGGCGACGCCCGCATCCGCCGGGAGGCGAACTCCGGCCCGCGCGAGCTGATCTCGAGCGTGCCGCGCTGCGTCGGCCGCCGCACCCAGCGCCACCCGGAGACGGTCGATTTCGCCAACGCCGCCCGGATCGGCCGGGTGAGCGGCGACGTTGCGGAGGTGGACCACGACGACGACGGCACCTTCGACGGCTGGACGGCCCTCTCGAACCTCACACCGTCCTTCGACACGAAGCCGGCCTGGATCGGCTCGCGGGACGCGCGGCGGGCAGCCCGCTGCCCCTGAGCCCGCGGCCGGGCTGGCGCGGGCGGCGCGGAGCGCATAGTTAGCAGGCTCAGGACAGCGGGGCGCCACCCGCGGGGGGAAACCAGTCGATGATCTTCGTCACCGGGTCGTCCGGCTTCATCGGCTACCATGTCGCGCTGCGGCTTCTCGAGCGCGGCGAGCGGGTGGTCGGGCTCGACGCGATGACGCCCTACTACGATGTCGCCCTGAAGCGGGCGCGGCTTGCCCGGCTCGCGGCGCATCCCGGTTTCCGCTTCATCGAGGCCGACCTCAACGACCGCGCCGCGCTGGCCTCCGCCATGGCGGACAGGCCGCGCGCGGTGATCCACCTCGCGGCGCAGGCCGGCGTCCGCTACTCGATCACCCATCCGGACGCCTACGTCGACACGAACGTCGGCGGCACCTTCGCGCTGCTTGAGGCCTGCCGAGCGTGGCCGGTGGACCACCTCATCATCGCGTCCACGAGCTCGGTCTACGGCGCCAACGACACTATGCCGTTCCGCGAGACCGACAAGGCGGACACCCCGCTCACCCTCTACGCCGCCACCAAGAAGGCGACGGAGGCGATGGCGCACTCCTACGCGCACCTCTTCGGCACGCCGACCACGGCGGCGCGGTTCTTCACCGTCTACGGCCCGTGGGGCCGGCCGGACATGGCGCTCTTCAAGTTCACCTCCGCCATCCTCGAGGGTCGGCCCATCGAGGTCTTCAATGGCGGGGAGATGACGCGCGACTTCACCTACATCGACGACGTGGTGGAGGCGCTCCTCCACCTCGTCGACCGGCCGCCGGTGGTCGGCGCGCCCGTGGCGCCGGAGGACACGCTCTCGCCGGTGGCGCCATTCCGGGTCGTCAACATGGGCGGCGGCGCGCCGGTCCACCTCGGCCGCTTCATCGAGCTGATCGAGGCGGCCGTCGGGCGCGAGGCGATCAAGGTGCTCCTGCCGATGCAGGAGGGGGACGTGCCGGCGACGGCCGCCTCCCCCGCCCTCCTCGAGGCGCTGATCGGCCGCGTGCCTTCGACCCCGGTCGAGGTCGGCGTCCCCGCCTTTGTCGACTGGTACCGGCGCCACTACACCGCGGCGGGTGCCGAGCGCGCCCTCCTCGCGGTGCACTGACCGGCGGCACACGACCACCGGCGGCTCCTCAGGCCCGCCAGTGCTCGGCGACGAACGGCGCGCGGCGCCAGCGGCCCGACGGCCCGTCCCGCACGTCGCGCGGCAGCGGGTCGCCGTGGAACGACACCACCGCCGCACCGGCCGGCGGCCGCGCCACCCCGAACCGCGCCGTGTTGAGGCCGAGGATGCGGTGCCCCCTCGCCCCGCAGTGCCGCTTGAACGAGACGACCTTGCCTTCGGGGAAGAACGTGAAGGTGCCGATCTTGTGCTGCAGCCAGTTCTGCTCGCCGATCAGACGGTTCTTGCCGTGATGGCGCTCGACCGCCGCGGCGGGGTCGGCGATGAAGTCGTCCCACACGGCCGCGCGCGAGCCGACCCTGAGGCGATACACCGAGCCCGACGCCTGCGCGCTGTCCGGCCCACGCGCCCAGTTGCGGGCGACCCAGAAGTCCACGTCGGGCCGGTTGGCGAGGAAGTCGAGCGAGCCGACGACCACCACGTCGAGGTCGAAGCTGACGACGAATTCGCCCTTGAGCCCGAGGAAGTTTCCCCGGAACGTGCCGAGCTTGCGCCAGATCCCGTCGACGCCCTCGTCCGGCAGCGGATGAGCGTGGATGCCGGGCTCGAGCCCCGCCGGATCGTCGGTGACGCAATGCATCGTGTGCGGCACGGTGAGGTGCCGAGCGACGCTCGCGGCGAGGATGTTGACGTCCTCCGCCACGTAGCGCGTGCCCCAGCGGTACGAGACGATGTGGAGGTGGCCGATCAAACTCAATCTGGTGAACACACGGCGGCGCGACTACCGGGAACAGTCGGCAGCGACTTCAATGCATTGAAGGCCGAAGACATGATCGACGAGTCCGGTATGGGCCGACAGTGCACGACTATGAGCGTCTCGATCTCGCTATCGCTCAAGTTTGCGATGTGAGCTCGTTCTCTGCACAGGTCACCGCCTCCGAGATAGAGGTTCGCGCCGGTCCAATATCCCCGTACCCACGCGACCAGCTCAGCTCGGGGGAGCGACTCAAGTTGCCGACACTCGGTCTCGCCTGCGCCCGCTGTCCAATCAAGCCCTGCAGATGCCACCGGCTGGTTCGCGATTGCTATCGCGAACGACGCGAACATAGCTCTCGCAAACATTCGCCCGACCATCTTCGCGGCTACGGCGCGTCAGTAGACGCGCTTCGCCGGGGCGATGTACTCGATCGCGTTCGACAGCGTGTAGGTGTGCACCGGCCGGTCCTCGATGCGCACGTTGAAGCCGTCGTCCAGCCAGGCAAGCGTGTGCTTCATCCAGTTCTCGTCATCCCGCTCCGGATAATCCTCGCGAGCGTGGGCGCCGCGGCTCTCGGTGCGGTTCAGCGCCGAGTCCATGGTGACGACGGCCTGCTGGATCAGGTTGTCGAACTCCAGCGTCTCGATGAGGTCGGAGTTCCACACCATCGTCTGGTCGATGACGCGGACGTCGGCGAGGCCCTTCGCCACCTCGTGGATGAGGGTGTGGCCCTCCTCCAGCACCTCGCCGGTGCGGAACACGGCGCAGTTGTTCTGCATCGTCCGCTGCATCCGGTCGCGGAGCTCCGCCGTCGGCGTGCCGCCGGAGGCGTGGCGGAAGCGGTCGAGCCGGTCGAGCGCGGGCTCGGAGGCCGAGTTCGGGCACGGCGGCAGCGCCTCGCCGCGGCGCACCGTCTCGGCGCAGCGGTGGGCGACCGCGCGGCCGAACACCACGAGGTCGATCAGCGAGTTGGAGCCGAGCCGGTTGGCGCCGTGCACGGACACGCACGCCGCCTCGCCGATCGCCATCAGCCCGGGCACCACCGTGTCCGGGTCGCCGTCGACCTTCGTCAGCACCTCGCCGTGAAAATTGGTCGGGATGCCGCCCATGTTGTAGTGCACCGTCGGCAGCACCGGGATCGGCTCGCGCGTGACGTCGACGCCGGCGAAGATCTTGGCGCTCTCCGAGATGCCCGGGAGCCGCTCGTGCAGGATCTTCGGATCGAGATGCTCGAGGTGGAGGTGGATGTGGTCGTTCAGCTTGCCGACGCCACGCCCCTCGCGGATCTCGATCGTCATCGAGCGTGAGACCACGTCGCGCGAGGCGAGGTCCTTCGCCGACGGCGCGTAGCGCTCCATGAAGCGCTCGCCGTCCGCGTTGGTGAGGTAGCCGCCCTCGCCGCGCGAGCCCTCGGTGATGAGGCACCCGGCGCCGTAGATCCCGGTCGGGTGAAACTGCACGAACTCCATGTCCTGCAGCGGCAGGCCGGCGCGCAGCACCATCGCATTGCCGTCGCCTGTGCAGGTGTGCGCCGAGGTGCAGGAGAAGTAGGCGCGGCCATAGCCGCCGGTGGCGAGGATCGTCTTATGGGCGCGGAAGCGGTGGATGGTCCCGTCGTCCATCGACATCGCGATCACGCCGCGGCAGGCGCCCTCATCCATGATGAGGTCGAGCGCGAAATACTCGATGTAGAACTCGGCCGAGTGGCGCAGCGACTGGCCGTAGAGGGTGTGCAGGATGGCGTGGCCGGTGCGGTCGGCGGCGGCACAGGTGCGCTGCGCGGTGCCCTTGCCGAAGTTGGTCGTCATGCCGCCGAACGGGCGCTGGTAGATCTTGCCCTCGTCGGTGCGCGAGAACGGCACACCCCAGTGCTCGAGCTCGTACACCGCAGCGGGGGCGTTGCGGCACAAATACTCAATCGCATCCTGGTCGCCGAGCCAGTCCGACCCCTTCACGGTGTCGTACATGTGCCAGCGCCAGTCGTCCTCGCCCATGTTGCCGAGCGCGGCCGAGATGCCGCCCTGCGCGGCGACGGTGTGCGAGCGGGTCGGGAACACCTTGGTCAGGCAGGCCGTCTTCAGCCCAGCCTCGGCACATCCGACCACGGCGCGGAGGCCCGATCCGCCGGCGCCGACCACGACGACGTCGTACTCGTGGTCGATGACCGGGTACGCGGTCCGCCCTGTCGCGCCGTTTGCCTTGCCGTTGCCTGCGCCGTTCGCTGCCATGCTCGTCGCTCCATCCACGCCCGAACGCGCCCGCCGGACAGCCGGCGCGCCCTCGCACTCGCTCTAGCGCAAATGGTTCGCGGCGGCGACCCCGGCGAGGGGCCGCTGCGGCGGCATAGCGACACTGCGGCACCTCTGGCGCGGACCAGCCCGGCGAAAGGCTGGTCGCGTACGGGGCTTATGAGTGCACAAGGAGTGTTTGTCATGTCCTTCCTGCTTTCGCGCCTCAGCATCACGAAGAAGCTTGTCGTCCTCGTCGCGCTGTCCGCCGCCTCGCTCGGCGGGCTCGCGCTCGCCCTGTTGCCTGCCGCGTACAACTTTGCGGTGCAGCTGCAGGTCGACAAGGTGCGCAACATCGTCGAGACCGCCCGCAACATCGCGGCCGCCCTGCAGGAGGAGGTGGCCGCCGGCCATCTCTCGGAGGAGGAGGCGAAGGCGCGCCTCAACGCCACGGTCCGCGCCATGTGGTACGACGACCGGAAGGAATACCTCTTCATCTTCGGCTACGACGGCACGATGCTGATGCACCCCGCGCGGCCGCAGCTGGAGGGCCAGAACCTCATGGAGCGCGAGGACCCGACCGGCTTCAAGCTCTTCCGCCGCATGGTCGACCTCGCCCGCGGCCCCGGCGAGGGGCGCGTCGACTACATGTGGCCGATGGCGGGCTCGGACGAGCCGGTTGGCAAGATCTCCTACGTCGTCTCGTTCGCACCGTGGGAGATCCTGTTCGGCACGGGGGTCTACGTCCAACGCATGGAGGCGACCTTCGCCGACCTCCGCAATCTCGCGATCGGCATCACGGCGGCCAGCATCGCTGTCGTGCTTGTCGTCGGCTGGCTCATCGCGCGCGACATCTCCCGGCCGGCGAACGACCTTGCCCGCCGACTTACCCGCCTTGCCGACGGCGAGCTGATCGAGGACAGCCCCGACCAGCACCGGCGCGACTCGATCGGCGCCATCGCCCGCGCCCTCTCCAAGCTCCGCGCCGCGATGGAGGAGCGGAACCGGCTGCAAGCCGCGCACGATGCGGCGGAGGCCGCCCGCGCCAGGGCCCTGCGCGAGGCGATGCTCGAGACCGCCCGCCGTCTCGAGACGACCGTCGCCACCGGGATCGACGCCATCCAGCATCAGACGGACGCCATGGACAGCGAGGCGGCCGAGGTCCGCACCGTCGTCGCCCGGATGCGGGCGATGACGGACGAGACCTACGGCGCCGCCGAAAGCACCGACGGCGCACTGCAGGCGGTGTCGGCGTCGACGGAGGAGCTGTCGATCTCCTCGGCAGAGATCTCCAGGACCGTCGACCAGACCGCCTCCGTCAGCCGCGGCGCGGTCGAGGCGGCGACGGCGGCCGTCACCTCGGTGGAGGCGCTCGCGGCCGCGTCCCGCTCGATCGGCGAGGTGACGGGCCTCATCAACAAGATCGCCGAGCAGACGAACCTCCTAGCGCTGAACGCCACCATCGAGGCGGCGCGGGCGGGCGAGGCCGGCAAGGGCTTCACGATCGTGGCGCAGGAGGTGAAGGGCCTCGCGGACCAGACCGCCCGCGCCACCGGCGAGATCGAGGCGCAGATCCGCACCATGCAGGCCGAGACCGACGGCAGCGTCCGCTCGATCCGCGCCTTCCTCGGCACCATCACGCGCGTGTCGGAGCACACCTCGGCGATGGCGGCGGCGCTGGAGGAGCAGAACGCCGCGGTCGGCGAGATCGCGCGGAACCTCCAGTCCGTCAGCCAGGCGAACGGGGCGGTGACGCGGAATGTCGGGGCGATCCGCGCGGGGGCGGAGAGCACCGGCGAGGCCATCGCGGCCTTCGAGCGGATGGCGGCCGACCTCAAGGGCCAGAGCCGGGAGGTGCAGGCGGCCGTCGCCGACTTCCTCGCCTCGCTCCGGGCCGAGCACGCCGCAGAGGCGCCCAAGGCCGCCAACGACGCCCGCCCCGCCGCCCGCGCGGCCTGAAAGCGGCAGGCGCGGGCGAGAGCCGCTGAACCGGCTATCGCCCGGTGCGGCGGCTCCTTGCGGCCGGAGCGGGTCTGGCGGGGCTGGCGGTCAGGTCGCGGGGACGACGGCGGTGAGGAAGAGGATCCTTAGCACGGCGTAGAGGCCGGTCGCCGCGACAGCGAGGCAGAAGAACGTCGTCAGGATCAGGAGGAGGATCCTGACACCGTCAGCGTGGATGTAGTCCTCGATGATCACCTGGAGGCCGAGCTTCAGATGCAGGCACACCGACACGATCGCGAGGGCGAGGGGGATCGCAACCCAGGGCGCGCCGACGAGGGCGACGGCCTCGGAATAGGTGCGGCCGGACAGCGCGATCGCGACGAACACAAGGAAGAGGATCAGGACGCCGTTCGCGATCGCCGTGAGCCGCTGGCGGATGAAGTGATCCGTGCCGCCGTGCGCCGCGCCGAGGCCGCGGATCGTCTTCAGCGGCGTCACCATGGCGCGGTGGGTGGTGGGGTTCTGCTTCGCCGCATGATCAACGGGCTGGCGCATCGGAAAGGCTGATCCTCAGAAGTTTTCGACGATGAGGACGACGACCCAGAGCACGGCCGTGAGCGTCACGGAGCCGACCACGGTTCCCCACGACAGCGTCAGCCGCCCCGGCCGGTCCATGGCGCGTCCGGCGTCCCAGAACGCGTGGCGGAGGCCGCCGAGGAAGTGATGGATCATCGACCAGGTGAAGGCGACGAGGAGGATCCGCGCCGGCCACGACCCGTAGACCGCCGAGGCGCTGTTGTAGGCCTCGGGCCCGAGCGCGATCGACAGGAGGTAGGCGGTGACGAGGAGGAGCCCGCCGATGTTCAGCATCCCGGTCGCCCGGTGCATGATCGACATGACCATGGTGACGATCGGGCGATAGATCGACAGGTGCGGTGAGAGCGGCCGCGGCCGGTGCGCCCTCGTGGCCTGCTCGGTGTCAGCGGTCGGCATGATCCTCCTCGGGCGGGCAGGCGGGCGGGCAGGTGGGCGGCTGGCTCGGCGTCCCGCCTCCCTGGACCGGTCCGACGCTGACCGTCCACGGTAGGGCGGTCAGGACGGCGGTCAGGAGAAGAGCCGACGAGCGGTGTCCCCTCGAACGACCGTCGCCGGCCAGTCAAAACCTGCTCTAGCGCGGCGCCGCCCGCCGGTCAAAGCCGTCGGCGCGACGGACCGCCACAACACCGCCGCGCCGGAAAGGTCGCACGCCGCTCGCTCGGCCCGCGTGCTCGAGGTCACCCGGCCTCAGTCGGCCGGCACGCCTTCCATCGTGGGGGGCGGCGGCGCACCCGCGCCGTACACCCGCTCGGCGACGCGCTCGATCGCGAACCCCTCTGCGCGCAGCAGCTCGATGATCCCGTCGTCGCCCGGAAGGTGCAGCGCGCCGACGGCGACCACCGTCCCGCCCTCGCGCAGCCGCGGCAGCATGCGCTCCACCATGCGCCGGTTGCGCGAGCCGACGAGCCGCTCCCAGAACGCCGCCGCGACGCGCTCGGCCTCGGCCTCTCCAACCTCCGCCGCGAACTGCTCGATCCCGTAGAGCCACAGCGCCGCGATCTTGCCCTCGCGGTAGAAGGCGAGGTTCAGGAACCACTGCTCCTTCATCTGGTCCGCCTGTGCGACGAGAAGGCGCAGCGCCTCATCGAGGTCGGGCCCGGACAGTGCCGCGAGCTGCTCCTCCACCGTCTCCAGTGCCCGCACATCGGCACCGGAGGCGGAAGCGCGCGCCTCGAGCACGGCGTCGAGCCCGTCTCCGCTGGCCTCCTCCAGCGCGCAGGCCGGCAGCGACAGGAGCGCGAACAGGATCACAGGCTGCATCTGGTCGGCCATGGCGAGCGGCAGCCCGTAGCCCTCGAGGAGCGCCTCCGCGCGCTCGATCTCCGCCTCGGTCATCCCGTCGGTCAGCCGTGAGCCGTCGCTGCGGAAGAGCGCAGCCGGATCCGCCGCCCAGCGCTGGACGGTCGCCTCCAGCGCCGCGCGGTCGACCTCCACGAAGAGAGTGTCGGCGTCGTCGACGATGCGGTCGAGCGTCGGCCCGGGCTCCTCGATCCCGCCCGCCTTGAAGTGGAACGTTCCCACCAGATAGGAGGGCGGATCGGTCGCGACGCGCCACACCCGTCCCTCGGCGTTCGGGATCTCGCGCCGGGCCTCGACGATCGCCGCGGCAGGTCCGGGCGCCGCGAGAAGCGCATCGTCGCCGGCCGGCGGCAGGCCGCAATCCGCCGCCGCAACGCCGGCGCTCACCGAGAGGAGCAGTCCGCCGATCCACGCCTTCAGCTTCCGCGACATGGGCCTGTCCCTCCGTTGTCCGCCGTCCGCCGCGCGGAACAACGCCTCACACCTGCCGTCATTCCCGAGGTTCCGGCAACGCCTCCTGGGGTTAAACGCCGGCAGCGCGTCGGCAAGACGCGGCCGCGACCCCTTTGTGTGGCGCCTGCGACGCACTCCCGCGCGACGGTCGGACCACGCGCCGGTCTGGCCCGCATGAACCCTGATCCGACAGTGAGGCTGCAACCGGGGGTCGCGCGCCAGCATGCGGCGCAGGATGCCATGCGGGCGACATGTGGCGTCGGTTATGGTAGCGGAATGACGTCCAGAGGTTTCAGGAAGAGCTGAAACCTGCCGCGCCGCGACAGGAGGTGTCCCATGCTCGACGGCCTCGATGCCCTCACCCTGGCGCGGATCCAGTTCGCGTTCACCGTCTCGTTCCACTTCATCTTCCCGGCCTTCACCATCGGCCTTGCGAGCTACCTCGCCGTCCTCAATGGCATGTATCTCTGGACGAAGGACGAGGCGTATCTCCTCCTGTGGAAGTTCTGGGTGAAGATATTCGCCGTCGCGTTCGCGATGGGCGTCGTCTCCGGCATCACGATGACCTACCAATTCGGCACAAACTGGTCGGTCTTCTCCGACAGGACCGGTCCCGTGCTCGGTCCGCTGATGGCGTACGAGGTTCTCACCGCCTTCTTCCTGGAAGCCGGCTTTCTCGGCATCATGCTGTTCGGCCGCGACAGGGTGGGTCCGGCCCTCCACATGGTGGCGTGCGTGATGGTCGCCGTCGGCACGGCGTTCTCCGCCTTCTGGATCCTGTCGGTGAACTCGTGGATGCACACGCCGGTCAGCTACACGATCGGCGACAACGGCCAGTTCCTGCCGGTCGACTGGTGGGAGATCATCTTCAACCCGTCGTTTCCCTACCGCCTCGCCCACACGCTGACGGCCGCCTATCTCACGACGGCCTTCGTGGTCGGCGGGGTCGGCGCATGGCACCTCCTGCGCGGCGACAGCGAGAATCGCGCCTCCCGCACCATGTTCTCGATGGCGATGTGGATGGCTGCGCTGGTGGCGCCGGTGCAGATGTTCCTCGGCGATGCCCACGGCCTCAACACGCTGGAGTACCAGCCGCAGAAGGTGATGGCCATGGAAGGCCATTACAAAAGCTACCCGGACGGTGCGCCGCTCTACCTGTTCGGCATCCCGAACGACCAGGAGCAGCGGCTCGAGTACGCCATCGGGATCCCCAAGCTCTCGTCGCTGATCCTCGAGCACGACCTCAACGCCCCGTTGGCGGGCCTCGACAGCGTGCCGCCGGACGAGCGGCCGCCGGTGTTCCTCGTCTTCTTCGCCTTCCGCATCATGGTCGCGATCGGCCTCCTCATGACGGCGCTCGGCGCGTGGAGCCTGTGGGCGCGCTGGCGGGGACGGCTTTATACGAGCCGGATGCTGCACCGGGCGGCAGTGGTGATGGGGCCGTCCGGGCTCATCGCGGTGATCGCCGGGTGGGTCACGACGGAGGTCGGCCGCCAGCCCTACACGGTGTATGGGCTGCTCCGAACTGCCGACAGCGTTTCGCCCATCGCGGCGCCGGCGGTCGGCGCCTCGCTCCTCGCCTTCATCGTCATCTACTTCGTCGTCTTCGGCGCCGGCGTCTTTTACATCCTCCGGCTCATGGCGAAGGGACCGCAGCCCGGCGAGGAGGGTCTCACCCGTGGAGACGGGCCGATCCGCACCGCCGGCGTCACCCCGGCGCCCCAGATGCAGACCCGCGGCGATCCCGACGCCGCGCAGCCCGCGGAGTGATGCCGATGATCGAATACTCCTTCGACCTCACCGTCATCTGGGCCGTCCTCCTCGCGACAGCCGTGTTTATCTACGTCTGCCTCGACGGCTTCGACCTCGGACTCGGCATCCTCTACCCGCTGTTCCCGCAGCAGCGGGAGCGCGACCTCCTGATGAACTCGGTCGCGCCCGTGTGGGACGGCAACGAGACCTGGCTCATCCTCGGCGGTGGTGGCCTCTTCGCGGCGTTCCCCCTCGCCTACGCGATCCTGATGCCGGCGCTCTACCCGCCGATCATCGCGATGCTCCTCGCGCTCGTCTTTCGCGGCGTCGCGTTCGAGTTCCGCTGGCGGACCGTGCGCTGGAAGCGGACCTGGGACTGGGCCTTCATCGGCGGCTCGACCCTAGCGGCGTTCAGCCAAGGCGTCATTCTCGGCGCGATCCTGCAGGGGATCGAGGTCGACGGGCGAGCCTATGGCGGCGGCTGGCTCGACTGGCTGTCGCCGTTCTCCGTCGTCACCGGGCTCGCCGTGGTCTGCGGATACGCCCTCCTCGGCGCCACCTGGCTCAACATGAAGGTGGAAGGCAAGACGCAGGAGGACGCGCGCAAATTCGCCTGGATCTTTGGGCTGGCCACCGTCGGCTTCATCGTCATCGTGTCGCTGTTCACGCCGTACGTTCAGCCCGAGTACTCCAACCGCTGGTTCGCGTGGCCGAACATCCTCTACGCCGCGCCGGTCCCGGTCGCCGTCGGGCTGCTGACGCTCGGCCTGTTTCGGGCGCTGCACGTCCACCAGCACGACTACTGGCCGTTCATCTACGCGTTGCTTCTCTTCCTCGTCACCTTCGTCGGTCTCGGCATTTCGATCTGGCCCTACGTCATCCCGACGGAGGTAACGATCTGGCAGGCCGCGGCGCCGCACAAGTCGCAGCTCTTCATGTTCGTCGGCGCGGCGGTGCTGATCCCGATCATCCTCGCCTACACCGCCTATGCGTACTGGGTGTTCCGCGGGAAGCTCGACCCGGAGAAGGGCTATCACTGAGGGGGGCGCGCCGGAGCGTCGCGACGGAAGCGCGCCGGAGCAGCGCCCGCTCGGCCGCCGGCTCGCCTGGTTCGTCATCCTCTGGCTCGCTGGCGTCGCCACCGTGTCGGCGGTGGCGTTCGTCATCCGCGCGATGGTCACCTGACGCGCTATCCTTCCGCGGGGCGTGCCCTGTAGAAAAGGGTCAGCTCTGCCCGCCGGACCGTCCATGACCGATCCCGTCGCCGCCACCGTCAGCCGCTCGCGCCAGATCCACCTGCTCGACGAGATGGGCCTCCTCGAGACGGCCCTCGCCGCCCTGGCCGCGCGCCGGCGGACCCCACGGAACACCACACGAAGGTAGACGCCCATGACCTGGTCCGACCGCTTCTCCCTCGCCGGCCGCAAGGCGATGGTGACGGGTGCATCCAAGGGGATTGGCGCCGCGATCGCGCGCCTCTTCGCCGAGGCGGGGGCGGACATCGTGGCCGTCGGCCGCGACGCGGCCGACCTCGCCGAGACCGCCGATGCCGTCCGCGCCGAGGGCCGCCGCTGCCTCGTCATCGAGGCCGAGCTCGCGGACGAGGGCGCGCCCGTCGCGGCCGGTCAGCGCGCGCTCGACGAGTGGGGGACGATCGACATCCTCGTCAACAACGCAGGGATTGCCGTCGTCGCCCCCGCCCTCGACACCACCCTCGATGAGTGGGACCGCGTGATGGCGGTCAACCTGCGTGCGCCGTTCCTCCTCGCGCGCACGCTGGCGCCGGCGATGATCGCGCAACGCTGGGGCAAGATCGTCAACATCTCGTCCCAGACCGGGGTGATCGCGCTCGACGACCATGCGGCCTACGCGGCGTCCAAGGGCGGCCTCAACGCGCTCACGAAGTCGCTCGCCTGCGAGTGGGCGAAGCACAACGTGCAAGTGAACGCGATCTGCCCCACCGTCATCATGACGCCGATGGGGCGGACCGTCTGGGGCGCGCCGGAGAGGGGCGGGCCGATGCTGGAGAAGATCCCCCTCCGCCGCTTCGGCGAGGTGACGGAGGTCGCCGACGCCGCGCTCTACCTGGCGAGCCCTGCCGCGGAGCTCGTCAACGGCGACCTCCTCATGCTCGACGGCGGCTACACCGCGCTCTGATCAGTCCGGCAGGACCGTCATGTCGCGGAGGGTGCCGTCGAGGCCGTCGAGCTGGCCGACCGCCGTCGCCGCCCCGGTCTCGAGGTCGACCGTGTGGATCGTGTTGTCTGCCGCGAGGAAGGCGGTGTTGGTGCCGTCCGCCGCGGTGTGGACGTCGAACGCATAGACTTCCGCCGCGTCGATCCCAAGCTTGCCGACGGCCGCCAGCGTGCCATCGTTGGGCGAGGTCTGGCGGATCAGCGCTCCGATGGTGGCGTCAATGTCGTACATCGCCGTCGACTCGGGCTTGCCGCGGGAGTTGATGTAGGCGGCCGCCACGATGGCCGGCGCCTCGCCCGCGTGCATGTCGGACGCCTCGAAGGCGAGCGAGCCGTCGACGGTGGTCTCGCCGGTGTCGACGTTGACGCGATGATTGGCGGTACCCGTCATGTAGCGGAGGCGATCCGCCATCGGGTTGAAGTCGACCACAACGGGCGCGTCGCCGACGGTAAGCGGCGTCGCGATGGTGGCGATCTCGGTCGCGGCACCGGTTTCAAGGTCGATGGTGACGATCGCCTGTTCGGCCGTCACGCCGACGAGCGTGCCGTTGCCGGGGCGAAGGTCGATCCCGAGGAGCCGGTCGACCCCGCCGACCTCCATCGTCTCGGAGACGGTGAGGGTCTCCGTGTCGAAGAGGACGAGCGTCTTGTCGCCGACGAGGCCCACCGCCGGTGCGGCGGACGCGGCGCCGGCGGTGAGGAGAAGGGCGGTGGAGGCGAGGAGTGTCTTCATTGCGGCTATCTCCGGTTGCAGCCCCGGCCGTGTTCGCCGGGCATGACCGAATTACCCGCGGGTCTCGCGAACGGATGCGGTGACGCCAATCACGAAAGGTTGCCTCCGCCACTCGCATCCGTTGTGCGCGCCGGAGCGTCCAGCGCGGCCGGCGCGCGCCGGGATGGTCAGAAGAAGAGGAGCGCGTCGCCGACGTCTGCCATCAGCCGGTCCTCGACGAAGACGAAGGCGACGTTGCCGTCACCGACGTCGAGGCGGATCTGCACGTCGTCGCCGGCCTGCTTCAGCTTCACGTCCGTCTCGGCAAAGCCGATGAAGAGGAGTTCGTCGCCGGCGCTGTCGCCCAAGCCGGAGGCCTCGAAATCCCTGATCCGGTCCTTGTCCCCCGCGACTGTTTCGGACTTCACGAACAGGAAGGCGTCATCGCCGAAGCCGCCGTAGAGCTGGTCGTTGCCTCCGCCGCCCTTCAGCTCGTCGATGCCGTTGTTGCCCATCAGCGTGTCGTTGCCCGCCTCGCCCCAGAGGACGTCGAGGCCCTCGCCCCCCTCGATGAGGTTCGCGACGGCGCTGCCGAACAGCTTGTCGTTGTCCTTGCCGCCGACGAGGTTCTCGAAGCCGCCGAACGTGTCCCCTTCGGCGTCGTTGCCCGAGCCCGTGCCCGTCGCAAGGTTCACGGTGACCCCGCCCGTGTTGAGGTCGCCCGCATAGCTGAGCGTGTCGATCCCGCTGCCGCCCTGCATGGTGTCGGCGCCCTCGCCGCCCTTCACCGTGTCCGCGCCGTCGCCGGCCATGATGTGGTCGTCACCGTTGCTGCCGAAGAGGCGGTCGCTGCCCTCGTAGCCCCAGATCTCGTCGTCGCCCCAGTCACCAATGATGGTGTTCTTGAGCCCGTTTCCGTAAAGGTAGGCATCATTGGAGGACGTATATTCAAGGTTTTCGAGATCTTCGCCGAGCGCAAAGATGGAGAGCGTCGTCTTCACCCAATCGACGCCGCCGAGAGTGCCCTCGATCTCGACGACCTTGTCGAGCTTGGAATCGACGTAGTAGGTGTCGTCGCCGCGGCCACCGTACATGGTGTCGTCGCCGATGCCGCCGTTCAGCGTGTCAGCGAAGTCGCCGCCGTAGAGCACGTCGTTGCCGCCGTAGCCGTAGAGGGCGAGGGTGCCGCTGTCTCCGGCGCCCGTGCCGAAGCCCATCAGGTTGCCGAGGCTGTTGCCACGGAGCGTTTGGAAGCCGGTGAACGCAGAGTCGCGGACGAGGAGGTTCTCGACGTTGTCCGGGGTCGTGTACTTCGACCCGCCCTGCCCGTAGATCCAGACGGTGTCGGTGCCCTCGCCCGCTGCCTCGATCACCGTATCGTTGCCGCCGACGTAGTAGGTGTCGTTGCCGATGCCGCCGGCCAGGTAGTCGTCACCCGTCCCGCCGTCGAGCTTGTCGTGACCGTTGTAGCCGAACAGGTAGTCGTTGTCCCAGCCGCCATCGAGGCTGTCGTGGCCGCCCGAGCCGAAGATCGTGTCGACGCCGCCGTCGGCCTTGACCGTGGCGCCCTTCGCGAGCCGGACGTCGATGGTGTTGTCCATGTTGTTGGCGCTGAGCCAGGTGATCTTCGCACCCGGACCTTCGTAGATGAAGTTCTCGATGTGGCCCGCCTCGACATTCTCGTAGAACGACGTGCTGAGGTTCGTCTCGGCGCCCCGGTAGATGATCGTGTCGATCCCGGTCGTGTCGAAGATCTGGTCGTATTCATCGATGATGTAGGTGTCGTCCCCCTCGTTGCCGATCAGGCTGTCCTTGCCGACGCCGCCGACGAGGGTGTCGTGGCCGGCTCCGCCGAAGAGCTCGTCGTTCCCGTCGCCACCGATGAGTTCGTTGTGCTTGTCGTTCGCGACCACCTCGACCCCGGTCGTGCCGGTGATCGTGACGTGCTCGATCTCCGCCCACCCGCCGACCGTGAGATTGATGTGGATGCCCGCCGTAAAGATCCGGTCGATGCCGCTTGCATCGCCGCTGATCACGTCATCGACGGAATCGATGAAGTAGACGTCGTTGCCGTCGCCGCCGTCCATCCAGTCGGCGCCGGTGCCGCCGACGAGCGTGTCGTGTCCGAGGCCGCCGAAGAGTTCGTCATCGTCGGAGCCGCCAGCGAGCGAGTCGTTGTCGTCGAAGCCGAAGAGCGTGTCGTTGCCGGCGCCGCCGTCGAGGCTGTCGTTGCCGGTCCCGCCGCCCATCCAGTCGTCGCCCTTGCCGCCGATCAGCGTGTCGTTGCCGCCGTTACCGACCAGGTCGTCGTGCCCGTCGAGGCCCTCGATGCGGTCGTTACCGTTCGTGCCGACGAGGTTGCCGACCCACTGCTTGAAGACCCAGTCGTACCAGGCCGTGTCGTCGCCGTTCGTGCCCACGATCAAGTTTGTCATGGATTACCCCGATGTCCCGCCGTCCGCTCGCGCTCGGCGCGACGGCGGCGGCAGACGCAGTGTCTGCCGCTTCCGTGGGAGGACCATGGAGGCGGATCGTTTCGCGGCTGCGTCTCGCAGCTGCGAAACGGTTTCAGGGCCGTTTCAGCCGGTACACGTCAGATGAGGACGCCCGCCACCACCTCGTCGTCGGTGATGTCGCGGTAGACGAAGCCCGCCGCGTCCATCCGGGCGAGGAGCGCCTCGAAGTTGCCGCGCGAGGTCGTCTCGACGCCGAGCAGGATCGAGCCGAAGTTGCGCGCGCTCTTCTTGAGGTACTCGAAGCGGGCAATGTCGTCGTCCGGGCCGAGGATGTCTAGGAACTCGCGGAGCGCGCCCGGCCGCTGCGGCAGGCGCAGGATTAAGTACTTCTTCAGCCCCGCCGCACGGAGCGCGCGCTCCTTCACCTCCGGCAGCCGCTCGAAGTCGAAGTTGCCGCCGGACGTCACGCATACCACCGTCCGCCCGCGCAGCCGCTCCGGCGGCAGCGAGCGGAGCGCGTCGATCTCGAGCGCACCGGCGGGCTCGAGCACGATGCCTTCAACGTTCAGCATCTCGAGGATCGTCTCGCAGACGCGGTCCTCCGGCACGAGCACCACCTGCGCCGGGTGGCGGTCGCCGAGGACGGCGAAGGTGTGCTCGCCCATCTCGGCCACCGCCGCGCCGTCCACGAAGGTCTCGATGGTGGGCAGCTTCACCCGCTTGCCGGCGATCAGGCTCTTCGAGAAGGACGGCGCGCCGGCGGGCTCGACGAAGACGATCTCCGTCGCCGGCGAGAGTTCGCGGAAGACGCTCACCGCGCCCGCCGCGAGGCCACCGCCGCCGACGGGGACGACGAGCACGTCGGGCGGGGTGTCCAGCTGCTCGAGGATCTCCAGGGCCACGGACGCCTGGCCCTCGATGATGTCCGGATGGTCGAACGGCGGGACGAAGACCGCCTGCCGCTCTTCGGCGAAGGCGCGCGCGGCGGCGTAGGACTGGTCGAAGGTGTCGCCGACGAGCGTCACCCTGATCGCATCGCCCCCGAAGGCTTTCGTCTTGTCGATCTTCTGCTTGGGGGTCGTCGTCGGCATGAACACCGTGCCCGAAACGCCGTACTGCGCCACCACGAAGGCGAAGCCCTGCGCATGATTGCCGGCGGACGCGCAGACGAAGGTTCGCGCGTCCGGGTTCGCGGCGAGGTGCTTGCGGAAGAAGTTCGCCGCCCCGCGCAGCTTGTAGGAGCGGACGGGGGTCAGGTCCTCGCGCTTCAGGAGGATGTCGGCGCCATAGCGGTCCGACAGGAAGGCGTTCCGCTGAAGCGGCGTCGGCTCGAGGATCGGGCGGAGGTGATGGGCGGCCTCGCGGGCGCCGTCGAGGAAGGAGCGGGACATGGCGCCGCTTTAGCGCCTGCCCCGCCGGTCCGCCAGTCGCTCCCTGCGGGAAGCGGTCCCGGTCGCGTCCTTAAGGGAAGACGACCGTCATGTAGGGCGCCTTCGCCTGCGAGGGGTCCGCCACCGGCTGCGGCTCGTCAGCAAACGGCTTCGGCGGCAGCGTCTTGATGTAGGCGGCGAGCGCCAGCGCGTCGTCGTCGGTCAGCGCCGAGTAAGCGTGCACCGGCATCGCGGGCGAGAGCATGCGGCCGTCGGGGCGCACGCCCTTCGTCACCGCCGCCGCGATCTCCGCCTCCGTCCAGTCGCCAAGGCCCGTTGCCGTGTCACTGGTAAGGTTCGGTGGCCAGAAGATGCCGAGCCCGGGGAGGTAGAAGCCCACCTCGGAGCCCGCCATCACGAGGTCCGGGTCCGGCTTGCCGAGGAAGGCGCCGCGGGTGTGGCAGCCCGCGCAGTCCATGATCCGTGACAGGTATTCGCCACGCGCGAGCCGCGCGTCGTCCGCCGTGGCGGCGCTGCCGCTTAGGGCCAGCGCGACCGCGGCCGTCAGCATTGTCGTCAACCGCATCGAGGTCTCTCCGTGCGGACGGGACGATTCCCGCCGCGCCGGGTGAGATGATGCCTGATCTCGACGCCCTCCGTGTTGCAGATCACGCCCGGACGCGTTTCGGATGCAACAGAAGGAGGAGCAGATGACCGTCTACGTCGACGCAGACGCATGTCCGGTGAAGGCCGAGGTGATCCGCGTCGCCGAGCGGCTCGGCGCCCGCGTGGTCATGGTGTCGAACGGCGGCATCCGGCCGGCGCGCGAGCCATTCGTGGAGGTCGTTGCCGTGCCGGAGGGGCCGGACGCGGCCGACCGCTGGATCGCGGAGCGGATCGGGCCGGGCGACGTGTGCGTGACGCAGGACATCCCCCTTGCGGCGCGCTGCATCGAGGCGGGCGCGGCGGCGGTGCGGCCGGACGGCGAGGTGCTGTCGGCGGAGAATATCGGCGGTCGCCTCGCGATGCGGGACCTCATGGCCGACATCCGCGCCGCCGATCCGTTCCTCACGCAGCGGAGCGGCGGCGGCTTCTCCGGGCGCGACCGCTCGCGCTTCCTCCAGTCGCTCGACCGCCTCCTTCGCGCCGCGGCCCGCGGCTGAGCCTCAGGAGGCCGGCGACAGCGCGCGCTCCGCCCCTTCGAGGATCGCCCGCCGCGCCTCCGACACGTCACCCCAGCCGGTGGTGCGCAGGCGGCCGGTCGTGTCGAGGTCACGGTAGTGAGAGAAGAAGTGGGCGATCTGGCGAAGCGTCGCCTGGCCGAGGTCGGTGTAGTTGCGCACGCGGTCGAAACGGGAGGTCAGCCGCGGGGCGGGCACGGCGAGGATCGTCCGCTCGTCCCCCTCCTCACCGGCGACGTAGAGGACGCCGACGGGACGCGCCGCCACCACCGCCCCGGGTGGCAGGATGTGGCTGATCGCGAGAAGCGCCGCGAGCGGCTCACCGCCCTCGTTCGCCGTCATCGGCACCAGGCCGAGATTGCCCGGCAGGCGCATCGCCGTGGTGTAGAGCCGCGTCACCACGAGCGCTCCCGTCGTCCGGTCGATCCGGCCGTCGAACGGCTCTGCTCCTACGGGTGCGGTGACGACAATGTTGATCTCGTCCGGCGGCGCGGCGCCGAGGGAGACGTCCGCCCGGAGGTTCAAGCCCCGCCCCGCGCCAGCCGGCGCGCCGGCTCGCCCGTCACCACCACGCGGCCGCGCGACCGCTGCATCGGCTCAGGGCCTCAGCCGCACGGTAGGCGGCTTGTCGAACCCGTAGGCGACCTTGGCGACACTGACGGTGGAGAATGCCTCGTCTGCCGAGGCGACAGCGCGGCCGCCAAGCCGCTCGTAGAAGGCGCAGCCGCCGGTGTTCTCGGCAAGGCACCAGACGACGAGCTGGTTGTGGCCCCGACGCGACAGTCGCTGTTGCACCGTACGGAACAGCCGACGCCCGAAGCCGAGGCCGGTATATTCCGGCTGGATGTAGAGCTCGTACACCTCGGCCTTGTAGGGGAGCGTGCGGACACGGCTTGCCCCGTAGGTGATGTAGCCGCGGACGGCCGCACCGTCCTCCAGCACAACAATGGGGACGCGGCGGCCGATCGCCTTGCCCCACCATTCCGGGCCGCGGCGCGCGATCATCCGCTCCAGCTCCGCCCCGGGAAGCACGCCGCGGTAGGCGAAGCGCCATGCAGCATCGTGAACCGCGGCGAGGCCGTGCGCGTCGCTGTCCTTGGCCGTCCGGATGGCGATCGACTGCGTGCTCATGATGGCGATGGTGCTCTGCCCCGGGGACGACCGCAAGTCCCATCGTTCGCGAACGCGGACAGGCGCGCTCGGTTGCAAGGCGGGCACAAGCGGCGCATATCACGCCGCGTGACCAAGCACGCCCCCACAACCGCAGCGGGCCCGGAGGTCGTCACCTTCGGCTGCCGCCTCAACGCGCTCGAGAGCGAGACGGTGCGCGCCCTTGCCGCGGACGCCGGCGAGGGGCTCGTCGTCGTCAACACCTGCGCGGTGACGGCGGAGGCGGTGCGGCAGGCGCGCCAGACCATCCGCAGGCTCCGTCGCGAGCGGCCCGAGGCGCGCATCGTCGTCACCGGCTGCGCCGCGCAAACCGACCCCGCCGCGTTCGCCGCGATGGACGAGGTCGACCACGTCGCCGGCAATGCCGAAAAGATGTCGCCCGCCTTCTGGGCCGGCCTGTCGCCCGAGCGCCGGATCGAGGTGTCCGACATTATGGAGGTGCGCGAGACGGCGGGGCATCTGGTGGACGGCTTCGGCAGCCGCACCCGAGCGTTCGTCGAGGTGCAGAACGGCTGCGACCACCGCTGCACCTTCTGCATCATCCCCTACGGCCGAGGGCCGTCCCGCTCCGTGCCCATGGGCGTGGTGGTCGACGGCGTCCGCCGCCTGGTGGATGCCGGCCACCGCGAGGTAGTGCTGTCGGGAGTCGACCTCACGAGCTACGGCGCCGACCTCCCCGGCACGCCGCGGCTCGGCGACCTCGTGCAGAAGATCCTCCACCTCGTGCCGGACCTGCCGCGGCTGCGCATCTCCTCGATCGATTCCATCGAGGCGGACCCGGCGCTCCTCGACGCCGTCGCCTCCGAGCGCCGGCTCATGCCGCACCTCCACCTATCGCTGCAGGCGGGGGACGACATGGTGCTGAAGCGCATGAAGCGGCGACACCTGCGCGAGGATTCGGTCCGCTTCTGCGCCGAGGTGCGGGCGCGCCGGCCGGACATCGTCTTCGGCGCCGACCTCATCGCCGGCTTCCCGACCGAGACCGACGACATGTTCGAGAACTCCCTCGCGCTGGTGGAGGACTGCGGCCTCACGTTCGTACACGTCTTCCCCTACTCGCCCCGGCCGGGAACGCCTGCCGCCCGGATGCCGCAGGTGCCGCGGCCCGTGGTGAAGACCCGCGCGGCGCTCCTGCGTGAGGCGGCAGCCGCCCGGCTCGACGCCGCGCTCGCCGCCGCCGTCGGCACGGCGGTCGAGGTGCTGGTGGAGGACGACGGCGCAGGGCGGACGGAGGGCTACCTGCCCGCCCGCCTTGGCGCCCCGGCGCGGTCGGGCGACATCATCTGCGGTCGCGTGACGGCGGCCGAGGCGGGAGCGCTCGTGGTGGCGCCGACGACCGCGAGGCCGGACGACGCGCCCGGCGCACAGTTCCGCACGGTGGAACTCGCCCTGTGACGGAGAAGCGCCGCTCCTGGTGGAGCTTCATTCGCGGGCGTGAGCCCGAGCCGTCTGAACCCGGCGCCGAGGATAACCCGGCGGAGGCGCTCTCGCCGGAGCCGGCCGCTGCCGCACCCGCCCCGCCCCCAGCCGCCGCCCCCGCTCCCACCCCCGTCGTCGCCGATGGGCCGCTTGCGCCGACCGTGTCTACCGCACCGGCCGCGCCGGCGCCGGCCGTGACGGCGGCAACCGCGCCCGCCCCCGCCATTCCGGCGGCAACTCCGCCCGTGCCCGCCGTCGCGGCTGAGCGCGCGGGCTGGTTCGGCCGCCTGCGCGACGGCCTCACCCGCTCCTCCAACCGCCTCGGCGAGCAGGTCTCCGGCCTCTTCACCAAGAAGAAGCTGGACCCGAAGTCGCTGCAGGAGCTGGAGGACATCCTCATCGAGGCCGACCTCGGCGTCGAGACGGCGATGCGGATCACAGATCGCCTGTCCGAGCAGCGCTACGCCAAGGGCATCGCTCCGGAGGAGCTGCAGAGCGTCCTCGCCGAGGAGGTGGAGCGCGTGCTGGCGCCTCTCGCGCGCCCGCTCGACCTCTCCGGCCCGCAACCCTTCGTGCTCCTCGTGGTCGGCGTGAACGGCACGGGCAAGACCACCACCATCGGCAAGATCGCCGCCAAGGCCGCGCGCGAGGGCCGCCGCGTCGTCCTCGTCGCCGGCGACACCTTCCGCGCCGCCGCAGTGGAACAGCTGAAGATCTGGGGCGAGCGCTCTGCCGTGCCGGTCGTCTCCGGCGCGCCCGGCGCGGACCCCGCCGGCCTTGTCTTCGAGGCGATCGACCGGGCGAAGGACGCCGACCTCCTCGTCATCGACACCGCGGGCCGTCTGCAAAACAAGGCCGAGCTGATGGCCGAGCTCGAGAAGATCGTCCGCATCATCCGCCGCCGCATCCCCGACGCGCCGCACGCCGTCCTCCTGACGCTCGACGCCACCACCGGCCAGAACGCGCTCAACCAGGTCGACATCTTCCGCGAGAAGGTGGGCGTGACCGGCCTCGTGATGACGAAGCTCGACGGCACCGCCCGCGGCGGCATCCTCGTCGCGATCGCCGCCAAGCACGGCCTGCCGATCCACTTCATCGGCGTCGGCGAGGGGATCGACGACCTCGCCCCCTTCGCCGCCCGCGACTTCGCCAGAGCGATTGCCGGCCTCTGACCGCCGCCCTTGTGACACGGCCGGCGATGGGCTACGTCAGACGTGCGTGCACCCGTAGCTCAGCTGGATAGAGCGCTGCCCTCCGAAGGCAGAGGTCACAGGTTCGAATCCTGTCGGGTGCACCAGCGTTCCCGGTCGCTCGGCAGATTGCGCAGTTTCGACCTTGTTCCGGTAATTCGACGGCAGCTTCGGCACGGCGCGACGCGCGTGAGATTTCGCGGTGCGCGCTGGAGCCATGATGGCCGAGATTGTCTCCCGCCCCTCCCGGAGCGCTGCAAGAGGGCCTCGCCGGCTGCGATCAGCTCAGCCAGTCGCCCAAGTCCCAGCCGAGCAACTGTTCCAGCTCATAGATCTCGGAGCGGAAGAGCTCGCGCAAGTACTCGCGCTCGCGCGGCCGCATGGCCTCTTCGTAGGCCGTTGAGAACACCGTTTTACCCTCACGCACCAGCATGGAATCGATGCCGAGAAAGGCGCAGATCTCATCGATGATCCGCTGAGGCGCGCTCTTGATCTCATCAGTTTGCCTGATCAGCACCTGATCGCGCGGGAAAAACTCCCATAATCGCCGCAGCTGACGGCAATAGAACCCGCGGTCGGTGTACGAGAAGACGCGGTGCTGCAAAGGCGCAGCTTCGGCGCAACGAGCCTGTTCTCGCTGGAGGGCGTCCCAGAACGGGAGGTCGTCCTTGCCTCGGCTCCGCTCCATGTTCCAATGCGAATAGGCGCGGGTGATAGGATTCCGCAGGAGCACAACCAGCTTCATGTCAGGATTGTAAGCGGCAATGCGGGCAGGCACAGGCCTCCAGTACATGTAAATAGGGGTGGCTTCGCCGCGGATCGGTTTCTCCCACTCTGCGCTGCTGTAATTCGCATGATAAATGCGGTAGTCTGGCCTGTTGTAATCGAAATGACGTTCTGCGTCGAAGAAATGAACTTCCTTTCTCAGCGCCAAGCCAATTTGCGGATGTTCGGACAGGTAGGCGTGAAGGGCGGTGGTGCCGCCCTTCTAGGTGCCGCAGATGACGAAGTCGACCTTGCGCTCGGAGACCATGCCAGATCCGCGGCGTTGCGACCGAAGCTGGCGCCGCTCAGGCGTGGCGGTGTGCGGCCTTGTGGATGATGATCGTCATCCGCGAAAATTCTGCAACGACCGAGTACGGCAGCCTCACATCAAGGTCGAGAGGCTTCAGAGCGCACTTGGTGATCTGCCGCGGGCGCACATCGATCACCATGTCTGCTCCTCCTGCCATTCTGGGCGATGGTGCGCCGCTTAGCGCCGAGAATTGCCCCGGTGTCGCAGAGTTGCAAGCGATCGACTCGGCCGACTTCGCATCGGGCTGACGCACTCACCGGGATGTCGCCGGAGGCCCGGGATGCTCAAGCGATGCGTAGGTGCCGCCGCGCCGGGGCGCGCCAGCACCGAGAAAGGTGGCCGGCGGACGTGTGCCCGCCGGCCTTCCGCATCACTGGGCCGGCGGCACGTCGACGAGGACGAGTTCACCGAAGCCGGAGAGGCCCTGAGGGTCGTTGGCGTCGTCCCAGCCTGCCGGAAGGTCGAGGCCGTCGCAGGTGAGTGCCGTGCGCGGGTTCTCACCCTGGTAGTCGCCGGCCTGCACGGAGAACGGCTGCGAGTTCAGACCGCCCGAGCGCGGCCGCATCATCTTGCCGAACACATCCCGCGCCACCTGGTTGCCCATGGTGATGCCGTCGTCGGCGTCGTGGATCCAGTGAACGCCCATCCACAGACGACTGTCGGCGTTCTCGCGCTCAGCGCAGTCGAGGGTGAACGTGCGCTCGACGCAGAACTTGTGTGGCGTGTACTCATCCGCGATGGCGCCGTCACTGTCTTGTTCGCAACGAATGTAGTTGTAGACGTCCTTGTTCTTGCCGTTGAACTCGTCCGACAGGAACGCGAACTCCGTGTCCGGCGCCGTAAACTGTCGCAGGATGCCGAACAGCGCACCGCCGAAGGCGGCATGGCCGGAGACGTAGGCCGGGAACGGCGGCGTGATGTTGACGGGATTGTCCGAGTTGGTGACCTGCGCACCGGTCGGGAACCACAGCGTCGTGCTTGCGGCGCCCTGCGGCAGCGGCGGGCTCGCGACGGTGGCCGCTGCGGTCATCGGCTGCGGATCACCGAGCGCCTTGTCGAGTTCGTCGCCTTCCTGCTCCTGCACCACGGCCGGCGTCGGCTGCACCTCACCGGTTGTAGCCGGCGCCGTCGTGACGGGAGGCGTCGCGGGGGGCGTTGCTGCCGGCGTCGTCGCGGCTTCGAGGGCCTTCACGGCACGGACGTAGGTGACCGGCCGCGGTGACTGGAAGTGGAACTTCGCGTCCCATGCGGCGAGCGCGGCGTCCGCCATCGCGAAGTTGACGAGGGCGAGATAGCGCGCGACGTCCACCGTCCGCCTGGTGTCGAGAGGCGCGCGCCCGGCGCGGGCCGGATCGGTGGTCGGGGTGGCGGCGATCTGCCGGAGGACGGCGATCGCCACCTGGTTGTAGAGACGGGCGGGCGCGCAAAGATACGCGGTCGCGTCATAGGCCCAGAGCTGCGCAACGAAGAAGCCGTCCTTGCTCGGCTGGTCCTGGTCCATGCGGCCGCCATTGTTGAGCCGGGCGTCGCCGCCCCACTTCTCGATGGCGTTGTATGACTTCAGCGACTTGACGGCTTCGAGGAGGTTCTGCTGGTCCACGGCCGGGTCGCCGGTCACGGCCGGGAACTGGACGATGGGAGCGCGCACCTCGCTCGGCCGGTAGGCGTAGGCCGACGACATGGCGAAGGGGGCGACCTCCGTCCAGTTGCCCCCAAGCGCGATGGCGAGCTTGGACACCGGATCCTGCAGCCACTGCTGGAACGCGCGGTTCGGCGTACCCTCGGGATAAAGCGGCTGGAAGCGCGCACGATCGTCCGCCGCCCCGAACTCCGGCTCGATAACGTTGGCCATGTCGCCGGCACGCATGCGGCGGACCTCACCGGCGATGGCGCGGCCGATGCGTGCCCCCTTCTCGCGGGCGTCCGCGTCGGCGATGGTGGCGAGACTGCAGAAGTAGTAGTTCTGGAGGCTGAAGCTCGGCTGGTCAGGGCAGCGCGTATCGCTGATCGGCGCCGCTGCAGCCGCAACGGCGGGAAGCGTCACGGCGTCCTCCACCGGCGCCGACGTGTGGATCGGCGTCACGCGCAGTCTCGGATAGAGCCAGCCGAGTGTCTGGTACGCAGCCTCGATGATGGCCGCTTCCATGGAGGCATCGCTCGCGTCGAGCGGGCCGAGATCCGGCAGTGTGCTCTCGTAGCGATTGTTGCTGAATTGCGCCGCCGCCTCGAACATCGCTTGGTGCACGAGGGCGAGCGCCCGCGCCGTCCGGGCCGGGCCGAACTGCTGGTGCACCTCGTTCGCCCCGACGGGAGCATGGTCGATCGCTGTCAGATCCAGCGCGATCTGGTGCCACAGGAGGAGATAGCGCAGCGCCGTTTCCGGATCGCCCGGCTGTGGCGGCGTGACAGGCTGGAGGAGATTGAGGAGGACGTTGGAATCGACGGTGGCGGCGTTCGAGCGCTGCCTGAGGTCGTCCAGCGCCGCGATCGGATCGCTCTGCCGCAGCGACTGGACGAGAGCGCCATCGATGGTCCGCTCGCTCGGCGGCGTCGGCGTCGTGCCGAAGACCCGGCCGAGTTCCGAACGGCTCAGCGGCTGCAGCGGATCGGACTGGGCGAATGCAACAAGCGGCGCCGCCGACAGCAGCAGCGCCAGGCAAAAACGACTTGTTTTCATGATCTGTGCTCCATTGACGAAGGGATCGTCTCGGCCAGCTGGACAGCCCGAGCCCGGCACGGTCTCTGCCGCCGGGCCTCTGCGCGGTGCGCCGGCCAGTCACTCGCGCGACCGGCGAGATCTGTCGTCAGGGCGCGAGGGCGTCCGGCGCCTCGCGCCGTTTCATGGTCGCGTCCGGGCGTTTTGAAGCTGTTCCAGGCTGCTGGCCGATGCAGGCTGGCGCACAGGCACGGATGTGCGCCGCCATGACGACCGGCTCGCCGCCCTGATCCGCCGCGGTCGTGGCTTGGGCCAGTCGTGCAGCCCGTGAAGCATCTCGCGAGCGCCGCTCCCGATGTGCGGCAGGCTCTTCGCGGGGCGCAGCTTCAAACTTTGCGACGCCCGGAAGGCGCAGCCCAATGAAATACTTATCATCTAATCACTATTTCAATTGCGACCAGCAAACGGCCGCCGTCACGATAAAATATTACTCGCGAGTCCACCTATGGTTCTCACAAGTGTCAGATCGCGTCAAGAGGACTCTAAGGACACCGTCAGCATTCGGCAGATTGATGCTCGGCGAGAATTGCTCGGGACGCACTGACCACGATCCGAAATGGACGATGTTTGTCCAACACCTTGCCCGTTTGGGGATTGTGTCTGGCCGTGAGGGATACTGAACCCATCAGCCGACCGGCGTCAGCAAGGCGTGGTTCGTGGATCATCGCCGGTGAGTGCAGTTCGTCTGCGGCGAGCCGCAGACGGCCGAAGGGGCGCGCCAGTGACTGACGCTCTCAGTGGGCGGTCATCTCACGACCGGCCGAGGTCCGCAGCGCGGCGAGTTCCGCAGTCCTGTCGCGAGGCTCGGCCTCAGTCGTCGCCGTGCGCGGCCTCGTTGATCGTGATGGTCGGCATGCGGGAGAAGTCTACGGCGACCGAGCTGCGGTTCCCGATCGCCAGCTGGTACGTCTTGATGACGTGCTCAAGCCGCCGGTAAGTCTCCTTGTAGGCCGGCGACGTCGGGTCGAGGTCGAGAGGCTTCAGGGCGTACTCGATGATCTGCCGCGGGCGCTCATAGATCGCCATGTCTGCTCCTCCTGCGGTTCCGGGCGCGGGTGCGCCGGTGGGCGCCGAGAATCGCCGTGACGTCGCCGAGTTGCAAGCGATCGTCCTGGGCGACCTGGCGAGGGGCTGACGGACGGGGTGTTCGCGCTGACTACTCTGGTCCGCGCTTGCGCCGGGGAAGGCCACATGAAACCAGCCGGGAAAACCTCCGGCCGCCTGCGTCACGATCAAATTCCCATGAAGCGGCAGGCAAACCGGCACCGGCACCGCCGGTGTGCCTTGCCGGCGGCGCGGTGGCGCCCCAGACGTGCCCGGCAGACGACAGCGTCACCGGAGGCACGATGAGCCGCGATCCCGCCACCCTCTCCCGCCGTGCCGTCCTCGCCACCGCACTCGCGGCGGCGGCCGTGCCCCTCCTCGCGCCCGCCACGGTCGACGCGCAGGACCTCCCGCAGGCAGGCGCCGCGCCATCCATCGAGCCGGGCGCGGTGGCGCAGGAGGCGCCCCATGCCGACCTCCTCGCCGCCGCGGCCGAGCTCACGCCGCTCGAGACGGTGATCGTCGCCCGCGAGGGTGCCGTAGTCGCCGAACAGGGGTATCGCGGGCACGCCCTCTCGGCGCCGACCAACATCAAGTCGGCCTCGAAAGCGGTCATCGCGGCGCTCGTCGGGATCGCGATCGACCGCGGGGTCCTCGAGGGCGTCGACCAGCCTGTCGCGCCGGTCCTGCGGGACAGCATACCGGCCGATGCCGACCCGCGCATCGAGGACATCACCGTCGGCAACCTCCTCAGCATGCAGGCGGGCCTGCGGCCGACCTCCGGGCCCGAGTACGGGGCGTGGGTCTCTTCCCGCAACTGGGTGCGCGGTGCGCTCGCCCAGCCCTTCGAGGACGACCCTGGCGGCCGGATGCTCTACTCGACCGGCTCCTAGCACCTCCTCTCGGCGGTGCTGACGGCGGCGAGCGGCCGCTCCACGCTTCAGAACGCGCGCGACTGGCTGGGGGCGGTGGAGGGCTTCGCCATCGAGGGCTGGGAGCGCGATCCGCAGGGCATCTATCTCGGCGGCAACGAGATGGCGATGAGCCCGCGCTCGCTCCTCGCGTTCGGCGAGGTGTGGCGCCGCGGCGGACAGGCCGCCGACGGGACGCAGGTCCTCCCCGCATCGTGGGTGGACGAATGCTGGACGGCGCGCACCACCTCGCGCTGGACGGGCGACGGCTACGGCTACGGCTGGTTCATGCGCCGGATGGCCGACGAGGACATCCGTTACGCCTGGGGCTACGGCGGGCAGATGCTCTACATCGTTCCCCGCCTCGCCCTCACGGTGGTGATGACCTCCGACGAGACGCCGCGCTCCACCACGATCGCCGACCGGGACAACCTCCACGCCCTTGCCACGGCGATCATCGAGCGCACGCGCCTGTCCGGCGACGCGACCTGACCGTTCCCCGTCGCGGCGCGCGTCAGCCCCGCTCCGCCGAGCCGTCCAGCGCGGGGGTGCCGACGCCGAAGCGGCGCTGGCGGTCGTTGGCGGCGATCAGCTTGGTGCGCGCCTCGCCCGTGAAGCTCTGGTGGAGGGCGCTCGCGAGCTCGGCGTCGCGCCGGACGAGCCGCTTCAGCTGGCCGGCGCTGATCGCGAAGTAGCGCGTCGGCTCGACGAGGACGACCGTCGCCGTCGCGGGATCGCCTGACATCAGCGTCAGCTCGCAGACGAGCGTATCGTTGCCGCAATGGGCGAGGACGTGCCCGTCCTGGCTGACGGCCGCGCGCCCGTTCGCGATGTAGATGAGGAAGTCGACCGGCTCGCCCTCGCGCGCGAGGACGTGGCCCGGCGTCGAATCGACCCACGCGCCGGTGTCGAGGAAACGCCGGGCGCTCTCGCGCGACAGACCGGGCAGCTTGGAGGCAAGGAACGCCTGCTCCTCCGGCGTGAACCGGATGCGGTGGGCGATGATCCAGAGCCGCGCCATGCCGAGGAGGCTGATGACGATCCAGCTCGCCTGGCCGATCGCCGCCGACATGTTGAAGTTGAGCTGCAAGCTGAAGAGGATGCAGCAGGCGCCGAGGATGTTCAGCCCCGCATAGAGGTAGGACTGCCCGCGGATCAGCCCGGCCTGCAGGAAGAAATAGGACGCGAGGTAGACGGCGACGCCGGCGAAGCCGACGAGGTCATAGAACGTGGTCTCCGGCATGGATCACCTGCGGCGCACTCACACCGACCGTCGACGTGGGCGCGCGGGAGGCCACCGGCGGTCGGTCAATAATGCAGCATGAGGCCAAAACGGCCGGTGACGCCATCCTCCGCGGCGACGAGGCCGTGCTTTTTCAGCCCTGTCCTCAGCCGAGGATCGCCGTCCTGCCTACCGCGGCGCCATGCGGATCGCACCGTCGAGGCGGATCACCTCGCCGTTGAGCACGGGGTTCTCGATCATCGCGACGGCGAGGTGGGCGTACTCGTCCGGCCGGCCGAGCCGCTTCGGGAAGGGCACCTGCTCGCCGAGCGAGGAGACGACCTTCTCGCCGAGGCCGATCAGCATCGGCGTCTCGAAGATGCCGGGGGCGATGGTCGCGACACGGATGCCGTACTGTGACAGGTCGCGGGCGAGCGGCAGGGTGAGCGCCGCAACGCCGCCCTTGGAGGCCGCGTAGGCGGCCTGGCCGATCTGCCCGTCGAACGCGGCGACGGATGCCGTCATGATGATGACACCGCGCTCGCCGTCGTCCGAAAGGGGATCGGCGGCCGACATGCCGAGCGCCGCGAGAGCGGAGGCGCGGAAGGTGCCAACGAGGTTCACGTCGATCACCTTGGCGAACATGTCCATCGGGTGCGCCGCGCCGCGTGAGACGGTCTTCGCCACCGGCGCGATTCCGGCGCAGTTGACGAGGATGCGCTCCTGGCCGTGGCGGGCGCGCGCGGTCTCGAAGGCGCCGCGGAGGCTGTCGTCGGAGGTGACGTCGGCGCGCACGTAGAGGCCGCCGATCTCCGCCGCCGTGGCGGACGCGTCGCCGAGGTCGAACAGCGCGACCGAGGCGCCGAGCGAGGCGAGCCGGCGCGCCGTCGCGGCGCCGAGCCCCGATGCGCCGCCGGTGACGACGGCCGCGATGCCCTTGTCGATCTTCATGGCTCTCCCGTGGATGTCAGGCCGGCGCGACGGCGCGCGGCGCGGCTTCGGCGAGGCGGCCCTCGCACAATGTCAGCGTCATGCCCTCGCGGGCGACCTCAGCCGTCGGCATCTCGCGCTGCAGGTCGGAGCGGATGGTGTCGAGCGCGTCGTCCGTCCGCGACGGATCGTGGTGGAACACCACCGGCTGCCGCACGCCCGCGCGGGCGGCGAGTTCGAGCGCCATCGTCGGCGTCGAATGACCCCAGCCGACGAAGCGCGGGTACTCCGCCTGCAGGTACATCGCATCGTAGATCATGATATCGGCGCCGCTCACGAAGTCGGCGACGGCGGCGTCGATTGCCGCGTTGCCGTGCTCATGGTCGGTGACGACCGCGATCGACGAGCCCTTCCAGTCAAAGCGGTAGCCGCAGCAATTGCCCGGGTGGTTGAGGCGCGCCGTCCGCACCTCCATTCCGCAGTCGAGGGTGATGAGCGCGCCCTGCCGGAAGCCGCGGAAGCGGGTGTTGTTGAGCGCTGAGGTCGCGACGGGGAAGATCGGCGGCGACATCATCCGCTCCACGATCTCCTCCAGCGTGCCGCCGGGAGGGATGTGGCCGGCCCACAGGTTCACCTCCACGCGCGGATCGTAGGCGCAGCAGAAGAACGGCAGGCCGCAGATGTGATCCATGTGCGTGTGGGTGAAAAGGACGTCGACCGTGGCGACGCCGCGCTTCATGAGGTGCCGGCCGAGGTGCCGGACGCCGGAGCCGCAGTCCACCACCACCGTGTGCTCGCCGGCGCGGATCTCGAGGCAGGTGGTCTCGCCGCCGTAGCGGATTGTGTCGCGGCCGGGAGCCGGAATCGACCCGCGCACGCCCCAGAAGGTGAGGGAGAGGACGTCAGAGTTAGGCGCCGCGGGGCCTTCAACCATGGGCGGCCACGGCGCGCAGGCGGCCGACCTCGCGGGTGGTGCGCTCAAGCCGGTGCGCGAGGGATCGCATTACCTCGATGCCCATGTCCGGGAAGGTGGTGAGGAGCTTGAAGAAGTGCTCCTTGGCGACCGACAGGGCGACGAGCGTCGAGGTCGCCCGGACGGTCGCGGTGCGCGGCACGTCGATCAGGATCGCGATCTCGCCGACGAAGTCGTTCTCCTTCACTTTGGCGACGGTGAGCTCGCCCGACGGGCTGGAGATCACGACGTCCGCCGTGCCGGACAGGATGATATAGGCGGTGTCGCCGAAGTCGCCTTCCTT
>JAESGF010000085.1_pt1 | contig 87201 bp, 81 predicted proteins | sample 9269621 | NCBI WGS metagenome assembly JAESGF01 (sample SAMN14515066, study PRJNA621663) | algae metagenome | isolation source: Tolypothrix carrinoi HA7290-LM1 and co-occurring heterotrophs from dry rock... | place: USA: Makauwahi cave, Kauai, Hawaii | collected 2011-01-06
GACTGCGCCGGCACGATGGTGCCGGCGCGCAGCGCCTCGATCGGGCTCATGCCGCCGCGAACGAAGGACCACAGCTCCCAGTGCGGGCCGATGCCGGCCTGCTGGCCGTGAGCGCCGATGGACACGAGCACGCCGCGCTTGGCCAGCTTGTGGGCCTCGCGCGCGCTGTCATCGTCGACGTAATCCACCTCCGGCGCGATCGGCCGCCGCACGGTCTCGGCGGCCAGCTGCGCGGGGGGCGTGTGGGCCTTCACCACCGGCTGGTTGAACACGTCGGTGTGGGCCCGCCAGTAGGGATCGCCCGCCAGGCCGCCGAAGGTCACCACCAGCGTCGGCGTGTACTCGGTGTCGGCCTCGCCCATGTAGCTCAGGACGTCCTCGTACAGTCGCATCTGCGGGATGTTGTGCTCCAGGGTGGAGTTGCCATCGGCGACGATGGTCATGTCCTGGCCGAACAGCGCCCCGCCCTCGGCCACCACCTGCATGTTCTCGCGGCGGCCGGCCTCCACCACCATCATCCGCTGGTCGCGGCGCGGCTGGTTGTAGTTCTTCACGCTGTGACCGCCCTCGGCCTTCAGCCGGCGGACGTGGGCCAACGCATCGTCCAGGGTGTTGATCTCCGCGTAGTTGCGCGGCTGCTTCGCCCCATAGACCACCTCGCCGGTGGAGAAGATGTGCGGTCCGACGATCATGCCGGCCCGCTGCATCTGCTGGGCGGCGAACACCTCGGCGGCGCGGCTCGACGGATCGTGGATCGTGGTCGTGCCCAGGGCAAGGTTGACCATCAGCGACCAGTTCTGCTGCGGCACCAGCTCGTCCACGCCGTAGGGGCCGTGGGCGTGGGCGTCGACGAGGCCCGGGATGATGGTCTTGCCGCTGACGTCGACGGTCTTGGCGCCCGCCGGGACCTGCACCTCGCCGCGACGGCCGACGGCGGCGATGCGGTCGCCGCGGATGACGACGACGCCATCCTCGATGATCCCACCGTCCTCGCGGGCCATGGTGACGATCCGCGCGCCGGTCAGGGCCACGGTCCCCGTCGGCTTCACGGCCGCCACTTCCGTCGCCAGCGAGACGCCGGATGTCGGCGGTTCGAACTTCGGAGCATCTTCGCCGGCCGGGCCTGAGCGGAACAGCGCCGGCGTCGGGACCGTGTAGACGGTCGGCCCCGTGCTCCAGTGCAGTTGCCCGCCGCCGCGCGACCAGTGCATCCACTGAGCGCCGCCCGTGCTGGCCTTGGTCACCGGCATCGGCCCGCCCTTCAGGTCGACCGCCACCTCCTGGCCGCCCGGCATGAGCGGCATGACGTTGACCTCGTAATTCTGGCGGAACGCGAAATGCTGGCCGTCCGGCGAGACCATGTAGTCGTTCACGAGCTCGCCCTGGGCGTGGACGCGCTTGGACTCACCCGACAGGTCAGTCGAGACCAGCTGCTGCTTGCCCTTCTCCGAGCCCACCATGAAGACGCGGTCGTTGGCCGCGCCGAAGTGCGGCGAGCCCATGTTCCGCGCTACGCGTTCGATCGCGCCGCCGTTGGCGCTGACCCGGTAGACGCCCGGGTTCTCGGACCAGGCGCGCGAGGTCAGGAAGCCGCCTTCGTTTTTCTCGAACACGATCGTGCGGCCGTCCGGCGAGAACTGCGGCCGGGCGTAGTGGCCGGGCTGGCTCGTCACGTCTTTCGGCGCGCCCCCCGCGGCGGCCACCGTCCGGATGCGGCCGAGACCGGCGTCGGTCCAGCTGACGAAGGCGACGCTCTTGCCGTCCCGCGACCAGGCCGGCCACAGCTCCAGGCTGTCGTCGCCCGTCCGCGTCAGGCGCTTGGCCGCGCCGCCGGCCATCGGCTTCACATAGAGCTTGCCGAGGCTCTCGTAGACGACCTGCCGGCCGTCGGGCGAAACCGCGGCGAAGCGCGTCATCTTGGTCGTGAAGCGATCGGGTGCGACCTCGATCTTCGGATGCGGCGCCGAGATCACCGCACGCGTGTCGTTCACACGGAACGGGATGACCTGGGCGCCCGATCCGTCGGCGTTCACGCGGCGGATCTTGCCGCCCGCCCAGAACACCAGGGTCTTGGAGTCCGGCGTCCAGGCGAGGTTCGGATAGAGCCCGACGACGGCCCAGGTCTCCTGCATGTCGGGATCGAGGTCGGCATAGACCTTCCGCTCCACGCCCGACGCGATGTCCTTCACCCACAGACCCGACTTCGTGCGCTCGCGGCGGACGAAGGCGATGGTCTTGCCGTCGGGCGACGGCGCCGGCCGCACCGAGCCGCCCGCCCCGGCCACCGCCGTCGAGGTCTCGCCGGTCGCCAGCTCATAGCGCTCGATGTTGAAGAGGTCGGTGTTGCTGTCCTGGGCGTATTCGAAGATCGGCCCGGAGGTGACGTTGCGGCTGAAGTAGATCGACTTGCCGTCGGGGGCGAACGTCGGCTCGCCCAGCTCCTTCTGGTGCTGTTCGTTCGGCCGTTTGACCAGCGGCACGCCGCCGCCGCCCGACACGTGGTACAGCCATACCTCGCCGGTGCCGAGCGAACGGCCGGTCGTGAAGTGCTTCTTCGCGGCGATGAAGCGGCCGTCCGGGCTCCAGCTCGGCTGGTTCAGCAGGCGGAAGTCCTCCTTCGTCACCTGCCGCTTGTCCGAGCCGTCCAGGTTCATCACCCAGATGTTGTCGCCGCCGCCGCGGTCAGACGTAAACGCGATGCGCTTGCCGTCCGGCGAGAAGCGCGGCTGGACTTCCCACGCCAGGCCCTCGGCGATCCGCGTCGGCGCGCCGCCGGCGATCGGCATCAGATAGATGTCGCCCAACAGGGCGAAGGCGATGGTCCGGCCGTCGGGGCTGACGTCCAGGTCCATCCAGGTGCCTTCGTCCACATTGATCGGGACCTGGCGGACCTGGCCGACCGTCGGCGGATTGTTGACGTCCCACTTCGCGCTCTTGCCGTTCGCCGTCGCGGCGGCTGCGGTCGGGCCGGTGGGCTTGGGCAGGTCGCGCTTGGCGTCGGGATTGGTCGCCTGGTCCTCCGGCCCCTGCGTCGCCTGCACGGGCGGCGTCGGCTGGGCAGGCTGCTGGGCCGCGGCGGGAAAAGCCGCGATCGACGCAGCGACAAACAACGCAAGCTTGGACTTCATGGACGCCCCCTCTGATGGCGGCGTCATTGGTAGCAAGCCGGGCCTTGCGCGCAACGACCCAAAACACGACGCTGTTCGCTCAAGACCAGGGGAGTCGGGGAAGAATGATCCGCAAAGCCGCCGCCATCGCGGGATGTCTGTTGCTGAGCGCCTGCGCCACGGCGCGGGTGGAGCCCGCCCTGGCGCCTTCATCCGACCCGCAGGTCCGCTGGGAACAGGGCCAGGCGGCCTACCTCGCCTGGAACGCCGGGCGCCCCGGCTGGAAGACCACCGCAAGCGGCCTGCAGTACAAGATCGTCAAGCGGGCGCCGAAGTCGGCGCCGAAGCCCGAGCCAGGCGCGACGGTGACCATCCATTACACCGGTACGTTCATCGACGGCCGCAAGTTCGACTCCTCGCGGGACCGCAACGAGCCGGCGACCTTCCCGCTCGGGCGGCTGATCAAGGGCTGGCAGGAAGGGGTGCCCATGATGCGCAAGGGCGAGCGCTGGCTGTTCGCCATCCCTGCCGACCTCGGCTACGGCAACCGCAACCGCGATCCGATCCCGAACGGCAGCGCGCTGCTCTTCGACATCGAGCTCATCGACATCCCCGCCGAGGGCTGAGCCCTCAGCGGCCGTTCGGCTTGTAGCCTTTCGGCGCCTTGCCGTGACTTCCCAGGCTCGACCACTGGGCCTCGGCGGCCTTGTGCACGTACTGCTCGGCCACCAGCCAGGCCTTCACCGGCCGAAGGGCGCCCAGGCAGCCGCCGATCAGCGCCGGGAACACGACGGCGAACTGCGCCCAGATCGGCGGAGCGGCCATCACCGCCCAGACGGCCCACAGCGTGGTGACCACGATCGCCACGCCGCTCATGACAAAGAACGCCGGGCCGTCCGCAGGATCGGCGAAGCTCAGGTCGAGCCCGCAGACCTCGCACTTCGGCGCAACGGTCAGGAAGCCCTTGAACACCTTGCCCTCGCCGCAGCGGGGGCAGCGACAGCGCAAGCCGGCGACGAGCGTGGATGGCGTGCTGTAGTCGGACATTTCGCCCTCCATACAATCCCGATAGATATCCATACAATCCAAGTATAATGTATGGATCGCACATGTCCCTGGCAAGCCGCACCCAAGACAATCCGTCGACCTGGCTAACGCGCGTCCGGCGCGATGGGCCGCTGTATCTGGCAATTGTTGAGGCGCTTTCCGAGGCCATACGAACCGGTGAGCTCCAGCCCGGCGACCGGCTGCCGCCACAACGCGCCGTGGCCGACCGGCTCGGCGTCGACCTCACCACCGTGACCCGCGCCTACGCCGCCGCCCGCGATCGCGGCCTGGTGGAAGGGACCGTCGGCCGCGGCACCTACGTCCGCGCCCGGCGCGAGGAGGACGAGGGCGGGATCATCGACCTCTCCATGAACCTGCCGCCGCCGCCGGCGGGCCTCTCCCTGGGCCGCCTGCTGCAGGGGACGTCGGCGGCAATCCTCCAGCGCACGGACGCCGCGACGCTGATGGCCTACCACCCCGGAGCCGGAGCCCTGGGCCAGCGGATCGCCGGCGCGCAGTGGCTGGCTCCGCACATGGGCGAGCTGTCGCCCGAGCGCGTCCTGCTGGCGCCCGGCGCCCAGGCTGCGCTGACGGCGATCCTGTCCTGCGTCTGCCGGCCCGGCGACACGATCGTCGCCGAGGCCCTCACCTACCCCGGCTTCCGCAGCCTGGCCGCCCAGCTCGGTCTCAAGGTCCTGCCCTGCCCAGCCGACGCGGAAGGCCCGGTCCCCGAAGCCCTCGAACGCCTCTGCCGCACGGAACGGCCCCGCGCCGTCTATCTCGTGCCGACGATGCAGAATCCCACCGCGACGACCATGGGCGCGACCCGCCGCCACGACGTGGCCCGCATCTGCGTCGAAGCAGGCGCGTGGGTCGTCGAGGACGATCCCTACAGCCGCCTGTGCGCAAAGCCGCTCCCGGCGCTGGCGACCTACGCCCCCGACCGCACCTTCCACATCGGCACCCTCGCCAAATGCCTGACGCCCGGCCTGCGCATCGCCTATGTCGCCGCCCCGGCGGCAGACGCGCCACGCGTGGCCGAGGCGCTCCGCGCGACCGCGCTGATGACCGCGCCGCTGATGGCGGCCGTGGCCACCACCTGGATCCGCGAAGGGACCGCCGACACCCTGCTCTCCGCCATTCGCGCCGAGGCCATCGCCCGCCGGGCGCTCGCCGGGGAAGCCATGCCGGACGCCATCGGCGCGCCGGAGAGCCTGCACGTCTGGCTGCCGCGACCGGCGGGGGCCTCGGCCGACGCCCTGCGCCGGGCGGCCCAGCAACGCGGCCTCTCGCTGATCACCAGCGAGGCTTTCGCCGTCGGCTCCGACGCGCCGAACGGCCTCCGCATCTCGTTGGGCGCGGCCTCGAAGCGCGGCGCTCTGGCCGACGCGCTGCGCACCTTGGGCGAACTGCTCTGAAAGTGGTGGGGACACTGGGGGTCGAACCCAGACGGGCGAGGCCCGAGCGATTTTAAGTCGCTTGCGTCTACCAGTTCCGCCATGTCCCCGGCGGTCCCACGCCTAGCCGCTATCGCAGGCCTGGTCGATAGGCGTCAGATGGGCGGGTCTTCCGCGGTCGCCGGCGCTTGGGCTGGCGCGGCCGGCGGCAGGACGAGCGGCGCGGGCTGCACCGCAGGCGGCGGCGGGGCGGGCTCGATCGCGACAGGCTCAGGCGCCGGCCCCGCCGCGTCCGCCTTGGGCTCGGGCGTCTCCGGCTCGTCGTCGTCCTTCTCCGTCGGCGCTTCGGGCGGGGCCTCGAGAACCTGCGCGGCCGGAGCCGGCGTCGGCGCCGGCGGCGCGACGGGCTGCGGCGCCGCCGCTGGCGGCGCGCCCCAAGGCCAGCGGAACTCCACGTCGCGGAACATGCCATGCAGGAAGCTGCCCAGGGCCAGCACCGCCAGCAGGATCAGCGCCCGGCGCTTGGACAGAGGGTTCGCGAAACGGCCGTCCACATAGCTCATGCCCGTCACCTTAAGCCCGCGCGCTGCGCCCGCAACGGCTCAACGAGCTTGACCGGATTGCGTTCGCTTGCGAGGTCGGCGCGCGATGATCCTGACGCTGTCCTGTCCCGACCAACCCGGCATCGTGGCCCGGGTCTCCGCCCTGCTCTTCGAGCGCGGCGCCAACATCCTCGACGCCCAGCAGTTCGACGACGAGGAAACCGGCCGGTTCTTCATGCGCGTCGTCTTCGATCCGGGCGAGACCGGCGTCGAGGCCTGGCGCGCGGCCTTCGCCCCGCTGAGCGAGCAGTACAGCATGACCTGGCAGATGCGGGCCCGCGGCGAACGCCGCCGGGTGATGATCCTGGCCTCCCAGCAGGACCACTGCCTGGCCGACCTCATCTGGCGCTGGCGCCAGGGCGAGCTGCCGATGGACATCTCCGCCGTGGTCTCGAACCATCCGGCGTCAACCTATCCGCACACCGACCTGCACGGCATCGCCTTCCACCACCTGCCGATCACCGCCGAGACCAAGGCCCAGCAGGAAGCCCGGCTCTGGAAGCTGATCCAGGAGACCGACACCGAGCTCGTGGTGCTGGCGCGATACATGCAGATCCTGTCGGACGACCTGTCGGGCAAGCTCGAGGGACGCTGCATCAACATCCACCACTCGTTCCTGCCGGGCTTCAAGGGCGCGCGCCCCTATCACCAGGCCCACACCCGCGGCGTGAAGGTGATCGGCGCCACCGCCCACTACGTCACCGCCGACCTCGACGAGGGCCCGATCATCGAGCAGGACGTCGAGCGCATCAGCCACCGCGACACGCCCGGCGCCCTGATCCGCAAGGGCCGCGACATCGAGCGCCGCGTGCTGGCCCGCGCTGTCCGCTGGCATCTGGAAGACCGCGTCCTGCTGAACGGGCGGAAGACCGTCGTCTTCACGGACTAAGCGCTGAACGCTTCCCAGAGCAGCTGCGCGCCCACCACGATCATCAGCAGATAGATGATCGTGTAGAAGCGGTCCGGCTTCACCCGCCGCACCAGCCAGACGCCGGCGAAGGTCGAGGCGATCGCCACTGGCGCCAGCACCGCGGATGTCGCCAGGTTCTCGGGCGTGAATTGGCCAAGCGCGATGTAGGCCGGGACCTTCACCCAGTTCACCACCGCGAAGAAGATCGCCGTCGTGCCGACGAGGCTGGCGGGACTGAGGTTCTTCGGCAGCACCCACATCTGGAACGGCGGCTGGCCGGCATGGGCGATCTGGCTGGTGAAGCCCGACGCCACACCCAGCGCCGCGCCAACCGGCCACGGCGCATTCGACGGCGCCGTCACCCGCCCGCCCCGCTGGCTCCACAGCCGGTGACCGGCGAACAGGATCGAGATCGCGCCAAGCACCGCCAGCACCACGACTGCCGACACCTGCGCCGCCAGCAGGTAGCCGAGGAAGATCCCCACCGCCGCGCTCGGCAGCATCACCGCCAGCACCCCGCGGTCCCAGGTCTTCCGAAAGGCCCAGACGCCGACCACGTCCTGCACGATCAGGATCGGCAGCAGGATAGCGGCCGCCTGCACGGGCGAGATGACCAGCGCCAGCAGCGGCATGGCCACCGCGCCGACGCCCGCGAAGCCGCCCTTCGCCAGGCCCATCATGACCACCGCCGGCACGGCCAGCGCGTAGAACAGCGGGTCAGTCAGGAAGGGCAGGTTCACCTCAGGCGAACTTCGGCTTCCGCTTCTCGCGGTGCGAGGCGAGGCCCTCAGCGGCCTCCGGTCCGGTGAAGCCCAGCATCTCCAGCGCCGCCGAAGCGTCGAACGTCGGCCCCGCCTGCCGCAGCCAGTTGTTGAGCGACAGCTTCGTCCAGCGGATGGCCTGCTGGGCGCCGTTGGCAAGCTTAGTCGCCACCTCCAGCGCCTTTGCGTCGAGCGCGTCGTCGGGCACGCACAGCGACACCAGGCCGATCCGCTCGGCCTCGGCGCCGCTCAGCGGGTCGCAGGTCAGCAGGTAGTACTTGGCCTTGGCCATGCCGCAGAGCAGCGGCCAGACGATGGCGGCGTGATCGCCGGCCGCCACACCCAGGCGGGTGTGGCCGTCGATGATCTTGGCCTCCGGCGTGACGATCGAGACGTCGGCCAGCAGGCCGCAGACCAGCCCCGCCCCCACCGCCGGCCCGCGGATGGCGCTGACCACCGGCTTGGAGCAGTTGATGACGTTGTAGACGATGTCCCGAGCCTCTTTCAGGATCCGCACCCGCATCTCGAAGTCGTCGACGATCTTCTGGATCATCTCGAAGTCGCCGCCGGCCGAGAACGCCTGGCCCTCGCCCGTCAGGATCGCGCAGCGGACCTCGGGGTCGTCGTCGATCGTCCGCCAGATCTCGGCCAGCTCCCAGTGCATCTGCTGGTCGGTGGCGTTGAGCTTGCCGGGATTGCTCATCACGATGCGCAGCACGCCGTCGGCGGGCCGCTCGAACTTCAGCCGCTCGTAGCGGGCGTAGCGGTCCCCGCTCATCAGAAGATCGTATAGCCGCCGTCGATGACGAAACTGTCGCCGGTGTGGAAGCGCGAGGCGTCCGAGGCCAGGTAGACGGCGATGCCCGAGAAGTCCTCGCCCTCGCCCCAACGGCGCATGGGGACGCGGCCGATGGCCTTGTCGTTGAACTTGTCGTTGGCCTGCAGGCCCTGGGTCATGTCGGTGGCGATCCAGCCCGGCAGGATCGAATTGGCCCGGATGCCGTAGCGCGCATATTCGACCGCCAGGCCGCGGACCATCGACAGCACCGCGCCCTTGGTCGAGGCATAGGCCTGGTTGCGCGGCGCGCCGTGGATCGCCGAGGTGGACGAGGTCACCACCAGCGAGCCGCCGCGATCGCCGGCCTTCGAGCGCTCGACCATGTGCTTGGCGGCCTCACGGAAGGTCCAGAACACGGCGTCCAGGTTCACAGTCGTGACGCGTCGCCACTTCTCGGTGGTCATCTCCTCGAACGGCGCGCCGCCGCCGATGCCAGCGTTGGCGCAGACGAAGTCCAGCCGGCCGAAGGTCTTCAGCACCTCGGCCACGCCGGCGACGATGGCGGCCTCATCGGCCACGTCCACCTTCTGCACCAGCACCTCGCCGCCGTGCGCCTTCAGGGCGGCTTCCGCCTTGGCGTTCTTCTCCGGATTCTGGCCCCAGATGGCGACCTTGGCCCCGGCCGCAGCCAGGCCCTCGGCCATGCCAAGGCCGATGCCGCCGTTGCCGCCGGTGACCAGCGCCACCTTGCCGGTCAGGTCGAACGGTTTGAACGCCATGCTCGTCTCTCCCCTTGATCGTTGCGCGTCACTTGCGCGGGCGACCTAGCGGAGGTCAAGCGCGCCTACTCCGCCGGGGCCGGCGCCGCCTGCTGTCCACGCCGGCGCATCAGCCGCTCCGATAGCCCGCGGCACAGCACGTAGAAGGCTGGCGTGAACAGAAGGCCGAAGGCGGTGACGCCCGCCATGCCGAAGAACACCGCCGTCCCCAGCGCCTGGCGCATTTCCGCCCCAGGGCCCGTGGCGATGACCAGCGGCAGCACGCCCAGGATGAAGGCGAACGAGGTCATCAGGATCGGCCGCAGACGGGTCCGCGCCGCCTCCACCGCGGCGCTCCAGCGGTTGAGACCGCGGTCCTCCGCCTGCTTGGCGAACTCGACGATCAGAATGGCGTTCTTAGCCGCCAATCCGATCAACACCACCAATCCGATCTGGGTCAGGATGTTGTTGTCCTGGCCCCGGAGGTTCACGCCGAGGATCGCCGCCAAGAGGCACATCGGCACGATCAGGATGATCGCCAGCGGCAGGGTCACGCTCTCGTACTGCGCCGCCAGCAGCAGGAAGACGAACACCACGGCCAGGCCGAAGGCGATCGGCCCGGTGTTCCCCGCCTCTTTCTGGGCATAGGCGAGTTCGGTCCATTCGGTGCCGAAGCCCTCGGGCAACCGCTCCTCGGCCATCTTCTCCACCGCCGACAGCGCCTGGCCGGACGAAGCGCCGGGCTTGGTGTCGCCCTGCAGCTCGGCCGCCGGATAGAGGTTGTAGCGAACCACCCGATAGGGCCCGGAGTCGTCGCGGATCGTGGCCACGGCGCCCAGCGGCACCATGGCTCCGCTGTCGGAGCGTGTCTGCAGGCGCATGATGTCCGAGGCCTCGTCGCGGAACGGCGCGTCGGCTTGGGCGGTCACGCGATAGGTGCGGCCCAGATAGTTGAAGTCGTTGACGAACGCCGAGCCCAGGTAGGTCGACAGCGTGTCGAACACCCGCTCCGGCGGCACGCCGGCCAGCTCGGCCTTGTCCCGGTCGATCTCGGCCCAGAGCCTGGGCGTCGAGGTGTTGAACAGGGTGAAGACGCTGGTCAGCTCGGGCTTCTGGTTGCCCTGCATCATCAGGTCGACGGTCGCCTGCTCCAGGGCGCGATAGCCCATGCCGGCGCGATCCTGGACGATCAGCTTCCAGCCGCCGCCGGTGCCGATGCCCTGCACAGGCGGAGGCTGGATCACCAGCACATTGGCGCCGGGAATGGAGCCCAGCTTTCCGCGTAGCTCCTCCAGCACCTTGGCGTCGTCGATGCCTTCCTTGCCGCGCTCGTGGAAGTCGGTGAGCGTCAGGAAGATGGTCCCTGCGTTGGGCGCGTTGGTGAAGGTGGCGCCGTCGAGGCCGGTGAAAGCCGCGGCATGGATCACGCCCTTGGTGTCCAGCGCCTCGTTCGTGACGCGCTGCACGATGGCGTCGGTGCGGGACAGCGACGAACCCGGCGGCAGCTGCACGACGGCGATGAAATAGCCCTGGTCCTGCGCCGGGATGAAGCCGGTCGGCGTGGCGGCGAACCGCCAGACCGTCAGCAGCAGCAGCAGGCCGTAGACGATCAGCATCAGCCCGACCCGCCGCACGGTGTGCATCGTCAGCTTGCCATAGCGCTCGCTCAGCACGTCGAAGGTGTGGTTGAACCACTTGCCGAAGCGCACGAACGGCTTGCGCCAGCCGGTCGGCTGGGGCGCGTGGTGGTCGTGCGGCCGCAGCAGCAGGGCGGCCATGGCCGGCGACAGCGTCAGCGAGACGATGGCCGAGATCACCGTGGCGCTGGCGATGGTGAGCGCGAACTGCTTGTAGAACTGGCCCGAGATGCCGGTGATGAACGCCGTCGGCACGAACACCGCCACCAGCACGAGCGCGATGGCGATCAGCGCGCCGCCCACCTCGTCCATGGTCTTGTAGGCGGCCTCCTTCGGGGTCATGCCCTCCGCCAGGTTCCGCTCGACGTTCTCGACGACCACGATGGCGTCGTCGACGACGATGCCGATCGCCAGCACCAGGCCGAACAGCGACAGGCTGTTCAACGAGGCGCCGAAGCCGGCCATCACCGAGAACGCGCCGACCAGCGACACCGGGATCGCGATCACCGGGATGACCGCCGCGCGCCAGGTCTGCAGGAAGACGATGACCACCAGCACCACCAGGATCACCGCCTCGATCAGGGTCTTGCGGACCTCCTTGATGTTCTCGGCGACGTACTCCGTCGGATTGTAGATGATCGTGTACTGCAGGCCCGGCGGGAAGCTTTCGCTGGCCTTCTCCATGGTCGCTTTCACCGCTTCCGCGGTGGCGAGCGCATTGGAGCCCGGCCGTTGGGCGATGCCGATGACGACGGCCTTCTGGCCGCGGTCGAGGTAGGCGTTGATGTTGTAATCCTGGGCGCCCAGCTCGACGCGGGCGACGTCGCGCACGCGCACCACCTGGCCGTTGTTCGCACTGATGACCACGTTTTCGAACTGCGCGGGGTCGATCAGCCGCCCTTGCGTCGAGACGTTCAGCTCGAAGGCCGCGCCGTTCGACGAGAACGGGGGCGCCCCGACCGAGCCGGCGGCCACCTGCACGTTCTGGTTCCGCAGCGACTGGACGATCTCGCTGCCCGTCAGGTTGTGGGCCGCAGCCTTGTCCGGGTCGATCCAGACCCGCATCGCATAGTCGCGCGCGCCGAAGATCGTCGCATCGCCCACGCCCTCGAGCCGGGCGATCTGGTTGCGCAGCTGGAGGGTCGCGTAGTTCGAGATGTACTCGGGGCTGCGCGAACCGTCGGGCGAGAACAGGTGAATGACCATCAGCAGGTCGGGCGCGGCCTTGCGCGTCACGACGCCGAGACGGCGCACCTCCTCCGGCAGCCGGGCCTCGGCCGAGGCCACCCGGTTCTGCACCAGAACCTGCGCGGCGTTCAGGTCGGTGCCGAGCTTGAAGGTGATGGTGACGGTCAGTCGCCCGTCGGACGTCGACGAGGAGGACATGTAGAGCATGTCCTCGACGCCGTTGATCTCCTGCTCCAGCGGGGTCGCCACCGTGTCGGCGATCACCTCGGCCGAGGCGCCGGGATAGACCGCGTTCACGGTGATCGTGGGCGGGGCGATCTCGGGATACTGGGCGATCGGCAGCGTCGGGTAGGCGAAGATCCCCACCAGGACGATGATCACCGAGATGACGGCCGCGAAGATCGGCCGGTCGATGAAGAAGCGCGAGAACCGCATGCGCCTACTCCGCGCCGTCGGCGGCAGTGGCCTGGGCAGCCGGCTGGGTCAGGACCTGCGGAGGCTTGGGCGCCGTGGGGGCGCTGGCGACGATCCGGCCGGGCTGCGGCACGACCTTGTCACCCGGGCGGACGCGATGCTGGCCCTCGATGATCACCCGGTCGGCGGCGGTGAGGCCGGCGCGGATCACCCGGAGGCCGTCGACGATCGGGCCCAGCTCGACCTTGCGCGGCTGCACCGCGTTGCCCGGACCGACCACCAGCACGATCTTGTCCGACTGGTCGGCCATGACCGCGGCGTCTGGCACCAGCATGGCGTTGTAGGCGCCTGAACCCAGCAGGCGCATGCGCCCGTACATGCCGGGCGTCAGGAACAGGTCGGGATTGCGCACCACCGCCCGGCCGCGGATCGTGCCCGAGCCGGTGTCCAGCGCGTTGTCGACGAAGTCCATCTGCCCACGCCAGGCGTAGCTGGTCTCGTCCTGCAGTTGGATCTCGACCGGGTTCGAGGCGATGCGCGAGCTGACGCGCGTGCCTTCGCGGTTCTGGCGCTGGTACTTCAGGTAGACGCCTTCGGAGCCCGAGAAGGTGAAGTGGATCGGGTCCAGCGAGACCACAGTCGTCAGCAGCGTCGGCTCCGCGCCCGTGGCGCTCACCAGGTTGCCGATATCGACCCGGCGGTCCGAGACGCGGCCGGCGATCGGCGCGGTCACGCGGGTGAACTGCACGTCCAGCGACCGGGCCTGTTCCGTCGCCCGGGCCGAGGCCACGGCCGCCTCGGCGGTGCGGCTCTCGGCCAGGCGGGCGTCGTAGGACGACTTCGAGACGAAGCCGGTCTCCAGCAGCTTCTGGGCGCGCTCCAGTTCGATCCTGGCGCGGGCGGCCTGGGCCTCGGCCTGGCGGGTCTGGGCGCGGGCCTGGGCGAGCTCGGCCTCATAGGGGCGCGGATCGATGACGTAGAGCAGTTGCCCCTGCCTCACGAGATCGCCGTCCCGGAAATGGATTGAGCGCACGTAGCCGTTGACGCGGGGGCGGACGTCCACCTCCTGCATCGCCTCGAACCGGCCGACGAACTCGTCCCAGTCGACGACCTGCCGCTGCAGCGGAGCCGAGACCGACACCGGCGGCGGGCCTTGGGTCGGCTCCGCCTGTTTGGCGCCGCAACTTGCGAGCACCAGAGACACCAAGGCCATCAAGGCCGTGCGGACCGCCCCCGACATGCAAACCTCTACACCAAGCAGGATTATTGTTGGCGCCGGCCCCGTCAGCGGCAGCGCTCTTCCGGCTTAGCTGGTAGCGCGACCGCGCCGTGTCCAGACCCAGGCGGTTCCGTGGCGGAAATTTATCTTTAGATGATCAGGAGCGGGTCGCGCTCAGGCGATCGGCAACAGCTTTAGCGCGGCCGGCCGACCCAGATCGTCGTTGGCGGTCCGCATCGGGGCACGGGTCTCGCCGTTCATCTGCCGCCAGACGTGGGCGAACAGCTCGCGCACCTCTCCGGCCGCGGCTCCGTTCGGGTCCATCTCCAGCACCGAGCGGGCCTGGGCGAAGGCGGTCTGGTAGATCACGCGCGAGCGCAGCGCCGTGGGCGCCACGGGCAGGCTCGCGAACCGAAGCGCTTCGAAGGCCTTCAGCACGCCGGGCGGCTCGACGCCGGCTCTCGCCGGCGCGCACTGGTTCAGCACGATCAGCCCCTCGCGGCCCAGCCGCTGGATCACCGCCACCGACAGCACGGCTGCCGCCAGGTCCAAGTAGGTCGGCCGCGCGACCGCCAGGCAAAGGTCGGCGACCTTCACCGCCTCGGCGACGTCGGCTTCCGGTGCGGCCGGCGTATCGATGATCAGGAGCTCGACGCCGCCCCGGGCGCAGGCCTGGGTCAGGGCGAACAGCTTGGCGGCGCTGGTTTCGAACAGCACCGAGGCCGCTTCTTCCCGGCCCTTGAGCACCTCGCAGGCGCTGCGCATGGGATCGGCGTCGGCCAGCACCGCCTTCACGCCCATGGCGCGCGCGGCCAGCGTCAGGTTGACGGCGACGGTCGTCTTTCCGGCCCCGCCCTTGCGGGACATCACGGCGAGGGTCTTCACCTGGACCGCCCCATTCCAACCCCCGGCACGGGCAATGGGGACGCTGCGGGCGCCCCGGCCGACGCGGGGCGATCTTCTCGACGGCCGCCCTCAAGCGGCGCTATTTGCGCACAAGTTATCCACAGCGAAAAGAGGGGCCTTTACAGCCCCTCGGAATCGCAGGTCGTGGTCCGAAACTTGGAGACCGGCGCCTATTGGCCGATCATCGGGCGCACACGCTGGCTGCGCTCGAGGTTGTCGCGGTCTTCCTGCTTGCGGCGCTCCCATTCGCTCTTGGTGGCGCACACCTTCTTCGGCAGGCGCGAACCGGGCGCCGCCTCGTTCTTGCAGACCACCGGATCCTTGTCGGCGGCCGCGTCGGCCTTGGCCGCGGCCGGCGCCGCCTGCGCCATCAGCAGGCTCGCCGCCAGCATCGAAACGAACATGACTATCTCCCCACAGAGAACTGTGCGCTCACGATAGACGAACGCAGGTTGCGGAACAAATGACCCGGTTTGTCACACCGTCGGTCAGGCTGGGACTTCGCGCGCGCCGGCGATCCCGGCCGCTTCCAGCGCAGCGATCAGCTCTGCCACCACGGCCTCCACCTCGGCCGGCTCGCGGCCCCGCAGGACCAGGTTCGAGCCATAGCCCTCCGGCGTGAAGAAGGGATAGCTGCCCAGCGACATGTTCGGGTGCGCCTTGGCGACAGCTTCCAGCGGCGCCGCGATCTGCCCCTCGCCCGAGCCTTCCACCCGCACCGTCCTGGACACCACCGGCCGGCCGCCGCGCAGCCTTGGTCCCACGTCCTCCAGCATGCCGCGCATGATCTGCGGCACGCCGGCCAGGACGAAGACATTGCCGATGGTGAAGCCGGGCGGCCCCTGCACAGGGTTCTTCACGAGGTCGCCGCCCACCGGCACCCGCGCCATCCGCCGCCGCGCCGCGTTCAGCTGCTCCCCAAACCGGGCCTCCAGCATCGCGATGATCTCGGGATGCTCCTCCAGCGCGACCCCGAACGCCGCCGCCACCGCATCGGCGGTGATGTCGTCGTGGGTCGGACCGATGCCGCCCGTGGTGATGACGTAGTCGTACCGCGTACGCAGCGCGTTCAGCGCATCGACGATCTCCTGCAGCACGTCGGGAACGACCCGCACCTCGGCGACATCGACGCCCAGCACGCCAAGGTACCGGGCGATGTCTCGCAGGTTGGTGTCCTGCGTCCGGCCCGAGAGGATCTCGTCGCCGATGATCAGCACCGCGGCCCTGACCTGTTCCTCGCTGTCGCTCGCCATCCGCCGCGCCTCGTCCTACATGCCTGCCTCGTCAGAGAACCGGACTAAAGCCTTCCATGGACTTCCCGCAACCGCTCGTCCGCGGCCGCCTCGTGCAGCGCTACAAGCGCTTCTTCGCCGACGTGGTGCTGGACGACGGCACGGCGCTCACGGCCCACTGCCCGAACCCCGGCAAGATGCTGGGCCTCAACGCGCCCGGCCTCACCTGCTGGCTCTCGAAGTCCGACGACCCCAAGCGCAAGCTCGCCCACACGCTCGAACTGATGGAGGCCGACGGCGGGATCGTCGGCATCAACACGCTGCACCCAAACCGCCTGGTCGCTGAGGCGCTCGCCGCCGACGCCATCCCGGAGGTCTCGGGCTACGCCACGCACCGTCGCGAGGTGAAGTACGGCGAGAACAGCCGCGTGGACTTCCTCCTCGAGCATCCCGACCGCCCGCGCTGCTGGCTCGAGATCAAGAACGTCCACCTGATGCGCGAGCCCGGGCTCGCCGAATTCCCCGACTGCGTCGCCGCCCGCTCCACCAAGCACCTCCGCGAATTGGCCGAGATGGTCCGGCAGGGCGACCGCGCCGTCGCCCTCTTCGTCGTCCAGCGCACCGACTGCGACCGCTTCGCCACCGCCGCCGACTGCGACCCGAAGTTCCACGCCGCCCTGCAGGAGGTCGCCGCCGCGGGCGTCGAGGTCCTCGTCTATGGCTGTGAGATCGACCACAGCCGTGTCGCGCTCACCCGGCCGATCGCCTGGCGCGACCGGCCCGCCTAGTGAACCTGGCGGATCGTGACCTCGCCGAAGGTCATATAGACGTAGGCGGAACCGGAGCGTCCGCGATAGGAGCCTGCAGCGCCGGAAAGGCGCAGCCCCAGCGCGGTAAAATGCCAGGCCTCGTCCTCGGTGCAGCGGATCAGCCGGGTGGTGAACCGCACCAGTTGGTGTAGGTCCCCGAAATCCTGGATTAATAACGACGTCCTTGCGAGAGGCGCCGGGATAGAAGGATGGTCCCACGCCCAGAGGAAGGTGCTGTCATCCGTGTCGAAGGTCCCGATAACCTGGACCGGGGCCGTCACGGTAAAACCATCGGTATTGCTGAACTTCAGGAAGCCCGTGTCGAAGTCTACGTCCCGCCGATCTGTGTGGCCCAAGCCCCACGCCTCGGTGTTGGCCTGTTGTTTGCGCTTCAGCTCCTCGAAGCTCTCAAGGAGGATGGCGTCCACCTTGTCCATGCGCCTCTCTACTTCGCCCCCAGCTGATCCAGCACGAAGGCGTAGTACTCCGACGCCTCCTCGTAGCGGCGGAAGCGGCCGGACTTGCCGCCGTGCCCGGCTTCCAAGTTGACCCGGAAGACCAGCGGATTGGCGTCGGTCTTCTTGTCCCGCAGGCGCGCCACGTACTTGGCGGGCTCGTAGTACTGCACCTGGCTGTCCCAGAGACCCGTGCCGACGAACATCGCCGGATAGGCCTGGGCCTTCAGGTTGTCGTACGGCGAATAGCTCAGCATGTAGCGGTAGTAGGTGGGGTCCTTCGGGTTGCCCCACTCGTCGAACTCGTTGGTGGTCAGCGGGATCGTCTCGTCCAGCATGGTCGTGACCACGTCGACGAACGGCACCTGGGTGACGATCACCCGATAGTCCTGCGGCGCCATGTTGCTGATGGCGCCCATCAGCAGGCCGCCCGCCGAGCCGCCCATTGCGCCGACGCGGTCCTTGGCCGCGTACTTCTCGGCCACCAGGTAGCGGGTCACGTCGATGAAGTCGGTGAAGGTGTTGATCTTCTTCAGCAGCTTGCCGTCGTCGTACCACTGCCGGCCCATGTCCTGGCCGCCGCGGATGTGGGCGATCGCGTACACGACGCCCCGGTCCAGCAGGCTGACCACCGGCAGGTTGAAGGCGGGGTCTGTCGCGTGGCCGTAGCTGCCGTAGGCGTACTGGAACAGCGGCGCCGTCCCGTCGCGCTTGAAGCCCTTTTTGTAGACCAGCGACACCGGCACCTTCACGCCGTCGCGCGCCGTCGCCCAGACCCGCTCGGTGACGTACTGGCTGGGGTCATAGCCGATCACCGGCGTCTGCTTCAGCAGCGTGCGCTTGCCGCTCGCGACGTCCAGGTCATAGGTCGACGCCGGCGTCGTCAGCGAGGTGTAGGTGTAGCGCAGCGCCGTGGCGTCGGCCTCGGCGTTCATGCCGAAGCCCATGGTGTAGGCCGGCTCGTCCGCCGCCACGAACTCGGAGCCGCCAGGCTTCAGCACCCGCAGCCGCTTCAGGCCGTTCGAGCGCTCCTCGATGGCCGTGAAGCCGTTGAACAGCCGGAAGTCCTCGATGAACACGTCCGGCTTGTGGGCCACGAAGTCGGTCCAGCGGGCCTTGTCGCCCAGCTGTCCGTCCGCGACCTGCGCCAGCCGGTAGTTCTTGGCCTGCCAGTTCGTGCGGATCACCCAGCGGCCGCCCAGGTGGTCGGCCTGGTAGAGGTGGTCCCGCTCGCGCGGCGCCACCACCTGCAGCGCGCCGGGCGCGGCGGCCGAAGTGCAGCGCTGTTCGGTGGCGGTCGTGCTCTGCAGGTAGATGCAGAGGTACTTGTCCGACCGCGTGCGGCCGAGGCCCATGTAGAAGGTGTTGTCGGTCTCCTCGTAGATCAGCCGGTCGGCGCCGGCCGGCGCGCCCAGGACGTGGGCCTTCACCCGCTTCGACAGCAGGGTGACCGGGTCCTTCTCGATGTAGAAGAGGGTCTTGTTGTCGTCGGCCCACACGATGTCGGGCTCGATGTTCTGGACCGTCTCGCTCAGCACCTGGCCGGTGGCGAGGTCCTTCACCTTCAGCACGTACTGGCGCCGGCCGACCGTGTCCTCGGCCCAGGCCAGCAACCGGTTGTTCGGACTGACCACCGCCTGGCGGACGTTGAAGTAACCCTTGCCGGCCGCCATGGCGTTCTGCTCGAGCAGGATCTCCTCGGGCGCGGTCATGGCGCCCTTCCGGCGCGCCAGGATCGGGTAGTCCTTCCCGGCCTCGAAGCGCGTGTAGTACCAGTAGCCGCGCTCGCGGTACGGCACGGACGCGTCGTCCTGCTTCACCCGCCCGACGATCTCCTTGTACAGCGCCTCCTTCAGCGGCTTGTTCTTGGCCAGGACCGCGTCGGCGTAGGCGTTCTCGGCGTTCAGATAGGCGAGCATCTCCGGGTTCTTCCGGGTGTCGTCGCGCAGCCAGTAGTATTCGTCCGTCCGATTGCCGGCGGGCGCGGTCACCTCGAAAGGCTTCTTGGCGGCCTTCGGCGGCGCGGGCTGAGCGCCGGCGCCGCCGGCCAGCAGCGCCGCGGCGGCGGCGAACATCACAATACGCATCAGGAATTCCCCAACTCGACTTTGGCCGGACGCTGGCACGGGCCCGCCGCGCTCCGCAAGCCGTCGGAGAGGTCGGGAAGGTTGAACTTCCGTGCTAGGATAGCGACATAGGCCCGACCGCCAGCCTGAGTATCCGATGACCGACCTTCTCGACGCCGAGCACCGCACCGGCCAGATCAAGCTCCACACGGCCGAAGACTTCGAAGGCATGCGCCGCGCCGGCCGCCTGGCCGCCGAGTGCCTCGACATGCTCACGCCGTACGTCGTGCCGGGCGTGGTCACCGAGAAGCTGGACGATCTCGCCCGCGAATTCATCCTCGACCACGGCGCGGTTCCCGCCTGCCTGGGCTACCGCGGCTACACCAAGACCACCTGCATCAGCCCGAACCACATCGTCTGCCACGGCATCCCCGGCGAGCGCGTGCTGCGCGAAGGCGACATCGCCAACATCGACGTCACGGTCATCGTCGACGGCTGGCACGGCGACACCTCGCGGATGTACGGCGTCGGCGACGTCGCCCCGCGGGCCCGGCGGCTGGTCGACGTGACGTACGAGGCGCTGGAGCGTGGTCTGGCGGCGGTGAAGCCCGGCGCCACCACCGGCGACATCGGCTACGCCATCCAGTCCTACGTCGAGAGCATGCGCTGCTCGGTCGTCCGCGACTTCTGCGGCCACGGCGTCGGCCGGGTCTTCCACGACGCTCCCAACATCCTGCACTTTGGCCAGCCCGGCACGGGCGCGGTCCTGAAGGCCGGGATGTTCTTCACCGTCGAGCCGATGGTGAACCTGGGCAAGCACCCGGTGAAGCTGCTCTCCGACGGCTGGACCGCGGTCACCCGCGACAAGTCGCTGTCGGCCCAGTGCGAGCACTCGGTGGGCGTCACCGAGACCGGCGTCGAGATCTTCACCGCCTCGCCGACCGGCCAGTTCAAGCCCCCAATCCAGGGCCAGGGCTGATCCCGTGATCCTGAGGATGTGGACGGGCCGCATCCGCACGGCCGACGAGGCCGAATACGCTGCTTACATCGAGGCCACCGGCGGCGCGGCCTATTCGGCCACGCCCGGCAACCTGGGCTGGCAGATGGTCTTCCGCGATCTGGGGGACGGCACGTCCGAAGTCTCGACCCTGTCGTGGTGGCCGGACATGGACGCCATCCACGGCTTCGCCGGCCCGAACCCGGAGATCGCCGTCTACTATCCCGAGGACGACCGCTTCCTGGTCGACCGGCCGAAACACGTCGAGCACCGCCGCGTCGTGGCCGGCTCGATCCTCGGCGCCTGACGCTCCGCGACCAAACGTTACAACGTCCTCACTTGCCGCCGTAACAGCGCCGTTGCAGCCTCGCTTGCAACGAGGGGTGGCAATCATGCTGACGATCAAGAACCTGACGCACGTCTACGGTAACGGGACGCGCGCGCTGGACGGCGTCGATCTGGAGATCGGCAAGGGGATGTTCGGCCTGCTGGGGCCGAACGGCGCCGGCAAGTCGACGCTGATGCGCTCGATCGCCACCCTGCAGACGCCCACCTCGGGCGAGATCCGCTTCGGCGACATCGACGTCATCAAGGAGCCCGAGAAGCTCCGTCGCACGCTCGGCTACCTGCCCCAGGACTTCGGCGTCTATCCCCGCGTGAATGCCTACGATCTCCTGGACCACATGGCCGTGCTGAAGGGCATCGCCGGTAAGGCCGAGCGCAAGCAGACCGTCGAGGCCCTGCTCCACCAGGTGAACCTCTGGGACGTGCGCAAGAAGGCGGTCGCCGGCTACTCCGGCGGCATGCGTCAGCGCTTCGGCATCGCCCAGGCGCTGATCGGTCAGCCCAGCCTGATCATCGTCGACGAGCCCACCGCCGGCCTCGACCCGGAGGAGCGCAACCGCTTCCTGAACCTGCTGGCCGAAATCGGCGAGAACGTCGTCGTCATCCTCTCGACCCACATCGTCGAGGACGTGGCCGACCTCTGCCCGCGCATGGCGATCCTCGCCGGCGGCAAGATCCTCAAGGAGGGCGCGCCCGCCGAGCTGATGCGTGAACTCGCCGGCCGCGTCTGGACCCGCACCATCGACCGCCACGAGCTCGACGCCGTGCGGCACAGCCACGAGGTGATTTCGACCCGCCTGTCCGGCGGCCGCACCGTGGTCCACGTGCTTGCCGACAAGGCGCCGGCGCCGGGCTTCGAGCCGGTCCAGGGCGGCCTCGAGGACGTCTACTTCTCGACCCTTAGCGCCTCGCGGCGCGCGGCCTGAGCCCCGGAGCGCGCGCCATGTTCGCCAAGATCGCGGCCTTCGAGCTGCGCTACCAGACCCGGCAGCCGGTCTTTTGGGTGACCGGCCTGATCTTCTTCCTGCTGGTGTTCGGCTCCGTCGTCGTCGACCAGATCCAGATCGGCTCGGGCGGCAACATCCATAAGAACGCCCCGGTCGCGATCGGCATGACGACGCTGATCATGACGCTGTTCTTCATGTTCGCCGCGACGGCCTTCGTGGCCAACGTCATCGTGCGCGACGACGAGACCGGCTACGGCCCCATCGTGCGGTCCACCCGCATCCGGAAGTTCGACTACCTGTACGGCCGCTTCACCGGCGCCTTCCTGGCGATCGCGCTGGCCTTCCTGTCGGTGCCGCTGGGGCTGTTCCTGGGCTCGCTGATGCCCTGGGTCGATCCCGAGACGCTGGGGCCGAACCGGCCGGGCGACTATGCCTTCGCCTATTTCTACCTTGCCCTGCCCGGTCTCTTCCTGGTCTCGGCGATCTTCTTCACGGTCACGACGGTCACGCGCTCGATGATGGGCGCCTACATCGGCGTCGCGGCCTTCCTTGTCGCCTACTTCGCCATGATCGCGGCGCTGCGTGATCCGAGCCGCCTGCAGCTCGCCGCCCTGATCGAGCCGATGGGCCAGGCCGCCTTCGCCGCCGCCACCCGTTACTTCACGGCCGCCGAGTCCAACGCCGCCATGCCCGAGCTGGCGGGCCGCCTGCTCACCAACCGCCTCATCTGGACCGGCGTCGGCCTCGCCGTCCTGGCGCTCGCCTACCCCGTCTTCCGGTTCGAGACGAAGGGCGCCAAGGCCAGCAAGAAGAAGGCGGCGCCGGCCGACGTCTACACGCCCAGCGACCGGCCCTTGCCCGCCCCGCGCTTCGATGGCGCGTCCGCCCGGGCCCAGCTCGTCAAGCGCACCCGCTTCGAGATGGCGCAGGTCTTCAAGAGCCCGGCCTATGTGGTGCTGCTGCTGCTTGGGCTCTTCAACAGCTTCGCCGCCCTGGTGTTCGGCGCCGAGCTGCAGGGCGCTGCGCTCTATCCGGTGACGCGCTGGGTCATCGGCACGCTGAACGGCGCCTTCAGCCTCATCGTCATCATCATCGCGATCTACTACGCCGGCGAACTGGTCTGGCGCGAACGCGAACGGCGCACGCACGAGATCGTCGATTCCACCGCCGTGCCGGACTGGGCCTTCGTCGTCCCGAAGACCTTGGCCATCGCCCTTGTCCTGCTCTCCACCCTCGTCGTCAGCGTCGTCGCCGGTGTCGTGGCTCAGCTGATCGCCGGCTACACCGACTTCCAGTTCGGCAAGTACCTCGTGTGGTACGTGCTGCCCTACGCCGTCGACTGGACGCTGCTCGCCGTCCTCGCCGTCTTCCTGCAGGCGGTCTCGCCCCACAAGTTCATCGGCTGGGGCCTGATGCTGATCTACCTGATCGCCACGATGACGCTCAGCCAGATCGGCCTCGACCACAACCTCTACCTCTACGGCGGCGTCACGCCCGTGCCGCTGTCCGACATGAACGGCCAGGGCGACTACTGGCGCTTCGCCGCCTGGTTCCGCGCCTACTGGACCGCGTTCGCCGTGATCCTGCTGGTGCTGTCCTACGGCCTGTGGCGACGGGGGACCGAGACCCGCCTGCTGCCGCGCCTGAAGCGGCTGCCGCGGCGGCTGATGGGGCCGCCCGGGGTGGTCGCCGGCCTGGCGCTCGTCGCCTTCGGCGGGCTCGGCGGCTACATCTTCCTCAACACCAATGTGTGGAACGACTACCGGACCCAGATCGACGACGAGCGCTACCAGGCGGATTTCGAGAAGGCCTTCCTGAAGTACGAGACCCTGGCCCAGCCCTCGATCACCGACGTGGTGCTGAACCTCGACCTCGACCCGCACGCCCCGCGCCTGGTCACCCAGGGCCGCTACGAGCTGGTGAACGACGGGAACGCCCCCATCGCCCAGCTCCACCTGCGCCTCGACCGCGACACCCGCGCGGAGAAGATCGCCCTGTCGCGACCCGCGAAGCTCACGACGCACGACCGGTTCAACTACCGCATCTTCACCTTCGACCAGCCGCTGCAGCCGGGCGAGCGGGCGACGCTGACCTTCACCACCCTGATGCAGCAGAAGGGCTTCAAGAACCGCGGCAACACCACCCGGCTCGTCGACAACGGGACCTTCGTGAACAACTTCGAGTTCGCCCCGGTGGTCGGCATGGACAAGAACCAGCTGCTCCGCGACCGCGCCAAGCGCCGCAAGTACGGCCTGCCGGCCGAGATCCGCCCGCCGAAGCTCGAGGACCTGTCGGCGACCAACCGCAACTACCTGGCCAACACCGACTGGGTGAACGCCGACATCACCATCACCACCGTGGCCGGCCAGACGGCCATCGCGCCCGGCTACCAGGTCTCCGACGTGACCAAGGACGGCCGCCGCACCATGCGCTACCGCACCGACGCGCCGGTGCTGAACTTCTTCTCCGTCCAGTCGGCCGACTACGAGATCCGCAAGGTCAACCACAAGGGCGTCGAGCTGGCGATCTACTACGACGCCGAGCACCCGTGGAACGTCGACCGGATGGTCAATGCCCTGAAGCTCGGCCTCGACTATTTCCAGGCGAACTTCAGTCCGTACCAGTTCCGCCAGGCGCGGATCCTGGAGTTCCCGGCGTACGAGAGCTTCGCCCAGGCCTTCGCGAACACCATGCCTTACTCCGAGAGCATCGGGTTCGTGACCAACAACACCAAGCCCGACAAGATCGACTATGTGACCTACGTCACGGCCCACGAGCTCGGCCACCAGTGGTGGGCCCACCAGATCATCGGCGCCGAGATGCAGGGCGGCACGGCGCTGTCCGAGACCCTGGCCCAGTACTCGGCGCTCATGGTTATGGAGAAGACCTACGGCCAGGAGGCGATCCGGCGGTTCCTCAAGCGCGAACTCGATCAGTACCTGCGCTCGCGGGGCGGCGAACTCGTCGAGGAGCTGCCGCTGATCCGGGTCGAGAACCAGCCCTACATCCACTACCAGAAGGGATCGCTGGTCATGTACCTGCTGCGCGACCGGATGGGCGAGGCGAAGGTCAACGCCGCGCTCCGCACCCTGCTGCAGAAGTACGCCTTCAAAGGCGCGCCCTATGCCCGGTCGCAGGACCTGGTGGACGCGCTCCGCGCCCAGGCCGGGAACGACCCCGTGGCCCAGCAGCTGATCACCGACCTGTTCGAGAGGATCACGGTCTACGATCTCAAGACCAAGACGGCCGAGGCGAAGAAGCGCGCCGACGGCCGTTGGGACGTCACCCTGAACCTGGAAGCCCGGAAGCTCTACGCCGACGGCGAGGGCAAGGAGACGCCGGCGTCGCTGAACGGCCAGCTGTTCGACATTGGCGTCTTCACGGCAGAGCCGGGCAAGCCGGGCTTCACGTCCAAGGACGTCGCCCATTTCCGGCTCACGCCTTTGAGGGATGGCGCCCAGACGGTGACGCTCACCGTCGACCGCAAGCCTGTCTTCGCGGGCGTCGATCCGTACAACAAGCAGATCGACCGGAACTCCGACGACAACGCGATCCGCGTGACGGGCGGCTGACGGTGTCCGGCGAGTGGAGGCCGCCGCACTGGCCTCTACTCATCGTTGTGTGGTCGCCCAAAACTCTACCGCAGGATTTGGAAACGTTCCGGTTTCCTACCCATACTGGGGTTTTCCCTTAGTTCTGCTGGCGCCGAACTTGCCCGTATTCCTACGGGTAAGTATGGCCACGCTACGTGTTGGTTCATTCCGATACGCCGGGGAGTTTGAAGCCGATGTCGAACATCACGCGCCTCGCGCCGATGCTGATCGCAGCCGCCGCCGTCGCCGCGGCCGCTCCGGCCATGGCGCAGAGCAGCAGCACCGCGTCGGTCACCGGCACGATGAACGTCACGCAGCCGCTGCAGCTCAGCAAGACGACCGACCTGACGTTCGGCACGATCATGCGTCCCGCCTCGGGCTCGGGGAACGTCAGCATCGACGCCACCACCGGAGCGCGGACCGTCACCGGCAACGCCTCGGGGGTCACCGGCGGCTCCAACGCCACGCCGACCCGCGCCGCCTTCACCGTCAGCGGCGAAGGCGGCATGAACATCACCGTCACCGTTCCCAGCTCGATGAACATGACCCGCGGCGGCCTTGATCCGATCACCGTCAGCCTGAACTCCACCATGGGCGGCGGCCAGCTCAGCGGCTCGGCCGGCTCGACCGGCACGGCCTCCTTTGGCGTCGGCGGCCAACTGGCTATCAGCAACACCACTCCGACGGGCGCCTACAGCGGCACCTTCAACGTCACGGTCGCCTACAACTGAGCCGCCGGGCTCCGCCGCGCGAGCCCGATCAGCCAGAGCCCAGTCAGCAGCCGGTGGGCGGTCAGCGTCCACGGATAGGTCCATTCCACGATCGGCATCAGCCAGCGCTGCCCCAGGTATTCGCCGGCCAGCATCATGGCCGTGATGACGATTGTGAGCGCGCCGGTCGCCGCCGCCCAGCCGGCGAGGCCCCGCCGCGGCAGGGCGCTGACGAACAGGCCCGTGGACAGGCTGTACGTCACCCACAACAGCGGATACGCCGCCTCGGTCACCTGCTGGAAGGTTTCGATCTTGGCGCGAAGGGCCGCCGGGTCCGGTCCGCCGGCCAGGTAAGCCGCCTTCCAGGCGCCGTTCACGACGATCAGGATCGTGAAGCCCAGCAGGAACTCCACCATCTTCTCGACGAAGGCGAAGCTGTAGCCCGCCGCCGCCCGCCCGGGCGCGCGGTCCTTCAGCGCGAGCGCCATTCCCAAGGCCAGCATCAGTGTCAGGAAGGGATGGACCAGCAGCACCCACTGCCGCGCCGCATAGAACGGATTGTGAATCAGCGCCGTCCGCGCGTCGAAGCCCTCCGCGTCATAGAGGTGGGGCAGCAGGTTGTTGCTGAGCGTGGTGCCCGCCGCCAGCACGGCGCAGAGCCCCAGGCCCAGAAGGGCTGCGTTGGAAACCTTCATCGATGAACTCCCGGCTCGTCTCGGCGGGACCGCGCCGCGATCCGCAGGGCAGCGCCATGCCGAAGTGACGAACCGCCGGAGCGGCGTGACGAAGGACCGGAGCTAGGCTTCCACCGCCTGCCGGACCGCGGCCCGGTAGCTGCGGCCCACGCGCAGCCGTCGGCCGTCTAGGAGCCGCACGGCGACGATCCCGTTCCGGTCGCGCTCGAGCCGCTCGATTAGCCCAAGCGTGACGAGCGTCGAGCGATGGATGCGGAGACGATCCGCCGGATCCATCCGCTGCTCCGCCTCGGCGATGGTCATGCGGATCAGCCGCCGGCCGTGCGGCCCCTCGACCTCCACATAGTTGCCGGCGGCCCGGACGAGGCGGGCGTCGGCGAACCGGCGGTCGGCCTGCGCCGTACGTCGGGCCGGCCGCGACGTCCACTCCAGGCGCAGCCGCGCCGCCAGCGGGGTGAACGCCAGCAGCGGCGCCCGGCTTTGCAGCCGGCTTGCCAGCTCGGCGACATCGGCCGGCGGGATCAGCAGGCCATCCAGCCCGATGGAGGCGGCGAGGGTCGCCATCAGCAGACCGGCTTCCGCCCAGCTCGGCCGGCCGCCCACCGAAGCCACCCGCAGCCTCAGCAGGATGAACGCAGCCGCCCACGGGACCACCACGCCTGCCAGCCACTTCAGCGCCAGCGCGGCGTCCACGCCGCCGTGCGTCGTCTGGTAGAGCACGCAGTCCGTCATGACGAACAGCGCCGCCGCGCCGGCCATGGCGGCGGCGATCGCGACGTCCCGGTGCGAGGGTCCGTCCATCTCGAGGGCCGAGGCTAATGTCATGCCGCAGCATTGCAGGCGCGGGAGGGGCCTTGCCAAGCTGGAACATTTACGGAACAGTGACCCGCATGGATCAGCCCGGCTTGCAGGACATGTCCGCCTCCCCAGAGCTCTTCGCGAGCCCGGCTGCGCACTTCCTCGGCCATCGCGAGCGCCTGCGCCAGCGTGCTGTCGCTGGCGGCCTCGGCGCCCTGCCTGACTACGAGCTGCTCGAGATGTTCCTGTTCCGCTCGATCCCGAAGAAGGACGTGAAGCCGCTGGCGAAGCAGCTGCTGACCCGCTTCGGCTCCCTGGGCGGCGTTCTCGGCGCGACCTCCGAGGAGCTGCGCACGGTGAAGGGCGTGGGCGAGATGGTGGCCCTGGACCTCAAGCTGCTGCACGAGGCGACCTTGCGCACCGCGCGCGAGCAGGTCGCCCGCCGGCCGGTGATCTCCTCGTGGAACGCGCTGCTCACCTATGTGAAGACCGCGCTCGCCCACGAAAGCCGCGAGCAGTTTCGCGTGCTGTTTCTGGACAAGAAGAACCAGCTGATCGCCGACGAAGTCATGAACCGCGGCACGGTTGACCACGCCCCGGTCTATCCGCGCGAAGTGGCCCGCCGGGCGCTGGAGCTGTCGGCCAGCGCCTTGATCCTGGTGCACAACCACCCGTCGGGCGATCCGCAGCCGTCCACCGCCGACGTCGACATGACCCGCCAGGTGGTGGACGCCGCCCGCGCGCTCCGCATCGCCGTCCACGACCACCTCGTCGTCGGCCGCAACGGCACGGCCAGTCTCAAGGCGCTGGGGCTGATGTGAGCGGGAGGCCGGCCTCGCAAGAGACCCTACGCAAAAGACGGGTAGTCGACGTAAGGGCCTGTCATTCAAGGGTTTCTATCGCTGAGCTGTTGCCGCGGCTTCGAAAGTCCGCCACCCTGCGTTGTGGGGGGAGCGCAATTTGAGGGACGAAATGCGCATCCGCTGGGACAGGGTTCTACCCCTGGCCGCGGTCGTGATCTTCTGGATCCTGGTCTTCTGGCTGGGGTCCCGATTGAAGGACTTCTGGCCTTAGGCGTGTCGAACTTGCAGGCCGTCCGGTTCGCGCCGGGCGGCCTCATCCATTCGGAGCCTCGGGCATCGTCTCGCGCGGGATGATCGCGCCGATATGCTGGACGACGACGCCGGCCAGCTTGCGCCCCGCGGCCACCGCGTCCTCCGGAGACGCGCCGTCCAGCCGCGCGGCCAGGTAGCCCGCGTTGAAGCTGTCGCCCGCGCCGGTGGTGTCCCTGGGCTTGACCGTCTCGCCCGGTGCGATCCGCATCGGCTCGGCGTCCGGCGTCAGGATCCGCAGCGAATGGTCGTGCTGGCGGTGCACCACCTCGGCGCCGGCCGCGGCCCAGCGCTCGGGCGCCTCGTCGCCCAGGCACAGCGCGTCCAGGTCCTCGGCGCTGGCGGAAACGAACCGCGCGCCCATCGCCGCCTGCTCGATCGCCGCCCGCGCCGTCTCCACGTCCGCCCACAGCCTGGCGCGGTAGTTCAGGTCGAAGCCCACGGCCTTGGCCGCGCCCGCCAGTTCCGCCAGCTTTGACCGCCCGGACTCACCGATCACCGCCAGGGTGATGGCCGAGAAATAGGTCAGGTCCGCCGCCTTCGCCGCCTGCGTCAGCGCCGCCTGGTCCGCCAGCTCGGCGAACTGGCGCACCGGCGCCTCGCCCCGCCAATAGAAGAACCGCCGCTCGCCGTTGGCGTCGCGCTCGATGGCGTAGAGTCCCGGCACGCGGCCCTCGACCCGCCGGATCAGGCCCGCGTCCATGCCCTCGGCGGCGATCGCGTCCACGATCCCGGCGCTGAATGGATCGTCCGCGCCCAGCACGGTCGCATAGGCCACGTCGTGGCCCAGCCGCGCAAGATAGACGGCGGTGTTGTAGGTGTCGCCGGCATAGCCCAAGACGCCCTGCCCGGCTCCCGCCAGACTGAGCTCCACCATCACTTCGCCGATCGAGATCACGCGCCCCATGGGCCGCGTTCTTAAGCGGCTTCGACCTCGAAAGTCAGCCCCGCGTTCTTCGAAAGCCGCTCCACCAGCCGATCCTGCAGCGCCGCCGCGGGCGTCCAGATCCCGCCGGCCACGTCGGGCGCGTTCACCAGCGCGATCGCCGTCTCCGCCAGCATCTTCGAGGTCGAGCCGTAGCCCGGGTCCTTGTCGCCCTTCACGCTGGCCCGCAACTTGCGGCCGTCGGCGGCCTCGCCCACGAACAGGATGTCGAAGAAGCCGGCCTCGCGCTCGGCCTTCGTCGGCCCCTCGCCGGGCTTCGGGCCGCCGCCCGGGATCGAGCCCAGGTCAGTGAAGGTCACTGGCCCGCCCGGGCCGCCCATGGCCATTTCGTCGTAGACGAAGTCCTGGCCGTAAGCATGGCCCATCAGCAGGTTCGAACGGTGGACGTTCTTGACGTTGATCACCGCCATCATGAACGGCGCGACCGGCCCCACGTCGGGGTCGTCGTAGGGCGCGTTCGAGGCCGGCGCGGCAGGCCCCTGGAAGCCGGGCGTCAGGCCGTAGTCGCTCATCATGACGGCCAGTTGCGACGGATCCTTCTGCAGGGCCTCCATGGTGGCCTTGCCGCTCGCGGCCGTACCGCCGGAGAGGCCGCCCTGGATCGCCCGCACCCGGCCCTTCACCCGCGGCAAGGGCGCGCCCAGCTGCGCCTTCGCCGCCTGCTGGATGAAATAAACGCCGGCTTCGAAGGGGATCGAATCGAACCCACACGAGAACAGGATCCGCGCGCCGGTCGCTTTGGCCTTGGCGTCGTGCGCATCAATCATCTGCCGCATCCAGTTCGGCTCGCCGCAGAGATCCAGGTAGTCCGTCCCGGCTTCCGCGCAGGCCGCCACCAGGTCCGAGCCGTACAGCTGATAGGGGCCGACCGTGGTCACCACCGCCTTCGTCCGGCGCACCATTTCGCGCACCGAGGCCGGATCGGCGGCGTCGGCGACCACCAGCGGCGTGTCGGTCGGCGCGCCGATCTCGTCCCGTACCTCCGCGAGCTTCTGCGCCGATCGGCCGGCCATGGCCCACTTCACCTCGCCGGCCCCCTCGCCATTGGGCCCGTAGCGCTGCGCCAGGTGCTCGGCCACCAGCCGGCCGGTGTAGCCGCTGGCCCCATAGACGATCAGGTCGAACTCGGCGTCGGCGTTCATCGGGCGTCCCTCGTGTTTCAGCACGACCTTACGAATTTACGCCGTTACAGCAATCGCCGCCTTATGGTCGGTCCATGCCGCCTCCCTTGGGAATCATCGAAGGCTTCTTCGGCCGCCCCTATTCGTGGGACGAGCGCGCCGGAATGGTCCGGGCGCTCAGCCCCGCCGGCTACGGCTTCTACCTCTATGCGCCCAAGGCCGACGCCTATCTCCGCAAGCGCTGGCGCGAGCCGTATCCAGACGCAGAGCTTGAGAAGCTCGCCGACTTTGCCGCAGGCTGCCGCGCCACCGGCGTCCGCTTCGGCGTCGGCCTAAGCCCCTACGAGCTCTATCGCGACTTCGATGGGGCTGCGAAGGCCGCGCTCGCAACCAAGCTGGACCAGCTGGCGAGCCTCGGCCTCGACGATCTCGGGGTCTTCTTCGACGACATGCGCGGCGACCTGCCGGACCTCGCCGACAGTCAGATCGAGATCGTCCATTGGATCGCGGAGCGCGCGCCGGACGCCCGCCTGATCGCCTGCCCCAGCTACTATTCCGACGATGGCGTGCTGGACCGCGTATTCGGCCAGCGCCCCGCCAACTACCTCGAGGACCTCGGCGCCGGCCTCGACCCCGCCATCGACATCATGTGGACCGGCGAGGAGGTCTGCAGCCTGCAGATCACGCCCGGCCACCTCGAGCGGGTTTCAAGGCAGCTGCGCCGTAACCCGTTCCTGTGGGACAACTACCCCGTCAACGACGGCCCGCGCATGAGCCGCTTCCTGCACCTGCGGGCCTTCACCGGCCGGCCCGCCGCAATTGGCGAGCACCTGACGGCGCACGGGATCAACACCGCCTCCCAGGCCGTCCTCAGCCGCATCCCCGCGCTCACGCTGGCCGACAGCTATCGAGAGGGCGCGGCCTACGCCTATGCGGCCAGCTTCCGCCGCGCCGCGCGCGAGGTGCTGGGCGACGACTTCGCCGCCCTCATCGAGCGCAACCTCCTGGCGCTACAGGACTCCGGCGTCGACGGCATGTCAGACGATCTGAAGGGCAAGCTCCGCGAACGCCTCGCCGAGCATGACCACCCCGCCGCCCGCGAGATCGAGGCCTGGCTCGACGGCGCTTATGCGATCGGCGCCGACGAGCTGCAGACGCAGTAGCGCCCTTCTTCCGCCGGATCCTTCCCGCTAGAGACGGCGCGTGCTTTCCCGCCGCGCTCTTCTCTCGCGTCTCGGCCTGCTCGCCGCCGGCGGCACGGGGCTTTGGCTGGTCCGCGACCGCATCCCCTGGCCGCCGCCCAAGACGATCTTCGCCGCCGAGCCCAGCACGCCTTGGATCCCGCTGCCCCGCGACGCCCGGCTGATCGAGATCGACGGCGAGGCGGCCGGCCACCCCATCCGCATCGTCGTGGACTCCGGCGCCCAGTTCTCGGCCATCGACCAGGTGCTGGCCCAGGCGCTCGACCTGCCCAAGGCCGCGACCCTGCCGATGCTGGCCTATGGCGTCAGCGGCCAGCCCAGCCTCACCCACACCGTCCGATTCGACCTCGCGCTCCACGGCCTGGCCGTCCAGGGCGTCCGCGCGGCGGTGCTCGACATTGCGGGCCTCTCCTCCGCGACTGGCCGCGAGTTCCACATGCTGCTCGGCCGCGACGTGCTGCGCGAACTGGTGCTCGAGGCGGACTTCCCCCGCGACCGCGTCCGCTTCCATCGCCCGGCCGCCTATCGCCCGCCGCCGGACGCCCGCCCCGTGCCGCTGAAGCTGGTTGGCGGCGCGCCGATGACCCCGGTCACGGTCGAGGGCTCGGCTCCCATCGACGTCTTGGTGGATACCGGCGCCAGCAGCGTCCTGGCGCTCTCCACCGACGCGGCCCGCAACGCTGGCCTGCTTTCGCCGGGCCGCACCGTCGACACGGCCCACTCTGTCAGCCTGGGCGGCCTCAGCCTGGACCAGCTCGTCCGCGCCCGCACCGTCGAGGCGGCCGGCCTGACCCTGCGCGGCGTTGACGTCCAGATCTACGCGCCCAGCGCCAAGGGCGCGATCCCGCGGGGCCTCCTGGGCTCAGGCCTCTTCCGTCGCTACCGCATGGCCCTCGACCTGGACGGCGGACGGCTCTTCCTCATGCCCCCGGCCACGGCCCTCGTGCGGGAACCAAGGCCGTAGCGCGGCATTCCGCCTATCAACGACACGGATAGGGAGATGCCGTCCATGAAACGCGCCTTTTTGATCAGCGCCGCCGCGCTTTCGGCCCTCACGCTGGCCGCCTGCAACCGCCAGGAGGCGGCCACCAACGAAGCCAACCCGGGCCAGGCCGAGCCGGTGAACGCCGCGCAGGACGCCGTCGGCGCCGCCGTCGGCCAGGTCTCTGCCTCGACCATGGGCGCCAACTCGACCGACGCCTTCGTGGCGAACGCCGGCATGAGCGACATGTACGAGATCGAAGCCGGCAAGATGGCGCAGGAAAAGGGTCAGTCGGCTGGCGTGAAGGCCTTCGGCAAGCAGATGGTCACCGACCACACCGCCATGTCGAACGAGATGAAGGCCATCCTCGCCAAGAACAACATCACCCCGCCGGCCGAGCTCGACCAGCGCCGCAAGGGCATGCTCGACAACCTGAAGGCCGCCACGGGCGCCGACTTCGACAAGGCCTACATCGCCCAGCAGGACGCCGCCCACGCCGAGGCGCACACCCTGATGACCGGCTACGCCCAGAACGGCGACAACGCCGAGCTCAAGGCGCTGGCCCAGAAGGCCGCCCCGAAGATCCAGGCGCACCACGACAAGGTGAACCAGCTGAAGTCCGGCGCGCAGTAACACCGCTCTCCCGTATTCGGGACGTCGACGCCCGCCGGTCCTCCGGCGGGCGTTCTTCGTGGGCGCGGCTCTGCCGGAGGAGCCGGACGATCTTTAAGCAAATGAGGGAACAGGACACCGCGCTCGACCGTCTCACCTTCCGCTTCCACCACAGATTGCGAGAGGAGCCGGGACGTGTCGCTCTCCCAGACCCCATCCGAGGCGCGGCTGCGCGCCGATGACGCCTCAGGCGCCGCCGCCGAACCCAGAAGCTGGCTCAGCGGCGAGGCCTTCCAGAACTTCGCCAGGTCGCCGTCGGCGGCCATCGGCCTGCCCGGCGGCAAGCGCGTGACGCTCGCCACCGACCGCGTGCGCGCCAAGCCCGCGCTCACCCCCACCCTGTCGGGCACGCTCGGCCAGAACGCCATCGGCCTCGGCGTGTGGGGCCTCGCCTCGCCGAACAGCGTCAACCGCTTCCTCGGCATGGACGCCAACCCCCAGACCGTCCAGCTGCTGTTCGGCGCCCGCGAGATGGCCACCGGCCTGCGCCTGGTCAGCGATCCGACGTGCAAGATGACGCTCTGGGCCCGTGTCGCCGGCGACGTCTTCGACATCGCCGTCCTCCGCTCGCTCGACAAGCCCGAGAACCCCAAGCGCGGCAACGTCCGCCTGGCTCTGGGCGTCGTCGCCGCCGTCACCGCCCTCGACGTGCTCGCCGCCTGGCGCATGAGCACCGTCAAGCGCACCTGCCCGTAAGAAGAGGACCCCGCGCGATGAAAGCCATCTGCTGGCAAGGCAAGAAGGACCTCCGCTGCGAGGAGGTGCCCGACCCGATCATCGAGGATCCCAAGGACGCGATCATCCGCGTCACCTCGACCTGCATCTGCGGCTCGGACCTGCACCTGATGAACGGCTTCGTGCCGACCATGTGCAAGGGCGACGTCATGGGCCACGAGCCCATGGGCGAGGTCGTGGAGGTGGGGCCCGAGGCCCGCGCCGCCGGCCTCAACGTCGGCGACCGGGTGGTCGTCCCGTTCCAGATGATCTGCGGCGAGTGCGAGCAGTGCCGGGCCGGCAACTACTCGGTCTGCCAGGTCACCAACCGCAACGCCGACCTGGCCAAGGCCTTCTTCGGCGACACCACCGCGGGCCTGTTCGGCTACTCGCACATCACCGGCGGCTATGCCGGCGGCCAGGCCGAGTACCTGCGGGTGCCTTTCGCGGCCACCACGGTCGTGAAGGTGCCGAAGACCGGGATCGACGAGAAGTACATCTTCCTCTCCGACATCCTGCCCACCGGCTGGCAGGCGGCGGCCTTCGCCGACATCCAGCCCACCGACACCGTGGCCGTTTGGGGCTGCGGCCCCGTCGGCCTCTTCACCATCCTGTCGGCGATCAAGATGGGCGCCCAGCGGGTCATCGCCATCGACGACGTGCCCGAGCGGCTGGAGATGGCCGCCAGCCTCGGCGCCCAAGTCCTCGACCGCCGGGGGACCCACGTCCTTAATGCGCTCAAGGACATGACCGACGGCCACGGTCCGGAGAAGTGCATCGACGCCGTCGGCATCGAGGCCCACGGGCCGACCGCCGTGCTCGAGCTGATCGACCGGGTGCAGACCTCGCTGAAGCTCGAGACCGAGCGTCCCGTCGCGCTGCGCGAGGCTGTCATGGCCTGCAAGGCGGCGGGCACGGTCTCGATCCCCGGCGTGTACGGCGGCATGTCCAACATGATCCCGATGGGCGCGATCATGAACAAGGGCCTGACCATCCGAACCGGCCAGACGCACGTGAAGCGCTGGACCGACGAGCTGCTGCGTCTCATCGACGAGGGCGAGATCGATCCGACCTTCCTGATCACCCACACCGCCCCTCTGGGCCAGGCGCCGGATCTCTACAAGATCTTTCGCGACAAGCAGGACGGCTGCGTGAAGGTCGTCCTGAAGCCCTGACCCTCATTTGAGGCGCCGGGGATACTTCCCGTTCCCCGGCGGTTGCGACAGGCACGGAAACTCGAGGAGACGACAATGAAGTGGCTCAATGTCATCACCCTGGCTCTGGTCATCGTCGGCGGTCTGAACTGGGGCCTCGTCGCCCTGGGCGGTCCCCAGATGGACCTCGTCGCCAACCTGTTCGGCGGCCAGGACAGCGGCCTGTCGCGCATCGTCTACGGCCTGGTGGGCCTGTCGGCGCTGTGGCAGCTCATGCCGTTCTCCAAGGCCATGCGCGTCGGCGAGGTCAATGCCGAAGCCGGCCATGGCCGCGTGACCACCCACTAAGGTCATCGACCAAGACTTCGATCTGCGGGGCTCCGGCGACGCCGGGGCCCCGTTCGTTTTCGGGGTAGAGGCGACGCCCCGCGAGCGGTAAGCCCGGATGATGTCTCCCTCCGACCCACAGCAGAGGCCGGTCGCGCCGAAGGCGGCGCTGCCTGTGATGCTGCTGCTGGTCTTCCTCAGCCTCATCGGCTTCGGCGTCGTCATTCCGCTGCTGCCGTTCTTCGCCGACGTCTTCGAGGCCGAGGCCTGGGAGGTGACCCTCCTCTTTTCGGTCTTCTCGGCGGGACAGTTCCTGGGCGAGCTCACCTGGGGCCGGCTCTCCGACCGCATCGGCCGACGTCCGGTGCTGCTGATCACCATCGTAGGATCCGCGCTCGGCTACATCGGCCTGGCCTTTGCCCCCAGCATCTGGCTGGCCGTCGCCGCCCGCGCCTTCGCCGGCTTCTTCTCCGGCAACATGTCGACCATCCAGGGCTACATCGTCGACGTCTCGCCGCCCGAGCGGCTGGCCGGTCGCCTGGGCCTCGTCGGTTCGGCGTTCGGCGTCGGCTTCGTGGTCGGCCCTGCCATCGGCGGCCTGATGGCGCGGCCCGAGCTTGGCGCCGCCGGCTTCCGGCCGCCGCTGCTGCTGGCCGCCGGCCTCTGCGTGCTGGCGGTGATCGGCATCCTGGCGTTCGTGCGCGAATTCCGCACGCCGGGCGCCCCGGCCGGGCCGCGGCGGAATCCGCTGGCCGGCCTCAGGGATGTCGCAGGCCATCCGGTGCTGACCCTGGTCTTCGGCACCATCTTCTTCGGCTTCTTCGCGAGCTCCGCCCTCTGGTCGGTCCTGGGCCTCTGGATGGACGCCCGTTTCCACTGGGGCCCGCGCGAGGTCGGCTTCGTCATGGCCCTGACCGGCATCGCGGCCGCGCTCACACAGGGCATGATCGCCGGCGTCATGGTGCGCCGCCTTGGCCAGGGGCCGACCATCGCCATCGGCCTGGTGATCGCCGCGATCACCACCTGCGCCATGGCCGGCTCGCCGTGGGGCTGGCTGGCCGCAGGCCTCCTGGTGGCCTCGGTCGTGGGTCACGCCGCGTGGCAGCCGGCCGCCATGGCGATCGCCTCGCAGTCGACCACGGCCGACCGGCAAGGCGCGGTTCTCGGCGCGGCGACGGCGTCGGGTTCGCTGTCCCGCGTGCTGGGTCCCCTGCTCGGCGGGATGCTGTTCTCGGAGATTGGCCCCTGGGCGCCGGTGTTCGCCGCGGGCCTTCTGATGCTGCCGGGCGCCTGGCTCGGCTGGCGTGCGGCGGCGGCCCTCCGCAAGTGGAAGGCCGCCGCCGCCTAGTCGTACGACTTCGGGCTACTTCGGCGCGGGCGCGCCGGTCGGGGCCGTGGTCATGCCGCTCGAGTCGGACGGCGGCGTCACCACCACCGCCGTGTTCGAGCCCTGCGGGGTCTCGGCCACCGCCGCGGCGCCTTCGGCCGCGGCCTTGAGCTGTTCGTCGCTCACCTGGCTTTCCGGCAGGGTCGTGCTGACCTCGGCCTCGGCCGTGCCGGTGTTCGCTTCGGCCTCGCGCTCGCCGCCGCCGCAGGCGGTGAGCAGGGCCGCGCCACCGATCAGGGCCACGGCCGCCGTCGCGGCCTTGGACATCCTCGTCATGGGTCTCTCCTAGGTTGGACGGACGGTGAAGCCGCAGCAGGCCCGCCGGGTTCCCGTCAAGGTGGAGGCGTGGGTAATCTCACGGAGCTTCAGCCCTCCGGCCGACCGCCCTATGATCCGCGCGCCAACTTGGAGTGCGACCCATGAAGCTCATCAGATCCGCCGCCATCGGCCTCGCGTTCGCCGTCGTCGGCGCAGGCGGCGCGCTCGCGGCCGAGGAGATGGCCTGCTGCAAGGACAAGAAGCCCTGCTGCGACCAGATGAAGGACGGCAAGCCGATGCCCTGCTGCGACGGTCACAAGAAGGAGGCGCCGAAGCCCGACGCCCCCAAGCCGCCGGCCGAGCATCAGCACCAGCACTGATCCTGCCTGCCGGGCATGAAAAAGGGCGGCTCCGCGAGGAGCCGCCCTTCGTCATTTCAAGACGTCCGCCTAGTGCTGCAGGCGGCTGTCGACCTCGTCGCGCACCGTCGAGACGCCGGCGTCGGCAAGCGCCTTGGCCTTGTCCTTCAGGGTCGAGCCTTCGCCTTCCGGACCGGTCTGGCGATGCAGTTCGTCCTTCACCTGACCATACGCGCGCTCGGCCACGGTCCGGGCTTCCTGCAGCGAGGTCTTGGCGAGGTCGCGGCCGCGGCCGACCAGCTTGTCGCGGTGCGGGCCGATGTAGCGGTTCTCGGTCCGGGTCGCCGGGATCGAGGCGCCGATGGCCACGCCGACCGCCAGACCGATCGCGCCGATGATCAGCGGCTCGGTGTCCAGGGTCTCCTGGTAGCGGGCCTGGGCGCGCTGGCCGATGTCGCTGGCGCGGGTCTGCACCGAGCCGACCAGGCCGCTGGCCCGCGTCTTGGCCGAGCCGACGCCGTCGGCGGTCGAGGTGCGGGCGGTGTCCACCGCGCCCGAGACCTTGTCCTTTGCGGTGTGGATGCCGGACTTCGCGGCCTGCACCGCCTCGCGGGCCTTGGACTTGATCTTGCTCTTCAGGCCGCCGTCCTCGTCGTAGCCTTCATAGGTCTCGTAGTAGCCCTGGCCGGAATAGGTGTCGTAGCCCTTGTTCCTGCGGCCCTGGCTCAGCGCCAGCCACGCGATCCCGGCGCCGATCAGCGCGATCGGGATCGGGTTTTCCTTGGCCTGCTCCACCACCGTGGTCAGGACCTTGTTGCTCGTTCCGCCCATGATCCTCGTCGCCTCGTCGAACAGTTCCTTGGGTTGCATCTTGTCCTTGAGCGCCTCGACCGTCCGGTCGATCTGCCCGCGCGTGGCCTCCACCTCGCGCTCCACCTCTGCCGATGACTTGGTCATCCTATTTTCCCTTCACTAGCTGGGCGTCCTTCTGGAGCTGGCGCGCCGTCCGGTCGGGTTTCAGGTTTTCAGGTTTCAGCATCTTCAGCCCGGCGCGGATCAGCACGATGCCGACCACCGCCACCACGACGCCGACGATCAGCGCCGCGAAGGCCGGGTGCATGTACTCCGCCAGCGCCGCCACCAGCGCCGCCAGCAGGACGCCCAGCGCCGCCAGGACGAAGATGCCGCCGGCGACGATCTCGCCCGCCGCCTTGCCGGCGACGTGCAGCTTCTCCGTCATCTCGGTGCGGACAAGCTCGGATTCCTTGCGCACCAGGGTGGCGAGGTCCGTCGTCAGCTGCGAGACGAGCTCCGGCAGGGTCCGGGCGTCTGTCCTCATGCCGTCGTCCATCGGGATCAGGTCCCCGCCGGGCGATCGGTCGAACCGAAGCCGTCGTCGAGGCCCGCGCCGGACTCGTCCACGTCCGTGGCGGTCAGGTCTTCCGTCCCGTCGCCCAGAACGTCCGCAGCCATGACCTCGGCGTCCGTGCCCTGGACGCCCAGGTCATCGTCGATGGTGCTGGCGAGGCCGGCTCCGGCGAGGCCGCCCCCGGCGAGCGTGGTCGGCGCACTGGCCAGGCCGCCGGCCGCGCCGACTTCCAGGTCGTCCGAGCCCGCCGTGCCCGAGTAGGCCGTCGTGGCCACCGGATAGGGCGTCCCGCCGACATCGTCGGACAGGCCACCCGACAGGCCGAAGGAATCGTCCGAGGCGCGCACGAAACGGCCCAGGGCCAGGCCCGCCAGCACCGCGCCGCCGATGAAGGCGATCGGGTGACGGCGGCCGAAGTCACGGACGGTGTCCAGCAGTTCCTCGGGCTGTTTGCCGGCCAGGTTCCGCGAGAAGTTCTCCAGGCCGTCGGCCGCCTGGCCGATGAACCGAGCCGCGGGGCTCTGGTCGTTCTGGGCCAGTTCGTCGCCCGCACGCCGGATGGCGTTGGCGAAGTCGCCCAGGGTCTTGGTGGCCGTCTCGGTGCGCCGCTGCGCCTCGGTCCGCGCCTTTTCCTGGGCGGCTGTGGCGAAGGTCTGGGCTTCCTGCTTCAGCGCCTGACTGGCCTGGCCGATGGCGGCCTTCGCCTGCGCTTTCCGGCCGGAGCCTTCCGTGCCCGCCAGATCGCCAGTGTTGTCGAATTCGCTCATGAGGTCTCTCCGCAAGCCGCACGCCAATCCCACGCAACCTGGGCAGGCGACATTCATCGCGCGCCGCGAGCTTCGCCGCGCGCTCCCGGTAAACGCATCGAACCGCCGATCGGTCCGGCCGGGCGCGGCGAAAACCGCAAAAATGTTCGCAAGTTCCATCCGGCCGTTGGATCGGGTGGAAACCGGGGGGCGCGCGGGCCTATAGGTGAGCCCCATGAAAGCGCTTATCGCCGCCGCGGCCATGTTCGCCGTCAGCCCTGCCTTCGCCCAGGCTCCCAGCCCCAAGCTGGACACCAGCGCGGGCCCGATTTCGGCCCAGCGGATCTCCGACATCACCCGCGAACTGGCGAGCGACCCCTACGCCGGCCGCGGGCCCGGCGGTCCCGGCGAGCCGCGCACCATCGACTATCTCGTGAAGCAGTTCCAAGACCTTGGACTTGAGCCCGCCGGCGACAAGGGGACCTTCGTTCAGGCGGTCCAGCTCTACCGCTTCCAGACCCAGCCGAACGGCGCCTACAGCCTGAAGGCGCCGGGTCTTTCCAAGGTTCTACAGACGCAGACCGATCTGCGCGTCGAAACGCAGCGGCCGGTCGAACACATCGAGATCAGAGACGCCCCGCTCGTCTTCGTCGGCTACGGCGTCACCGCGCCCGAGCGCGGCTGGGACGACTTCAAGGGCGTCGACCTAAAGGGCAAGATCGCCCTCATCCTCATCAACGACCCCGACTTCGAAGCCGCCGCGGGCGACGCGGTCGCGGACAAGTTCGGCGGTAAGGCGGCCACCTACTACGCCCGCTGGACCTACAAGTATGAGGAGGCCGTCCGCCAGGGCGCGCTGGGCGCCCTCATCGTCCATGAGACGGCCGGCGCGGCCTATGGCTGGAACACCGTCGTCGCCGGCGGCGGCGAAAGCTACGATGTCGTCCGCAAGGATCCGGCGTCCGCCCGTCTGCTGCTGCAGGGCTGGATCCAGCGCCCGCTGACCGTCGAACTCTTCAAGGCCGCCGGGCTCGACTTCGAGGCCGAGAAGGCCCGCGCGCGCACCGCCGCCTTCAGGCCCGTCGAGCTGAAGGGCGCGAGCTTCTCCGCCGACTACCGCAACGTCGTGCAGCAGCTGACCAGCCGCAACGTGGTCGGGGCGATCAAGGGCTCCAAGCGCCCTGACGAGACGGTCATGTACTCGACGCACTGGGACGCCTACGGCATCGGCGCCCCGGACGCGCAGGGCGCCACGATCCGCCCCGGCGCCCTCGACAGCGCCAGCGGCGTCGGCGGCGTGATCGAGACGGCGCGGGCCTTCAAGGCCGGTCCCCGCCCCGAACGCACCATCCTGTTCGGCCTGTGGACAGGCGAGGAGCGCGGCCTGCTGGGCTCTGAATACTATGCCCAGACGAGCCCGTATGCGGCCGGCAAGATGGTGGCCAGCATCGCCTACGACACCTTCCATCCGCTGGGCCCGACCCGCGACGTGGTGCTGATCGGCTCGGGCCAGAACCAGCTCGAAGACCGCCTGCGCGCCGCCGCCGCCAGCCGCGGCCGGACGATCACGCCCGACCCGCGGCCCGAGCGCGCGCTGAACTACCGCGCCGACCACTTCTCCTTCGGCCGCCGCGGGGTGCCGACGCTGCTGCTGATGGCGCTGGCCGGCGGTCCCGACGTCGTCGACGGCGGCCGGGCCAAGGGCGACAAGTGGGTCGAGGAGTTCACCGCCCGCTGCTACCACCAGACGTGCGACCGCTGGGAAACCTGGCACGACTACTCAGGCGCGGCCGCCGACGTGAACCTGGCCTTCGAGATGGGCCGGGCGCTCGCCAACTCCCGCGATTGGCCGGAATGGAACGCCGGCTCCGAGCTGGGCGCCATCCGCGCCGAGACCGCCGCACAGCGGAAGTGAAGGCTTTCGCTAGCTGACCGTGGCGTTCAGCCGCGGTTCAGCCGCCGGGGCGGAGGATGGCCTGCAAGATCAGGAGGCCTCCCCCATGCGTAAGTTCCTCACCGCCTCGGTCGCCGCCGTCACCGCCGCGGCCGCGGTCGCCGCCAGCGCCGCCCCGGCCGAGGCCCGCGACTATCGCCGCTACCACCGCGGCAACGACAATGATGCGGCGGCCGCCGCCATCGTGGCCGGCGTCGCCGGTCTCGCCCTCGGCGCGGCCCTGTCGAACAACAACAGCCGCGGCTACTACAACAACGGCTACTACAACAACGGCTACTACGGCGGCGGCTATGCCCCCCGCTACGGCTACGACTACCGCACCGACCGCCCGTACGGGTACGGCTATGGCTCGGGCTACGGCTACGGCTCCCGCACCTGCACGGCCAAGGAGCGGTTCTACGACCCCTATGCGGGCCGCCACGTCACCGTGAAGCGCCGCTACGCCTGCTAAGGCGGGACACAGGCTCCGCTAGCCTCCAACGACCACGCGCTCCTCGCTCCACCAGAGCGGGGAGCGCGGCAGGTCGATGAACTTCCGCTCGTCCTCGAGCAGCAGCAGGCCTGCCGCCTGCGCCTCGGGCCGCGATCCGTTCGCCGCCACCGCCTCCAGGCTGTCGAACCACAGCTCAGCCACGCCGTCATACTCCTGCGGCGCGTTCCGGCTCGCCCGGATGCCGCCGCTCGCCTCCGGCGGCAGGCTGTGCAGCTGCACATAGCGCCGGATCTGCAGCGTCTCGGCGACGCTCGCCACCAGCGGCCCGTGCGTGTTGAACCAGTAGGCCTGGAATTCCTGCCGCGTCAGATGCGGCAGCCGCGTCAGGCAGAAGGTCAGCTTGATCATGGCGATCTCCGGCGTCGTTCCCGGGCAGCCTAGCACCCCCGCGCCGCTTGACGCGTCGTCCAGTTTAAACTAAACACGTACTCACTGGATTTAAAGGTTCTCGTCACCCGGGGGCGGGTCACCGGCACGCCCCTGTCGGCCGCCCGCAGCGTCTCACCCCTCCCCCCCGAGTACGCTTCAATCCCCGGGTGACGAGTACGCCGCAGGCCAGGTTGCTGAGCCTGCTCGAAGGGTGAGTTCCGATGCGCGTCCGCTATGAGATCCGCTGGTCCCGGGTGCCGGAAACCCTCGCCCTCACCGCGTCCGCTCTTGGCCTGATGGCCGTCCTGCTGGGCGCTCTCTAGCGCCGATGAAGCGGCCGGGCCCGAAGGCCCGGCCATCCCATCCCTAGCCCACCGTGATCCAGCCGTCGGCGAGGCTGGTGGACTGCACGCCCACCAGCACCAACTGGCCGCCGCCGTTCATCGTGATCACCGTGTCCGCCCCCACCTGGGCGACGCTGTAGGTCGTGCCGCCCAGCAGGTTCACGCGGTCGCCCTGCGCGAAGCTGAAGTCGAGCACCCGATCGAGGCCCGCATCGCCCCAGCTGTGGAAGATGTCCGCGCCGGCGCCGCCTGTAAGCGTGTCGTCGCCGCGGTCGCCCGCCAGCCAGTCCGCGCCGTCGCCGCCGTTGACCAGGTCGTTGCCCTGGCCGCCGCGAACCACGTCGTTGCCGGCCCCGCCGTTGACGGTGTCCTCGCCGAGGTTGCCCAGCACCACGTCGCCGCCGTCGTCGCCGAACAGCAGGTCCTGGTTCTGGCCGCCCACCACCCAGTCGTCGCCGAGGCCGCCGTGAACGGTGTCGTCGCCGATGTTGCCGTGGGCGTCGTCGAAGTCCGACCCGCCGAGGATCAGGTCGTTGTCGTCGCCGCCGCGCAGGAAGTTGCGGCCCTCGCCGCCCTCGATGACGTCGTTCCCGCCGCCGCCGAAGACGGAGTCCTCGCCCTTGTCGCCGAACAGGACGTCGGCGCCGGCGTCGCCGTTCACGACGTCGTTGTCCTGGCCGCCGTGCAGGGTGTCGTTCCCGTCCCCGCCGCTGACGCTGTCGGCGCCGGTGTTGCCGTGGACGAAGTCGTCGCCCGCGCCGGCCGCCACCGTGTCGTCGCCTGCCCCGGCCTGCACCGAATCAGGCGACCCGCTGAGGAACAGGTTGTCTGAGCCCGACGTCGGGATCGAGGTGTTGCCCCCGCCGCCGCCGCCGCCGCCGCCCAGCGATCCGCCGGCGCCGTCGGTCGTCTGGTCGGCGAACCGCAGGCGTTCGATGCCTGTGAGGACATCCACGCCGTCGGCGCCCGACACCTGGATCTGGCCGCCGCCCTGCGAGGTGACGGTGTAGCCGGCTCGGTTCCCGCTGAAGACCGCGACGTCCAGCGAGCCGTCGCCGCCGTCGAGGGTGTCGTTGCCCAGGCCGCCGACCAGGGTGTCGTTATCGGCCCGCCCGAACAGGCTGTCCGCGCCGTTGCCGCCCGACAGGCTGTCGTTGCCGCCGGCGCCGATCAGGGTGTCGTCGCCCTCCAGGCCGCTCGCGTCGATGGATTCCGTCGACGTCATCAGCGTGGCGTCCAGCGTGTTGTTCTCCACGCCGCCCGCATCGCCCACGTAGGTGATGGTGTTCTGGGCGAGGCCCGTGCCGGTGAAGTTGCCCGACAGGATCAGCTTCAGGATGCTGATCACCAGCTCCTCGACATTGGTGATCTTCAGGTCCGGCGTGCCGTCCCCGTTGATGTCCAGGACCAGGTTGTTGCCGTCCCGGGTGATCATGGGATTGTCCGAGAGGGTGATGGTGGGGACCTCGATCTCCACCTCGTCCTCGCCGGCGCCGCCGTCGACCTCTTCCGCCGGGCTGTCCGGGGTCCAGCCGAACTCGTCCCCGCTCGAGCCGCCGATCACCTTGGCGGCCGGTGTCAGGATCGCGTTGCCGAGGTTGCCCGACGTGATGCTCAGGCTGCTGGTGTTCTCCAGCCGCATGAAGTCGGTCCAGTTCTCCGTCGCCGTGTTGTCGATCTGGATGACCGTGGCGACGCCGTCCTGGACCAGGCGGACATAGCCCTCCTCGAACGGATTGTCGGTGATGGTCCAGTTCGTCAGGCGGGCTTGCAGCGCCGCCATGATGTCCAGGACGTCGCCGCCCGCGCCCGCCGTGAAGTCGGTGGTGACGACCAGGCCCGTGGTGGTCGACGCCAGCACCAGGGTGTCGACGCCGCCGCCCAGGGTGATGCGCGAGGTCTCGCCGGCCTGGGTGTTGACGATCACGCGGTCCGCGCCGCCGCCCGCATGGACGGTGTCGGCGCCCGAGCCCGCGTCGATGGTGTCCGCGCCGGCCCCGCCGTCATCCTGAGCGGTGACGATCGGGCCGCCGAAGCCCAGCGGGTGGTTGATCCGCACGGCGCCGTCGCCCAGCAGCGTGTCGGCGCCGGCTCCGCCCGTAAGCGAGTCCGCTCCGGCCGCGCCGGCCAGCAGGTTGGCGCCGCCATCCCCGGTGAACGTATCGCCGTGCAGGGAGCCGGACAGCGCCTCCACGCTCGTGAGCGTGACGGTGACGCTGCCGCTCGCCTGCGCGCCGCCGACGCCCAGGGCGACATTCACCCCGGCCGTCACTTCGGGGCTATTGCCGCCGAAGCTGACCGCGTCCTGGCCCGAGCCGCCGTCCAGGGTGTGGGCGCCGTTGCCCACCTGCAGCAGGTCGTTGCCGCCGCCGCCCGACAGGACGTCGTTGGCGACCACGCCCGAGCCGTTCGACCCGTGCAGCCAGTTGTCGCCGCCGTCGCCCGTCAGGGTGTCGTTGTACTGCGTGCCGGTGACCTGCTCGATGCCGATCAGGGTGTCGACGCCGAGACCGGAGTTCTGCGTGACGCCCTGGGTCGCCAGGTTGACGTTGACCCCGGTGGTCGCGCCCGAGGAGTACGACACGCGGTCGATGCCGGCGCCGCCGTCGAGCACGTCGTTGCCCGCGCCGCCCGAGAGGAAGTCGTCCTCCGCCCCGCCGGAAAGCGTATCGTCGCCGGCGAAGCCGAACAGGCTGTCGTGGCCGCCGCCGGCGTTGATGCTGTTGGCCTGCGTGTTCCCGAGCAGGTCGTCCCAGTAGGCGGAGCCGGTGATGTTCTCGAACCCGGCGATCGTATCGTCCGCCACGAAGGCCGAGCCGTTGTGCAGCCCGGTCGTTCCGGCGTTCAGGTTGACCTGCACCGCCACGGCCCAGCTGCTCGCGTCGATCGTGTCGACGCCGTTGCCGCCGTTGAGCGTGTCCGTCCCCGCGCCGATCAGGGCGATGTCGTCGCCTTCGCCGCCTTCGACGCTGTCCGCGCCGTCGGAGCCGATGAGCACGTCATTGCCGCTGCCGCCCTTCAGGGTGTCGTTGCCCAGGCCGCCGTTCAGGGTGTCGTTGTAGGTGACGGTGAACGTCGCGCCGGCCACGATAGCCAGTTCGTCGAAGGTCGTGACGACCCCCGCCGCGTCGAGGTGGATGCCGCCGTCGCCCAGCAGGGTGTCGTTGCCGCCGCCGCCCGACAGGCTGTCCGAGCCGCCCCAACCGGCCACGACGTTGTCGCCGCCGTCGCCCGCCAGGGTGTCGCCGCCCCAGGTGGTGCCGACGACGTTCTCGATGCTCGTGGCGTTCACCGAGCCCTGGCCGTTGTTGAAGGCCGTGCCCTGGGAGGCCAGCGACATGTTGACCGGCTGAGTGAGGGTAACGCTGTCGAACAGCAGGGTGTCGACGCCGTCGCCGCCGGCGACGGTATGCTGGCCGTTGCCGACCGTCAGCAGGTCAGCGCCGTTGCCGCCCGACAGGCTGTCCGAGCCGCCCAGGCCCCACAGCCAGTTGCCGCCGTCGTCCCCCGTCAGGGTGTCGTTGGCGTTGGTGCCGGTCAGGTGCTCGATGGAGGTAAGCGTGTCGCTTCCCTCGCCCGTCGCCGTGCCGGTGACCAGGCTGGCGCTCACGCCGATGCTCGAGTTGCCGAAGCTGACGCGGTCGTTGCCCGCGCCGCCGTCCATCACGTCGTTGCCGGCCGCGCCGACTAGGTAGTCGACGCCATTGCCTCCGGAGAGGCTGTCGTTGCCGCCCTCGCCGCGCAGGGTGTCGCTGTCGTCGCCGCCGGAGAGGCTGTCGCCGCCGCCGCCGCCCTGCAGGGTGTCGTTGCCGGCCGCCCCCGTGAAGGTGTCGGAGCCGTTGCCGCCCTGCCAGCTGTCAGGGCCGCCCGTGCCGCTGAGGTTCTCGCCGCCGTCGGCCGAAACCGTGCCGTCGGCGAACTGCAACAGTTCGACGCTGGTCAGCGTGTCCGTGCCGTCGGCGCCGGTCACCGTGATCGTGCCGTCGCCGGCGACCGTAATGGTGTAGCCCGAGCGATTGCCGCTGAAGACCGCGACGTCCGCACCGCCGCCGCCGTGGAGGGTGTCGTTTCCGAGGCCGCCCGTGAGCGTGTCGGCGCCCTCATCCCCCGCCGGCGAGCCGGCGAATGGGCTGGTGCTCGAGGTGATCACCCCATTCAGCGGACCGATCTGCCCGTCGCCCCACAGGATGTCGCCGCCGTTGCCGCCGGAGAGCACATCCGCGCCCTTCAGCCCGGCCAGCGTGTTGGCCGCATCGTCGCCGCTCAGCGTGTCGCCATAGACCGTGCCCGAGACGTTTTCGATCCCGGTGAGCGTCCAGGAGCCCTGACCCGTGGTCTGGGCCGAGGTCTGGTTGAGGTCGATCGCGACGCCGTTCGCCGAGATCGGGCTGTAGCTCAGCACCACCGTGTCGACGCCATTGCCGCCCGACAGGGTGTGGGCTCCGCTGCCGACCATCAGCGTGTCGTCGCCGTCACGTCCCGACAGGTCGTCCGAGCCCCCGTTGTGGCCCCACAGCCAGTTGTTCTGGCTGTCGCCGGCCAGCGTGTCGTTGCCGCTCGTGCCCGACACCGCCTCAACGTTGACGATCGTCTTCGCGCCCTGCCCCGTGGCGGTGTTCGCCGCGAGGTCGACGTTGACCGCCGGCCCGCCGTCGAACGCCGCGCGGTCGTAGCCCGCGCCGCCGTCGATCGAGTCGGCGCCCGCGCCGGCATAGAAGAAGTCGGCGCCATTGCCGCCGAGCATGGTGTCGTCGCCGTTCCAGCCGCTGAACGAGTCGTCGCCCTCGCCGCCGGAAAGGCTGTCGTTGCCGTTGCCGCCGTTCAGGGTGTCGTTGCCGCCCTGGCCGCTGAGCGTGTCCGCGCCTTCGCCGCCCGCCAGGCTGTCGGCGCCGGACGTGCCGGTGTTGCTGGCGTTGTGCAGCGGCGTCGCGATCGTCCCGTCGGCGAACTGCAGGGATTCCACCGCGGTCAGCGTGTCCGTGCCGTCGGCCGAGCCGCTGCGGTTGTCGACGATCGTCGTCGTCCCGTTGGCCGCCGTCGTGACGGTGTAGTCGGCCTGATTGCCCGAGAAGACCGCCGTATCCGCACCCCAGCCGCCGTCGATGACGTCGTTGCCCAGGCCGCCGATCAGGACGTCCGTCCCGTTCCCGCCCGCTAGGGTGTCGTTGTAGACCCGGGTGATGGGAGGATTGGTCTGCGGAACCTCGCCATAGTTGTCAGCCGTGCTGATCCCGCCGCTGACGTCGCCGTAGGTCGCACCGTCGCCGAGCAGGCGGTCGTCGCCGTCGCCGCCCGAAAGGCTGTCCGAGCCGCCCCAGCCAGCCAGCACGTTTGCGCCCGTGTCGCCGGTGAGCGTGTCGCCGCCGTACATGGTGCCGGTGACGTTCTCGATCCCAGTCAGGGTCATCGAGCCCTGCTGGGTGACCTGAGCGCCCGAGGCCGTCAGGTCGACCACCGCGCCGTTCGGCGCGAGCGTGATCGAGAAGAACGACAGCGTATCGACGCCCTCGCCGCCCGCGACCGTGTGGGCGCCCTGGCCCACCGAGATCAGGTCATTGCCATTCCCGGCGGACAGGCTGTCCGAGCCGCCCAGACCCCACAGCCAATTGTCGGCGCCGTCGCCCGTCAGGGTGTCGTTGTGGTCCGAGCCCGTCAGGTGCTCGATGTTGGTGAAGGTGTCCACGCCCTCGCCCGTCGCCCCGGTCAGGGTGGCGTTCACGCCGGTCGCCGAGAGGCTGAAGCTCACGCGGTCGCCGCCGGGCCCGCCGTCGACGTTGTCGTCGCCAGAGCCCGGAGTCAGCAGGTCGGCGCCATTGCCGCCGACGAGTGTGTCGTTGCCATCCTGACCGCGCAGGGCGTCGTTGCCGTCGTCGCCGGCCAGGCTGTCGGCCCCGTTGCCACCCTCGATGGTGTCGGCGCCGTTGCCGCCGGCGATGGAGTCCGGCCCGGCCGTGCCGACCAGGCTGTCGGAGCCGGCCGTGGGCGTCGGACTGTAGGCTGGCGGCGCGATCGTCTGATCCGCGAACTGCAGCAGCTCGATGCTGGTCAGCGTCTCGACGCCGTTCGGCGAGCCGCCGCGGTTGTCGGTGACCGTGACCGTCCCATCCGCGGCCGTGCTGACGGTGTACTGGGCGTAGTTGCCGGAGAAGACCGCGGTGTCGGTTCCCGCGCCGCCGTCGATGACGTCGTTGCCGCCGCCGCCGTAGATCCAGTCGTTGCCGTTGCCGCCATTCAGCGTGTCGTTGAACGACCCTCCGTCGAACAGCGTGATCGGGCCGGCGTTGTTCACCGGGCTGCTGAAGTAGAGGTAGTCGTCGCCGCGGATCTCATCGTCGCCGTCGCCGCCATTGAGGCTGTCCGCCCCGGCGTCACCCAGCAGGCGGTTCGCGCCCGCATCGCCGGTCAGGGTGTCGGCATAGTTCGAGCCCGCGAGGCCCTCGACGATCGTTGCAGTGACCGCGCCCTGCCCTGTCGCCTGGGCGGCGCCGCCTGCCAGCGAGAAGGTGATCGCGCCCGCGGCGAAGCCGAAGCTGAGGACGTCCGCGGCGCCCGCGCCGCCATCCACGGTGTGCGAGCCGCTGCCGACGATGAGCAGGTCGTTGCCGTTGCCGCCCGACAGGCTCTCGTCGCCGCCGGATCCGCCGGAGATGAAGTTGTCGCCGTCGCTGCCGACGAGCGTGTCGTTGAACGCGCTGCCCGAGACCTGCTCGATGTCGATCAGGGTGTCGGCGCCCGCGCCGCCGGTGACCACGCCGGTCGCCAGGTTGGCGTTGACGCCCGCGCTCGCGCCCGCATCGAACGACACGCGGTCGATGCCCGCGCCGCCGTCGAGGAGGTCGTCGCCCGCGCCGCCCGAGAGGTAGTCGTTGTCGGCGCCGGCCCGCAGGGTGTCGTTGCCGCCTTCGCCATACAGGGCGTCATGACCCGAGCCGGCGCTCAGGCTGTTCGCCGCGCCGTCGCCGCGCAGCGAGTCCCACACATTGTCGCCGCTCACGACGTGTTCGACGCCGCTGATCGAGCCGTTCGCGACCCACGTCGTGCCGTTGTGCAGCTCGACCGTGCCCGCGGTCAGGTTGACCCGCACCGCTGCCGGCGCGGGCGAGAAGTCGGCCGTGTCCACACCGTCGCCGCCGACGATGGAGTCCGCGCCGACGCCCGTCACGAACAGGTCGTTCCCGCCGCCCCCCGACAGGGTGTCGGCGCCGTTGCCGCCCACCAGGGTGTCGTTCGCATCCGCGCCGTCGTCTTCGAAGATGTCGACCGCGCCGCCCGTCCCGGTGGCGCTGCTGGTGAAGATCACGCCATCGCCCAGCAGGCGATCGTCGCCGTCGCCGCCGACCAGGCTGTCGGCGCCGCCCCAGCCGGCGAGGACGTTGTTGCCGCCGTCGCCTGTCAGGGTGTCGCCGCCGGAGATGTTGTTCATCCCCGACAGGTTCTCGATGCCCGTCAGGGTCATCGTCCCCTGGCCGGTGTTCTGGCTGGCGCCGCCCTGGGTCGCCAGGGTGACGTTCACCGGTCCGTTCAGGGTGAGGCTGTAGAAGCCGAGCGTGTCCGTGCCCACGCCGCCGTCGACGGTGTGATTGCCGTTGCCGACCTGGATCAGGTCGTCGCCGTTGCCGCCGGAAAGGCTGTCCGAGCCTCCGAGGCTCCAGAGGTAGTTGTCGCCGGCGCTGCCGGTCAGGGTGTCGTTGTGATTGGTGCCCGAGACCTGCTCGATGCTGACCAGGGTGTCGACACCGCCGCCACCCGAGACCACACCCGTCTCGAGGTTGACCGATACGCCGCTGCTCGCCGCGCTGTAGGCGATGCGGTCGAAGCCGTCCCCGCCGTCGAGCGTGTCATTGCCGTCACCGCCGCTCAGAAGGTCGGGGTCCGCCCCGCCCGAGAGGCTGTCGTCGCCCAGCTCGCCGGCGATGATGTCCTCGCCGTCACCGCCCGTGACGCTGTCGGCGCCCTCGCCCGCGTTGATGGTGTCGTGCCCGGCCAGACCATCGATCTGGTCGGCATCGTTCGTCCCCGGCAGGGACTCGCCCGCCGTCGTGCCCGTAATCGTCGCCACTTGAATGCCCCCAACTTCTTACGCGGGGCGGATAGCGCCCACGATTTGGGGGCAAACTAGGAGGTGAGAAAACCTCACCGCTTCCCCCATTTGGGGGAGGTGCGTCAGTTCGCCGACCGCCGGTAGCAACCGCCGGCTGCGGGCCCTCGCCTTGAGCGGTTCCGCTCAGTTCAACGCGGCGTTGTCCAGCCGGCGGCGGATGAAGTCGGCGGCCAGCAGGATCGATTGCTTGGCCTTCGGCGTATTCATCCGCTCCCACACGTGGGTCTCGTCGGTCCACAGCCGCACGGTCAGGTCGCCGCCGGCGTCCCGTACCTTGTCCGCTAGCCGCACCGCATCGTCGTAGAGGATGTCGCCCTTGCTCGCGTGGATCAGCATCGGCGGGAAACCGTCGAACGAGCCGAACAGGGGCGAGGCCATGGGATCCGTCGCCGACAGCCCGTCCAGGTAGAAGCGCGCCACCAGGGCCAGGCTCTCCATGGTGTAGGGCGTGGTGCCCATCAGCGAGGCGGCCGTGACGCTCCAGCTCTGCAGCGACAGGTCCACCCAGGGCGAGAGCAGCACGATGCCCGCCGGCAGGCCCAGGCCCTGGGCGCTGGCCCGCTGCAACGCCGACAGCAGGATCGCAGTCCCGGCCGACTCCGCCAGCGCGACGACCGGCTCATTCGGATAGGTTTCGCGGAACCAGGCCCAGGCGGCGACGATGTCGTCCACCGCCGCCGGGCACGGATGCTCCGGCGCAAGCCGATAGCTGGGCGCGAACACCTGCGCCTCGGCCGTGGCCGCGAAACGGGCCACCAGCTGGGTGATCCGAGGGCTGCGCTCGGCCACGAACGAGCCGCCATGCACATAGAAGACGTGGCCGCGCGGCTTGGTGCTCTTCGGCGCGAACCATTCCGACGGCGCCGGCGGCGAGGACAAGACGCCGGGCCCCGCCACACGCACCGCCTCAGCGTCCATCATCGGCAGGATGGGCGCATCGGTCTTCTCATGCAGCCGCCGCTGCCGCGCCACATAGGCCAGCAACGCCTCACGGCCCTGCAGATCGGCCCGCACCGCCTGACGCATCGAGCGCGTCACCAGCCACTGCATGGTCCGGTTGACCGCCTTGCGGCCCAGCGACGCCAGTGACAGCCCGCCCGGGCGGTCCATCGTCTGGACATCCAAGCGCCCGCCCGTAACCGGCACGGCGGGCTGGCCAATTCCGTACGCAACGCTCATTACTTGCCCCAACGCCCCACTGGAACGGGACAATGAGCGACGACGACGCGTTCGACCAGCGTTTGGTGAAACCAGCCGCCGCCTACGCCAAGCTCTACCCCAGCATCGGACCGCGCCTGAAGGCAGCCTATGACTCCGGCAACCCGATGGTCCGCCAGGTGGCGCGCGCGCTCAGTCAGGCGCTCGAGCGCTCCGCCGGCGCGCGCGAGCAGTATCTGCGCGACACGCACAGCCTGTCGCCGCAGGAGACGCGGATCATGCTGCATCTGGTGGACGGCGGCTCGGTGCAGACCTGCGCGGAGGCGCTCGGCGTCGCCGAGAGCACGGTGCGCACCCACCTGAAGTCGATCTTTGCGAAGACCGGCGCGCGCCGGCAGGCCGAATTGCGCAATCTTCTGCCGAGCCGCTGAAGCTTTCATCAGCCCCAGCCTAGAGCCGGTATTTATACCCTGGCGTCCCCTAAAAGGGTGATCGCCGAGATTGACCTTTCCCAAGTCGTCGAACACGGTGCCGCCGGCTTTGGGGGCTTAAGTACATGTATTGGTTGCGTTCCGTCCGTGTAATCGGATGGAAGTTGTATAGCGGGTTGCTTTCTGCGCACCCCGCCCGTCCGGCTGGGCTGGTGCGCCCGGCGTGATCCGCAGTGACGACCACTGGCTGGCCGTCGTCGACAGTTTCGGCGAGGCGGCGCTCGGCGGCGACTGGCTGCAGGCGCTCGAGGGCCTGGGCGACGCCTGCGGAGCCGAGCGCGGCGAGCTGATCGGCGTCGGCGCCGACCGGGCCGTGCCGTTCAACTGGATGAGCCGCGTCGACATGGGGCCGATCAACGCCGAGCTGATGGCGGTCGGCGGCGGCCATCCCGACGTCAATCCCCGGGTGGGGCGCGGGATCCGCGACCCCATCCTGACCAGCTGGCACGACGCCGCCTGCGCGACCGACGAGGAGCTGCGCCGCAACTTCGGCTATGCCGACATTTGCCGCCGGTGGGACATCCCGTACGGCAGCCAGGCCACCCTGCTGCGCAATGACGGCATGCTGATCGGGCTGGCCGTGCTGCGCACCGAAGCGCAAGGGCGGCCAGAGAGGGCCGACCGCCAGGCGTTCGAGGCGCTGGCCCCTCAGGTCCGCGCGGCCGTACGCGCCCAGCTCGCATTGGAGGGCCAGGGCGCGGCCCTGGTCAGCGGGGCCATGGAGGCGATCGGCGCGGCGGCCTTCGTGTGCGACGGCGCTGGCCGGGTCAGCGCCCATACGCCGGCCGCCGAGGCGGCGCTGTCCCGCGGGCCGCTGCGGCTGCGCAGCCAGCGCCTCACCGCCGTTCGCGACGAGGACGCCCGCGCCCTGGACGCCGCGGTGCGCCGCGCGGCCGCCGGGCCCGATCCGAGGGGCGGCGATCCCTTCCAGACCCTCGTGCTGCGGGATCCCGAACACCTTGGGGAGGTGGAGGTGGTCGACGTCGTCGCTCTGCCGCGCCGGCCCTACGCCTTCGGGTTCCAGCCGCGCGCCATGGTGGTCGTCCGCGGGGGTCGCGACGCCGACGTACGGTTCCCCGAGCTGCTGCGCCTGGCCTTCGGTCTCTCGCCAGCCGAAGCCGACGTCGCCGTCCGCCTCGCCAGCGGCGAGACCCGCGAGGCCATTGCCGAGGGCCGCGGCGCCTCGGTCGAAACGGTCCGCAGCCAGGTGAAGAGCCTGTTCGCCAAGGTCGGCGTCGGCCGCACCGGCGAGCTGACCGCGAAGCTGAACCGGCTACGCTGAACTGGGTCAGCCCTGACCCGGCTCGGCGATCAGCGTCTCCTTGGCCACCAGATGGGCGTTCTGCTCGCGGATGCGCGCCGCCGCCTCGTCGTAGAAGAACGGCAGCACCGCATAGCGCCGCCCGCGCGTGACCGGCGTCACCTCGTGCAGCAGCGCGCACGAGAACACCACCGCCCCGCCGGTCGGCGGCCGGTAGCGCCGCGCGCCGTATTCCGGGAAGCGCAGCTCCCCGCCCTCGAAGGCCTCGGCGTTCAGGTTGATCGAGCAGGCGAAGCGCCGGTGCGCGGTGCCGGGGGACTCGTTGTCGCGATGCGCCCGGAAGTGCCCGCCGTCCTCGGCGTCGTAGGCCGCCACGATGTAACGTTCGACCCGGGTCACGGGGAACATGAAGGCTCGTTCGATCTCGGGCAGCAGCCGCTGACTCAACCGCACTCGGATCTCGCGCAGCAGGGACTCGTCGGTGATGACCGCGTCGCGACGGCGCTTGAAGCTGTCGTCCATCACGCCGGTCGTCTTGCCGTCCCGCAGGCGCATGACCCCTGACGGCGTGCCGCCGGTGCGCTCGTAGTAGGCGATCAGCTCGCGGCACAGGCGCGGCTCCAGCACCCGAGGCGTGATCAGAACCGGCGCATGAACCTCGACGCCGGCGTGGGCGGCCGGCGGCGGCAGTTGGCTGACCATCGCAGTCATGCCGGCGAGGTCCTCGAAGTCACCAGTGGAGAAGCTGCGCAGCGTCGGATCGCCGCTCACCCAGAACGCGCTCTCGGCGCCGTCCGAGGCGATTGCGCCGTAGCGACGAAACACGTCGCCCGCCTCGTCCAGCATCCAGATCAGCGCGTCGCGCCTGGGCAGCGAGGCGAACAGCTCCGGGTCCCGCGTCAGCGGGAACGCGAGGCAGCCCGTGCGGCTGAACAGCTTCTCATTGACCAGCAGGTGCTCGACCACCCGATGCGCGGCCGCCTTGTCGCTCGGCAGGAACAGCAGCAGCACGAAGCGGCCGCCCACGGTGCTGAAGGCGAACTTCGGGTTGGCGTGGGTCCGCGCGGCGAACGTCGGCAGCGGCGCGCCCATCATCCGGGAGTAGCTCATGCGGCCGGGCATCGCCGCGTCGCGCCAGCCCGGCAATCATAAGAAACTTATAAGTCGCGGCCCCCGCCCTCGGCCTCGTCCTCGGCCACGAGGCGATAGCCCAGCCCCGGCTCCGTCATCACCAGCCGCGGCGACGCCGGCTCGGCCTCGACCTTCTGGCGCAGCTGTCCGACCAGCACGCGGACGAACTGGGCGTCCACCTGCGCGCCGGCGCCCCAGACGGCGGCGATCAACTGGCGGTGCGTCACCACCCGCCCGGCGTGCCGTGCGAGCACCCGCAGCAGGTCGTACTCGCGGGGCGTCAGGTGCACCTCCTCGCCCTGGATGCTGACCCGTCGCAGCGGGAAATCGATCTCCAGGTCCCCAGCCCGCACCTGCGCCTGGGATGCGAAGCGGCGATCGCGTCCCCGTTGCGCCGCCCGCAACCGGGCCAGCAGCTCGCCCACGCCGACGGGCTTGTTCACATAGTCGTCGGCGCCGGCGTCCAAGGCGGCGATCTTCTCGCTCTCCAGGTCGCGGGCCGAAAGCACGATGATGGGTGCGTCTGACCACTCCCGCACCCGCACGATCACCTCCTTGCCGTCCATGTCGGGCAGACCGAGGTCGAGGATGATCGCCTCGCAGGGCTCGGCCGCCAGCGCGCTCAGCGCCTCCGCGCCGGAGGACCGGCTTTCTATGGCGTAGCCCGCCGCCTGCAGGGCCGGCGTCAGCGCCCGGACGATCTGAGGCTCGTCGTCGACGATCAACAGGCGCGGTCCGTTCATGCCGCCGCCTTTAGCCAGAGCGTCGCCACCAGGCCGCTGTCGTCGTCCGTGCGGTTACACACGGCGACGCGCCCACCCATCCCGGCCAGCAGGCCCCGGGTGATGGCTAGGCCGAGACCAGTGCCCGGCACGCTTCCCGTGGCCCGGGCTCGATAGAACTTCTCGAAGATCCGTTCGGCCTCCTCGGGCGCCACCCCGGGCCCTGCATCCGTCACCTCGACAACCACCTCGTCGCCCGCGCCGGCCACCGCCACCGTGATCGGGGCGCCGGCCGGCGAATAGCGCATGGCGTTCTCCACCACATTTCCGAGCGCCTGCTCGAACAACACCGGGTCACCCTCGGCTTCGGGCGTCGCGGGATCGATCCGCACGACGAACGGCCGCTGCTCGGCGCGGTTGCGCCGACCGACCGCGCGCTCCACCACCTCCGGTACGTTGAAGGGCGACGTCGCCACGGTGAGTTGGCCCGCTTCCAGCCGGCTCATGCTCAGCAGGTTGGCCACCGTCGCGTCCAGCCGTTCTGCCTCCTCGCGGATCGTGTCGGCGAGATCCTCGCGGACGGCCGGGTCGAAGCGGGGGCCGAATTCGCGCAGGCTCGTAGCGGAGGCCAGGATCGCCGCCAGCGGCGTCCGCAGATCGTGCGAGATCGACGACAGCAGGGCGTTGCGCAGGTCCTCGGTCCGGGCCCGCGCCTCGGCTTCCGCCTTGCCCGCCGCCAGCTTGGCGCGGGCGATCGCTGCGGCGCCCGTGTCGGCGAGGATGCCGATCAGCGTCTGCTCCTCCTCGGACAGCGGTGGGCCGCCCAGAGGTCGCCACGCGGCCTCGCCGAAGCTGGCGTCGCCGGTCTGCAAGGGCTGCACCCGCCAGGCGTCGGACGCGCCGTGGGCGACCTGTTCGGTCTTGACCTGGTAGGCGGCCCCCTCGCCGCGGACCTCCGCCTCACCCCGCGCTGCCCGCGCGATGTGGGCCGCCAGCCGCTGCCGGATGACCGCCTCGTCCGAGGTCGCGGAGAAGTCGCGCGTGGCGTCGAGCAAGGCGCCGTTGACCCGTTGCCGCGCCTGGGCGCGCGCGGCCTCGTCCCGCATTCGCCCGGTCAGCAGGCCGGTCAGCGCGGCCACGGCCAGGAACATCATCAGGACGTTGAAGTCCTCCGCCCCGCCGAAACTGAACTGGAAGCGCGGATCGACCTGGAAGAGATAGACGACGAAGGCCAGCGCCGCCGCCGCATAGGCCGGCCCCGAGCCCAGCAGAAAGGCCGACAGCAGCACGCCGGCCAGGAAGATGCTCGAGAGTCGGTCGCTGCCGGTGATGCGGTAGAACAGCTCGGCCAGCGCGGTCGCCATGCCGATGATCGGCAAGACCGCCAGGTAGCGCGCGACGTGCCGCGCCGCGTTCCGCAGAGGCGGCGCGTCCTTCGGTTCGGCTCGGTCCCACCACATGGGCTGGAACTTCATCATCGCGGCCGCCGGGTCAATTATGGGCCCCTTATGGACACCGCGGGTCGGCGGCCGGGCTTATAACGTCCTTATGCTGTCCGCCGTCGCCGATCCGCGCGATCAAGGCGTCGAGGGCTCCGGTCGCCGTGCGCGTATCGCTGGTCTGCTTCCCCCAAGGTAGCGGCGGCCGGAGCCCTCAGCGGAAAAGGCTCATGGACCCGAACGTACTGCTTTGGGGCTTCGGTGCGGCGCTCGCCCTGCTGATGCTCTTCGTCTGGCTGCGGCTCGTCCGCTTCGCCCTCAGCGGACGCTGGTCGCCTGGCCTGCGTCACGCCGCTTCCGATCGCCGCGCTGCCGACGTCGAGGATGAGATCGTCCATGACCGGCCCTGAACTTCGCGCCGCCCGTGAGGCGCTGGGCCTCAGCGTCGAACGCTTCGCGCTTCGCGCCGGACTAACCGGCCAGACGGTGCTCCGGTTTGAAGAGGGGCGGACCTCTCCGCGGCCAGTCACCCTCGTGGCCGTGCGCAAGGCGCTCCGCCGCCTGCAGGACGGCGTCTAGGCCAGCCAGCGCCTCGGGTGGTTCGGACCCAGTTCCCGGACCTCGCCGAGGCCCAGGCCCAGCACCTTCATGCGCCAGGCGGTCAGCGCCTTCAGCGCCTGCACGGGCTCAATCCCGCCGATCGGGCTGGTGGCCACCTTGCCGCTCATCACCGCCCGGTCGACGGCGGTCCACTCGGCGCGCGCCTGGTCGGCGTGTCCGATGGCGTAGTAGTGCCGCATGGGCGCGCGTTCGCCCGGAACCTCGAGCATCACCCCCACGAGCCAGCCCGTGGTCACCGTCTTGGCGTAAGCGTCCTGCATCGGCCCTACCTAGCTAAGGCGGAGCCGGCCGCAAGGGTTCGCGATTACCGCAGGCGCCCCATCGTCTCGTAGGCCACCTGGGCGCCGACCAGCTCCGGCGTGTTGCGGCTCTCGGCCGGCCGCCGTTCGAAGCCGGACGGTCCCGCCACCAGCCGGCTGGGTCCCACGGGCGGCTCGCCCGTGGTCACGAACTGCCCGCGCACGGTGGCCGTCGGCAGGTGGGTCACCTTGACGGTGAAGCTGACGCCCGTCGGCGAGACGGCGCTGGCGTCCGGCAGCACCTCGACCAGGTATTGCACGCCCTGCTTCATCGCGACGCTCTCGAGGTGCTGGATGTCCAGCCGCTTGTCCTTCGACTTGCCGGCCGACAGGTTCCGGATCAGCGCCTCGCGGTCCATGACCTTGGCGCCGGCGTTCAGGAACGTGCCGACCATGGCGCTCTCCACCTTCTTGGCGAAGATGTCGTCCTTGAAGCCGTAGCGGCTGTCGGTCGAGCGCTCGGCATAGACCCGCGTCTCGGACGTCACGGTCGCCGCCGACGCCGAGCCGGCTACCGTCGCGCCATAGCCGCGGGCCACATACCCGGCCCGCTCGGCGGCGCCGTCCGCCCGCGTGGAGACCACGCCGTCGTACTGGCTGGCGCCGTCCTCGATCAGCTCGCGGTTCCAGAACACCAGGATGCTGGGTCGGCCGTTGCGCGCGTTCCAGTTCGAGAAGGCACCCGCCGCACCGTGGTTCGGCGCATCGGGATCGACGCGCGGCGGCGCCGGGTTCACCGCCGGGAGGCCCGGGCGGTACTGGGCGGCGGCCGGCGCTGCGACCGCAGCCACGGCCAGGACGATCAGGGCGGTCCTCATTGGGCGCCCCGCACCTCGACGTAATACTGCGCCGAGGTCCCCTTGATGGACGAGGTCTCGAAGGTGACCATCGCCTGCGGCTGGGCGAACAGCTTGGTCCAGGACGCCGCCGCATCGGTCGGCGCGCCGCTGGCGTCGAACCACGAAGCGCGCACCTCCAGCGGGATGGCGTACTTCGTCTTGTTACGGATCTGCACCGTCAGCTTCGGCAGGCCGGTCGGCCCTTGGCTGACATAGGTCCCCTCGACATCCAGCGCGCTGTCGACCTTGTAGTCGCGGCCGATGTAGCGGGCGAGCGAGCCGTCGATCACGCGGACCGAGTTCAGCGCCGGGCGGACGTTGTTCTGCTGGTCGATCCGCACGCCGCCTTCCGGTTCGGACGTGGTGGCGCAGCCGGTGAGCGCGGCCATCAGCGACAGCGCGGCGGCGGCGCGGAGAGCGGTCTTCATGGGTTTCAGCCTTTGGCTTTCCGCCCGGGCGCGCATCAGTAGGCGCGGACCAGGCACAGGGTTTTCCGGTTTTCGAAGGTGTCGCAGCGGACGGCGGCCTCCGGCGTCGTCGCCGGCTGGTCGCCCTTGAGGAAGCGCGCCGTCATCTCTGGCGGCTTGCCCTTGGACGCGAAGGTCAGGACGTGGACCTGGTCGGGCAGCGACGACCAGTAGCGGGTGTCGGCCTGGGGCTTGGTGCTGGACGAGACGATCAGGAACACGCCCGCCACCGCGCCAACCGCGGCGCCCGCGGTGCTGGCCCCGGCGATGTCGTTGTACGCCCCGACGCCGTCGGCCAGAGCCGAGCCCACGGCGCCCGTGCCTGCCTTGAACGAGGCCTTGCCCTGCAGGATCTTGTCCACCTCGCGGCCGCCGCGGGTCGAGGCCTGCCAGTAGATGTCCTCCATCCGGTAGGCGCGCTGCGCCTGGCCCGCGCGGACCACCTCGGCGGCGTCCACCGCGATGTTCTTGCCGCGCCGATAGACGAAGTAGCTGTGGTCCAGGCCGTCGCCCAGCTTGCGGGGGGCAGCGCCGGTCTCCAGCAGCACCAGGGTGTCGTCGCCCTTGCCGATGCCGGGAAAGTCGGGCCGCAGCGCCTTCAGCCGCGCCAGGCTCTCGTCGCGCAGGTCGGCGTCGCCGTTCTGGTGGCTGGCCCAGGCCTCGAGGAACACCAGCAGGCCGAAGTCGGCCCGGTTTTGGCTCTCCTCGGCGAAAGCGTCCTGCATCTGACCCTGCCGGAAGGCGGCGCGGGCGTTCTCGAAGTCGCCGTCCCGCAGGTAGCCCAGGCCTCGGTAGAAATAGACCATCACCCGCTCGTAGGGCTCGCCCTTGAAGGTCTTCGAGCCCTCGTCGTACCAGAGCTGCCGGGCCTTGGCGGCGTCGGGGCTGTTGGCGAACACCCGGCCGATCTGGCCGATGGCGTCGTCCAGCGCCGCCTTCGACGTCGCGTGATCGCCTTTCCAGAACGACCGTGCGCCGATCTCCATCTGGTTCAGCACCCGATCGCGGTCGCCATAGGTGGTGAGCCGCGTCTGGTATTCTTCCGGCCCGGCGTCCATCGGCAGCACGGGCGGGGGTGGCGGCGCCTTGGCCGCGAGGGCCGGACCTGCGCAGAGCAGGGCCGCGGCGATCAGGGGCAGCGACTTCATCGGCCTATCCCTCAGCGATAGACGACGTCGTCGCGGTTCTCTTTCTTGAACTCGTAGAGGTTCGACCAGACGATCGCCCCGTACTCCAGGTCCACGAGTTCGAAGGTGTATTGCGAGAAGCGGCTGGTGACGCCCGTGCGGGTGTCGACCGCGTCCCGCGTGCCGATCCGGCCCACCAGGCGGTAGTCGGCGCCGGCCTGGGCCCGCGTCCGGCCCGTGGTGCCGACGTCCACCTTGCCCTCGGCCTTCAGGTCGCGCTCCAGCTCGACCATCTCGGCGTACTCGCGGCCGATGAACATCATCCGCCCGCTGGCCGAACGGTTCAGGCCCACGCGGATCCGGTCGGTGATCAGCGACTTGTCGATGATCTCGCTGCTCTCGTTGCGGAAGAACTTGGCGTCGACGATCACCCGGGGCGGCGTCGGCTGGTTCATCAGCGCGGGGACCTGCAGCAGGTCGCGGACCATGGTGTCGGCCATCGAGACGATGTCCTGGCTCTCCGTCCCCACGCCTCGGACGCTGTCCGGTGAGGTGGTGTCCCGATAGACGGTGTCCGATCCCTTCGCCCGCTTGGAGCGCGGCTGGGCTTCGGCCGCGCCCGCGAGCGACAGGCTGACGGCGGCGGCGACGGCGGCCGCGACGAACGACTTCACGTGCAAGATTCCAATTCCCCAATCGGTGTGCGCCGGCCCGGCATCCGGACCGGCGCGACACCCCCCGAGCCCCCGGCGCCCCCTTGGGAAAGGCGACGTCCCCCCGAACAAGCTCGGCCTAAGCGACCACATCGTGCGGGTTCGAACATCCCCCAGATGGGGTAACTCGCGGGGGTTGAAGCTTGGCCTTGGGCGCCCGCGTCGCGCGAGGTCGGAGTAGTGCGAACCGGGTTAACCCTGCCTCGACTGAAGCGCGCCGCTCGGGCTCTGGCGAACACTTGGCGGGCCGCGCCGACATCCGCCCGATGTCGGCCAGACGACCTTGGTTCAGCGTCGTTAACGGCGGTTAGCCACGTCCGTCAGTCTTACCTTAGCTTCTGGCCGCCATCTTTAGGCCTCAATCGGGCGTGGTCCCGATGGAGTGACATCGTGAGCGCCGAATGCGCCCCCACTGGCTCAAAAGAGCCGACCCTGCGCGTCCTGCACGTGGACGACGACCCCATGAACCTGCGCGTGGTGCAGGAGATCCTCACCGCCTTTGGCCATACCGCCGTCGGGGCCAGCTCTGGCCCTGAAGCCCTCGCCTATCTCGGCGCCGAGCGCTTCGACGTCGTGCTGATGGACATCCACATGCCCGAAATGACCGGCATCGAGGTGGTCCGACGCTTGCGGGCTTCCGTCGGGCCTGAGCGGAGCACGCCGGTCATCGCCCTCACGGCAGACGTGCTATCGCGGCCGCCGCACGAATACATTGCCCTGGGCTTCAACGACTTCGTCTCCAAGCCGATCCTGGTCTCGGGCCTGATGGCCTCGGTCCAGCGGGCCGCGGCCGGCGTGGCGCCCGCGCGCCGGATCCGCCGGGCGGGCTGAAACAGAGCGGGCTAGTCGGCGTCGGCCTCGACGGGCTGTGCGGCGACCGGCTGCGGCTCGCCGCCGAGCGCGCGGTCCAGCGCCGCCCGGTCCAGCTGGCCTTCCCAACGGCTGACCACCAGGGTCGCCACCGCGTTGCCGATGAAGTTGGTCAGCGCCCGGCATTCGCTCATGAAGCGGTCGACGCCCAGGATCAGCGCCATGCCCGCCACCGGCACGCTGGGGACGACCGACAGCGTGGCCGCCAGGGTGATGAAGCCCGCGCCCGTGACGCCCGCCGCCCCCTTGGAGCTCAGCATCGCGACCGCCAGCAGCAGCAGCTGTTCACTCAGCGTCAGCTCGATCCCCAGCGCCTGGGCGATGAACAGCGCCGCCAGCGTCATGTAGATATTCGTGCCGTCGAGGTTGAAGCTGTAGCCGGTGGGAACCACCAGCCCGACCACCGTCTTCGGCGCCCCGGCCCGCTCCATCTTCTCCAGCAGGCTGGGCAGCGCGGCTTCCGAGGACGAGGTCCCCAGCACCAGCAGCAGCTCCTCCTTCAGGTACCGGATCAGCTTCAGGATCGAGAAGCCGTTCAGCCGCGCGATCAGGCCCAGCACCACCAGCACGAACAGCGCTGACGTCGCGTAGAACGTCCCCACCAGCGCCGCCAGGCTGACGATGCTCTGGATGCCGTACTTACCGATGGTGAAGGCGAAGGCCCCGAACGCCCCGATCGGCGCGGCGCGCATGAAGATCGCCACCAGCTTGAAGAACGCCTCGGCGGTGGCGTTCAGCACCTTGAGCAGCGGCTCGCCCCGCTCGCCGACCATGGCCAGCGCCAGGCCGAACGGGATCGAAAAGAACAGCACCTGCAGGATGTTGCCGCTGGCGAAGGCGCCGGCCACCGTCTCGGGGATGATGTTCAGCAGGAAGTCCTGGATCGTCAGGTCGTGCGACTTGGCGGCGTAGTCGGCCACCGCCGCGGCGTCGAGGCTCGCCGGATCGGCGTTCATCCCCGCCCCCGGCCGCACCACATTGGCCACCACCAGGCCCACCACGAGCGCGAAGCTGGACACCGCGATGAAGTAGGCGAAGGCTTTGCCGGCGACGCCGCCCACCTTCCCGATGTCGCGCATCCCCGCGATCCCGGTCGTCACGGTGAGGAAGATGACCGGGGCGATGATCATCTTCACCAGCTTGATGAAGGCGTCGCCCAGCGGCTTCAGCGACGCGCCGAACGTCGGCCAAAAATGGCCGATCAGCGCGCCCAGCGCGATGGCGACCAGCACCTGAACATAGAGATGCGCCCACCACGGCGTGCGTTTCAGCGGTGATGCCGCGACGGCCTCAGGCGCCCGAGCCAAGCAGATTCCCCCTCAGAGTTCGGCGCGACCCTAGCCGAAGAATGTCCGCATCGAAATGAGTGGCCCAAAGTTCGAAAGTCGGGAATGCTCAAGCCAACAAAGAACGGGATCTGGGGAGGATCCGATGACCTTCAGTCGACGCGGCCTGCTGGCCGCGACCGCCGCGTTCGCGGCGTCTCCGGCTCTTGCCAAGATCGCCGTGCAGCCGCCGGCTTCCGCCGGCTTCTCGCCGGCGGGCGTCGCCGCCCTGAACGACCACATGCACGGGCTGGTCGACCAGAAGAAGCTGGCCGGCGTCGTCACCCTGCTGGCGCGCAAGGGCAAGGTGGTGAACCTCGACGCCTATGGCCGGGCCAACGCCGGCGTCGAGGCGCCCCTGAGGCCCGACGCCATCTTCCGCATCGCGTCGATGACCAAGCCGATCACCGGCGTGGCGATGATGCAGCTCTACGAGAAGGGCCTGTGGAAGCTGGACGACCCGGTCGCCAAGCACATCCCCGAGTTCGCCGGCCTGAAGGTGAAGACGGCGGGCGGCCTCGTCGAGCAGGTGCGCCCCATGACCATGGCCCAGCTGATGAGCCACACGGCGGGCTTCGGCGTCAGCGCGCTCTATGAGAAGGAAGGCCTGCGCGACAGCGACCTGCAGGGTATGGTCGACCGCCTCGCCAAGCTGCCGTTGGCCAGCCAGCCCGGGACGGACTGGGCCTATGGCCCTGTCGTCGACCTCCAGGGCTACGTCGTCCAGAAGCTCTCGGGCCTCGATCTCGCGCAGTACATGCAGCGCCACATCTTCGATCCGCTGAAGATGGTCGACACCCAGTTCTGGGTCGCCCCGGCCAAGGCCGGCCGCGTCGTGCCGATCCATACCTACGACCCGGCCGGCGCCATCGTGGTCGGCCCGGACCCTTCTGTCCGCACCGAGAAGCCGCGCTTCCTGGCCGGCGGCGGCGGCCTGTTCTCCACCGCCGAGGACTACTTCCGCTTCTGCCAGGCCTTGCTGAACGGCGGCCTGCTGGACGGCGCCCGCATCCTCAAGCCCGAGACGGTCAAGCTGATGCGCGCCGACGTGCTGCAGCCGGGGGTGAAGGTCGACCTCTACGGCCCCAATCAGGAAGGTCTCGGCTTCGGGATGGACTTCGCCGTCCACAAGCGGCCCGCCGAAAGCGGCCTGCCCCATGGTCTCGACAGCTACTGGTGGGGCGGAGCCTTCGGCACCTGGTTCTGGATCGATCCCACCAACGACGTAATCTTCGTCGGCATGATCCAGAACCTGCTCGGCTCGGTGCCCGGCGCGGGCACGCCCGACGTCCGCGGCCAGTCCGCGAAGCTGGTCTACGCCGCCTTGCAGGAGCGCCGCGCATGAGACTTCCGCTGATCGCCGCCGCCCTCGTCGCCCTCGCCTCCTCCGCCCTCGCGCAGGACTACAAGGCCCCGCGCACCGCCTGGGGCGCGCCGGATCTGCAGGGCGTGTGGACCAATGCCTCGCTCACCAGCCTCGAGCGGCCGCCGCAGTTCAAGTCGCTGGTCGTCAGCGAGACCCAGGCCAAGGCGCTGGAACAGATGCGCGCCCGGGCCAGCGAGGCCCAGAACCGTCCTTCCGATCCGAACGCCGGCGCGCCCAAGGCCGGCGAGGATCCCGGCGGCTACAACAGCTTCTGGGTCGATCCCGGCACCACCGTCGGCCGCATCCGCGGCGAACCGCGCTCATCCTGGCTGGTCGATCCCGAGGACGGCCGGCTGCCCTACACCCCGGAAGGCAAGCGCCTCTACGAGACCACCCTGCAGAAGGCCCGCAACACCTTCGACGGGCCCGAGGCCCGGCCGCTGGGCGAGCGCTGCATCCTGGGCTTCGGCTCCACCGCCGGCCCGCCGATGCTGAACGTGCTCTACAACAACCACTACCAGATCCAGCAGACGCCGGATCACGTGGCCATCGTCGTCGAGATGAACCACGACGCCCGGATCATCCCGCTGAAGCCGCAGACCCAGCCGCCCGGCACGCCGTGGATGGGCTGGTCGGTCGGCCGCTGGGAGGGCGACACCCTCGTCGTGGAGACCCGCAACTTCAATCCAGGCGAGTCGCTGCGGCCCTATTTCGGCGCCAGCCTCTTCCTCTCGCCACAGGCGAAGGTGACGGAGCGCTTCACCCGCATCTCGACCACCCAGATCCTCTACGAGTTCAGCGTCGAAGATCCGACGGTCTATGCGAAAGCTTGGCGCGCCGAGATGCCGCTGAACGCCGCCCCAGGGCCCGTCTACGAGTACGCCTGCCACGAAGGGAACTACTCCCTTCCCGGCATCCTCGCCGGCGCCCGCAAGGCGGAGTCCGAGGGCCGCAAGCCGGAGGAAGTCGGCCTGACCGAATAGTCAGTCCTTCTTCCCGCCGCCCTTCTCGCCCCCGCGGTCCGGCTTCGGGCCGCGATCCTGGCCGCCCCCGCCGGCGCCGCCACGGTCGGATTTGAAGCTGCGATCGCCGCCGTCGGCGCGCGGACCGCGATCCGGGCGCTGCGCCTGAGCCTGCGCCGACGCCTGCCGGGCGTGGTCCTCGGCCGCCCGGGCCTGCTGCCGGGCCTGCTGCCGGGCGACCCGTTGCTGCTCGTTGCTCTGCCGCTCGGCGAACTGGCGCTGCGCCTGCACCTGCTGGCGCGCCTGATCGCGGGCCTGACGCCGCTGTTCCGAAGCCTGTCGCTCCGCGAACTGCCGCTCGGCCTGCGCCTGCTGGCGATTGCGCTCGGCCGCACGCGCCTGGGTTTCGGCGCGCGCCTGATCCCGCGCCTGGTCGCGCTGCGCCCGCAGTTGCTCGCGTTGCGCCAGCGCCATGTCGCGCCGGGCCTGCACCTCGGGCAGGTCCATCCGCGGGCCGCTCTGGTACGGTTGCTGCGCGGCGATGCGCTGGGCGTCCCGCCGCCAGGCCTCGGCGGCGCGTTCGCGGCGACGGTCTTCCTTGGCGAAGCGCCTCAGCTCACGATCGCCGGCCTTCTGACGCCAGGCGCGCCAGTCGCCGTCGCTCTGCGCCGCTGCGATCCACGGCTCGGACGCGCGGCGCACCTGCGGTGACCGCTGGATCCAGGCGGCTTCCTGCACGGGCCTGCGGCGGCCCTGGGCCGCGGCGTTCCTCAGGTCGCGGCCGTGCAGATAGTAACGGCCCGCCAGCGGAGCGGCGTCGACGAAGCGATCGGCCGGCAGGTAGTCGCCGTCGGCGTCGATCAGGGCGATCAGCGCGCCGGTCGGATCGAAGCCGTAGCCATACAGGCCGTCCCGCACGAAGTAGGGGTACGCGGCGCCCGGCTCATAATAGTAATAGCGGTATCCCGTTTCCCATGGCTCGGCGTACATCGACCAGTCGTTGGCGCTCTCCCAGACCCACGGTTCGACACCGCCGTAGTCAAAGGCGTAGTCCGGCGGGGCGTCGTAGAAGGCCTGCTCCAGGCCGTAAGCGCGCTCGGCGAAGCGGTAGCCGGCATCCGGCGCCGTCCATGCGATCGGCGCGGCCTCGGCGTACGGCAGGGCCACGGGCTCGGGCAACAGCTCGGCCGGGGTCGGATCGGGCACGGCGATCCGCTGGGCGGCGCCGTCCTCTCGGCAGCCGGCCATGGCCAGGGCGCCGGCGGCGGCGGCCAGCAGCGCGATCCGGCGTCGGGTCTTCACGCGCAAAGCGGTCATCTCCTCGGTCCTTCGCTGTTCCAGTCGGCGGCAAACCTGGCGGCCCGCGCCTGAACACAGCGATGAGCCCAACGGTCAGGAGGGGTTCACGGTTGCGGCGCGAAAGCGGCGCAGCTGCGCCGTACCGGATCTTCAACTTCCAGTGGCCGCGCGGCCACGCCGCGCCTTCTTTCCGCCTCGGTTACGGCAAAGCCCCATTGACGTGGCGTGCGCCATGCTGGATTTTCGAATCTAAGCGCCGCAAAGGCGCAGTCGATAACCGGCTTGGGGGAACGTCCATGATTTCCAGAAAGACTCTTTTGCTGTCGTGCGTCTTCGCGTCGGCGACAGCCTTCGCAGGGCAGGCCTTGGCCCAGGCCGAACCGGGCAACCAGATCCAGGAACTGGTGGTCACCGCCGAAAAGCGGGAACAGTCCCTGCAGGACGTGCCGGTGGCCGTCTCGGCCTACACCGACGAGCGCCGCGAACTGGTCGGCATCAACTCGGTGCAGGACCTCACCAACTTCACGCCGGGCCTGGCGTATTCGACCAACAACGACCGCATCAACATGCGGGGCATCGGCCGCTTCACGAACAACCGCTCCTCCGAGGGCGGCGTCGCCATGTACTCGGACGGGTTCTACACCTCGTCGGTGACGCAGTTCGCCAAGTCGACCTTGTTCATCGACCGGACCGAAGTGCTGCGGGGCCCGCAGGGCACCCTCTACGGCCGCAACTCCATCGGCGGCGCGATGAACATCATCTCGAAGCGTCCCACCGATGAGTACGAGGCCGAAGTTCGCGCCAGTCTCGGCAACTTCGACACCTGGGGTGTCGAGGGCATGGTGTCGGGTCCGCTGGTCGGCAACATTCAGGGCCGCCTGGGCGGCAGCTACACCTCGCAGGGCGACGCCTACTTCACCAACCTCAACCCGAACGGCAAGGACGAGGGCGGGGTCGGCGACCAGTGGCAGGTCGAGGCCCAGCTGCAGGGCGAGCTCGGCGACGGCAAGCTGGAATGGTGGGTCCGCGGCGAAACCATCGAGTGGCACAACCTGGGCCGCGGCCCCGGCGGCCGCACCACCGTGCAGTACGGCCTGCGCGACATCACCACGATCGGCTCGCGCGCCGCGCTGACGCCCAACGCCGCCAACTACGGCCTCGTCGGCACGGGTCTTCCGGCCAACGAATGTCAGATGTGCTTCAACACGGATGACGGCAACTACATCAACCTCGAGAGCAACACCTACGTGGCGAACGTCACGCTGCATCTCGACAGCTTCGACATCAAGTACATCACCGGCTTCACCTATTACGACTACCGGCTCCAGACCGATCTCGACGGCACGTCGCGCCAGGCGCCGTTCCAGCTGCCCTACAACGCCCAAGGCGCTCCGGTGCCGCAGCCGGCGGGCACCGAGCTCTACTATCCGCGGCAGCACAACCAGTACCAGGAAGAGGTCTGGTGGTTCTCGAACGAGCTGAACTTCGCCTCCACCTGGGACGGTCCGCTCCAGGCGATCGTGGGCCTCTATCAGTTCCGCGAAGGCTCGAACTACACGCTGTCGGACGCCCGCTTCCCGGATGATCCGCGCTTCGAAACGCCGACCACCCAGACCGGCGCGCCGATGGCCCGCAACCCGCTCCGCCGCTATGCCTACGGCAGCTCGGAGAACGTCAGCGAGTCGTACGCGGTGTTCGGCCAAGCCGATTATCAGCTGACCGAAGAGCTGAAGGTCACCGCCGGCCTGCGCTACACCTATGACCGCAAGCGGTCGTACGAGACGTCCCGGCTGTTCTGCCTCTACACGGCCAGCTGCCCGATCAGCCGCCTGACGAACCTGCCGGTGGACATCACCGACGCCGCCGCGCCGGGGACCAGCACGGATCCGTCCGTCTATCTGCCCGCGCACACCGATCCGACCACCGGCTTCCGCCACCGCGGCCTGAAGAACAACTGGAGCGGGGTGACCGGCACGGTCGTCGTCGACTGGCAGCCGGATCCCGACACCCTGGCCTATGCGAAGTACACCCGCGGCTACAAGGCGGGCGGCTTCAACTCGGGCACCACCACGCTGGCTCCGAACGTCACCACCGAAGAAGAGACGATCGACGCCTACGAGGTCGGCCTGAAGAAGACCTTCGGCGGCACCTTCCAGGCGAACGCCTCGGCCTACTACTACGACTACCAGGACATCCAGATCCCGATCACCGGCCGCGATCCGGTGACCGACCTGAACGTTACGCGCTTCTTCAACATGCCGAAGGCGCGGATCGTCGGCTTCGAGCTGGAGACGATCTGGCAGCCAATCGACAACCTGCAGATCCTGGCCAACTACTCGTATCTCGACGCCGAGCTGCGTGAGGCCTGCTGCTTCCAGGATCCGGAGGATCCCCGCGGCAAGGCCCCGGGGGCGGTGCTCTCGGGCAACACGGCCGCGGCTCTGGCCCCGACCAACCCCAACGGGACGCCGAACACCACGCCTCTGAACCAGGATCTGAAGGGCCAGAAGCTGCCGTCGTCGACGCCGCACCGCTTCACGGTCAACGTCAACTACACCTGGGAATTCGATGTGGGGAACCTGTCGGCCTCGCTCACCCACGTGTGGAAGGACGACACCTACTATTCGATCTTCAACCGCTACTACAACGAAGGGAAGGCGTGGAACCAGACCGACGCCCGCCTGCTCTTCAACGACATCGACGACCGCTTCACGGTGATCGGTTTCGTGAAGAACATCTTCAAGCAAGAGGGCATCGCCGGGGCCGACGGCAGCCGGCCGACCACCGGCCCGAACTCGGACCCGAACAACCTCTTCGTCAACCGGACCATCTCGTATGTGCCGCCGCGCACCTACGGCGTGGAGCTCCAGTACCGCTTCTAGGTTCCGGACACGTCCAAAGCTTTCAGCGCCCCGGCCTCACCGCCGGGGCGTTTTTTCTTGCGCCGGGTCCGTCCGTAGAACGCGGGTATTGAAGAGCCCCTCTCGCTGATCCAGGCTGCCCTCCGGACATCGGGGAGTCGTGCGCTATGCCTTACCGCCACAGCCACTGGTACGTGCTGGCCCTGCTGCCGCTCGCCGGCCTCGCCTTCTGGCCCTCGTATCTCGGCCAGATCAGCAGCGCGCCGATGCAGATGCACATGCACGGCGTCACGGCCACGCTGTGGGTCCTGCTGCTCGCTGCCCAGAGCTGGTCGATCCACGCCGGCCATCGCGCCTTGCACCGTCGCACCGGCCTCTACAGCCTCGCGCTCTTTCCGCTGTTCCTGGCGGGCGGCTCGACGATCTTCCTCGGCATGGCCGAGCGCTTCGCCGGCGAAGTCTCCCCGTTCTACAGCCTCTACGCCGCACGCCTGGCTTGGATCGACATCGTCGCCGTGGTCGGCGTCGCCGGCTTCTATTTCGAAGCGCTGCGCCGGCGCCGCTCCGTCGCGCTCCACGCCGGCTACCTGCTCGCCACAGCCATGTTCCTGCTGGGGCCGATCCTCGGCCGCCTGTTCGGCGCGGTTCGCTTTGCTATCGCCGGCGGTCCGGACTTCGCCCTGCTGCACGGGGCCTTCCAGGGCTCCAACCTTGCTGTCGCGGCGATCGCCTTCTTCATCGCCTGGCGCGCCCGCCCTCACGGTCGGCCGTTCGCGATCGCCGGCGCTCTTTCTCTGCTGATGGCTGTCCTGTTCGAGTTTGTCGGCGGCGCGGCTTGGTGGGGCGCCCTCTATGCCAGCGCCGCCCGGCTGCGGGCCCTGCCCGTCGCCCTCGCCGTCGGCGCGCTCGGCGCGCTGATCGGCTGGGCAGGCTGGACGGCCGGGAGCCCGGCGCGCGCCGCCAGGGCTACGGCGGCCGCCTAGCGGCAGCCGGCGATCACCCGCTCCAGCTCCTCGAGGCGCTTCTGGCGCATGAGGCGCCCGGCCGCCATCAGCTGGTAGCGATCGGCGGCCCCGGCGGCGTTGCGCAGCGCCGCGTCGCTGTCGGGATAGCGGGGCGATGCGGACAGGCCGCGCGGCACGCAGCTGCGAGCGGGCGCGGGCGTCGGGCGCACGACCGGCGTCACCGGCGTGGGCGTGACCTCCGGCGGCGGCGCGACGGCCACCGGCTCCACAGGCGCCGGCGCAGGCTTCCGCGCGCCCAGCGTCTCGCAGCCGGCGAGACCCACGGCCGCCAGGCCCACCATCAGGCCAAGCCTCGAGATGTTCGTCCCTCCCGCGGCGATCATTGCAGGGTCGACAGGACCGCCTGGTCGGCGCTTTCCATCCGGGCGCACACGTCGATGCCCTCGGGCTGCTGGGTCAGCAGGCGGCGCGCGCCCTCGCCGGTGTCGCCGGAGGCCGGACCTGCGCCCTGGTAGGTCGCCTCGGTCAGCTTCTGGTCCCCGCCGGCGGCGGCGTGGCAGGCGGCGAGCTGCGCCTTCCACAGCGACTGCGAACGGTCGGCGTGCTGGGTCAGTTGGGTGATGCGGCGCTCCAGCGCCGTCCGCTCGGCGGTCCACGTGCTCCACGAGATCGCCAGGAGCACGCCCATCACCAGCGCCGCCGTGGCCGCGGCCAGGCTCGTGATGCGATGGGTCAGCGCCCGTCTGAGCGTATCGTTCATGATCCTCGACCTGAGCATCGCGGAGCACCCGAAGCTCCGCCCTGGTATTGGAAGGCCGCCCGCGTGGCGATTTCAAGACCGCAAGAATGCGCCCGCTGAAGCGTAACCGTTCGAAGCTTGACTGGAACGGTCATGCGGCTCGACCATTCCATTCGCATGGGTAAATGGATCGCCATTCTTCTCGCCGCCATCGTCGGCCTCGCCGTCGTGGGCTTCCTGGTCGACGCCGCTCGCGCCATCGCCGGCTTCCTGCTCGTCGTCTGCGTGATCGTGCTGGCGGTGCAGGTCTTCCTGAAGCGCAAACGCACCTGACGCCGGCCTGAGCTAAAGCCGGGCTCAGACCGCGCCGACCGGGGCCTTCACCGGCGCGCCGGCTGTCCGTGGCTGCAGCGCCTCGCCTTCTTCCAGCGCATCGACCACAAGCGCCAGGCGGTCCGGCACAGGTTGGATCTCGACGTCGCGATAGAGCCCGCGCAGGTCGCCCTGCAGGGCCGCCATCCGACGCTGCCGCTCGCCAGCCCTGACCTTCGACCACATCACCAGACCGAGACCGGCCGCGAGGGGCCAGCCGACGGCTGCGACGACGGCGGCGGTTTGCAGGGACGGAGCGAGGCTGGCCATGGATTTCGCGACCTTCTGACGCAGCAACATCCCAACGCAGTGGGATGAGCTTGACAACACCAAATGATGCTCAGCCGTCAGTTAATAGGTCTTGAGCGGCAGCCTCGGCCGGCAGGCTAAGTTCGCAGACCAGCCCCTCGGGCCGCCAGTCCATCTGCGTGCGGCCGCCTAGCGAACCGGCCAGCGCCCGTTGCAGGATCGCCGTCCCCAGGCCCCGCCGACGCGGCCTCGCCACGCGCGGCCCGCCGGTCTCGGTCCAGGTCAGCACCAGCGGCGCGCGCCGCCCGCCCTGCCAGGCGACCTCGACCCGGCCCTCAGGCCGGCTCAACGCACCGTACTTGGCGGCGTTGGTGGCGAGTTCGTGCAGCGCCATGGCCAGCGCCTGCGCCGCCGCCGGCGGCAGCGCCAGGTCCTCGCCGCGGATGCTCACTCGCGCCGCGGCGCCCAGGCTGAAGGCCAGCAGCTCCTCCTCGACCAGCCGCCGCAGGTCGGCGCCGTCCCAGCGCGTCTCGGACAGCAGCTGATGGGCTCGGGCCAGGGCGGCGATCCGCCCGACGATCACGTCCTTCAGCTTCTGCGGCGTGTCGGCCTGCGACAGCGAGACCGTGCCCTGGACGACCGTCATCAGGTTGTTGGCCCGATGGTCCACCTCGCGCGCGAGCAGCTTCAGGCGCTCCTCGTCGGCCTTGCGATCGGTGATGTCCATGACAACACCCAGCGCGCTCACCGGTCGTCCCTCGGCGTCCAGGGTCAGATCCGAGCGGTTCAGCAACCACAGCACCTCGCCGTCCTGCCTCCGGTGCCGGTATTCCACCTCGAAGAAGCGATCGCCTCGCGCCAGCGCCGCCTCGATGACGCCACGCACCCGCTCCTGCTCGCCAGGCAGGTAGCCCGCCAGGATTTCCTCGACGCTCGGCCGCGCCTCCGGTGGGAAGCCCAGCAGACGGTTCAGTTCCGGGGTCGGAATAAGTCCCGAGCCCACTTCCATCCGCCAGACCGCCATCCGACCCGCCTCCAGCGCCAGCCGCAGCCGCTGTTCAGACGCCCGCACGGCGTCCTCGGCCAGCTTGCGGTCGGTGATGTCCTGGATCGTCCCGACGTAGCGGACGGCGACGGCCTGCCCGTCCACAGTCTCGAACACCGGCTCGCCGATCGCCCAGACCCAGCGCACGGCGCCGTCGTCTCGACGCACGATCCGATACTCATAAGGGCTGAGGTCGCGAACCGCCGGGTCCAGCGCCCGCTGCACTTGCCTCCAGGTGACGTCCCGGTCGGCGCGGTGCGTCGCCGATACGACCTGCGCCCGCATCACCGGCTCGCCGGCTGGCAGCCCCAGGATCGCCTTGGTCTGTTCTGAGCAGACCATGGCGTTGGTCTTCAGGTCCCAGTCCCAGACGCCGACGCCCGCGGCCCGCGTCGCCAAGTCCAGCCTGGCCTCGCTGTGCGACAGCGCCTCGCGCTCGCGGACCAGGGTGCCCGCCACTGTCCGATAGGCCTCCGCCAGGGCGATCACCGTCCCGCCCGCGGCGACGTAAAGCGCCAGGCTGACGAAGGCCGGTCCGCCCAGCGCCAGTATCCCGTCGGCGTCCCGCACCAGCCACCAGGTCAGCACGCCCCCGAGGCCCAGCGTGATCGCCCCGGAGACCCAGCCGGCCACGAGCGCCGCGCCCAGCATCGCCGGGAATAGCAGCGCGAACGGCACCACGCCGGGCACGAGGATCTCGATGGCCGCCCGCGTAACCAGCGCCAGGGCTGTGGCCACCAGGGCGACGCTCACCTGCACGAGCCGCCGGGGCGCTCCTCGCCCGGCGTTCGCGAGCAGGTCGGTGTGGCTCGGTATTCGGAGCACGACAGGGTCCCGCGGAGGCGAACACTGTTCGCGCCTGCGGCCGCTGCGGTCAAGCCGCGCCGGCGGCGCCTTCTGGGGTCTCGTCCGCATCGGCATAGGCCGTCGCCGTTGACCAGGTCAGGATCGCCCGCACAACTTCCAACGGCTCGATCGGCTTGCGCACCAGGTCCTGGAAGATCCCCATGGCCTCGCGGCGGTCAGGCGCCACATCGGCCGAGAAGGCCAGGATGGGCGTGTCGCGGTTGGGCCCCTCGCCTTCGCGGATCGCGCCTGCGGCGGCCCAGCCGTCCACCTCGGGCATTCGGAGGTCCATCAGCACCAGGTCGAAGGCGGCGAGCTTGGCCAGCTCCACCGCCTGCGCGCCGCTGCCCGCCTCGATCAGGTCGACGCCCAGCGGCGTCAGGATCGAGCGGAGGATTTCCAGGTTCTGCGGATTGTCGTCGGCCGCCAGCACCCGCACCCCGGCCAGGGCCAGCGGCTGCGGCGCCTCCTCCGGCGCCATGTCGGCTTCCGCCGCGGCTTCGGCGGGGATCTCGAACCAGAACATCGAGCCGTGGCCGACCTGGCTCTCGACGCCGATCGTCCCGCCCATCGCCTCCACCAGGCCCTTGCAGATCGCCAGTCCCAGGCCGGTGCCCCCGTGGGCGCGTGCGGTCGTCCCGTCGACCTGGCTGAAGCGCTGGAACAGCTTGGCCCGCGCCGCGGCCTCGATGCCCGGGCCGGTGTCGGTCACCCGGCAACGCAGCCGCGCCGCCTCTGCGTCCCACGCCACCGCCACCCGCACTGAACCGCTTTGAGTGAACTTCACCGCATTGCCGGCCAGGTTCATCAGCACCTGCCGGAGCCGGTCGGGGTCGACCATCGCCAGGCCCCGCGCCCCGGTCGACAGCTCCAGCCGCAGCCCCTTGGCCTCCGCCTGCGGACCGAACAGCTCCAGCACGTCGGCGGCGCACTCGACGGGGTCGGTGGGCCGGCGCTTGATCTCCAGCTGGCCCGCCTCGAGCTTCGAGAAGTCCAGCACGTCGTTGACGATGGCCAGCAGCGTGCGGCTCGCGCTCGTCACCTTGCGGGCATAGCGGCCGGCCGGCGGATCCAGCGCCATCTCGTCCAGGATCGAGGCGAAGCCCATGATCGCGGTCAGCGGCGTGCGGATCTCATGGCTCATGTTGGCCAGGAACTCCGATTTCACGCGCGCCGCCTGCTCGGCCTCACCCAGCGCCTGCGCGAGCCTGGCCTCCAGCTCGACACGCTCGGTGACGTCGCGCGAGACGTCGACGAACTCGAGCGGCCTGCCAGCCTCGTCGCGCACAAGCGATGGATTCCCCTCGACCCAGATCCAGCCGCCGCCCTTGCGGCGCACCCGGTAGCGGATGGGCGTGCCCGGCGCGCGCCGGCCGCTCACCATGTCCAGGTGGGCCTGGGCGAACTCGGAGCGGTCCTCAGGGTGCACCTGTTCGAACGAATTCGAGCCCACCAGCTCGTCCGGGCGGAAGCCGGTCACGGCCTCGACGCTGGGCGACAGATAGGTGATCTCGCCGGTCACCTCAGCACGGGTCATGATGTCGGAGACCCGCTCAGCCAGTTGGCGGTACTGGGCCTTGGCCTCCAGCGCCTCGGCGGCCTGAGCTTCGGCCTCGGCGCGGGCGAACTCCAGCTCCTCGCGCATGCGGCGACGGTTGCGCAGCACGGTGGCGATCTGGAACGCCATGCCCGAGTTCACCAGCAGGAAGAGCTGCAGCACCAGCAGCTTGGCGGTCCAGCCGGCCTGCGGCGTCGCCAGCGGGCCGATGTCCCGGAAGGTGAAGGCGATCGCGACGGCGCTTACCACCAGGGTGGCCACCGCCGCCCCAAACAGCTCCAGCGCCAGGCACGCCAGCAGGATGGCCGGCGGCGCCAGGAAGGCCAGTGGCCAGGTGCTCTGGGCGAAGACCAGCACAGACGTGGCCGCGAGCCCCGCGAGCATCACGACGCCCATCGGCCGCACCGGCCGTTCGGCCAGGTATCGGCGTCCGTCGATCAGCACCTGCAGGCAAGGCGTCAGGATGATCAGCCCGAGGGCGTCGGCCACTGCCCACATGGCCAGGTTCTGCAGGAAATTCTCGCTGCCCAGCAGCCCGAGGTAGGTCGAAGCGATCAACGCCGTGGTCAGCGCAGCCAGCGACGCCGCCGCCACGCTCGCGGCCAGGCGGCGCGGTTGGCTGGGATCGACGCGGCCGCCGGTCAGCTTCACCATCAGGGCCGCGCAGAAGGCGGTCTCGAAGGCGTTGCAGACCGAAAGCCCGATGCTGGTCAGCGGCGCATGTGACGCGAGCAGGTCCGCCGTGACGTTGCCGGCGAAGGCAGCGAGCAGCCAGACCCACCACTGCCGCAGCGGCGCGCGCAGCAGGCAGGCGAGGACGGGGGCGTTGGCCAGCCAGATCGGCGCCACCCGGTGGGCGTCGCGGGGGGCGGTCAGGCCGAAATAGGCGAGCACGGTGACAGTGACCGCCAGCAGCAGCAGGCTGCTCAGCGCGGGCAGGGATGGACGTGTTCCGGTCTGGACGGTGGCGGCCATTCAACCATTGGTCGCCATGAAGGCTGGCATTCCGTTAATGGCGCGTCCGGCCCCGTAGCTTCCCGGGGGCCGCGTCGGCGCGGATCAGGCGCCGCGCAGGGCCTGCGCCCGCGCCGGCCAGCCGCCGCCGGCCGCCTCCGCCATCGCCAGCTCAGGCGCGGTGAGGATCATCTGCTGCGGCGCGGCCGCGGGGCCGCGTTCGGCGGCTTCGGGCCTGAGCGCGGCGCCCGCGCCGGTGCCGAGCGCCGCGGCCAGCACCGCCCCCGCCAACACCAGCCGGCCGGTTGCGGTGAGGCTTGCCCTCATTTGATGGTTCGCGGACATGCGCCGCCAAACCCGCGAAATGGCGCCCGGGTTCCTGTGGAGAAATTCAGCGCCCTGATCGCAAATCTTGGGGAACAACTCCCCGCGACCCCTAGTTGTAGGCCCGCGACGAGAACCCGAGGGACGTCGACCAGCTTCCCCTCGTCGCCGGCCCCCCACGAAGCTCCGAGCGTGGGGGGCCTCTTCTTTCCCCGAAACCGCACGCGAACGAACGATCGACGCCACGCGCCGACGGCAGGCGCACCGGCGTCGGCGCGCGCAAGCTCGGCTTTGAAGTTGTTGGGGAAGTTGGCCGGCTCCGCTCGGGTCCAGGGGAATGCGAGGGGAGTGTGCGGAGCCGGCCGTTCCGACCGTCACGCGGGGGGGGCTTCGTGCGGTCGGATCGGAAAACGCCGTTTCTTAGAGGGCGTTCCCGCCTCGGGCGCCTTTTCATTTCATATGGGGGACAACCGGAAGGACGGCGGCCATTCGCCCCAGGGGCAAGCGCCGCCACATAGGGCATCGTGGTCTTGGGAGAGACCGGTCGCGCGGAGCGCGGCTGCATGTTCGCGAGAGGGCATGAACGACATTCCGCTGCCGTCGCCGCTCGGCGCGGCTGACCCGCATGGCTTGGAAGGCCATGTCGTCGAGATTCTCGACGGCCTGGCTGAAGGCTTCGTGGCCTTCGACTTCGACTGGCGCGTTACCTACTGCAATCGCGCCGCCGAGACCCACTTTCGCCGCCGGCGCGAGGAGCTGATCGGCCGCAGCTTCTGGCGCGAGGTGGCCGATCACGTCGAACAGGTCGGCGAGCTGCGCGGCTTTCTCGGTCGGGTCATGGCGTCTCGCCAGCCCGCCGAGGCCGAGGTCGCGTCGGAACTCTATCCCGGCCACTGGATCGCCTTCCGGGCGTTCCCGCTGGAGTCGGGGCTGGCGGTCAATTTCCGGGACGTCACCGTCCGGCGCGATCGAACGGCTCGGCTCGCCGAGCTCGAGCGGCGACGCGCCTTCATCCTCGAGCTGACCGACACCATCCGCACGATCTCCGAGCCCGGCGAGCTGCTGACCGCCGCCGCCCGCCTGGTGGCCGAGCGGCTGGGCTGCTCGCGGGTCGGCTATGCGGAGATCTCCGACGACCGCCAGGCCATCATCATCCGTGGCGAATGGTCGACCCTGGGCGGCCCACCTCTCGCCGGCGTGAGCTTCCCGACCAGCGCCTTTGGCCCCGTCGTCGCCGAGGACCTTGAGGCGGGCGTCGCGGTCGCCGTCTCCGACACCGCCGCCGATCCCCGCACCGCGCCCTTCGCAGCCGCCTACGACACGGTGCTTGCCCGCGCGCTGCTCAATGTCCCGCTGATGCGCTCAGGCCGCGTCGAGGCCTTCGTCTTCGCCAGCTCCCGCGAGCCGCGCGTCTGGACCCGCGAGGACATCGCGCTCGCTGAGGAAGTGGCCGGCCGCACGTTCTCGGCGCTCGCCCGCGCTCGCACCGAGATGGCGCTCCGCGAGAGCGAGGCCCGCTTCCGCGCCATGGCCGACAGCGCGCCCTCGCCCGTGTGGGTCACCAGCGCCGCTGGCCCTGTGGAGTTCGTCAACCGCGCCTTCTGCGAGATCGTCGGCCGTCCCTTCGACGAGTTGCTGGCCGATTCCTGGATCGGGCTGATGCATCCCGACGATGTCGCCGGCGTCGTCCAGGCCCGGCTCGACGCTCGAAGCGAGGTCCGCACCTACGGCTTCGAAGCCCGCTTCCGCCACGCGGATGGCGGTTGGCGTTGGATGCGCGCCTCCTGCCAGCCGCGCTTCGACGCCCAAGGCGTGTTCCAGGGCTATGTCGGCATGTCGATGGACATCACCGAGGCCCGCCGCGCCGAGGAGCACCAGGCCCTGCTCATCAACGAGCTGAACCACCGGGTGAAGAACACGCTGGCCACCGTGCAGTCGCTGGCCCGCCAGACCCTGCGCGACGGTCTCGTCACCCGCGAGGCGCGCGAGCGCTTCACCGAACGCCTGCTGGCGCTGTCGACCGCCCACAATGTGCTGACCCGCCGCAACTGGGAGAGCGCCGAGCTCGCCGAGATCGCCGAAGAGGCGGTTCGTCCCTGGACGCCGCGGATCGTGCTGGCCGGACCGAACGCCCAGGTCGCGCCGAACGTCGCGCTCGCCGTGTCGATGGCCCTGCACGAACTGGCCACCAACGCGGTAAAGTACGGCGCGCTGTCCGCCGCCGCCGGCCGCGTCGATGTGGTCTGGAGCCTTGAAGACGGGGCCGTCGCGCTGACCTGGACCGAAAGCGGCGGTCCGCCGGTCTCCGCGCCTGTCGGCGCCCGAGGCTTCGGCTCACGGCTCCTCACCCAGGGCCTGGCGGGCGAGCTCGGCGCGCCGGCCGAGCTCGACTACCAGGACGCCGCCGGCCTCGTCTGCCGCCTGCGCGCCCCGATGGCGGCTGGGGCCGCCTGAAGGCTAGGCCTGCAGGAAAGGCGCAAAGCCGCCGAAGATCATCCGCTTGCCGTCGAACGGCGCATTTTCCATGCCGCCCTTCATCCGCTCGTCGGCCATCACCTTGGCGTTGATCTCGTCGCGGCTGGCCTTGTCGCGATAGGTGATCCACGAGAAGACCACGACCTCGTCGTCCTTGGCCTGCACCGCGCGTGGGAACGACGTCAGCTCGCCGTAGGGCACGTCGTCGCCGATGCACTCCACGTACGACACCGCGCCGTGGCTCATCCACACCTCGGCGCCCAGCTGCGCCATCTTCTTGTAGTCCTCGATCCTGGCCTTCGGCACCGCCAGCACGAACCCGTCAACGTAAGCCATGGAGCTCCTCCTCTTTGTGGTTCCAGTCCAAGGACGAACGACGCGCCCGTATGCCGACACTTGGCGCCGACATGGGGCGCCGACATGGGGCGCCGACATGGGGCGCCGACATGGGGCGCCGACATCGGAACGCCGACATCAGAACGCTCGTTGAACATCGATATGAAATGCAAAGCGGGCCGAATGTCGACTTGTCGCCATATTCCGTCCCGACTAGAGCACATCGCGCGTTCTTCCGCGTTCGTCGATTCGTCGGCGGGGCGCAGGAACACCCAAAGGTCTTCGGCGTTTCCCGCCCTCGGGTTGAAGCGCTGCCGCATCGGGTCTGGGCATGAAGGACGTACTGCTGGTTGAAGACGAGCCCGAGGTCGCCGAGCTCGTCCAGGAAGCCCTCGAAGGCGTCGGCCTCACCGTGGTCGTCGCGCATGACGACCAGACGGCCTATGAGCGCCTTGAGCAAGAGGCACGCAGCTTCGCCACCCTGATCGCCGACATCAACCTCGGCGCCGGCACCACCGGCTTCGACGTCGCCCGGCGGGCGCGCGCGCTAAATCCCGAGCTGAAGGTCGTCTACATCACCGGCCATGCGGCTCATCTCGAGCGGTTCGGCGTCGACGACGCCCTGATGTTCCCGAAGCCGTTCGACCCGTCCGAACTGGCCGACCAGGTGACCATGATCATGGGCCGCCCGCGCCGCCGTCCATCCGTCGACGAGGCCTGAGCCTCCAAGGCTGAAGCGCACCTGCGCTCGCTCTCCACCGTCTCGCAACGAGGCGTCGTCCTGCTATAGCGTCGGCCGATGACCGACGAGATCCCGACCGATCCGCCCGCCGAACCGATCGGCCCCAAGGTGCTGCCCGTGAAGGACATGCGCCTGTCGATCGAGGAGATTGAGCGCCGCCGCTCCCCGAGCCCCGGCCCGCTGGAGCGCATGTTCTACGAGAACCCTGGTCGCGGGGTGACCAAGTGGACCCACTACCTGCCGTTCTATGAGCAGGTGCTGACGCCCTTCCGCGGCAAGGCGGTGCGCTTCCTGGAGATCGGCGTCTTCCGCGGCGGGTCGCTGGATCTCTGGCGCCGCTTCCTCGGTCCCCAGGCCGTGCTCTATGGCGTCGACATCGATCCCGCCTGCGCCGCGCGGGTCACCGCGCCGAACCAGGTGCGCATCGGGTCGCAGGACGACGCCGCCTTCCTGAACGGCGTGGTCGACGAGATGGGCGGCGTCGACATCGTGCTCGATGACGGCTCCCACATTGGCCGCCATCAGTTGGCGTCGTTCCGCGCGCTCTGGCCCCGCCTCACGCCTGGCGGATTCTACATGATGGAGGACCTGCATACCTCCTACTGGCCGGGCTTCGAGGGCGGCTTGCGCAAGCCGGGCACCGGCATCGAGCTGGTCAAGGCGATCATCGACGATATGCACGGCTGGTATCACGGCCACGAGGAGAGGCTCGCCCGGCGCGAGGAGATCGGCGCGGTCACGGTCGTCGACTCGATCGCCGTCATCCAGAAGTGCCCGCCGAAGCTCTCGCCCGGCCGCGCCCTCACCGGCGACTGGTCGAAGGACTAGGCCCCCGGCCGCGCCCGCGCTGCGGGGACGTTGGCGACGATCCCCGCCTCGTTGCCGTCCTCCCCGGCCGGGACCAGGTCGTAGAAGCCGCTCAGCCGCAGCCGAACGACGACGGCCGCATCTCCTGCGTTGACGAACTGCCAGCCGTGGATGCCGTCGAACGGAGCCGTCAGCGCGCCCTGCTGCGACAGGCCTGAGCCCTTGCGGTAGGTGACCACGCTCATCCCCTCGCCCGGCTTCGGCGTCGTGTGGCCGTGCTGGTCGAAGCGCAGGTCGCGGGCGTCCACGGGACCGACCACCTCCCAGGCGTAGGTCAGGGTCGCGCCCTCCGCCAGGCGCACCTTGTATTCCAGCTCCGAGCGATCGGCCCCGTCCAGGAAGCCGCCCAGCGGGATCTCCACCACGTCGGCCCGATAGGCGGTCTCGTACTCCCGCGCCGCCGGGCCTGCGGCCGTGGCTCCCACTTCGTGGTCGTCCGGCGCCCACAGCCGCGACAGGCCCGTCACGCGCCCGACGCCCAGCGGGTCGAGGTTGTGCTCCGCCGGCAGCACGGCGCCGACGACCACCAGCCCCGCCACGGCGAGCGTCCCCAGGGTCGCGGCCATCAGCCGGCGCTTTGGCATGGGCTCGGGTTCGCCTCTTGGCGCGCTCATGCGGGACCTCCGAAGGCATAGGCGGCGAGCTGCTGGCCGCACAGGATGAAGCCCGCCAGCATCAGCAGGACATTGGCCGAGGCCGCCAGGGCCGCGAAGCTCCGCGTCCGCCGCCACGCCGTCATGACCAGCAGGATCAACGCCAGCGCCAGGAACTGCCCCAGCTCCACGCCGACGTTGAAGGCGATCAGGTTGGGGAGCAGGCCGTCGCCCGAGAGCTGCAACGCCTGCAGCTTGGTCGCCAGGCCGAAGCCGTGGATCAGGCCGAAGAACAGCACCGCGCCCCGCGGATCAGGCTGCGCGCCGAACACGGTCCGGAAGCCGCCGAGGTTGTCGAAAGCCTTGTAGGCCACGGACAGCCCGATCACGGCGTCGACCAGCCGAGGGTCGACATGCAGGTCGAAGAACACGCCGGCCAGCAGGGTGATCGAATGGCCCAGCGAGAACAGGCTGACGTAGAGGGCGATCTGCGGCAGCCGGTAGAGGAAGAAGATCACACCCACCAGAAACAGCAGGTGGTCGTAGCCGGTCACCATGTGCTTGGCGCCCAGGTACAGGAACGGCACGGGATCCGGCCCTGTCGCCGCCGCCACGAAAGCAGCGTCCGTCCCGCCGATCTCGTGCGCCGCCGCCAGGCCCGCCGCGGCCCAGGCCAGCAGCGCTGCTGCGCCGGCGGCGATGTGCACCCCTGCCCGTCTCATGGCTCCGGCGTACCAGCCTCCGGCGAAAACTGTATGTCAGCCGCGACAAGCGCCACCGATTTGACTTTCCCACCGCGAATGCTCATCTTGGTATTGTCATGTGTAAATCGACGGCACATCAGCTTCGAACGCACCACGCCGGTCGCCTGGTCGCAGGCCACTGAGCCCCGGTCCCTATCGCGCTGTATAGCGCGGACCGGGGTGGCCCACATGATTTCATCCTGATCTTCGCCTGATCGCGACGCGCCCGCGCGCGGGTTGGCGAACATCTATCCACGATCTCCGAACGTCTTCCGGAATCCTGTCCGGAGACTTCCCGACCGCGCGCGCCCTCGTCGGGCGACGCGCCGACAAGGAACATCCCATGCCGATCCACACCGATCCGGCCCGGCCACCGCCTATCCGCGTGACTGAAGCCGACTACGAGCGTCTCGTCGACCTCGCTGACGCCTTCCACACCGAGGGCGGCGCCCTGCTCCGCCGCGAGCTGGAGCGCGCCCGCGTCGTGTCCCACCCCCGCCGCCCCGCCACTCCGTTCGTGCGCCTCGGCTCCCAGGTCGAGTACCGCGACCTGCTCAGCGGCCGGACGCGCCGCGTCGAGCTGGTCCTGCCCGACGCCGCCGACATGGACGCCGGACGGCTTTCTGTCGCCGCGCCTGCAGGCGCCGCCCTGATCGGCCTCAGCGCTGGCGACGCCTTCGCCTGGACGGGCGCCGATGGCCGCCCGCACGCTCTCATCGTCGAGTGGGTCGGCGAACCGGTTCAGGCCGAAGCCGCGCAGGTGGCGTGATGGCCCTCAGCCTGTTCGACCACGAACGCCGACTGCACGATCTCGAAGTCGGCTTCCGCGCCCTGCTCGACCTGCTGATCATCGAGACGCCGGCCAGCCGCATCTCGGTGGAGGAAGCCGCCCGTACGCTGCACGTCCGCGGCGAAACCGGCGCCGCGCGCCTGCTGATGCAGGCGGGCCGCGCCGCTCGCTGACCCACGCCGAAATCCGGCGCGTCAGCCCCCCGAAAGGCGCGCCGGCCGCGTCCGCCTGTCCACGCCCGGGCGGACTGCCGACCGCCCCCGGTTCCCGTTCTTCGGACGACCGGGGGCGGCTACGCCTATGGTCATCCTTGGAACACGGCCTTCGCTGGCGGGTTGGCCCTGCGAAGGCTGACGCCGTCCCGATCGGCGGGCGCGTCCGCCTCCGAGGGAGACGACGATGTCGATCATCGACAAGGCGCTGGGCGCCATCACCCCGCCCGAGAGCGACGAGAAGCGCGCCGAAGCCACCGCCAAGGCCCGCGCCGCCGCCCAGGGCGACGACTGGCTGAGCCTGGCGCTCGACCACCACGACCTGATCCGCTCCGCCTTCGAGGCCTGTCGGGTGGCGACCCAGCCTGCCGACCGGGTCGAGGCGATGCAGCGCCTGGGCCAGTTGCTGACCGGCCACTCCATCGCCGAGGAAGTCGTGCTCTACCCCGCCCTCGCCAAGGCCGGCGAGAAACACCACGCCGGCCTCGCCTACACCGAACAGACCACCGCCAAGATGCAGATGGCCGAGCTGGAGCGGATCGACCCGGCCACCCCGGAATGGGCCGACAAGCTGGAGCACATCCGCGGCGCCGTCCTGCACCACATCTTCGAGGAAGAGGGCACGTGGTTCCTCAAGATCAAGGCGGAGTACGACGACCAGGCTCACCTGAACCGCCGCTTCCGCGAAGAGGCCGAACGCCACGTGGACACGGGGGTGAAGGCCGCCGAGACCCGCAGCTTCGCCGCCGACCAGGGTCTGTCCACCGACGGCATTCACTAGTTCTGAAAGGCCCGGCGCCCAAGCCGCCGGGCCTTGCGTCTTTTCGAAACTTCGGTACGACTCTCGGAGACTGACGATCTTCGGGGGCTGCCATGAGGACCTTCAACCTGGGCCGCCGCGCCCTGCTCGGCGCCGCAGGCGCCTCGTTCTTCATCGCGGGTGTGGCCCGCGCGGCGACCGCCGACATCTTCCCCATCGTCGAGACCCGCGCAGGCAAGCTGCGCGGCCTCGTCTCCGGCGGGATCAAGGTGTTCAAGGGCGTGCCCTACGGCGCCGACACCTCCGGCCGTAACCGCTTCCTGCCGCCACAGCCGGTAAAGCCCTGGGCCGGCGTCCGCGACGCCCTCGACTACGGCCAGATCCCGCCGCAGGTGCCCGGCGACCGCCGCGCCGACTACGCCAACCTCATCTATCTCGACATCCAGCCCGGCGGCATGGGCGAGGACTGCCTCAACCTCAACATCTGGACGCCGGACCTGACGCGCACCGCCAAGAAGCCGGTGATCGTTCGCTTCCACGGCGGCGGCTTCTACGGCGGCTCGTCCAACTCGCCCGGCATGGACGGCGAGATGATGGCCCGCTTCGCCGACTGCGTGGTGGTTTCGGTGAACCAGCGCCTCAGCGCCTTCGGCTTCCTGCACATCGCCGACAGCGGCGCTCCGGCCGAGTTCGCCCAGTCGGGCGTCGCCGGCCTCTCGGACCTCGCCGCGGCGCTGGCCTGGGTGCGCGACAACATCGAGTCGTTCGGCGGCGACCCCGGCAAGGTCATGATCATGGGCCAGTCGGGCGGTGGCGCGAAGGTCAGCGGGCTCATGGCCATGCCAGCCGCCAAGGGCCTGTTCCACCGGGCGGTGCAGCAGAGCGGCGCCATGATCCGCGTGGCCCCCCGCGACCGCGCCAAGCAGACCGCAGACGCCTTCCTGAAGACGCTGAACCTCGGCGGCGGCGACGTCCGGAAGCTCCAGGCCATCCCATTCTATGACCTGCTGTCGGCGCAGGCCGACATGGAAGCCTCCGCCCGCCTGCGCGGCGAGGCGCCGGGCTCCTTCACGCCGGTGTTGGACGGTGTAGCCCTACCCCGTCACCCGTTCGATCCGGACGCGCCCCCGATCAGCGCCCATGTGCCGATGATCATCGGCACGACGCTCGACGAGCGCAGCTATCGTCAGCGCAACTTCGACCAGACCTGGGAGGGCGTGAAGGCGATCCTGAAGCCCCGCGTCGGCCCCGACACGGACGCCGTCCTCGACCGCTATCGCAAGGAAGAGCCCACCGCCTCGCCTTACCTGATCCAGGCCCGCATCGTCAGCGACCAGGGCCGTGGCGCCAGCTTCGCCATGGCCGAGCGCAAGGCGGCTCAGGCGGCTGCGGGGGGCGCGAAGCCCTACGTCTACCTCTGGAAGTCGCCGAGCCCGGCGTGGAACGGCCGCTACGGCGCGACCCATGGCGTCGACGTCGGCCCCAGCGCCCGCGAGATCCGCGGCGCCCTGCAGGGCCCGGACGCCAACAACATGCGGCTGGCCGACGAGTTCTCGTCGGCGCTCGCCGCGTTCGTGAAGACCGGCGATCCGAACACCTCGAAGCTGCCGGCCTGGGCCCCCTACGACCAGGCCCGCCGCACCACCATGGTGTTCGACAACCCGCGCTCGCACGCGGAAGCCGACTATCGCGCCGACTTCCGCGAGCTCTGGCTCAAGTATCCGGCGGCTTAAGCGCTACTGCTTGCCGGGCTCGACCGGGCGTTCGCTGGCGCCCGGCACGCCGGCCGAGCCGCCGGCGGTGCCGACCGGCGGGGTCGGTGCGACGGCGGGGGCCGAGCCGTCCGCCGGGACCGTGCCCGTCGCGCCGGCGTCCGGGGCGGTGAGGCGGTCGTTCGGCGCGCGCTCGGTCGAGGTGTCCGGCATGGCGGCGCCGACGGCCGAGCCCTCGGGCGCGGTGCCAGTCGTGCGTTCGCCGCAGGCGGCGAGACCCGCAGCCATCATGGCCATGGCCAGCGCAATCGGAGCGGTCTTGATCATTGAGGTCCTCATCCCTTGTCGGTTCGGACGCTCAACGCGCGACCGGGCCAAGCCGCTCCGCTCCAACCGCTGCCTTTGCAGCGGAACGTCGCCGCCGTACGTTGGCTGGATATGGCCGGCCACGGCGAACTCATCCGCCGCCAGCGCGCCCTAGCCGACTTCGGCGACTACGTGCTGGACCACGAGGACCTCGGCGAGATCCTCAACGAGGGATGCCGCCTGATCGCTGAGGCGTTGGACGTCGACCTCGCCAAGGTCATCGAGATCGAGCGGTCGGCCAACACCGGCCTCGTCCGCGCCGGCGTCGGCTGGCGGCCGGGGATCGTCGGACATGAGCGTATCGGCCTGAGCGAACGCTCGTCCGAGGCCTACGCCATCGAGAGGACCGAGCCGGTCATCACCAACGACATCGCCAAGGAGACCCGGTTCGAATTCCCGAGTTTCCTGGTCGACCATGGCGTCGTGGCCCTCGTGAACGTCCCGATCCTGCTCCCGGGCCGCGTGGCCTACGGCGTCCTTCAGGTCGACGCGACCCGCATCCGTGAGTTCGACGACGAGGACATCGAGTTCCTCAAGACCTACGCCATGACGCTCGGGCCCGTAATTGACCGTCTGAAGAGGGTGGCCGAGCTGCGCGCGGTCGACGAGCGCCTGCGACTG